>ERZ778514.1565-NODE-1565-length-16674-cov-8.928937_pt1 | contig 16674 bp, 9 predicted proteins | sample MGYA00510344_ERZ778514 | MGnify/ENA primary metagenome ERZ778514 (study PRJEB29527, sample SAMN07138968) | mouse gut metagenome | material: feces | host: mouse | place: China:Nanjing | collected 2016-01-25 ... | reverse complement strand
AGTCGCGCCCGACGTAGCGCACCGCCGCGCGGTAGGGCCTCAGCGGCTCCCCCGCCCCGAAGCGGAACACCCGTCCGCCGCCTGCCGCAGCCCCGGCATCGATCCCCGCCGCGCCGCCCGGCGTGCGTACCTCCTCGGCCCCCAGCAACCGCAGCGCCGTAGCATGGCGCGCGGCGACGGCCACCCCGTCGAGCAGCGTCGGCGCCGAGGCGTAGGCCGCGCCGCGCCTCCGCCACGCCACGTCGGCCCGGTCGAAGGCCGTCAGCTCGCCGTAGAGGTCCGCGGGGCGCTGCACGGCACGATAGAAGAGCGCGGTGTCGCTCTCCACCCTCCGCGCCGGCTCCTCGTAGGAGGCGTAGGGATAGTACTCGTCGTCGGGGGGCTGCGCCGCAGCCCCTCCCCACGCGAGCAGGAGCACCGGCAGAAGCAGGAGACCTTTCGGCATACGATTCGAACTTTTCAGAATACGAATATAATAAAAAGAGCCGGAATCGCCGCATCCTCAACGAAAATCTCCCGGGGCGTGTGTCCCGGGAGATCGGTATCGCGACGCGTCGCGCGCCTATTCGCCGGCCTCGTCGGCCTCGTCGGCCGCTTCGATCGCATCGGCCCACAGCGTCAGCTCGGCCGCGCAGCCGTAGGCCCCGGCCCCGGAGGCTCCCGTGCGGTCGCCGCCGCCGAAGACCTCCGTCACGCGGAAGCGCACGTCGACCGCCGCCTCGAAGTAGGTCGAAGTCTGGATGTCCTTGCCCCCCTCGGCGTAGTTGAGGTACTCGGTGCCGGTCTCGGGGTTGAGGCACGCGAGCGTATATGTGTCCTCCACCTGGTCGTAGTTGCCCAGCGCGTAGTAGAAGGGGTTGTAGTAGCGGCACACGTCGAAATAGGAGTAGCGCGTGGTGTTGAGCAGCGCCCGGGCGTTGAGACCCTCGGTGAGGAAGTCGAGCCGCTGCCGGAGCTCCATCTGCGCCACGAGGTTCATGCGGCTGTACTCCTTGTAGCCTTTCACCATGTCGGCATAGGGGTTGAGGTAGTTGCCCTCGCCGGCGTTGCCGAAGAGGATGTGGTCGATCTGCGCCTCCTCGGCCCGCTTGTCGTAGTATTTGGGGAAGAGCACGGGATTGGCCACCAGCGCCTTCTTATATAAGGTGCTGCCGCCGTCGATCGGGCCCGAGTAGTCCTCGAACGTGCCGCTGAAGCGCACGCCCAGCTCGGTCGACTTCGTCACGTCGATGTTGATGTTCGAGCGCAGCTGGATGGATTGCAGCGAGATGTTGTTGTTGAAGTTGTTGCGCTCGTCGACCCGCATCAGGCCCGTGTCGTTGGCGAGCGACCCGGCCACGTAGTAGCGGGCCACCTTGCCGCCGCCGCTCAGGTTGAGATTCACGCGCTGGTTGGTCGTGTAGCTCTTGAACATGTCGCCCAGCCAGTCCACCGCGGGATAGGCCGCCGCATTGCCGCCGCGGCGCGTCATCTCGATCTTCTTGTCCGAGTAGGGACGCGGCACCAGGGGGTTGCGCGTGGCCACGGCCTCGTTCCACACTGCATGTAGGTCACAGGATCGACCACCTCCACCTCGCGCGTGGGCATCGAGAAAGAGTTTTCGAAGCGCACATTGAGCTGCGCCTTGCCCTCGCGCCCCTCCTTGGTCGTCACGAGGATCACGCCGTTGGCGCCGCGCGCGCCGTAGAGCGCCGTGGCGGTGGTGTGGCGGTGGCGGTGGCGTCCTTGAGGATCGAGAACGAGGCGATGTCGTCGGGCTGCAACCGCGCCAGGTCGTTCGACGAGAGCTCCACGTTGTCGATCAGGATCAGCGGGCCGCGGGCGTTGGAGTTGAACGTCGTCACGCCGCGCACGAAAAAGTCGGCGTTGTCGCGCCCGGGTTCGCCCGAGATCTGCTGCGAGATGATGCCGGCGATACGCCCGCCGAGCACCGTGGTGAGGTTGCTCGACGGCACCTTCAGCTCGGAGGGCCGGATAGTCGAGACCGAGCTGATGACGCTCTCCTTCTTCTGTTTCGAGAAGGCGACCACGGTCACCTCCTCCAGCTCGGTGGCCGACTCGCGCAGGACCACCAGATACTCCTCGCGGTCGGTCACGCGGACGGTGCGGCTCTCGTAGCCCAGCATGCCGACGACCAGGTTCTGCCCCTCGGCGGCCCGCAGGGCGAAGCTGCCGTCTGCCTCGACCATCATCCCCGAGGTGGTGCCCTCGATCATCACCGTGGCCCCGACCACCGGCTCGCCGGCCGTGTCTACGACGCGGCCCGTAACCCTACGGGGCTGCGCCAGCTCCTCGATCCGGGTGCGAACCGCTCCCCGGCAAGGGGGGGGGAAATCCAGGCTCCCTGGACCGTGCAGAGCAGCACGAGGAGCGACTTCCCGCAAACAGTGCAGATGTTCTTCATAAAGTTAGGTTGGATAGGTTAGTAAAAAATTTCGCAATCCGCACTTTATGCGAACAAACAAATATATGCAAACATAAATAAACATGTAAGCATCCGGCGATTATTCACGTTTATTTTTCATCCGCCGCCCCTTTTTCCGGCATCGACGGGAGCCCGATCACTCATGTTCACACATTACATGAACCCACCCGCAAAAAAAGATCTCCCGGGGCGCATGCCCCGGGAGATCTCCCTATCGGTCGGAATCGAGCCGTCGCGTCAGATCGTCCGCAGCAGGTCGACCAGCAGCGCCCAGAACTTGGGCACGGTGGCGATTTCCAGCCGTTCGTCGGGCGAGTGGACGCCGCGCAGCGTGGGGCCGAACGACACCATCTCCAGCTCGGGATACTTCTCGAGGAAGAGCCCGCACTCCAGCCCGGCGTGGATCGCGCGCACCTTGGGCTCCGTGCCGAACAGCCGCACGTAGCTCGCGCGCGTGCGCTCCAGCAGCAGCGACGCGGGGTCGGGCGCCCAGCCCGGATAGCCGTCCGAGTGGGCCACGTCGGCGCCCGCCAGGGCGAAGACCGACTCGACCATCTGCATCACGTAGGTCTTGGCGCTCTCGACCGACGAGCGCTGCGACGAGGTGACGACGATGCTATCGTCGCCCTCGAACTTCACCGATGCCAGGTTGGTCGACGTCTCGACCAGCCCCGCGACGGCCTGCGACATGGCCACCACGCCGTTGGGCACCCCCACCAGCGCATAGACCAGCCCCGACTGCGTGCGCGCGTCGAGCACGCGGTCGACCTCGGGCATCTCATTGAGCGTGATGCGGAAATTGGGCTCGGCGAGCTTGAGCTCGGCCTCCAGATCGGCGGCGAACAGCTCGTAGCGCTTGCGGAACTCGCTCTCGAAACGGGCCGGGACGCCGAAGATGGCGTAGGCCTCGCGCGGGATGGCGTTGCGCAGGTTGCCGCCGTTGAAGTAGGCCAGCCGCAGCTCGTAGGACTGCATGCCCTCCCAGAGCAGGCGCGCCACGAGCTTGTTGGAGTTGGCGCGCCCCTTGTCGATGTCGTCGCCCGAGTGGCCGCCCAGCAGATCAGACACGTCGACGCGGAAGAAGACATGGTTCTTCGGCGCCGGCTCCATCGCGTAGCGGAACGTGGCGACGGTGTCGATGCCGCCCGCGCAGCCGATGAACAGCTCGCCCTCGTCCTCCGAATCGAGGTTCACCAGGTATTTGCCCGTGAGCATCCCCTCGCCCAGCTCGAAGGCGCCCGTGAGGCCCGTCTCCTCGTCGACGGTGAAGAGCGCCTCGAGGGGTCCGTGCTCGATCGCGGGGTCGACGAGCGCCGCCAGCGCAGCAGCCATGCCGATGCCGCAGTCGGCCCCGAGCGTCGTCCCCTCGGCCTTGACCCACCCCCCGTCGATGCGCGTGCGGATGGGGTCGGTCTCGAAGTCGAACTCCACGTCGGAGTTCTTCTCGCACACCATGTCCATGTGCGACTGGAGAATCACCGTCGGGCGGTTCTCGAAGCCCGGCGTGGCGCCCTTGCGGATCACCACGTTGCCGATGGCGTCCTTCTTATACTCCAGGCCGTGCTTCTCAGCGAAGGCGACCAGGTATTCGATGATCTTGCCCTCCTTTTTCGAGGGTCGCGGCACGCGCGTGATGGCGTCGAACTGCTCCCACACGCCGCGCGGCTCCAAATTGACGATTTCAGACATAACGGTCGTTTTTTAAATCGATACAAAGATAGGACTTTCCGCCCTATCCGCAATAGAAATGTTCGTCGACGAGGGCCATGATCCGCTCCGCGTCGTCGCCAAGCCGGCTGCGCAGGTCGCCGTCGCCGAAGGCTTCGAGCCGCGCGGCCACGCCGTCCACCAGGCGCGGCGCGAAGACCCCGTAGCGCTCGTAGGCGTCGCGCTGCGAGAGCAGCCGCGCGGCCGACTCGGCACACGAGGCGGGCAGCGAGTCAAGCCGCTCCAGGACCTCGCGGTGCCGCTCGTCGAAGATGTTGACCCCGACGTAGCGCGCACGGGCATACTCCGCGCCGTCGGCCATCTCCAGACCGTGGCGCGCGGCGACGACGAGGCCCGCCAGCAGCAGATAGACGTCGGCCGACCCGTCGGGGCAGCGGAACTCGACCGTCTGCTTGAGCGCCACGTCGGGCGCCGCGGCCCGCTCCAGCGGATTGGCATCGCGGATCATCTCCCCCGCCCCGGCGCTCCACCCCAGCGGCACGCGCACGAGCACCGAGCGGTTGCGGTCGCCCCAGCAGATCGAGGTGGGGGCCTCCTGGTGGGGCACCAGACGCAGATAGGAGGCGGGATTGGTGTTGCCGAAGGCGGTGAGCGAGGGGGCCAGGGCGAGGTAGCCCGCGATGGCCCGCAGCGCATCCTCCGAGAGCGCACCGCCGGCGTCGACCGTGGCGCTGCGCCCGTCGCGCATCAGGCGCGTGTGGACGTGCAGGCCGCTGCCGGCCTTGCCCGCCGTGATCTTCGGGGCGAAGGTGACGTCGACGCCCAGCCGCTCGCCCAGCGTGCGGAGGATCCACTTGGCCACCACCAGCTGGTCGGCGGCCTCCTCGGGGTCGGTGGGCAGAAACTCGATCTCGTTCTGCTCGTAGAGGCGGTCGGCGGCCGTGAAGTTGCCCACCTCCGAGTGGCCGTACTTGATGCGGCCGCCCGCCGCGGCGATGTACTTCATGGCCAGCTCGCGGAATGCCGCACCCTTGTTGAAGGGGGTCGACTCGTGGTAGCCCCGCTGGTCGGCGGCCGGGAAGAGGTCGCGGCGCGGCGAGACCACGTAGTACTCCAGCTCGCCCATCACGTGCAGGTCGAATCCCGTGCGCTCGCGCAGCACGCGGCAGGCCTTGCGCAGCGTCTGCTCGGGAGCCATCTCCAGCGACGTGCCCTCCTTGGTGTAGTAGCTGCACAGGATGTCGAGGGCGGGAATCTCGCTGAAGGGGTTGCGGAAGGCCGTGCGGTAGCGCGGCACGACGTAGAGGTCGCTGGCCCCGGCCTCGATATAGGGGAAGAGGCTCGACCCGTCGACCCGCTCGCCGCACGAGAGGATGCTGTCGAGGTACTCCTCGTCCTGGATGACGAAATTGAGCGTCTTCAGCCGCCCGTCGGCGCCCGGGTAGCGGAAGTTGATCATCTCGATCCCGTTTTCGCGCACGTAGCGCACCAGGTCGGCTTTGGTAAACTCGCGCTGCGGCTTGCCGAGGAAGCGCACCAGCGGATTGGGATTCAGATCGGTGTTCATGGCGGTCGGTAGTTAGTAGGTGATTGGTGGTTACGGGGATTATGGGGAGGGGTGGTTGCCGGTCGGTTGCCGAATCGGAAAACCGGCGCCGGGCGGAAAACGTCGGAAGCGGTCGGGAAGCGTCCGGCAGGCCCGCCGGGGAAAACCGGCAGGAAACCCGCAGCGGGAATCCGTCGAGCAAAATCCATCGGACACACCCATCGGGCAACCCCGTCGAAAGAGAAAAAACGGGGGCGACCCGTCGCCGGATCGTCCCCGCAGGAGCGTATCGACAGGGAGCGTGCCCTATTCGAGTTCGATCAGCACGGCGTTGGTCGGCACCGTCTCGCCGGCCTCGACGAGAATCTGCTTCACGCGGCCTGCATAGTCGGTGGTGATGGAGTTCTCCATCTTCATCGCTTCGAGGACGAGCACCTCCTGGCCCGACTTCACCTCGTCGCCCACCTTGACCAGCACCTCCAGCACGCGGCCCGGCAGGGGTGCGTTGACCGTGTTGCCGGTGATCTGCGCGCGGGGCTTGGCCGCGGCCGCAGGGGCCTGGGCCGGAGCCTCGGCGGGCTTCTGCGCCTCGTAGGCTTTCTTCTTGAGCGCCGTGAGGTAGTTCTTGGCCACCATCGGGAAGAGCTCGAGCAGCAGCTCCTCCTTCTCCGTCTCGGCCAGCTTCACGCCGCCCGCCTCGGGCAGCACGGGGTTGGGCTGGCGCTGGTTCTTCGACGTGTCGTAGGGGGTCTCCTCCCTGACGCCGCAGATCTTGAAGCGGAACTCGGGATCGATCTTCACCGGCGTATGGCCGTACTCGCCCTTGACCAGACCCACGAACTGCGAGCTCTTGTTGGTATACATCGGTCGCCCGGCCTTCTCGTCGAGGGCGCAGTTGACGGCCTGGGCGCCCACGATCTGCGAGGTGGGGGTCACCAGGGGCGGCAGACCGGCGTCCATGCGCACCGTAGGGATGAGCTCCATGGCGCGGGGCAGGATCTCCTCGGCCTTGAGCTGCTGGAGCTGGGCCACCATGTTGGAGTACATGCCGCCGGGGATCTCGGCCTTCTGCACCAGCTCGTTGGGGGCCGGGAAGCCGAAGTAGGCCTCGATCTTGCGGCAGAGGTCGATGGTCGCCTGCTCGTCGTCGGCCTGCGCGGCCTTGATGGCTGCGTCGAAGAGCGCGTCGATCTCGGCGGGGAGTTTGTCCGCGAGCGGGTCGAAGGGCTTGGGCTCGGGCTTCTCGGTGTTGAACACCGAGCGGTTGAGCTCCTTGCGGATCTCGCGCAGCTGGACGTTGATCTTGGCCACGGCCTCCATATTGACGCCCGTGTCGATGCCCAGCTTCTTGCAGAAGACATGGATCAGCTCGATGGCCGGAGCGCCCGTGCCCCCGGCGAAGTACCAGCAGTTGGCGTCCACGACATCGACGCCGGCGACGATCGCCGCCAGCACCGAGGCCAGACCGTAGCCCGGCGTGCAGTGGGTGTGGAAGTCGACCGGGATGGAGAGGTGCTGCTTGAGCAGCCGCACGAGCGTGGCCACGCGGCGGGGCGGAATCAGACCCGACATGTCCTTGATCGTGATCATGTCGGCGCCCAGCGCAGCCATCTGGCGGGCCTTGTCGAGGAAGTAGGCGTCGGTGAATACCGGCTGCGGCTTCTTCTTGCCCAGCAGTTTCTGGAAGAAGGAGGGCTCGGGATATTTCGGGTCGACGGTATAGCAGACCGCGCAGTCGGCGATGCCGCCGTACTGCTTGACGTATTTGATCGTCGACTTCACGTTGTCGACGTCGTTCAGCGCGTCGAAGATGCGCATGATGCCCAGACCGCTCCGGATGGCGTTGCGGCAGAAGCCGTCGATGATCTCGTCGGTATAGGGGGCGTAGCCGAACAGATTGCGGCCGCGCGAGAGGGCCGTGAGTTTCGACACGTCGCCCACGGCCTTATGAATGGTCTCCAGACGGGTCCAGGGGTTCTCGTTGAGGTAGCGCATCACCGAGTCGGGCACGGCGCCGCCCCACACCTCCATCGCATAAAAATTGGCATCTTTGTAGAACGGCAGGCAGCGGTCGATCTGCTCCTGATTCATGCGCGTCGCGAACGAGGACTGCTGTCCGTCGCGCAGCGTGAGGTCTCTGATTTTGAGAGTTCTTGCCATGTACTTTTATTTTAAGAAATGCTTTTCCGATTGTTATTCAGATAACAAAGATAGTAAACTAATTTCGATATTCCACCTTTCGGGACAAAAAAAAGCAACAATCGGCAAAAAACGGGCCCGGGAAGGGGCGCCCGAGAAGCGGCGGAGCGCCGCGGCCCCTCGCAGAGCTGCAGCGGCACAGCCGGCGACTGCAACCGGCAGAGCACGACAGCACGACCGACGCCAGCAGAGCACAGCAGGCAGACACGACCACCCGCAACCGCACATCCCCACCGCACCGCAGCAGCTACCGCGCAGCCGCAGCACCCGCCCGTCAGCCTCCCTCGCGGCTGCCGCGCGCCTCGGCCGCGAGCAGCGTCTCGCCGGGCTGCCCGTCGACGTAGCAGCGCTTGAACAGATCGATGCAGAAGAGCAGCAGCGAGAGCATGAGCGGCCCGAAGATCACCCCCATGAAGCCGAACAGCGGCAGTCCGGCCGCCACGCCGAAGACCGTCACGAGCGGATGGGTGTCGGCCATGCGCTTCTGCAGCAGCATGCGCACCACGTTGTCGGTCTGGGCGATGACGATGACCCCGTAGAGCCCCAGCCCCACGGCCGCGCCCCAGTGGCCCGTCAGGGCGAGGTAGCCGGCCAGGGGCAGCCACACGAGCAGCGTGCCCACGACCGGGATGATCGTCGCCACGCAGCTCACCACGCCCCACAGCAGCGGCTCGGGCGCGCGGAAGATCACGTAGCCGACGTAAGCCACCACGCCCTGCGCCAGAGCCAGCAGCGGCAGGCCGATGGCGTTCGAGCGCACGATCGTGCGCACCTCGCGCAGCACCTGCACCGAGACCGGGGCGCTGAAGGGGAGCAGCCGGCGGCAGTACTCCTCCATGCGGGGGCCGCCCACGAGCATGAAATAGAGCACGAAGAGCAGCACGATGAGGTTGATGCCGAAGTCGACGATGCCGCCCAGCACCGACTGGGCCAGGCGCGTCATGACGGAGACCAGCGACGAGAAGTTGTCGCCGTGCAGCACGTCGTAGCCCGTGCGCTGCTCGACGAGCGCGGCCAGCCGCTTGAGCGGCCCCACGACGGCCTGGGGGTCGGCCACGAAATCCTGGATGCGGTCGACGAACATCCACCCCATGAGCGTGACGGGGATCAGGAAGAGCACCACCGCCTCCAGGAGCAGCACGGTGGCCGCCAGACTGCGGCGCCACCCGCGGGCCGTCAGGCGGCGCATCTGCCCGCGCAGCAGGATATAGATGGTCACGGCGCCCAACACGCCGCCCAGAAAAAGGCAGAGCTCGGCCACGAGCAGCGCCCCCAGCCCCAGGATGAGCACGATGAGCGAGTAGCGCCAGTATTTCTCCCGAAAATCGCGAATGTTCATGCCCGGGCGGGAGCAAGATACGTGCCGCGCACGACGCGGCGCGCGGTAAAAATTAAGGCCCGGAGCCGCTGACTTACCGATTATTTTGCTTAATTTTGCGCACGCGAACAGCACATCCGGCCCGCACCGCAAGCGGAGCCGGCATCTTCGCTTTACATAACCGCATAACTCACAAGAGAATACCCCGAGGAAACCGGGACAGAAAAAAACAAACCACAATCCAAACCAATTCACCAAAGTATGAAAAAACCTTTACATCATTTCCTTCTGGTGACGGCGCTGTTGCTTTTCGGCGTCTCATCGGCTATCGCGCAGTCGGTAGTGACGGGTAAGATCGTCGACGAGAACAACGCGCCGCTCATCGGTGCCACGGTCGTCGTTCCCGGCACGTCGCAGGGCGCCAGCACGGATGCCAACGGCAACTTCACGCTGAAGCTCACCAAGCCGACGGAGTTCGTGGAGGCCACCTTCATCGGCTACACCTCGCAGCGCCTGCCGGTCCAGGGCGCCCGCACGGCTCTGGGCGTCATCCAGCTCAAGCCCGACGCCGTGACGATGCAGGACGTGGTCATCACCTCGTCGATCGCCGTGGCCCGCAAGACCCCGGTGGCCGTATCGAGCATCACGGCCGCCGACATCGACTACAAACTCGGCAGCCAGGAGTTCCCCGAGGTGCTCAAGTCGACCCCGGGTATCTACTCGACCAAGAGCGGCGGCGGCTACGGCGACGCGCAGACCCGTCTGCGCGGCTTCGACAGCAAGAACGTCGCAGTGATGGTCAACGGCGTGCCCGTCAACGACATGGAGGGCGGCAACGTCTACTGGTCGAACTGGGCCGGTCTGTCGGACGTGACGCGCACGATGCAGGTGCAGCGCGGTCTGGGCGCCTCGAAGGTGTCGACCCCCTCGGTCGGCGGTTCGATCAACATCGTGACCAACACCATCGACGCCAAGCGCGGCGGCACGGCCTCGTTCGGCATGGGCAACGACGGTCTGTACAACATCTCGTTCAGCGTATCGTCGGGTCTGACGAAGAACGGCTGGGCCATCTCGGTCATGGGTGCCAAGCGCTGGGCCGACGGCTACATCCAGGGCACCGACTACACCGCCTATAACTGGTTCGCCAACATCTCCAAGCGCATCAACGACCGCCACCAGCTCTCGCTCACGGCCTTCGGTTCGCCCCAGGAGCACTACCAGCGTCCCAACCAGCTGTCGGGCCTCTCGATCGAGGGCTACCAGCAGGTGACCAACTACATGAACGGCAAGAGCCCCTACCGCTACAACCCCTCCTACGGCTTCGGCAAGCACGGCGAGCGCAAGACGTCGAACTACAACGCCTACCACAAGCCCCAGATCTCGCTCAACCACCAGTGGCAGATCGACCACAAGTCGGCCCTCTCGACGGCTCTCTACATGTCGATCGGCCGCGGCTACGGCTACCGCGGCGAAGGCCAGACCTCGTCGCTCGCCAGCCAGTGGTACCCGGCCAACAACGGCGTGCTGGCCACCACGTTCCGCAACGCCGACGGCACGTTCGCCTACGACCAGATCCAGGAGCTCAACGAGCAGAGCACCGACGGTTCGAAGATGGTGATGACCAAGAACAAGAACGAGCACGAGTGGTACGGCATGATCTCGACCTACACCAACCAGATCGCCGACCACCTCGAGCTGACGGCCGGTGTCGACGTGCGCTACTACGTAGGCCACCACACCGCCGAGATCAACGACCTCTACAACGGCCAGTACTTCGTCGACACGCGCTACCGCGGCACGGTCAACCCCGAGAACAACGCCGCAGCGGCCAACCCCGACTGGAAGTACGAGAAGCTGGGCGTGGGCGACGTCGTCTACCGCGACTACGACGGCCACGTACACCAGGAGGGCGTCTTCGCCCAGCTGGAGTACAGCAAGAAGAAGATCACGGCTTTCGTCTCGGGTTCGCTCTCGAACACGGGCTACTGGCGCTACGACCGCTTCTACTACGACGCGCAGCACGCCGAGTCGGAGCACAAGAACTACCTGGGCGGTAACGTCAAGGGCGGCGTGAACTACAACATCTCGCCCAAGTCGAACGTCTTCGCCAACGTGGGCTACATCAGCCGCGCACCCTTCTTCTCCTACGGCGTCTTCCTCAACAGCCAGAACAGCCACGCCATCAACCCCGCGGCCACCAACGAGAAGGTCTTCTCGGCCGAGCTCGGCTACGGCTTCCGCTCGCGCTACTTCTCGGCCAACCTCAACGGCTACTACACCATGTGGATGGACAAGACGATGAGCCGCACGGCCACCTTCGGCCAAGGCGAGCGCGAGGGCGAGCGCTACTACCTCAACCTCACCGGCGTCGACGCCCGCCACATGGGTATCGAGCTCGACTTCGTGAGCAACGTGTCGCGCTGGCTGGAGATCAACGGTATGCTCTCGTGGGGCGACTGGGAGTGGTCGTCGAACGCCAAGGGTTACTTCTACGACATGTCGGGCCAGCCGCTCAAGAACCTCCAGAACGGCGAGGTCGCCTCGGGCATCATGGCCGAGGACCACGCCTGGGTCAACCTCAACCAGAAGGGCATCAAGGTCGGCGGCTCGGCACAGACCACCGCATCGCTCGGCGTCACGCTGCGCCCGATCCGCGATCTGCGCGTGGGTCTCGACTGGACGGTCTTCGCCCGCAGCTTCTCCGACTACACGGTCAACGCCAGCTCGCTGACGGCCAACAAGGACTACAACGTCGTCGAGCCGTGGACCATTCCCTGGGGCAACCAGTTCGACCTGTCGGCAAGCTACGGCTTCAAGATGGGCGACGTGCGTGCACGCATCTACTGCAACCTGAACAACATCTTCGACCAGGTCTACATCACCGACGCCTACACGCCCGCCAACGGTCCGGCCAACTGGCAGACCGCCTACGGCGTGTTCTACGCCTTCGGCCGCACCTTCACCGTAAGACTCAAGGTCAACTTCTAATCCCCAACCGTACATTATAGTATATGAACAAGCATATTTTGACATACGCAGCAGCCTTGGCCATGATGTTCGTGGGGGGGGGTTGCGACGACTACAACGATAACTTCGACGGCCTGCAGGACGGCACCGTCGTGAAGGACGTCAAGAACATCGAGATGACCCTCACGGAGGAGGAGTACAAGGCCATCGCCAACAACAGCGCCAACAAGGCGCTGGCCAAGGCCGACGGCGAGAGCAAGGAGCTGGGCTACCTGGCCACCGACCGCCACTTCTCCGAGACGATCACGGCCGCCAAGTACCTGCCCAACTACCTCGCAGCGCTCTACCCCACGGCCGACAACACCTCGTCGGTGAAGGTGACCAGCCGCACGGTGACCGATCTGCCGGAGGCCCTCTCGGCCATCCGGGCAGCGGGCGACTACACCGTCACGGCCGCCGACTACCAGAGCGTGTGGGCCGACGTTAACGCCGCCTACTTCACCCCGTCGAAGGCGCCCGAGCGCTACATCCCCGGTCTGCTCAAGGCCGGCATGAAGGATGCCGCCGAGGGCGACTACGCCGTGGTTTCCTACCAGTGGTCCGACAACGAGCCCACGACGGGCGGCGAGGAGGTTCCCTCCTACAACAAGGTGAGCGACGTGACCGCCGAGGGCACCTACACGCTCCAGGGTCAGGTGCTGGCTACCTACGAGCAGGGCTTCATGCTGGGCGACGGCACGGGTGCCATCCTGGTCTACGCCAAGCAGCCGAGCAACTTCGCCGTGGGCGAGACGGTCGACGTCAGCGGTTCGGCCTCGACCTACAACGGCATGTGGCAGATCGGCTCGCCCGAGGTCAAGGCCCAGGCCAAAGCCGACAAGTTCGCCTACCCCGCCGCCACCGCCTTCGACGGCGCCAAGCTCAAGGCCTACATCGACGCCAAGAACTACAAGCCGACCTTCATCTCCGTGACCGGCAAGCTGAAGGTGACACCCAACAGCAAGACGGGTTACAACGACTTCGACATCGAGGTGGCCAACGGCAACCAGACCATCCTGGTCCGCCCGACCTACACCAACGCTTCGCTGATCGATCCCGAGTTGGCCGGCCAGACAGTGACCGCCACGGGCTACACCATCGGCGTCTACAAGACCACGTCGGTCAACATCATGTGCACCGACTTCACGGTCGAGGGCGCTACGGAGAGCTATATCCCCGTGGGTGTCGTGCTGGCCAACGGCGCGCAGGAGAGCGTCACGACGCGCGGCGTGGTGACCGTGGTAACGACCCAAGGCTTCATGCTCTGCGACGGCACCGGTTCGATCTACGTCTACACCAAGAGCAAGCCGGCCGCCGACATCGTAGCCGGCACGGTAGTGAGCGTAAAGGCCAAGGCCGAAGCCTACAACAAGACCATGCAGCTGAGCTCGCCCACCGTGACGGCCACCGCGATCACCGCCAATGTCAAGTTCCCTACGGCCGTAGCGCTGACGGGCGAGGACCTGGACAACTACATCGAGTCGTCCTACATCCGCTACGTGACCTACACGGGTACGCTCAAGGTATCGAAGTCGGGTAACTTCTTCAACTACAACGTGAAGGTCGACGACGCCGCTACCGCCCAGGGCAGCATCTACCGCTACGCCGACGAGGAGGCGCTCAAGGCGCTCGACGGCAAGAAGATCACCGTCACCGGCTACCTCATCTCGCTCAGCGGCGGCAAGTATGTCAACACGGTAATCACCTCCGTCGAAGAGGCTACGGCTGCTGCTACCGCATTCGCGACGCGCGCCGTCGACACCGAGGAGAAGCTCGCCGTATACTACTACGACGGTTCGAAGTGGGCCGCAGCCGCAGGCACGCTCATCGTGAACCCGGCCGACTACACGGCCATGGGTCTGCGCTCGGACTTCAGCTCGTCGAACGCTCCCGAGAAGTACCTGCCCGACTTCCTCCGCCTCAAGCAGCCCTACGCGCAGCCCGAGGCCAGCGTCTACGTGGCCTACGCCTACTACAACGGCAAGTCGACCGAGCGTCGCGCCGACGAGTATGTCTTCGACGGCTCGGCATGGGTCAAGAACGCAGGCATCGTGGAGCAGACCGACCAGTTCATCAAGAACAACGGCAAGTGGGTATGGGATCCCAGCGTGACGATCGTACTGACGCCGGGCAAGAACCAGCCGCTCTCGACCCTCTACTTCCAGGCCTGCGTGGACTGGGTGAAGGCCAACGTAGAGGACGGCGCCAAGTATGTCTCGTCGTACGGCAACAACGACTACTACTCGGGTGCCTCGGCCTACCAGGGCAACCTCGACTGGCGTCCCAACAGCGCCCGCGAGCAGTACGCCGCAGCGTTCGAGGGGATGAACGACGAGCAGATAACCGCCCTGCTCAAGGAGCGCACGATCGAGGTACTCGGCCACGTGCTCACGCAGCTGCATCCCGAAGCCAAGCCCGTGGAGGGCGTGGAGGTGCTCTACAACATCCAGCTGGGCATCTACACCGGCACTTCGATCGCTGCTCCGACGCACCAGCTGACCTACAAGGTGATCGGCGACGCCGAGTTCGAGTTCGTATCGTTCGACACGCTCTAAACCGCGTCAGCCACCGACGGCAAAGGCCGGAATCCCCGCACGGGGGTTCCGGCCTTTCTTATTGCCCGTGGTGCTGTTTGCAATGCTGTTGGAGGCGCCGCGAAACGCACGATGCCGGCCTCACGGAGAGAACCGGCATCGGCATGGAGTGCTCCGGCGAGGCTGCCGAAGGGAGTGCACGATCGAGTGCAGGGCGCAGGGCAGGCCGCTATGCGAGCAGCATCCGCCGCAGGGCGTCGCAGGCGGCCTCGGGATCGCGGCGGTCGAACAGACAGCCGCGGATCCCGTGGCGCTCGGCGGCCGCGATGTTCTCGGGCCGGTCGTCGATGAAGAGCGTCTCGGCGGGATCGAGCGCGAAGCGGTCGAGCAGGATCTCGTAGATGCGCGGCTCGGGCTTGACGGTGCGCTCCTCGCACGAGACGACATCGCCGTCGAAATGGCGGTATACGGGCACGCGGCGCAGGAAGTCGATGAACTCGCGCGACATGTTCGAAAGGACGTAGAGGCGGTATCCGGCCGCCTTCAGGTCGCCGATCAGCCGCTCGGTGGGGGCGATGGGCTCCTGGCGGTCGATCGCCTCGTCGATCAGCGCCGCACACGTGTCGCGGTCGCACCCCTTCAGGCAGCAGAGCACGTCGGTCACCTCGTCGCGCGTGAGCGTGCCGCGGTCGTACTCCTCCCAGAACTCTGGCATCTTCTCGGCACGGACGAAGCTGAAGAAGTCGATGAGCTCCGGCCGGCAGGTGTTCTTGTTGCGGGCGAAGACTACCCCACCCAAATCGAAAACGATATTTTTCATGGCTTGACGATTCATAGCATCTGCTGTTCCGTAGGCAAAGGTACGCAAAAGAGGCGGAACCGCAAAAAGGGGCGGCAGCGCGACCGCCCCGGCCGGGGAAAAGTGCTCACATCGGCCCGCAGAGCCGGCGGGCCGCAGCCACCGGCGGCGAAGGCCCGCAACTCGCGCAGCTCGTGCCGCCCTTCGCTGGCTGCGCCCGAGGACAAATAAAAATCCCAGCCAAGAGCCGGGCGCTGGCCGCAACCTGCCCCACTTCCACTCGCCTTGCAGGGATCGCCCCCGCACAACGAAAAAGGGAGTGTGCCGAAACAGCACACTCCCTCGTCGATTGCCCGTGGGCCCGCTACGAACCGAAGTTGTCGTAGAGGATATTCTCGGGCGGTACGCCCAGCGAATCGAGCATCTTGACCACCGAAGCGATCATCATCGGAGGTCCGCACATGAGGTAGATGCAGTCCTCGGGGGCCTGATGATTCTTCAGGTAGTTCTCGTAGAGCACGTTGTGGACGAAGCCCGCCGTGTACTTCTCGCCTGCGGCGTCGGCCTCGGGATCGGGACGGTCCAGCGCCAGGTTGAAGCTGAAGTTGGGGAAATCCTTCTCGATCTGGTGGTACTCGTCCAGATAGGGAGCCTCCTTCATGGCGCGGGCACCATACCAGAACGACACGGGACGCGAGGTCTTCTCGGTCTTGAACAGGTGCATGATGTGGCTGCGCATGGGAGCCATACCGGCACCGCCGCCGATGAAGATGAGCTCCTGCGTGTCGGGCAGGTTGTCGGGCAGGAAGAACTCGCCGTAGGGGCCCGAGATGGTCACCTTGTCGCCCGGCTTGCGCGAGAAGACATAGGAGGAGCAGATACCCGGGTTGACCTTCATGAAGCCGCCGTTGACGCGGTCGAACGGAGGCGTGGCGATACGGATGTTGAGCATGATGATGTTGCCCTCGGCCGGATGGTTGGCCATCGAGTAGGCGCGGAACGTCGGCTCGGGGTTGACCGTGACGAGGTCCCACATCTTGAACTTGTCCCAGTCGGCACGGAACTGCTCGTCGATGTCCATGTCGGAGAACTTGATCTGGTCGTACTTCGGGATGTCGACCTGGATGTAGCCGCCGCTGCGGAACTTGAGGTTCTCGCCCTCGGGCAGCTTCACCACGA
>ERZ778514.1556-NODE-1556-length-16720-cov-6.433003_pt1 | contig 16720 bp, 11 predicted proteins | sample MGYA00510344_ERZ778514 | MGnify/ENA primary metagenome ERZ778514 (study PRJEB29527, sample SAMN07138968) | mouse gut metagenome | material: feces | host: mouse | place: China:Nanjing | collected 2016-01-25 ... | reverse complement strand
AATCGCCGAGGGAGCGCAAAAGGGAGAGGCGATGTCGTCGGACTCGCTGAATCCGGTTGACTATGCCGACAACAACAATGCGGCTGCCCTTGCCGAACTTGAACGCGCCCTTGCCGAAGCCCGTCTCAAAGGACAGCAGTCTGTGGAGCAACCGGCTCCAGTTGTAGAGGCATCCGCTTCGGTAACAGCCACGCAGACGGTCGAGGTCAAGGGTGGTGCAGTAAACGCACTCTCCGATGATGACGCCGCCCAGACCGTAGTCAAGGCAAAGCGTCCATCTTCATCCTATTTCAACACTCTTGCCGAAAACGAGCCGGAACCGAGTCTTATCAAGGCTATTATCGACGAGGACATAAAGGCTGTTGACGGGTCGCGTGTAAGACTGAGACTTCTCGATGATGTGGAGATCAACGATGTGTTCCTGCCCAAAGGCAGTTACCTCTATGCCACGATGAGCGGATTCGGTCAGCAGCGTGTGAAAGGCTCTGTAAAATCGCTGATGGTAAACGACGACCTTGTAAAAGTGAACCTTACCATCTATGACACAGACGGCATGGAGGGGCTGTATGTCCCCAACAGCTCATTCCGCGAGACGGCAAAGGACATAGCCGGTGGCGCACTCGACAACTCCATGACGCTCAACAGCAATACTTCTGGCATGGACAACGTGACCCAGTGGGGCTGGAACGCTATTCAGAACGCATACCAGAAAACCTCTTCCGCCATATCAAAGGCAATCAAGAAGAATAAGGTCAAGCTCAAGTACGGCACCTTCGTGTATCTTGTGAACGGAAGGGAAACAAATAATAACCGTCGATAAATATGAAAGGACGTATTGGACTGATTGATGTTGACGGGCATAGGTTTCCCAATTTTGCCCTGATGCGCTTGTCTGCCTATCATAAGTCACATGGAGATAATGTAGAATGGGCTGTCCCGGCAAAAACGTATGATATTGTGGCCGCCAGCAAGATATTTACATTCAGCCCTGATTTTGATTACAGCGGCATCGACACTCATAAGATAATCAAAGGCGGAACCGGTTATGACATAGGTTCCAGATTGCCAAAAGAGATTGAGGAATCGACTGCCATGGATTATTCATTATATCCGCAGTATCAGTTTTCTATCCAGTTTTTCTCACGGGGATGTATAAGACACTGTCCTTTTTGCCTTGTACGGGAAAAGGAAGGCCATATCACTCCTGTCACTCCTGTAAATCTGAATCCCCTGGGGAAACATATCGAGGTGCTGGACAATAATTTCTTTGCCAATCCCGCATGGCATGATGCGATAGAATATCTTCTTTCAGCAAAACAGAAGGTCAATCTGCATGGCGTGGATGTCCGGATTATGGACGAAGAACAGGCATATTGGCTCAATAGACTGCCATTGTATAAAAGCATACATATAGCATGGGATTTCCCTCAGCTTGACCTCACCGAAAAATTGCGGGAGGTAACAAGGTATATCAAGCCATACAAGCTTATGTGCTATGTACTCGTTGGGTTCAACTCTACAATCGAAGAGGACATGTATCGTATCGAAAGGCTGCGTGAGTTGAAAATCAAGCCGTTTGTCATGCCGTACCGTGATTTTGGGAATAATCATGTTCCTACCCAGTATGAGAAAGACCTTGCCCAGTATGTAAACAAGCCGATGATATTCAAATCTTGCACGTTTGCAGAGTTCTCGCCAAGGAAAGGGTTCAAGTGTGAATATTATCTGAACAACAAAACAAAGGTGCTGTGACACATGGACATAAAAGACACCATATATAATATGGACTGCCTTGAAGGAATGAGGTCGCTACCTGACAACTGCATCGACGCGATCATCGCAGACCTCCCGTATGGAGTCCTGAACAAAGGCAACAAGGATGCAGGCTGGGACAGGATGATTCCTCTTGACCTGCTGTGGGAACAGTACAACCGCATAGCGAAACGCGGATGTCCGATTATCCTTTTCTCCCAAGGAATGTTCACGGCGAGACTGATAATGTCGCAGCCCGACAAATGGAGATACAATCTCGTGTGGGAGAAGGACAGGGTTAGCGGTCATCTCAACGCAAGGCGTATGCCACTTAGAAAACATGAGGACATAGTGGTATTCTACGACAGTCAGCCGGTCTATAATCCGCAGATGCGTCCGTGCCTTCCTTCGGAGAGGAACCATACGAGGCGTGATGTGGAGAAATTCACCAACCGCTGTTACGGGAGCATGAAGACCGTACCAGCCAGGATTGCAGATGATAAGTACCCGACATCAATCCTCAGCTTCCCGAAGGAACACCGCAAGGGATGTTTCTACCATCCCACCCAGAAACCGATCGCATTGCTGGAGTATCTGATAAGGACTTACTCAAAGCCCGGAGACCTGATACTCGACAACGCCATCGGATCCGGAACAACTGCGGTCGCCGCCGTTAACACCGGAAGGCACTTTATCGGATACGAGATAGTGCCGGAATACTGCGACATCGCCAAACAACGAATCGACCAAGCCATAACCAATAACCAAACAATCATCGAACCAAACTATAACCAATGAATATCAAACATTTCGCAATGGCTCTCTTTCTCGGAGCCGCATCAGTGGGTGGCAACGCCCAGTCAACCTATGAGGAAAATCCGTGCCAGCGAGAGCAGAGTCAAGCTTGCTTGAGCTATGTCGAGCGCAGCCGGATTTGCACACCAAGTGAGATGGAACTTCTCACAGTCAACGAGCAGGTAACTACCGTAATCACAGCCACGGAGCCTATCCGTTTTGTGGACATATCCACCGACAAGATTGCCGGAGACCAGCCCATCGACAATACAATCCGTCTCAAGCCCAAGGAAGCCGGACACGAGGACGGCGAAATCCTTGCCATCATCACTGTCGTGACGGAACGCTACCGTGTGCAGTACGGACTGATTTACACGACCCGTATGACCGAGGCCGTGACAGACAAGACAGTCGAGCTGTCGGAGCAGACCGCATACAATAACCCTGCGGTGTCGCTCTCGACCGAGGATATGTATAGTTTCGCCCGCAAGGTATGGAACTCGCCAGCGAAATATCGTAATGTCGGGGCCAAGAAGCATAAGCTCAAGATGCGTCTGAACAACATCTATGCGGTCGGTGACTATTTCTTCCTTGATTTTTCTGTTGACAACAGCACCAATATCCGCTTCGATATTGACGAACTGCGCATTAAGCTCGCTGACAAGAAGGTGCATAAGGCTACCAATAGTCAGGTAATCGAGCTGAAGCCTGAAATGGTGCTGGAAAAGTCCAAGTCATTCATGCACGGATACCGTAATGTGATTGTCGTAAAGAAACTTACGTTCCCAAATGACAAGGTTCTCACTATCGAGCTGTCGGAGAAACAGATTTCAGGACGTAGCATCTCCATGTCTATTGACTATGAGGATGTCCTGTCGGCAGATTCGTTCCATCATTCACTTTTAAGCGAGGATTGATCCGATGAAGAAGTTGTTATTGTTTGCCGTAGCTATCCTGACAATGGCTGGCACGGCGTCGGCCGCCGACAATGACGGTCGTGTTCAGATAGGTGCCGGGCTTCTCTATGAGAACGGTCTTGAACTGACCGTAGGTTATGAGAAAGAGATGTCGCACCACAACGCCTGGGAGTTCTTCGGAAATGTGTACCTCAAATGGGACAAATGTGCCGATTGCGGGCATGTATGCCCGGATTCGTTCTGGAAGAATTACCGCACATGGAGTGTGGGAGCAGCCTACAAGCCATGTGTATTCCGTGGCCGCAACAATCATGGCAATCTGCGTTTGGGCGGCTCTGTCGGCTCAGATACTCATGAGGTAATCGGAGGAATCCACGCCGGGTATGAACACAGCTATGTTATGCGTGGCAAGTGGCAGCTCTACTGGCAGGTAAAGACAGAGTTTGTTATTAAAGGCCGCGACTGGTTCAAGACCGGTGTCGGCATAGGCGTAAAATTCTAACAAAAGGATAATGAGAAAATTAGTATATCTTATGCTTGCCTTCATCAGCATGGCTGTAACATCATGTGACGGACACCATCCGGAGCCGGACATGGGTATGAAAGTCGGTGATGTGCTCTGCACCGACGGACAAATTCTTCCTATGGAAACATGGGAGAAATCGGGTAAGGAAGGAATCGGCATCGTGTTTCATGTCAATACCAATCCGGACATAGAGGGTCGTGGCTATGCCGTGTATTTGAACGACCTGACTCCACTTGCCTTCGCCGATTCATTCGGAATAAAGCAGGGAACATCCGCTGATGCCTATGCACTTGACGGAAACCAAAACACTTATGCCCTGATGTCTCAGCGCAATGTCGGTTCTCCTATGGCCGATGCTGTCTTCGATTTATGGAGATTCGGTCAGTCCGCCTATATCCCATCGGTTGCGCAGCTCCGTCTGTTAAAGGAAACTCGCGGACGCATTAATCAAGGGGTTGTGGCTATCGGTGGTGAGCCAATCACCGACACGCCTGACGGCTGCTGGTACTGGTCATCAACCGAGGTCGCAGGACAGGAAACGGCAAAGGCGTGGCTTTATTCGCTGTCGCAGGGTGCGATGCAGGAGACACCCAAAACTCAAAACCACAAAGTCCGTCCCATCATAACCATATACGACTGATAGCCTATGGCAATGGAAGAAAGCAAGGAACTTCAAGGTTCTTATAAGATATTCCGGGCGTGCATCTATGTGTCGCTGCTGCTGGAGTTCTTCATGTATGCGATAGACCCCGAAGTGCTCGACCACTTCGGGGGTGTGGTAGTGGAGATTCACGACCGCATGAAAAGGTGGCTTATATATCAGGACGGCAATCTTGTTTATTCCAAGCTGGCGACGCTCCTTCTTATCTGCATTACCTGTATAGGAACGCGCAATAAGAAGAAGCTGGAGTTTGACGCAAGGAAGCAGGTTCTGTATCCCATCGTAGCCGGTCTGTTTATTACGGTGCTGTCACTGTGGCTGTTCGGACACCGTATCATGCCCGTACTTCTTACCCTCCGTTTGAACATTTGGATGTATATGGTGGCGAGTGTGTTAGGCACAATACTCATCCATGTGGCTCTTGACAATATCTCCAAGTTCTTGAAAGAAGGCCTGCTCAAAGACCGCTTCAATCTTGAGAACGAGAGCTTCTCGCAATGTGAAGAGAAGGTCGAGAACAAGTACAGTGTGAATGTGCCCATGCGATACTATTATAAGGGCAAGTTCCGCAAGGGATGGATAAACATTACCAATCCGTTCCGTGGCACATGGGTTGTGGGCACTCCCGGTTCCGGTAAGACTTTCTCCATTGTCGAGCCGTTCATTCGTCAGCACTCGGCAAAAGGTTTTGCGATGGTAGTTTATGACTACAAATGGCCTACACTTGCCACTAAATTGTACTACCATTACCTTAAGAATCAGCGTGAAAACCGTCTGCCTAAAGGTTGCAAGTTCTCGGTTATCAACTTCGTGGATGTGGAGTACAGCCGTCGTGTCAACCCCATTCAGCAGAAATATATCGGCAACCTTGCCGCTGCATCCGAAACCGCTGAGACATTGCTTGAGTCTTTACAGAAGGGAAAGAAAGAGGGAGGCGGAGGCTCCGACCAGTTCTTTCAGACTTCTGCGGTCAACTTCCTCGCTGCTATCATCTACTTTTTCATCAACTACAAGAAGCTCCCTTATGATGAAAAAGGCAATCAGCTCTTTCCCAAAATGGTTGTTGACCGCGAGACCGGATTTGAGAAACCGACCGGAGAAGTGTATGCTGACGCTGCTATGACCCGGCGTGTCGAGCCGGCTTATTGGCTGGGCAAGTATTCAGATATGCCCCATGTGCTGTCCTTCCTGAACGAGGATTATCAGACCATCTTTGACGTCCTCAAGACCGACAATGAGGTGTTACCGCTTCTTGGGCCTTTCCAGACGGCATTGAAAAACAAAGCTATGGAACAGTTAGAAGGTATGATAGGCACACTCCGTGTCTATACATCTCGACTTGCAACCAAGGAATCCTACTGGATATTCCATAAGGACGGTGATGATTTTGACCTCAAGGTCAGTGACCCGGCGAATCCCTCGTATCTCCTGATTGCCAACGACCCTGAGATGGAGAGTATCATCGGAGCATTGAACGCCCTGATTCTAAACCGCCTCGTTACTCGCGTCAATACAGGACAAGGCAAGAATATACCGGTGTCTATCATCGTCGATGAGCTTCCAACGCTGTATTTCCACAAGATTGACCGTCTTATCGGTACGGCCCGAAGCAACAAGGTATCGGTGGCACTCGGTTTTCAGGAGCTGCCGCAGTTGGAGGCCGACTACGGTAAAACCGGTATGCAGAAAATCATAACGACCGTCGGCAATGTAGTCAGCGGTTCAGCGAGAGCCAAGGAGACACTTGAATGGCTGTCGAGCGACATCTTCGGTAAGGTGGTTCAGTTGAAGAAAGGAGTCACCATCGATCGAGACCGTACCTCCATTAACCTCAATGAGAATATGGATAGCCTTGTTCCGGCTTCCAAAATCTCCGACCTGCCGACCGGCTGGATTTGTGGACAGGTGGCACGCGACTTCGTGAAGACGAAGACCGGAATACGAGACAGCATCAATATTCAGGAAGCTGAGGAGTTCAAGACCTCTAAGTTCTACTGCAAGACCGACTTTGACATGGATGAGATTGCAAAAGAGGAAGCAGGCTATGTACCTCTGCCAAAGTTCTATTCCTTCCCGTCCCGCGAAGCCCGTGAGCGAGTGCTGTATTCAAACTTTCTCCGTGTCAACCAGGACATCAAAGACATGATCCGCGAAATCCAACAATACTGCGTCAAGAAATAGGGCTTTCATCGGATACATAATAATTTTTAATTTCGACCGGAGGACAAGCTCAAACAAGAAATGCCTCCGGTCTAATCTATGTTAGTATAAATCAAATAAATATAATTTAGATTTAATTTCGTGTGGTATTCAACTGCTGAGTATTTCGAATAACAAGTTTGTGAGATTGTTTGAAACTTGAAGCATTAAGATAGATAATATGCAGATGTGCATAAGATACATTTCTAACGCCTTTTTGTTAGGTTATTTATCGAGTTGCGATTTTTAGCTCTTTATTTCTTTGTCCTGCTTTATGAAATATAGCGTTATTTTTTCAATTTTTGAAGATGAACTTTACTAAACTTATGTTGAGAATAGCCATTTTGCCACATCTTCTACCGCCGTTATTTCATTAAGATTTTATTTTCTTTAATGAATGTTTCAACCCCTGATAAAGGCTTGAGTTTATAATAAGAGCTAAATACTTAATCTGCCCATGAGAATACTGAACCAATTGAATAATCTTCAGACAGGTCTCCTTTCTTTACAAAAAGAGAATATTTCTCTTTTACAGAACTATCTATATTTAGATTTCAGTTCGTGTTAGGCTCACATTTACATTTTTATAGTCTTTACCTATGGTGATTACTGGGGTCCCATAGACACCAATCTTAAGTGTTGTGTTTGTCATTATACCAAGCCAACCAAGACCATTGCGAACTGAAACAGTATTCATATTAGAATAATCAATATAAACACATGAAATACATGTTTGCAAAATGGATTATACGTTTAATTACTTCTAAGAAACTAACTAAATTTGTAGATAAAGTTTTTTATGACCACAATCAGCGATTTCAAATATGGAGATGTAATTTGTCTCAAACAGGATATAAAAAAGATTCGTTGTGAACAATCTAATCTTCAACGGGAAAATACTGCTTTCATATTTCAATGTATTTACAAGAGTAATGGCACAAGCCCAAATAGGACTGAAATACTTGATGATTGCACCGAAACAGGAGAAATTTTGTCCTTTCAAAGGGAAATTATATTATTGGTATAAATAGTTGTAATTATGTTATTTAGCTCCATGTGTTAGCATTTTTGATTTGTAGGAAGCGTGAAGTCGTAGAGCAAAGATGGGTAAATAAACGAATATTCCGAACATCGACATGACGAGACCGCCTATTGTACCGAGTGCGAGAGGAAACCAAAATGACTCCTTACCCTGTCCTATCATAAATGGTATGAAACCAAGAATTGTGGATACTACAGTCAGGAATATTGGGAGAATTTTGGTATTCCAGGCTGTGATATAGAGCCTCAGATTAGAACGGTGCGGATACTTTTCACGGAGGGTATTATACTCGTTGAGCACATAGATCGAAGCGTTTACAGTGATGCCGCAAAGCAGAATGAATGACGCAAATCCACCCTGATCAAAGTTGATTTTTGTAAAATAAAACATCAAGAACACCCCGATAAAAGATATGGGAATAGTGAATATAATGGCAAGGGGCTGAATGAGGGAATTAAACAAAATGCTTGTAGTAAAGAATATTATGGCTATCACCAGAAGCAGAAGCCAGTAGGACGCAGACTGCCGGCTGCCCCAGTACCAGCTATCCTCGCTCTGAGCCGTATAGCCGATGGGCAATATCTTATTGATACTCTCAAGATCCGCGGCAAGTAACTTCTTGCCCTGCTTGCTCGAGCCTATATATTCATATTGTAGGCAGAGGCGATATTGCTGGTTTTCCTTGGCTATAGATTTCGGCGCCTGACGTTTGACAACCGTTGCAAATTCGCCAAGTTTAAGCGTGCGGTTTCCGATCGATATAGGCATGCTCATCAAGCCCCACACATCGTAGTCGTATGACTGGCGGGAATGTAACAATATCCTTTCCTGACCCTGAGGAGAATTGACGATTCCGGCAGCTATGTCCCGACCGAAGATAGGCGACAGAGCACCGAAAAGTTGCTGCACCGTGAGGCTTTCCTTCGCTAACCGTTCCCCGTCTATTTCAAGATAAAACTCACTGTAATCATCCTTATACCTCTGAAATTCAGAGCTGACAGTCACGTCTTTGATACGGCGGTGCTGCAACAAACGGTTTTTGAGCGTATCAGCCCACTGCTCCAGCTCATCGTAATTGTAGCCGAGCATCTTTATGCGGTAGCTGCCCGAAATCTCACGCACATCATTGTTGAAGCCCTGATCCTCGAGTCCATACACACTCCAGCTGCCTCCACCCAGTGTGAGCGCCTTTGAGATGATATCGCTTTTGAGCCTATAGGGAAAATAGCTTGTCTGTACCTCCTGGGTGAAACTTATATTAATTGATGCACGTTTCGGACCGGATATTCTTGTCTCGAAACGGCGAATCTCCGGAAATTGCGACAGGTAGCTTTCCATCTTCATTACCAACTCATTCATCTGCAGCACAGTGGATCCACTCGGCAGCGTTGCATAGACGTATAACTCAGGCTCAGACTCGGGCCGGTTGAAGTAACTCCCTTCGTACACCTCTTTTGCAAACAAACGCAGAGAGCCACCGAGCGCTTTGTCAACCCATGGCCTCCATTTCTCTTTGTAAGTCCTGGAGCCTAAAGTTGAGTTGTATATCTTCGCAAAACTACCGTCGCTATCAATCTTGTCGGGAAGCATATAGACCGGCAGGCCGAATAGCAGCACGAGAAGTACAAACATTGCCACTTTGTAGCGGCTACAGAACAGGATGAAGCGCGCATAAAAGCGGGTGAACCTAACGGCAAGACGTTTGCCACGCTGACGTTTCGCTACCTTTTTTCGCCGTATACCGATTTTTTCTATAAGTGCCGGCACAAGGAACAGCGCCACAAAGAGCGATACCGAAAGATTTATTATCACCACAGCCACGAAGTCCTGCAAGTTAAGGCGGATAGCTTCGTCAAGGAAAAAAACTATGCCCAACGCTCCGATGGTTGTCAGTGTCGCTGCCATGACCGAGGTAAATGCCTTGAGGTTACCCTTGTGGGTGATATGGTCGGTCATTACAATAATATTGTCGATTATCAGATTGAGCGAAATCGTGATACCTGCAAGCGAATACAGCTGAATCTCAATGTCAAGAATATAATAGAAAATCACCGCGATGGCAAGGTTCATCACCAAAGATATGGTGATGATGAGCATATAGCGGAGATTAAGAGTGATAACTGCTACAAAGACCAGCAGTATAAGAAATGTCAACCCCGAACGGAAATATATTTTCGACAGTTCCTCGTTGATTGAGACTGTCGCGTCGTAGCTCTCGATAATCCGGTAGCCTTGCGGCAGAGTTGAACGAAGGTTCTCTATACTTGCCTTCACCTCTTCTGCAAGTTTGAGCTGGTTTACATCTTCATTTGCCTGAACTGTGAGGTAGATAGAGTTGAGACCGTTGATTCGGTAGAAGCTTTGCGCCTGCGCTTCGGCATATTTCACATTTACAAGGCGGTCAAGCGGAATAACTGCACCTGAGGCTGTTGCTACCTGTATTCTTTCAGGATGGAATCCGGTATCATCGCCATCCGACATTGCTATAACGCGGAGCCATTCGCCATCAGCTTCAGCTATACCGAGAAACTGTGAGCCGGCATTTTCATTGATTGCCTTGTGCAGGTCGTCAGGAGTAAGACCAAGCGCATGCAAGCGGTCGCTGTCATATTCGAGTTGCCACTCCATCGGCATAGCGCCGGAGAGATCCACCTTGTAGACGCCCTTTATTTGACCGATAACAGGCTTGATATTGTCTTCGGCATATTTCTGAATTTCAAAGGGGGTGGATGGAGCATTGAGTGTGTAGGTCAGGAAGGGACGCGATGCCTTGTCATCAGACTGGCGTGCGCGAATCTGGGGATAGGAAACCCCTTCGGGAAACTGCTGCCACGCCTGACGCACAACGGTTGACACCTCAAATCGTGTCGCCTCAATATCGGCATGCTTGTCAAGACCGAGAGTTATTGAGCCAAATCCATTCTCTGAGGTAGATGATATTTGCTTGACACCCTGAATTCGGGCGAGCATTGACTCCAGTCGGCTGGTGACCTCACTTTCGATTACTCTTGCCGAGTTATTTGGCATGGAGAATGAGATGGAGAGCGACGGCAATGAACGCGACGGCGAGAGTTTGACCGGAAGGTGAGGCACCAAAGCGATGCCTACCAACGCCAAGGCGATGAAGGATACAATTATAGTAAAGGACGAGAGCCTTTTCAACATAGCTTATCTTATATGATGCTCGATATCGAACTTATTTGTGAGCTCAATGCCGGTCTCGAAGTCAAAAAGGGTGAGCTTCCTGAGCTTATAATAGCTGAGCCAGTAGTTTTGGAGCGATACAATATAGTTCTTGGTGGCATCCTGCTGACGATTGAGTGACAATGTAAGGCTGTTGATGTCAGCCTTGCCGATGATGAAGCGCTGCTTGGTCTGCTCGTATGCGGTTTCAGCAAGATCAAGAGCCTCGAGCGCTGATGCCACAAGGCTCTGCTGGATATTAAAATCACTTACGGTCATTATAAGATCCTCCTCTACTGACAACTCATCTTGACTCGCAGCAATCTCAAGTACATTGAGATTATTTTTCGCCATATTCAGTTTGCCTTTCCTGACGCCCCAGTCAACAAGAGGGATAGAAATGGTGAGTGAGACGAGATCCTGTCGGAGTGGATGATGGTAGGCACTCGAGAAGTTTTCAGCTACTTGGTTATAACCCACGCTTGCATTAAGGTTTACGTTCAGTCGCTGTTCCACTCGCGTTCGGTTCACATCGCGCTCTGCCTCTAGTATGCTCTGCTTATGTTTTAGGAGTGTAGGATTATTTGCCTTGGCAAAAGATAGCGCGATATCAGTGGCGATTTCACGCGCCATTGGTGCTGAAGGGAGCTCGACCTCAATCTGGGTATCTTTATCCATGCCAAGATAGGAAGCAAGTGTAAATATTGCTCTCTTCAAGGATATACGAGTGTTTTCAACTTTGTTCCTGGCGTTCACGCGGTCAAGACGCAGGGTAAGCAAATCAGCTTGGGAGATTGATGCGATTTTAAATCTCCTCTCTCCTATAGTGTAAAGTGTGTCGCACGAGGCAAGATTATCGATGGCTAAACGGTACTCAGCCTGGGCTAGTGCAAGAGCGAAAAAGTATGTCACAGCGGTTTCGCTAATCGCCTCCATGTTATATAGAAACTCTTTTTTTACCTTTTCATATTTCACTGGCTCGATACGACGGTCCCATTTGAACTGGTTGAAGCCGAGAAGAGACTGGCGGTAGCCCAGACGCACCGGGATACTTGAAAACTGCGTTGATTTCACATCGCCGAAGTTGCGCATATAGTTCAGGCTTGTCTCAAGATAGAAAGTACCGCCGAGTGGGTCAAAATTTTGAGTGATATTCAACCCACCTCCGGCCGAATACATCTGTTGGGCACGATAAACGTCAATATTCTCCTCATAGTTATATCGTTGGGTAATATATCGGTTGTAGCTTATCGGTGTAAGGTTGAGCGAAAGGCTTGGCAGACGGCCTGCCCGGAAAGAGCGGTATTCCCAGTAGCCGGCCATGTAGAGGTTCTGGTTGCGAAATGCCTGAAGAGAACTATCTCCTGCTATCTCTATTGTGCGTTGGAGATTGAGTACTACTTTGCGCTGAGCAACTGCACTCACAACGGCTAAAATCACCAGAAATATTATAGATATACGTTTCATCTTAATTCGTTTTGTCGTTTTTGTGATATATGAGCCAGTAAACAAGCGGTATAAGGAAGATACTTATGAGTGTGCCCACTACCATTGACCCAATCATGGCTATTGCAAGCGGACGCTGCAGTTCCGAGCCCATATCGGAGGTGAACAGCATCGGTACCATTGCGAAGATAGTTGTTAGTGAGGTCATGATGATGGGGCGGAGGCGCCGCACGCCAGCTGTGTGGATTGCATCAAAAAGAGGTATTCCCTGCTTGCGAAGCTCATTGATGGCGTCGAGTTTGAGAATAGAGTCGTTGACCACGATGCCGCAGGTCACGATTATGCCGATAGCGCTCATAAGGTTAAGGGTATGACCGAAAATCCAGAGGGTTATCAGCGCGAAAGCTGTGTCAAGCGGAATCTCAATCAGCACAATGAGCGGCTGCACGAAGCTCTCGAACTGTGCACAAAGAATAAAGTACATCAGCAGGATTGAGATAAGCAATATTACCACCATCTCCTGCATCATCTTGGCATTGGAGAAGATACTGCCGGTAAACTCCACGTCCCATCCGGGGGTGGAGTCCACAGTGGCCTTTATCTGCTCTATGGTGGTGTATGGAGCATCAATAATATAGTAATCAAACGGTACGTATTCGCCATTTTTGCCGGCGGATATATTTTTCAGGTCCTGATCGCGGACGATGCTCACAAGATAGCTCAGGGGGAATTCGCTTATAACTCCGTTCTGGTCAGGTTTGGTTGCGACAAGGGTGTTTGTGAGGATGTCGTCAATCGGGCGTGTATTCCCTGAGATGCCTATCGGCAGGTATTGCTGATATGAGCGGAGAGTTGAGACATTATTGCTCTTGAATGCGGTACGTAGAGCTCTTGACACGGTGCTGTAGTCCACACGATAGACCAGCAGTTTCTCACGATCTATTACAATATTGATTCTGTCGCGCAAGGGTATTCCTTGTGATTCCATTCCGGTTGCATTCTCAATTTCACGTTCAAGACTGAGCAGCGAACGGGTGTCGCCTGTGCGCCCCTTCTCAGAGGAAAATATGCGCGCTTCTATAGGAGCCTCATCCGAGGCAAAGATTTTCTCAAAGATATTTTCTGGCGGAGCGAAAGTGGCAATAGCTTTGGGATATTTTTCCGCTATATGTCGGTTAATCTTGTTCTGTAAAGGTTCGATTTTTTCGGAATCGGTTGCCTTGATGTATATTTCTGCCTCAGACTGAGAGAGTTCGCAGCCTTCGTCAAGGAGATAGTCCTGCACACCGATATACGCGGCGTTCTGCACCACTGTGCTGTCAAGATTGCTAAGAATGGCATTGACACGGCTGGCATTCTCATCCACATTGATGTTCTCGTTCCATTCCACGCGGACTATCATCTCATTCTGGTCTATCTGAGGCATTCTCTCTACAGGAAGGATATAGAACATCACCACACACAACGGTAAGATCAGCACTGCGACGATGATCCACAAAAATTTGTGGGCGAATACACTGTCAATGATGAGGGTATACGCGCGGTCAAGCCACGAATTTATACGATTTGCCAGCTTTTCGTCTGCGTAAACTTTGTGACCGGTCTTTTTTCTGCGTTTACGCACACGGTAAACAAGCATATATATAACCGGAAGCAACATGATACCGACAATGTAGCTCACCCCCAGTCCGGCAGTGATTGAGAATGCCTGGTCGGTGAATATCGCTCCGGCGATACCGCTCATGAAAATCAGTGGCACAAACACTGCAATGGTGGTGAGCGAGGAGCTGAGCATCGGCGTAATCATCTCTGATGTGCCAAGGTCGCACGATCTGCGGAGGCTGAGTCCGCGGTGACGATACTGGGTGATGTTTTCTGTCACAATCACCGAGTTATCAATCATCATGCCCACAGCAAGGATGAGTCCTGAAAGAGAAATGATGTTGAGGGAAACATGGAAGAGATAGAAGAGGAGGAATGTGATTATTATTGCTACAATAATGCTTGAGCCGATGATAATGGAAGCCCGCATATCACCCATGAAGAGCGCTGTAACGATAAACACCAGGATAAAACCGAGAATGAGATTCTGAACAAGGTTGGAGATGGTATAGTCAAGAAGTTCTGTCTGATTACGGCTTTGGGTAAACTCTATTTCGGGATAAATACTGGAGAAATAATTGGTAGTTTCCTGAAGGGATGCCTTCATCTTGTCTATATTTTCCTCGCTCTGCTTGATGATGGCGAGTGTCACCGCACGCTTTCCATTGCAGTAAGAATAACCGTCCTCATTTTCAGCCACAATTGCCACATCACAGAACTCATGCAGCTGTATCAGTTTATCTCCTTTACGGAGGTAGATATTCTCCACATCCTCAGTGGTGCGGAGCTGATTGGAAATATGCACATTGTATTCATAACAGCCGTCGCGCACCATCATTGTGCCGGGCTCCACATTATTTGCTTCAAGTGCTCTTTCTATGTCCTCTATAGTAACACCAGCAACCTTCATCTTGTTTTCGTCGGGAACGATACGGAGATACTGTCCAGGAATTCCAGTGACATCAGCCATGGCAATCTCGGGAAGCTGCTCTATGCGGCGGCGGACAACATTGTCTGCGAGGTCACACATCTGCAGAAACAGCGCCTCATCCGGCTCGGTGAACGGTTGATTGTCTCGCAGGGTTAGGTTGAGATAAAGTACAGGAATGTCTGTAGCACTTGCTTTGATTGCTTTCGGCCGTTTCGCATCCTTCGGGAGCGAATTCATTGCAGCGTCAATCTTCTCATTGACCTCTATAAAAGCGAGATCGGTGTTTACACCGTATTCAAATTCAAGGTGAATGACCGCCATACCGTCGCGCGTCTCGCTTTTTATCTCATGGAGGCCGCCGACCTGAAGGAGTTGACGCCTGACAGTGGCGGTGATATTGTTTTCAAGCTCCCTCGCTCCGGTATTGTCGCCCGAAATCTGTACTGTGATATGTGGAATGGCAATTGCAGGGAGGAGAGACACCGGCAACGTGAAATAGGAGACCAGCCCGACAATTACACAAGCTAGAAATGCCATTATGACGGCAATAGGCCGCTTAAGCAAAAATTTCACCATCACTTTTCTCTTATCACTTTCACGGGTGCTTCGTGGGCGAGGTTGACATTGCCGTCATAAATTACTTCCATGCCGGGCTGGAGTCCATCATCAATCACATATTCGTTCATATTCTCGAGTCCGGTATGAACATAGTTCCACATCGCCTTACCATCACTATGGGTGAAGACAACCTGCTTGCCAGTGCGGAGCACAACAGCATTTTTGGGCACTACCAGCCGCTCAATAAGGGCACGCCTCACGCTGACTTTCACATTCATGCCATCAAACAGGCCGGATGAACCGGGAACAGATGCACGAACCTTCACAAGACCATCCTTATCCACAACCGGATTGATATCGGTGACCCGACCGTTATGGGTGTCATTTGAAGCGAATGCCGAAACAGATACCTCGTCACCCGGATGTATCGCGGCAAGCTCGCTTTCAAGCACGCAGAACTCCACATCCATCATGCCAGATGCCACAATTCTGCAGAACGGCTCTGATCCATCCGGACGGTTATGTACTTTCTGGAATAGGTTGGCTACAACTCCGTCAAACGGCGCTGTTAGTGTCGTCTCCTCAAGGTCGCGTCTGGTCGCAGCAAGCACCGCCTCCGCCTGTTCCATACCGCTTCGAAGACGCGCCAACTTCATTGTCTCGGCCGGGACAAGCTCTGGTTTCTCAGGGTCATATCCTTGACCGATAAGCACATCAGCGAGTTCAAGTCGCGCATTGGCAAGATCATTACTGTTTTGTTTAAGAGTGTTTTCAAGTTTGAAACGGTCAAGGGAAGCTATCGCCTGACCTTTACGCACCCGGTCGCCGTTTTTCACATAGATTTTGTCTATAATAGCATCAGAACTCGAAAATCGCAAATCGGCGAAATCGTGCGCCGATATTTTACCATTGCTCACAATCTCATGGCTGAAAACTTTCGGCTCAAGCTTCATCACCTTCACCTCCGCAATCTTGGATGGTAGGACGATGGGTATAGAATCATTCTCCGTTTCAGATTTATCTGCAGTTTCCGAACATGCACTGAATATTCCAAGGAAAAATATCGCAAAAAAAACTTTATTCCAATAGATTCTATTAAGCATATTTT
>ERZ778514.1548-NODE-1548-length-16816-cov-9.502476_pt1 | contig 16816 bp, 12 predicted proteins | sample MGYA00510344_ERZ778514 | MGnify/ENA primary metagenome ERZ778514 (study PRJEB29527, sample SAMN07138968) | mouse gut metagenome | material: feces | host: mouse | place: China:Nanjing | collected 2016-01-25 ... | reverse complement strand
GGCCGGAATCGCACACGCCGACGACGCAATACGACAGATCGACGAGCTCGACGAAACACGAAAGTAGAATATTTCAATGTATAGGACGATGAAAAACTGGAAATCCCTTTTCGCAAGCTTCCTCGCCATTGGAGTGCTTGCAGGTTGCAGCAAGAGCAACGACATTCCCCAGCCGGGGCCCGGCGACTCGGACGATGCGGCTTACATGAGCGTGCAGGTCGCACTGCCCGCGGCCAAAAACACCCGCGGCAAGGCCGCCGGCACGGAGGTGGGTCAGGATTATGAGAACAAGGTGCAGAAGCTCATGCTGGTGCTGACCAAGAGCGACAATGCCTACGTCGCCCACGGCGTGGTGGAGAACATCACCAAGCAGACGGGCAGCACCGTGACCACCACCGCCAAGATCAACCGCACGAGCATCTTCAACTTCTACGAGAAGGGCGATCTGACGGGCGAGCAGAACCGCATCCGCGTATTCGTGTTCTGCAACCCCACCGACGCGCTGATCGCCTCGATGAGCAACCTCACCGTGGGCGACAAGGAGTGGTGCGACCTGACGGGCATGGTCGACGAGGAGCAGGCCGATATCTGGTACAAGAACTCCTTCCTGATGGCCAACTCAGAAATCGCCGTCAAGCAGATCCCCGTCTCGTTCGACGACTGGGTGACCCGATACGCCAACGAGGGCACGCCCTTCGACCTGAGCGGCGACAACAACGGCAGCGTCGACAACAAGGGCGCCGTGAAGGTCGAGCGCGTGAGCGCCCGCTTCGACTTCCGCGACGGCAGCCCCGAGAGCAGCGCTCCCCACACCTACGACATCGGCGAGGGCGACGACGCAGGAACGCTGCAGGTGCAGCTCGTGCGCATGGCGCTGGTCAACATGAACAACTCGTTCTACTACCTGCGCCGCGTCTCGGCCGACGGCATGCCCGCCGGCGCGGAGCTCTGCGGCGAGGAGACGGCCGACAACTATGTGGTGAGCACCGCCCACGAAATCAAAACGCAGGACCAGTTGGCCGAGCAACAGATCGCCGAGCTCAACAAGTGGTTCAGCTACTGCCTCTACGACACCAAGGGCCAGATCGACGACCTCACGCGCCAGCAGTGGGACAGCTACTGGATCGACGACGTGATGGGCCGCGACGAGGACAACGACGAGGGCTGGACAGCAGACCGCAAGAGCGGCTACCACATCTGGCGCTACGTGACCGAGAACACGATCCCGATGGACAACAAGTACCAGCGCACGGGCGTCTCGACCGGCGTGGTCTTCAAGGGCAAGCTGCTCGCCGGCGACAAGCTGGACAAGACTTCCGACCTCTACAAGGCAATCTCGGGCGACATCAAGCCGGGCGACTTCGAGGGCTACACCTACCAGGTCGACGGCAAGAGCTACCCGATCCTCTATCTGTTCCAGAACCAGCTCTACACGGGTTGGAACCGCGAGGTGGCGACCGAGGCGGCCAAGGATCCGCACAGCGACCTCTACAAGGCCGCGATGACCGCCCCCGAGGGTCAGAAGAGCCCCGACGCGCTCTACAAAGAGCTCGTGGAGGCCAACAAGGAGGGCGCGCGCAGCCATGTCAACGAGGCGCTGGCCGCCTTCCGCAAGGCCGCCACGGCCGCCGGGTTCACCCTCTACCAGGCCAGCAACGACGCCGACGGCATCGCGGACGGCAAGCACGCCGGCGTGGGCTACTACTTCTACTATTTCTACTGGAACCGCCACAACGACAACTACAAGCCGGGCGCAATGGGCCAGATGGAGTTCGGTACGGTGCGCAACAACGTCTACAAGCTCGCCGTGACGGGCATCCGCAAGCTCGGACACCCGCGCAACACCGACAACGACCCCGATCCGGTCGATCCCGACGATCCGGACGAGAACGGCGACATCTACCTGAAGGTCTCGGTCGAGGTGCTGCCCTGGACCGTGCGCGTGAACAACATCGACTTCTAAAACCATGCGCCGCTTTTCACCCCACAGGATGCTGCGGCTGGTCGGCACGGCTCTGGCGGCCGTGCTGACGGCCGCCCTCCCCACCGCCTGCGAGAGCATCTACGACGAGCTCGACCCGTGTCGGGTCGGCGTGTCGCTGCGCTTCGTCTACGACTACAACATGGAGTTCGCCAACGCCTTCCCTCGGAAGGTCGACTGCCTGACCGTGCTGGTCTACGACGCCGACGACCGCTGGGTGGAGACCCGCACGGTGACGGGCCCCGAGCTCGCCGACGAGGAGTACCGCATGGTCCTCGACCTCGAGCCGGGCGAATACAGCTTCGTGGCCTACGGCGGCATGGCCTGCGAGAAGAGCTCCTTCACGATGACGCCCGCGCCCGCCGGCGGCGCGGCGCGCGGCGACCTGCGCGTCGCGCTCGACGCCGACTGCTTGACCGACCCCGCGCGCAAGAACCTCCACGCCATGTACTGGGGTGCGCTCCGGCTCGCCGCGGCGGACTCCTACGCCGAGGGGACGGTGGAGATGATGAAGAACACCAACAACATCCGCATCGTACTGCAGCAGATCAACGGAAAGCCCGTGGACGGCCGCGACTTCGAGTTCGAGATCACCGATGACAACACCCTCTTCGACGCCGACAACGACCTGATCGCCAATGGCGAAGTCGCCTACACGCCCTGGGCCGTGGGCCAGGCCACGACGGGGGTGCTCGACAACGGGCAGGAGGTGAAGGTGGGCTATGCCGAACTGTCGACCTCGCGCCTGATGACCCGCAACTCGCCCCGCCTGACGATCCGCCGCAAGGACGACGGCGCGGCGATCGTGGAGATCCCGCTCATCCGCTACCTGCTGCTGTGCAAGAGCGAGTACTACGCCGAGATGGGGTCGCAGGAGTTCCTCGACCGCGAGAGCGAATGGTCGTGGATCTTCTTCCTGGGCGAGGACAACCTCTGGCTGAGGACCTTCATCAAGATCAACGACTGGACCGTGCGGATCAACGATTCGGAACTATAGCCATGAAAACCCGGATACATATCGCCGTCGCACTCCTGGCGGGCCTCCTCCTGGCGGGCTGCGGCAGCGGCCTGAAGGCCGACGAGCCCGGCGGCGAGGAGCCGCAGAAGGTGCGGCTGAACATCCGCGTGGCGGTGGCCGACGACGCCTCGGTGCGCGGCACGCGTGCCGGCGACGCGGAGGCGGCCAGCGACGACGAGCGCATGCGGACGCTGCGCGTGGTGGTCGTGCGTCCCGACGGTACGGTCGAGGCCAACCGCTTCGTGCGGCTCACCGCAGCCGTGTTGACCTACGGCTGCGAGCCGATCGAGGTGCGCGCCAACGAGCAGAAGCGCATCTACCTGCTGGCCAACGAGGAGAGCACCCGCCTGACCGACGGAGCGACGGCCGTGGCCGACACGTGGGCCCTCTTCGACGCGCTGCGCGCGGGCTCTGCCTTCCCGCAGGAGCGGATCGAGGGTCTCACGATCGGGCTCGACGGAGCGTCGCAGCAACTCGCGGGGCCGCTGCCCATGAACGAGTGCCACACGGTGCAGGTGGGTGACGAGGACCAAGAAATCGACCTCTTCGTCACGCGCGCCGCCGTGAAGTTCACCTTCCGCATCCGCTCCGCCAGCGGCGCGTCGCTCACGGGCCTGGCCATCGAGAAGATGGCGCCCCGCGCCTACTACCTGCCCCGCGCCGAGTACGACGAGCAGCAGCACGTCGACTCCTACGAGGTCCCGCAGGGCGACACCTACTACCGCTTCGAACTGGCCGAGGCGAAGCTGCCCGTGCGCCTGGAGACGGCCAAGACGGTCGAGCTGGAGCCGATCTACCTGCTCGAGGGCAAATACAGCGACCCGAAGGCCCCCGCGGGCAAGAGCAGCTACCGTATCTCGCTCGACCTGGACGGGCGCGACGACCTGCTGACGGGCTACCTCGACAACCTGCCCGCCCTGCCGCGCAACACCCACGCGGTGGTGACGATCACCATCGGCGACGGAAAACCCTCGTTCACCGTCGACGTGCTGCCCTACGGGGAGGTTGTGCTCGAGCCCGGTTTCGGAATATAAAACAAAGAACCGACGAAGAAGATGATACGCAAACTGTTACTGGCAATCTTCGGCGCATCGGCGATCGGTCTGGCCGGCTGCGCGGACGATCCGACCGTCGGGCAGGAGCCCTTCGACGGAGAGAGCACCGTCACCGCGACGGTGGAGTTCAGGCCCCTCGTGCCGGCGCTCGACCGGGCGACCCGCACGACGGGCGACGCGATCCGCAGCATCCGGAGCCTCTGCGTGCTGCTCTATGACAGCAAGGGCGATCTGGTGAAGAAATACCCCCTCGCCGAGGGCGAAGGCCCCGGCCGGTACAAGGTCGAGGAGGAGGAGCGCACCTCCACGCCTGACAACCCCACGGCCGAGGCGAAGACCCCGCGCGCGACCTTCACGCTGGGCGAAGGCATCCCCTACGGCGACTACTACATCTACGCCGTGGCCAACATGGGCGGGCTCGACGATCGCGCCGACGAGATCCGCACGATCGAAGGTCTGAAGTCGATCCTCCTCACGTGGAACGAGGGCGACATCGCCGCCAACGACCAGATGCTGGGCTTCTTCACGGCGGCCGGCAAGGTCGAGAAGCAGGCCCCGCTGCTGCGCCTCAACACCAAGACCGCGGCGCTCCACGCCTGGATCCGCCGCGCCGCCTCGAAGGTGACGGTGGCCTACGACGGCTCGGCGCTCGAGGAGGGAGTCTTCATCTACCTCAAATCGGTCGCCATCAAGGATATCCCCAGCACCTGCAAGCTGGGCGACAAGAACACGCCCGACGAGAAGCGGCAGCTCATCGCCCAGGGCGAGCAGATCGTCTACGGCACCGGGACCGACTACGGCGAGAACTGGCACGCCCGCATCACCAAGGGACACCCCGTCTACCCCTACCCCGCCGGCGAGGAGTACGACCCGACCCGGGAGGCCGAGTACAAGGCGGCCGCCCACTCCGAAAAGGCCGAAGCGCTCTTCTTCTACGAGAACATGCAGGGCGAGGGCAAGGACAAGCGGCAGGACAGCGACGACGACCACAAGCTCGACGCCCCGGGCAACAAGGAGGAGGGCGACGCCGGATACAAGGACGACAAGCCCTACGGCAGCTACATCGAGGTGAAGGCCTACTACCGTTCGATCAACGCCGATCGGATCGGCAGCGGCGAGATCACCTACCGCTTCATGCTGGGCAAGGACGTGAAGACGGACTACGATGCCGAGCGCAACCACCACTACAAGCTGACGCTCAAGTTCAACCGCTTCGCCAACGACGTCGACTGGCACATCGACTACACCGAAGAGGACCCGGGCATGCTCATCCCCAGCCCGTTCTACATCTCCTACCTCTACAACCACACGATGCTCATGCCGCTCAAGATCAACACGGCCGGCCGCGAGATCGTCTCGCTGCAAGCCAAGATCGTCGAGAACGGCTGGGCGCCCACAGGAGCTCCGAAGAGCGAATACTACTCCCCGGCGGACCTGCCCGCAGAGAAGCCCTTCAACGGGTTCCTCTCGCTGCGCCAGACCACGCAGACGGTCATTCCCAGTCCCGACGGAAGTCCGGACGCGCAAACGCTCGAAACGGCCAACAAAGACTATTACGAAAGCAACTACCGCCACCTGCGCAACTACCTCACCACCGAAGGCTCCCACGATATCGATGCCCCCGACCCCGCCCAGAATACAGTGCTGGGAAAGGAGGGCGACGGTAAGTACTGGGTCGAGATCGACCGGGAGTCGAAAGCGACGACCTTCCGGATTCCGCTCTATACGCGGGCCAAGCAGCTGATCATCAAAACCGGCTTCACGGGCAACAACCCCTACGAAGCCTACCCGCGCACGGCCAAGGTGCAATTCGTCGCCCGGCTCAGGGATGCCGAGGGCGCGGAGGTCGAGCTGAAAGACATCGCCACGATCGTCCAGGTTCCCCGCATCGTCAACCCCAAGGGCATCTGGCGCAAGCACGATAGCACGACACCGTTCCACGTGGTGCTGAAGCAGCTTCCGCAGGAGAACGCCACCCGGTTCGAGACCTTCCCGTCGGAGGGTCCGTGGAAAGCCTACGTCGTGCGCGGCGACCGCTCGACGATCCATCTGGCGCAGGACACGGTGCGGGGCAGCACCGACACGCCCATCGACTTCAACATCTTCTTCGAAGGGTGCGACGCCGAAGAATCGAAATGCGCCGTGATCCGCGTGGAGTACCACAACTACAGCTGCTACCACCTGATCTTCGCCCGCCAGGGCTCGGCCTCGATCGCGCTGGTTCCGGGAGGTACCCGCTGGCGCACCTGCAACATGCGCACCGCCACCACCGAGGCCGACTGCCCCACCGAGGAGGGCTCGCTCTTCCGATTCGCCAACTGGGACGATCCGATCGATGCGACCAACAACGTGGCCGACGGGTTCAAGGACCACACCAACACCGAACTGCTGATCGCGGGAACTTCCACGAGAAAGAAATGGAGCCAGATCCATGCCGACAACAACAAGGCGAGCTTCAGCGACCCCACGGTCGGCGGAAAGACCCTGCGGGTCGCAACCTTCCAGGATTTCGAGGAGCTCTACCAAGCAGACGACATCGAGCAGGGCTACGGCGTGCTCTACGGCAACGACGCCACGGAGACCCTCACGGAGGTCGGCGAGGTATACGGCCACAGCTACACCACCCACGGCAACACCGACGACAGGGGCAAAGGCTACGGCATGCGCGGCACGTTCGTCTACAACAAGTCGGAGAACACCGAATACAGCGGCCGCAACCTCTTCTTCCCCATCGGCGTATCGGGTTACGGGCAGCGCAAACACACGGACAAACACACCGGAACAGAGGCGCACGCGGTAGTCAAATACGCAGGTATCGCCAATACGATCAGCGACATATACCGTCCGCTCTTCTACGACCTCTACCGGCGGCCGGGCGCCATCTATTGGCTCCGGGAGCTGGTCGACGAGACGGGACGGCCCCAAGCCGACTACCAGCGGGCGCTCGGATGGGATTTCAACTACTTCTCGTTCGACTTCAACCTCATCTCGGCGAGCAACATCATCAACAACGGAGGCTGGGTTCCGACAGGACAGCCGAGCAATACGGGCACGCCGGACTCGAGCAACGCCTGCTTCGTGCGCTGCGTGGAGATCGACTGACGCGCGGCAGCGCCGAGAAGGAAACGAGGACCGGGGGCGGAGCGCCTTCCGGTCCTCATTTTTTTCGCAACTCCGAAAAAAACGTTATCTTTGGGCAATCGGAGCGCGACCGGGGCACCCGGTTCCGCACAACAAGCACGAATATGGCTAAAGAAAAATACTGCGTCATCATGGCGGGCGGCATCGGCACCCGCTTCTGGCCCAAGAGCCGCCTGACCCGACCCAAACAGTTCCTCGACATCCTCGGCACGGGCAAGTCGTTCATCCGCCACACCTACGAGCGCTTCGCGAAGATGGTGCCGGCCGAGAATTTCCTGGTGGTGACCAACCGCCGCTACAAGGCGCTGGTGCTCGAACACCTGCCCGAACTCGCACCCGAGCAGGTGCTGTGCGAGCCCGTGGGTCGCAACACGGCCCCCTGCATCGCCTATGCGGCCTACACGCTGCGGCGGAAGAACCCCGACGCCGAGATGATCGTCACGCCGGCCGACCACTTCATACTCGACGAGGAGGACTTCCGCGCGATCATCGCCCAGTGCGCCGAGTTCGCCTCGGAGCACGACGCCCTGATGACCGTGGGCATCAAACCCACGCGCCCCGACACGGGCTACGGCTACATCCAGGTGTCGGACGCCAACCCCGTCAGCCGCGTGAAGTGCTTCACCGAGAAGCCCGACCTCGAGCTGGCGCAGGTCTTCCTGCGCTCGGGCGAGTTTCTGTGGAACTCGGGCATCTTCGTGTGGACCGTCCGGGCGATCGTGGCGGCCTTCGAGAAGTACCTGCCCGAGCACCACGCCCTCTTCAGCGGACTGGAGCGCGCGCTGGGCACCGAAGCCGAGCAGAACATCGTGGAGATGGTCTTCGCCGAGTGCCGCGCCATATCGATCGACTACGGCATCATGGAGAAGGCCGACAACGTCTACGTCCGCCGCGGCGAGTTCGGCTGGAGCGACGTGGGAACGTGGGGCTCGGTCTACCAGCACGCCCGCAAGGACCGCTACGCCAACGCCGCGCCCGAGAAGGGGTGCTACCTCTACGACACCCGCTCGTCGATCGTCTCGCTGCCCGAGAACAAGATCGCCGTCATCAGCGGCCTGAAGGAGTTCATCGTGGTCGACACCGACGACGTACTGATGATCTGCCCCCGCGCCGAGGAGCAGAACATCAAGAAGTTCATCGACGAAGTGAAATACGACGACGGTGAGGCCCATGTCTGAGCTGTACGAACGCTTCCTCCGCTGCGGCGCCGTCTCCACCGACACGCGCAGCATCGCCCCCGGGTCGCTCTTCTTCGCCCTGCGGGGCGCCTCGTTCGACGGCAACCGCTTCGCCGCCGAGGCGCTCGACCGGGGCGCCGCCTGCGCCGTGGTCGACGACCCGTCGGCCACCGTCGCGGGCCGCACGATCCTGGTCGACGACACGCTCCGTGCCCTCCAGGAGCTCGCGCGCGAACACCGCCGGGCGCTGGGCATCCCCATCCTCGCCATCGCGGGCAGCAACGGCAAGACCACGACCAAGGAGCTCGTGGCACGCGTCGTGGCCCGCCGCTACGCCGTCTACGCCACGCGGGGCAACCTCAACAACCACATCGGCGTGCCGCTCACGCTGCTGGCGATGACCCGCGCGACGGAGTTCGGCGTCGTGGAGACGGGCGCGAGCGCCTGCGGCGAGATCGCCCTGCTGGCCTCGATCGCCGAGCCCGACTACGGTATCCTCACCAACATCGGCCGCTCGCACCTCGAGGGGTTCGGCGGCCCGGAGGGGATCCGCCGCGGCAAGGGCGAGCTGCTGGACTATCTGGCCGCCCACGGAGGCCGCGCCTTCGTGCGGCGCGACGACCCGGTGCTGGCCTCGATGGCCGCCGAGCGGCCGAGGCTCGCGGTGGAGTGGTACACGGCCGACGAGGCCGAGGGGTTCCCCTCGCAGCTCGAGGGCGACTACAACCGCTTCAACGTCGCCGCGGCCGTCGCCGTGGGGCGTCGCCTGGGCATCGCCGACGAGGAGATCCGCCGGGCCGTGGCCGGCTACGCCCCCGACAACAACCGCTCGCAGCGCCGCACGACCGAGCGCAACACGCTCGTGGTGGATTGCTACAACGCCAACCCGTCGAGCATGCAGGCCTCGGTGAGCAACTTCCTCGCAGAGCCGCTCGGCAGCTGCACGCGGCGCGTGCTGATCCTGGGCGACATGCTGGAGTTGGGCCGGTGGTCGGCCGACGAACACGCAGCCGTCCTGCGTCAGGCGGCGGCCTCGCCCGATGCCGAGCTGCTGCTCGTGGGCGGCGAGTTCGCCCGCGCCTGCGAGGGCCTCGCGGCCGGAGAGCGCCCCGCCCGCGTGCGCTGCTACCCCACGCGCCACGAGCTGCTGGCCGCGCTGCGCAGCGAGCCCATCGACAACGCTTTCGTGCTGGTGAAGGGCTCGCACGGCATCGGCCTGGAGCACGCCATCGGGGAGCTCTGACCCGCGCACCGCACACCGCAAGACGCCTTGCCCCTCGGGGCAGGGCGTTTTTCGTGCGACAGCGCTTGCATTTTATTAAACAAATATTTAACTTTGTTGAAAACAGAATGCAATTCATGAAACACCTCCCCTCCTCGTGCCCCGCCTGCAGCGAGCCGCTGCGCATCGTCCGCCTGAAGTGCGCAGCGTGCGAGACCGCCGTCGAGGGCGACTTCGCCTTTCCTGCGCTCGCGCAGCTGCCGTCCGCCGAGCAGCAGTTCGTGCTGCGCTTCGTGCTGTGCAGCGGGTCGCTCAAGGAGATGGCCCGCGAAATGGGGCTCAGCTACCCCACCGTGCGCAACAAGCTCGACGACATTATCGACCACCTCAAAAACCTCGCCCATGAACCGACTCGTTAACCCCTTCCGCTACGTCGCGGGCGTCCGGGCCCTCGCCGCGGGGCTCGCACTGATCGCCGCCGCGAGCTGCTGGCTCCACGCCCTCGGGCTCTGCCAGGACAGCTACCTGCACTTCAGCCCGGCGCCCGACGGATTCACGGTGTGGCACGTCGCCGCCCTGCAAATCGGCATGTGGCTCGCACCGGCCCTCGCGCTCTACGGCTGCGGGCGGGCGCTCTCGCCGTCGCGCATCCGCCTGGTCGACGTGCTGGGCACCACGGCGCTGGCCCAGGCTCCGATCCTGCTGTTGCTCGTGCCGCTGTCGATCGGGCCCCTGCGCGCCCTGGTCGACCGCACGGCGGCGGAGCTGCTCGCCGGGACGCTCCCCACGCCGGGCCAGACGGCCGCGCTCGCCGCCATGGGGATCTGGTCGCTGGCGGCCCTCGCGCTCTTCTACGCCCGCAACTACCAGGCCTACGCCCTCTCGTGCAACCTGAAGGGGTGGCGCGCCGCGCTGTCTTATGCCGCCGTCGCGGCGCTCATGACCGTCATAACCCAATACCTCCCGCTATGAAACGCCTCTTCGCCCTGCTCCTGCTCCTCGCCCCCCTGGCCGCCACGGCCGGGGAGCGCCCCGTGAAACTCGCGCGCGACTTCGGCGCGCTCTACGGTACGCTGCGCACGCCCGACGAGGGCGCCTCGACGGTCGTGCTCCTCGTCGCCGGCTCGGGACCCACGGACCGCGACGGCAACAACCCGCTGGGCGTGGGCGCCGGCACCTACAGGCTGCTGGCCGAGGCGCTCGACCGGGCCGGCATCGCCTCGCTGCGCTACGACAAGCGGGCCATAGGCTCGAGCCGCCTCGACGATCCCTCGACGCGCGCCGACCTCACGTTCGACATGTACGTCGACGACGCTGCGGCGCTGGCCGACTACCTCGCCGGCGAAGGGTTCCGCCGCGTGGTCGTCGCAGGCCACAGCGAGGGGGCGCTCATCGCCCTCTGCGCGGCGCAGCGCACCGAGGCCATCGCGGCCGTCGTCTCGCTCGCCGGCCCGGCCTACACCGTCGACGAGGTGCTGCGCGTGCAGCTGGCCCGCCAGCTCGCCCCGGCGCGCATGGACCTGATGGTCGAGACCGAGCAGATCCTCGCCCGCCTCAAGCGGGGCGAGCGGATCGACATGACCTACCGCGCACCCGAGCTGCAAGGGCTCTTCGACGCCTCGGTGCAGCGCTTCCTCATCACGCATATGCGCCACGACCCGCAGCGCGAGATCCGCGCCGTGGCCTGCCCGGTGCTCGTCGTGGGCGGCGACAACGACCTGCAGGTGCCCGCCGACCACGCCGAGGCGCTCGCCGCCGCGCAGCCCCGGGCGCGGAAGGTCGTCGTCGCGGGCATGACCCACACGCTCAAGCACTCCGACGACCGCACGCTCGCCGGGCAGATCCGCACGGTCTACGCCGATGCGTCGCTGCCGCTCGCCGAGGGGCTCGTGGAGCCGATCGTCGCCTTCATCGGCGGGCTCTGACACCCGAAAATCGGCACCCGCGCCCCGATTCCGCCGAGGAACCGGGGCTTTTTTACGATTTTTTCGTATTTTTGTCAGAATCAAAAAACCAAGCGACATGACACTCAACGAATACCAGCAACATGCACTCGAAACGGCCGTCTACCCCGACGACCGCCGCATCATCTACCCCACGCTCGGTCTCACGGGCGAGGCGGGCGAGGTGGCCGACAAGGTCAAGAAGGTGATCCGCGACGCCGGAGAGGAGTTCACGCCCGAGCGGCGCCTGGAGATCGTCAAGGAGATCGGCGACGTGCTGTGGTACTGCGCCACGCTCGCGCGCGACCTGGGCTACGAGCTCGACGAGGTAGCGCAGATGAACGTCGACAAGCTCCGCTCGCGCATGCAGCGCAACCTGCTGCACGGCAGCGGCGACAACCGCTGACGGCCGACCCGCGACCACGTCTTTGCGGAGGAGCGTCCCGTCGAACCCTCGGCCGCACTGCCGGCCGACCCCGCCGGACGGCCGGCGCCGCAACGACATCCGACCGCCGCCACGTACTGCACGATCCGGAACAATACATCAAACAATAACGAAACAATGGAACAAGAAAACAAGCACGCCTCGCTGCCCGAGAACGCCTACCGCGAGCTCGCGCCGGGCGAGGAGTACCGGCCCCTGATGCCGGCCCAGTCGTCGCCCGCGGAGGTGACCCCCTATTCGGTCGCGATGGGCGTGGCGATGGCCATCCTCTTCTCGGCCGCCGCGGCCTTCCTCGGTCTGAAGGTGGGCCAGGTCTTCGAGGCGGCGATCCCGATCGCCATCATCGCCGTGGGCATGGGCAACGTGCTGGGCAAGCGCAACATGCTGGGGCAGAACGTCATCATCCAGTCGATCGGCGCCTCGTCGGGCGTGATCGTCGCCGGCGCGATCTTCACCCTGCCGGCGCTCTACATCCTGGGGCTCGACGCCGCCTTCTGGCAGGTCTTCCTCTCGTCGCTCTTCGGCGGTCTGCTGGGCATCGTGCTGATGATCCCCTTCCGCAAGTACTTCGTCAAGGAGATGCACGGCAAGTACCCCTTCCCCGAGGCTACGGCCACCACCGAGGTGCTCGTCTCGGGCGAGAAGGGCGGCAACCAGGCCAAGCTGCTGGCAGTGGCGGGTCTCGTAGGCGGTCTCTACGACTTCGTGGTGGGCACGTTCGGTCTGTGGACCGAGGCGGTCTCGACGCGCATCTGCGCGTGGGGCGCCATGGCCGCCGACAAGTTCAAGGTGGTCTTCTCGCTCAACACCTCGGCCGCGCTGCTGGGTCTGGGCTACATCATCGGTCTCAAATATGCGATGATCATCACCGCCGGCTCGTGTCTGGTGTGGTTCGTCATCGTGCCCGTCGTCGGGTCGCTCGCCGCTTCGGTCGACGCCGCCTCGATGGTCGCGGCGCTGGGCGGGACCAATCCGTCGGTGCTCGCCGACCCCTCGACGCTCTTCACCCCCGAGAACCTCTTCGCCTACATCGGCAAGCCGCTCGGCATCGGCGGCATCGCCATGGCGGGTCTGATCGGCATCGTCCGCCAGTCGAAGATCATCCGCCAGGCCGTGGGGCTCGCCGTCTCGGAGTTCGGCAGCGGGGGGGGGTCGGCCGAAGGGGCGACCGAGCGCACGCAGCGCGACATCTCCATGAAGCGCATCCTCACGATCCTCACCGCCACGCTCCTGTCGGTCTTCGTCTTCTTCCACTTCGGCCTCTTGGACGGCTGGGTGCAGTCCGTCACGGCCATCCTCATCGTCTTCGTCATCTCGTTCCTTTTCACCACCGTAGCGGCCAACGCCATCGCCATCGTGGGCACCAACCCCGTCTCGGGCATGACGCTCATGACGCTCATCCTCTCGTCGCTCATCCTGGTGAGCGTGGGTCTGAGCGGCACGACGGGCATGACCGCCGCTCTGGTGATCGGCGGCGTGGTCTGCACGGCGCTCTCGATGGCCGGCGGCTTCATCACCGACCTGAAGATCGGCTACTGGCTCGGCACGACGCCCCGAAAGCAGGAGACGTGGAAGTTCCTCGGCACGCTCGTTTCGGCCGCTACGGTCGCCGGCGTGATGATCGTGCTCAACAAGTCGTTCGGCTTCGTGGGCGAGGGGGCCCTCGTGGCGCCGCAGGCCAATGCCATGGCGGCCGTCATCCAGCCCCTGATGACCGGCGGCCAGACCCCGTGGGTGCTCTACTTCTGCGGCGCGATGCTGGCGCTGGTGCTCACCGCGATCGGCGTGCCGGCCCTGGCCTTCGCGCTGGGCATGTTCATCCCCATGGATCTCAACGCCCCGCTGGTGGTGGGCGGCCTGGTGGCGTGGCTGGTATCCAACCGCTCGACCTGCGCCCCGCTCAACAAGGCGCGCTTCGACCGCGGCACGCTCATCGCCTCGGGCTTCATCGCCGGCGGCGCGCTGATGGGCGTCGTCACGGCGCTGCTCAAATTCCTCGAGGTCGACTGGATGCTCTCCGATTGGGCCTCGTCCAACGCCGCCGAGTGGGTGGGTCTGGCGGCCTACGCCGCCCTCGTCGGCTACTTCGTATGGCACACCATGCAGGCCAAAGAGAACGAATAACGCACAACCTATAGAACAATGGATCTCAAAGAACGATTTCTGAAATACGTCTCCTATGACACGCAGTCGTCAGAGGAGAGCACCACCTACCCCTCGACCGAGAAGCAGAAGGTGCTGCTGGCCGATCTGGCCGAAGAGATGCGCACGCTGGGCATGACCGACGTCGCGATGGACCGCTACGGCTACGTCATGGGCACCATCCCCGCGACGAAGGGTTGCGAAAACGCCCCCGTCATCGGCTTCATCGCCCACGTCGACACCTCGCCCGACATGTCGGGTGCCGACGTGCGCCCGCGCGTCGTCGAGGAGTACGACGGCGGCGACATCTTCCTCAACGGCCAGCTGACGATGCGCGTGGAGGAGTTCCCCGAGCTGGCCCTCTTCAAGGGCCACACGCTCATCCACACCGACGGCACCACGCTGCTGGGCGCCGACGACAAGGCGGGCGTGGCGGAGATCATGACCGCGGCCGAGTACCTGATGACCCACCCCGAGGTGGCCCACGGCAAGATCCGCATCGGCTTCACGCCCGACGAGGAGGTGGGGCGCGGCGTCGACTTCTTCGACGTGGAGGCCTTCGGCGCCGACTTCGCCTACACGGTCGACGGCGGCATGGAGGGCGAGCTGGAGTACGAAAACTTCAACGCCGCGAGCGCCCGCATAGACATCCAGGGCCGCAACGTGCACCCGGGCTACGCCAAGGGCAAGATGATCAACGCCATCGAGGTGGCGTGCGAGCTGCAGGGGATGCTGCCCGCGGCCCAAAAGCCCGAGTACACCGAGGGCTACGAGGGCTTCTACCACTGCGTGGGGCTCAACGGCACGGTGGACAAGGCCACGGTGAGCTACATCGTCCGCGACCACGACGCCGCGAAGTTCGAGCAGAAGAAGGTCTTCCTGTGGGCGGCCGTCGACCTGCTGAAGAAGAAATACGGGCAGGAGGTGCTGACGCTCACCGTCAAGGACCAGTACTTCAACATGCGCAAGCAGGTCGAGCCCCATCCGCAGGTGATCGACAAGGCGCTGCAGGCCATGGAGATGGCGGGTGTGAAGCCTCTGGTGCGGCCCATCCGCGGCGGCACCGACGGCGCGCGCCTCTCGTTCATGGGGCTGCCCTGCCCCAACCTCTTCACCGGCGGCATGAACTTCCACGGCCGATTCGAATACTGCTCGCTGACGACCATGCGCCGCGCGCAGCAGGTGATCCTCAACCTGGCACAACTCTGGGCGAAGTAGCGCGATGGATCGTTTCGGTTTTCTGAAAGTCGCGGCGGCGATTCCCCGGGTGGAGGTCGCCGACTGCGCCCGCAACGCCGAGCGCATCGCGGCGCTCGCCGAGCAGGCCGCACGGCGCGGCGCCGAGGCGGTGGTCTTCCCCGAGCTCGCGATCACGGGCTACACGTGCGGCGATCTGCTGCTGCACCCCACGCTGCTCGACGCCGCCGAGGAGGCGCTCGCGAAGCTCGTGCGGGCCACGCGCAAGCTGCCGCTGGCGGCGATCGTCGGCGCCCCGCTGCGCCACGGCGAGGCCCTCTACAACTGCGCCGTGGTCTTCGCCCAGGGGCGCATTCTGGGTGTGGTGCCCAAGAGCTACATCCCCGCCTACTCGGAATTCTACGAGAACCGCTGGTTCGCCTCGGGCGCCGGCATCGCGGGCGAGACGATCGTCGTGGCGGGCGCCGAGGCCGACTTCGGCGCCGGGCTCACCTTCTCGGTCGGCGGCGCCGAGTTCGGCGTGGAGCTCTGCGAGGATCTGTGGGCCGCCGTGCCCCCCTCGTCGCACCTCGCGGCCGCGGGCGCACGGGTCATCTTCAACCTCTCGGCCTCGCCCGAGGGGGTGGGCAAGCACGACTACCTCCGCCAGCTCGTGGCCCAGCAGTCGGCCCGCACGCTCTCGGCCTACGTCTACTGCTCGGCGGGCTTCGGCGAGTCGTCGACCGACCTGGTATTCGCCGGCAACGGCATCGTGGCCGAGAACGGCCGCATCCTGGCCGAGGCCGAGCGCTTCTCGCTCGACGAGCAGGTGGTGGTGGCCGACGTCGACGTCGAGCGCCTGGCCTTCGAGCGGCGGCGCAACACCTCGTTCCGTGCGGCGGAGCCCGCGGCCGAGAACACCGTCATCGAGATGGAGCTGCCGGAGGGGCTGCGCACCGAGCGGCTCGACCGGCCCATAGACCCCATGCCCTTCGTGCCCGGCGATGCGGCGCACCGCAGCGAGCGCTGCGAGGAGATCTTCCGCATCCAGGCCCACGGACTGGCGCGCCGCCTCTCGCACACGGGCTGCCGGCGGGCCGTGGTCGGCATCTCGGGCGGACTGGACTCGACGCTCGCGCTGCTGGCGACCGTGCGCGCCTTCGACCTGCTGGGACTCGACCGCCGGGGCATCGTCGGCATCACCATGCCGGGCTTCGGCACCACGGGCCGCACATACAACAACGCCCTGCAGCTGATGCGGGGGCTGGGCGTCTCCGTGCGCGAGATCCCCATCCGCGAGGCGTGCACGCAGCACATGCGCGACATAGGCCTGGCGGCCGACGACCGCTCGGCGGCCTACGAGAACGCGCAGGCGCGCGAGCGGACCCAGATCCTAATGGACGTGGCCAACATGGAGGGGGCGCTGGTGGTCGGCACGGGGGACCTCTCGGAGCTGGCGCTGGGCTGGGCGACCTACAACGGCGACCAGATGTCGATGTACGGCGTCAACGCCTC
>ERZ778514.1547-NODE-1547-length-16820-cov-10.281002_pt1 | contig 16820 bp, 8 predicted proteins | sample MGYA00510344_ERZ778514 | MGnify/ENA primary metagenome ERZ778514 (study PRJEB29527, sample SAMN07138968) | mouse gut metagenome | material: feces | host: mouse | place: China:Nanjing | collected 2016-01-25 ... | reverse complement strand
CGCCGTGCGCATCCTCTACAAGTTCTACGAGATGTACTTCTACAACGACGTGCAGGACGACCTGAACGCCGTGGTGGTCGAGGCGCTCAAGGAGGCCGACGGCGAATCGATGGAGGATGCCGCGCAGACGCTCTACGACGCACTGGAGCGCATCATGGAGGACGATCTGGAGTCGGACGAGGATGACGACGAGTGCGACGAGGACGAGGAGACGGACGGCGAGGGCGCTGCCGAGGAGGTCGCCGTGGCCATCCGCAAAATGCAGGGTCTCATGCGCCGCATGATGGGCCTGGGCAAAAACACCGACAATGAGTAAGGATATGGAACAGCAGACATTCTACAAGCTCGTATTCAAGGTCACGCACGCAGGCGGCTCGGGCAGCTGCTTCTACATGAAGGAGTACGACCTGTTCGTGACCAACTACCACGTGGTCGAGGGATTCCATACGGTGGCCATCCACGACAACGACGACAACCCCTACCGCGCGCAGGTCATCCTGGCCAACCCCGAGGTCGACATCGCGCTGCTGGCCGCCGAGGGCGATTTCTCGTCGCTCCCCGCACTGCACCTGGCCGACGACGACTCGCTCCAGATCGGCCGCCGCGTGCGCGTGGCGGGCTACCCCTACGGCATGCCATTCACCGTCACCGAGGGCGCCGTGTCGTCGCCCAAGCAGCTCATGAACGGCAAGTACTACATCCAGACCGACGCCGCCGTGAATCCCGGCAACTCGGGCGGCCCGATCTTCGACGAACGGGGCGACGTGGTGGGCGTCACGGTGAGCAAGTTCACCGAGGCCGACAACATGGGCTTCGGCGTGCGCGTGGAGACGCTGCGCACGCTGCTCGGCACCATCGACGACATCGACCGCACGTGCTTCCACGTGCAGTGCGGCAGCTGCGACGAGCTGATCGCCGAAGAGGAGGAGTTCTGCCCCTCGTGCGGCGACAAACTCCCCGACGGAGCCTTCGACGAGCGCGAGCAGTCGCCGCTGGGCGCCTTCGTCGAGCGGGCGATCGAGGCGATGGGCATCGACCCCGTGCTGGCGCGCGCCGGCTACGACTTCTGGCGCTTCCACAAGGGCAGCTCGCTCATCCGCATCTTCGTCTACGACAACAACTACCTCTTCTCGACCTCGCCGATCGTGCTGCTGCCCAAGCGCGACGTCGAGCCCGTGCTCGAGTACCTCCTCACCGAGGAGCAGGGGCCCTACAAGATGGGCATCGACGGGCGCGAGATCTACATCGCCTACCGTATCCACCTGGCCGACATCCGACCCGACTCGGAGGAGGAGATCCTGCGCAACATCGCCGGGCTTGCCTGCCGCGCCGACGAGCTGGACAACCAGATGGTCGAGCGCTTCGGCTGCGAGTTCTCCGAGCACGCCAAGGCCGACGCCGAGTAGACGCACCCGGCAGAAAGCGGAGGGGCGCCCCCGAAGGGTGAGCGGCACGAACAGCCGCCCGGCCCGCGGGAGGAGAGAGCGGCGGACCCCGCCCCCGGAAACGAACCGCGCCCCGGCCCTCCCTCCGCCAACGAAAACCCCGGACCTTCTCGCGAAGGCCCGGGGTTTCTCTTGCGTTTTCCGCAACCCTACTTGCGCAGGATCTTGCGGGGCTTGACCATGTTCTCGGGGGCGAGGATGCGGTGGAGCTCCTCCTCGCTCATGAGCTTGTGCTCGAGCACCAGATCGTAGATGCCCTTGCCGCTCTCGAGCGCCTCCTTGGCCAGCTGGGTCGAGGTCTCGTAGCCCAGGTAGGGGTTGAGCGCCGTGACCAGGCCGATGCTGTTGTAGACCATGCGGCGGCACACCTCCTCGTTGGCGGTGATGCCCACGACGCACTTCTCGCGCAGCGTGTTCATGGCGTTGATGAGCATCTCGATGCTCTCGAACAGGCAGTGGACGATGATCGGCTCCATGACGTTGAGCTCGAGCTGCCCCGCCTCGGAGGCGGCCGTCACGGTCAGGTCGTTGCCGATGACGCGGAAGGCCACCTGGTTGACCACCTCGGGAATCACGGGGTTGACCTTGCCGGGCATGATCGACGAGCCGGGCTGGCGCGGCGGCAGGTTGATCTCGTTCAGACCGCAGCGCGGGCCCGACGAGAGCAGGCGCAGGTCGTTGCAGATCTTCGAGAGCTTCACGGCCAGACGCTTCTGCGCCGACGAGTTCATGATGAAGGCACCCGTGTCGCTCGTCGCCTCGATCATGTTCGACGCCTCGACGAGCGGCAGCCCCGTCACCTCGCACAGATGCTTGGTGCAGAGACCCGCATAGTCGGGATCGGCGTTGATGCCCGTGCCGATGGCCGTGGCGCCCATGTTGATCTCGTAGAAGAGCTGCATGTTCGACTCCAGGCGGGCGATCTCCTCCGTGAGCGTGGCGGCGTAGGCCTCGAACTCCTGGCCGAGGGTCATCGGCACGGCGTCCTGCAGCTGCGTGCGGCCCATCTTGATGACGTGGGCGAACTGCTCGCCCTTGGCGTGGAACGCCCCGATGAGCTCGCGCAGCGCGGCCACGAGCTTCTCGATGCTGCGCACCAGGGCGATGCGCGTGGCCGTCGGGTAGGCGTCGTTGGTCGACTGCGAGAGGTTGACGTGGTTGTTGGGGTGGCAGTACTGGTACTCGCCCTTCTGGTGGCCCAGCAGCTCGTTGGCGCGGTTGGCGATCACCTCGTTGGCGTTCATGTTGGTCGAGGTGCCGGCGCCGCCCTGCACCATGTCGACGACGAAGTGGTCGTCGAACTTGCCCTCGCGCAGCTCGCAGCAGGCCCGCACGATCGCATCGGCGATCGTCGGGTCGAGCAGACCCAGGTCGCGGTTGGCCAGCGCGGCGCCCTGCTTGACGTCGGCCAGCGCCTTGATGAACTCGGGGAAGAAGTTGAGCCGCACGCGGCTGATGTGGAAGTTGTCCACGGCGCGCATGGTCTGCACACCGAAATAGTACTCGACGGGGATATCCAGCTCGCCGAGCAGGTCGTGCTCGCGGCGGGTCTTGCCCGAAAGTACGGTTTTCGTAATATCCATAGCGTATCTCTTGATTTAAAAAATACCTTCGGAAACGGGTGCGGGATGGGTTTATTTGAGCATCTGGTGGCGGTAGCCGTCGATCTTCTGCCACTCGCCGCGCGTGAAGTCGGGCACGGCCACCGGGGCGCTGTTGTGCTCGATCGAGGTGGCCGTCAGCTCGCCGATGCACGACCACTCGGCAGCATCGTAGACATCCTGGTCGAGGGGCAGACCGTTCTGCAGGCAGTAGATGAGGCGGTAGTCCATGATGAAGTCCATGCCGCCGTGGCCGCCCACCTCGCGGGCCTTCTCCTCGACGTCGAAGAGGATCGGGTGCTTGTAGCGCTCCATCAGTGCGCGCTTCACCTCCTCGGGCACGAACGAGTGCTCGTCGAGCTTCTCGATGTCGGGCAGATCGTTCGACACCTGACCCTCGCGGAAGACGTAGCCCGAGACGGGATACTTGTTGGCGTAGCCGTCGGTGCCGACCACCTGGTACTTGCGGTCGTAGGGACGCGGCGTGTAGACGTTGTGCTGGAGCATGATCGTGCGGCCCTTCTCGGTCTTGATGAGCGTGGTGGTCTGGTCGCCGTTGGCGAAGGTCTCGGCGCCCATCGTCTCGCGGGCGAGCTTGGCGCCGTTGACCGAGGGGGTGTCGACGGCCACCAGATAGGTCATGCGGTCGCCGCGGTGGATGTCGAGCACCTGGCAGGCGGGGCCCAGGCCGTGCGTGGCGTAGACGTCGCCGCGGTGCTCCTGGTTGAAGGCCATGCGCCAGTTGGCCTGGTAGTAGGGCCAGTAGGGCTCCAGATTGTGGATGTAGGCGCCCTCGGCGTGGAGGATCTCACCGAACAGACCCTGCTGGGCCATGTTGAGCGTCGTGAGCTCGAAGAAGTCGTAGACGCAGTTCTCGAGCATCATGCAGTGGCGCTGCGTGCGCTCGGCCGTGTCGACCAGCGCCCAGCACTCCTCGATCGACATGGCGGCCGGAACCTCCACGGCCACGTGCTTGCCGTGCTCCATGGCATAGACGGCGATGGGCACGTGCAGCTGCCACGGGGTGGCGATGTAGACCAGGTCGATGTCGTCGCGCTCGCAGAGCTCCTTCCAGCCCTCCTCGCCGCTGTACGAGGCGGCCTCGGGGAAGTTGCGGCGGGCGAGGATCTTCTGCGACGCCTCGACGCGCTCGGGCATCAGGTCGCACAGCGCCTTGATCTCCACGCCGTCGATGTGGGTGAAGCGCTCCACGGCGCCCGGGCCGCGCATGCCCAGACCCACGAAGCCGACGCGCACGGTCTCGATCGGAGCCACCGCCAGGCCGAGCACCGACTTCTGACCCTCGACGCGCGCCGGGGTGTCGAAGACGATCATGCCGTCCTCGATCTTGTAGCCGTCGCCGTCGTTGCAGCAGCCGCAGCTACCGGCAGCCAGAGCGATCGCCAGGATCGCAGCAATAATGCAAAGTTTCTTCATCATTTTTTAAAAAATTATTAGTTATGGTTCGACTTCGTCTCTCTGCGGAGCGCCCTCCCGGCGAAAGGGCTATCCGAAAACAAAGATAATCATAAAAACCAAGAAAAAAAGCGGATCGGCGCAAGAAGCTTGCAATTCGCCCCCGATCGGGATTCCGCAGGGTCCGGCGGCCGGGCCGGGGAGGGCAGACGGCGGGACGCTACGCAGCAGAAAAGGGCAGCCGGTGGCGGCCCCGGGAGCGGGCGGATGCAGCGGCGCCGCCGGAGGACGGACGGCGGATCGGGGCACCGGATCGGGATGCCGGGTCGGGATGCCGGATCGGGATGCCGGGTCGGGATGCCGGGTCAGAGCACCGGGCCGCCTCGGGCGGGTCGTTCCGCCCCGAAGGGAGGAGCCGCAAAAAAGAGGGAGCCGCACGAAGCGGCCCCCCCGAATGCGTCCGCTCGGAATCAATAGAGACCGTAGACCTCGAGCTCCATCAAGGAGGCCGACTTGGCAGGAGTGGCTACCAGATCGCCCATGTTGGAGGTGGTGATGCCGAATCGGACCATACCGAACGAGGTGTTATCCGGCTTGTTATACAGCGGAGTCTGGAACCAGGCCAAACCGTCGGCGGGCAGCCCCGAGGCGATTTCGCCGACCTTATCCCAGCTGCTTCCGTCGTCGCTTGACACGGCAAGGGCCAGGGAGGTCGGCTTGCCGTTGCCATTGCGGTTTTGGTATCTGAACGAAACGGCGAACAGATCTGCGGGCAGCGCCACGTCGATATACACGCCGTACTCCGATGTCGGCAGGTCGGCGCTCCAATAGTTGGAGCCCCAATGCTGATCGGATTTACCGTCGCACAGCACGCTGCTGTCGCCCTCGCCATATGCCGGGAAAGCATCGGGACCGTAGGGGCTGGTGTAATCCGCCGCCGTCAGCGCGATCTTCTGCGGGACGTTGGTCAAGGTCAGATTCAGCACCCCGTCGACGACTGCAATGCCCTCGGCATCGGAGGTGATGGTCAGCGGCAGCAGGTAGGAGCCCGTGGTCTCGTCAAGCGCATTGCGCGTGACGGCGATATCGAAGGGATACTCGGTCACGCCGGCCGGGATATCGATCTCGGTCACAGCGTAGGCCCCCTCGGGCAGCGTGGCCCCCTCGCCGCGGACCAGCGAGACCTTGGTAGCCTCCGCAAGTGCCTTGTTGAGCACCAGACGACCGGGGAAGCGGTAGAGATCGCCCGCAGCGAGCGTCGAACCGTAGAGCACGGGCACCTGCTCCTCCATGCGCACGAACGACACGGTGGGCAGGTCGGAGAAGACCTTGAACGACGCATGGGCGCAATACTTGCCGTCGTAGACCGATACGATGGCCACGGCCCGCGTATCCTCGCGCGGCGAGGTGACGACAATCCGACCCGTCCGGGCATCGATCTGCTCCGTGACGGCCCGGAAGGTGGTGCTGTTCTGGAACTCGGTCTTCACCACGGCGTCAGCCGACGCGCCGGTGATCTTATAGGCCACCTCAGCCACCGACTCGAAGCCCATGTGCAGACCGTCTCCCTCGATCTCGATGGTGATGGCGAGCGGATTCTCCGACACGATGGGAAACTCGAAGGTGTTCGACCCCTGCGTGATAATGATCTTCTTGCCGTCGGGGCTCTTGGCGATCTGGATGTCGCTCGTCTCGACGCTGCCGCCGAAGACGCCGAGCTCGGTCCAGGTCGCACCGTCGTCGTAGCTGACGAACCAGGCGTCGCCGGTCTGTCCCTCTTTCTGCGTCTGGTCGATCTTCAGCTGCGGGGTGATGCCGGCGGCACCGGCCTGGCCGGGAGCTCCCGGAGCGCCGGGCGTACCGGGCGTACCCTCGGAGCCGTCCTCGCCCTTCTCGCCCGTGGCCCACACGCGGTTGCCTTCGGCATCGGTCATCGGCTCGCCGTCGAGCGTCCAGTAGTAGCGGCCGCTCTCCTCATCGAGCGCCACGCCGATCTCGGGCATGCGGCCCGGCTCGCCGGGTGCGCCGGGTGCGCCGCCCGGGCCGGCAGGACCCTCGCCGCCGTCCTTGCCGTTCCACACGGTATACTCGCTGGTCTGGGTGGTCACCGGGTCGGTCGAGGCGTCGACCACGGTGGTGACGACGAGCTTATAGCCCGTCGTGCCGTCCTCGTCGGTCACCGGCCGCACGTCGGAGACGATGCCGCCGTTGAGCAGCGCCGTCAGGGCGCGGTAGGTGGAGTTCAGCCCGTCGACCTTGCGCTTGAGCGCCTCGACGTCCTCCTTCACGTTGTCGAGATCCTCCTCGACCTGGTCCACACGTTTTTTCAGATCGGAGTCGTCGTACTCGGTACAGGCTCCGGCGAAGAGGAGCGTCGCGATTACCCCCCCCCACAGCAGTAGCAGTTTTTTCATGAATGGTTTGGTGTCAGTTGGTCAAAAAATCGAAAAATGCCCGCCTCCCGCCGGGCCGCGGGACCCTCCCCGCGAGGAGGAGGGCCGCCGCGGCCGGCATGCGGAGACCGCGGCTCAGCGGACGGGCTTGCGCACGCCGTCGTACTGCACGGCGTAGAGCTCGGCGCCGGCGAGGTTCACCCCGTCGGGCACCGTGAAGGTGGCCAGGTTGGAGAAGTAGAGCAGCTCGCCAAGCGTCTCGCCCGAGGCGGGCTTGCGCAGCTCGACGGCCACGGCCTGGTCGCAGTCGACGACCGTGTAGGTGCGGCCCGAGAGGGTGAACGACGGCGTCTTGGTGATCTGCGTCTTGTTGCGGTAGGTGTCGAAGTGGCCCATGTCGGAGTAGAGCGTGCCGTTCTTCACCTTGCGGTCCTCGAGATACTGGATGGGGGCCGCCTTGGGGTAGCCCTTGGCGGCGATACGCGCCTTCGACTCGCGGATCATCGCCTCGGTGACGCGGTAGCGGGCCGAGCCGTACTGCTCGTAGGCGATGTCGACGGGCCGGTAGAAGCCCCACGTCTCGAAGAACTCGGTGAGGTCCTCCTGCGCGGCGTCGCACGCCTTCTCGGCGAACTTCAGCTGGCTGGCTCCCGGATCCTCGGCAGCGGAATACTCGCTCGGCAGCGGATCCTGGCGCAGCAGCTCGAAGAGCACGGGGAAGAACCGCTCGTTGTAGCCGCAGCGGTGGTAGTAGTTCCACAGCTGCCAGTTCATGCGCATGTGGGCCTCGGTGTCCTCGCCCTGGTGGGTGGAGGCGCCCATGAGCACCCAGGTCTCCTGCCTGGACCAGCTCAGGGCCAGCTCGCTCAGGGCGTCGCCGCGCGATTCGTACTTGCCCATCTTGTAGATGGCGTAGTTGGAGAAGAGGTTGTTCGACGACTCGGTGGTCGACTTCCAGTTGATGGCCCCCTGGTTGACGTGCCCCAGCTCGTGGGCCGGGCCCCACGTGTTGTCCTCGAGGGCGTTGAGCTGCTCGCGGCTGATGATCTTGTGGAGCGCCGAGGTCGAGAAGCTGACACGGCGGTTCGAGGCGTCCATGTAGGCGTCGGGATCGGTGGTCGAGACAGCCATGATGTGGTTGTTGAAGTAGTCGCACTCGTCGATGCCCATCAGCTCCTGCTGCCACGTGACGATGTCGTCCCAGGCCGTGAGCCCCGACACGATGCCCGTGGGGGCGTCGGCGCGCAGCTGCGAGGTGTGGAAGTTGAAGATCATCTTGCGCCCCTTGGCCACGAAATACTTGTAGCCGGTGCGGGCCAGCAGCTCGACGTAGCGCTCGTCGGTGCGGTGGCGCTCCAGGTCGAAATAGCCGTGCACGGTGCCGCACGTGGGGAGGATATGCACCTTCACGGCCTCGGAGGCCGACGAGAGGGCGGCGGCCGTGTTCATCACGTAGCACATGCCCGCGGCGGTGATGTCGACGGCGTTCAGACCGGCCGTGAGCGTCACCTCCTGGTCCACCGTCTCGTACTGGTCGGCCTCGGCCATGCCCCCGTAGTTGGGGCCGTAGCCGTTGGCCGCCTCGCCGAAGACGGCCAGGCTCAGGCGCTGGCCTGCGGGCACCTTGTCGACGCACACGATGAGCTTCTCGCCCGGCTTGACCTCGATGCCGGTGGGGTTGTCCATGCGGCTGTATTTCTTGGTGAGCAGCCGGCGGTTGAGGTTGTTGTCGCTGTAGGGGAGGTAGGTGGCGGCGCGGAACTCCTTCTCGAAGGGGTCGTAGGTGCCGTTCATCAGGCGCATGGCGGCCTCCTGGGCCACGAAGGCCGAGAGCCCGTAGAGGCGTGTGATCTCGGTGCGCGTGACCCCCTCGCGGAGCTCCGAGCACGAGAGGTCGGTGAAGACCTCGAGCATAGCCTCGTCGAGCGCCGCCTTGGGCGAGGCGAAGAACTCGATCTCGGCCGGGGTGACGAAGCCGCCCTCGACGCCGTTGTCGCCCGAGCCCTCCAACACCTCCAGCTTGACCCACTTGGCGCTCTGGGCCGGGGAGGGCAGCACCGCCTTCTGGTAGCCGCCGGCCATGCGCAGGTCGAGCGGCTCGTCGGTCAGCAGCACGTAATCGGCATCGGCGGGATCGTCGGCCGTGGAGGCCCAGACATTGAACTTGCCGATGGCGCCCGTGCCGTTGCCGGCCGAGACGGCACCCGTGGAGGCGTTGTAGGCGCCGCGGTGCATGATCTGGATGAAGTCGACGTTGCGCGTGCCGTCGAAGCGGAACTCGAACACGACGGGGAAGGTCGTGGTGGGGTTCTCATACTCCACGGCCCAGGGGCTGTGGTAGTAGGAGGTGTAGTCGCCGTCGTAGAGCGCCTCGACCGAACCCTCGTTCTTGCTGATCTGGTTGGCGCGGGCGCCGAGCACGGCGAGCTTCTTATCGCCGGGGATGTCGCCCGGGGAGACCGACTGCGTCGACTGGCTGACGGTGACCTTCACCGAGTTCTCGGCGTAGATCGGATCCACGGCGTTGATCGCGATGGTGGCCCGGCGCTCGAAGGGGAGCAGGTTGGCCTGCGCGAAGAAGGCGTGGGTCGTCGAGGCGAAGGCGCGCACGGGAATCTCGTCGCGCACGGCCTCGATCCACCCCGCATCGTCGTCCGACGAGATGACGGGGGCGCCCACCGTGTACTCGATGTTGGCCGTCACGTCGATGTCCACGCTGCCGCCCGCGGCCGGGACCGTGCGGTCCGAGACCAGGATGGCGGGCCCGTAGCCGAGCTGGCGCACCGAGATGGTGTACTCGTTGCCGCCGGCCGAGACGACGGCCCGGGCGCTGCGCACCTCGGGCTCCTCGCTGCGGGTCACGGCCAGCTGGAGGCCCTTCTGGCTGGTGTAGCTGCGCGAGACCTTGCACCACGAGTCGTCGGACGAGACGATCTTCCACTCCGACTCGGGGATATTGGTGCGCACGGGGATGAAGACGATCTCCTGGGCCTGGGCGAAGTTGTACTCCAGGTTCTCTTCGGCGATCTCGAACGCGCCGACGGAGAGGCCCTGCGTATCGTCGGTCGAACAACCCGACGCGAGGAGCAGCCACCCGGCGGCGGCCAATAAACTCTTTATGCTGGTTTTCATGTTTTTCTGAGGTTCGTGTTATCATTTCGGCGGTCGGCGGCGGCCGGGCGCCCGCTCGGGACGCCCGCGCCGCGGACCGGCGGGATCGTTACTGGAGGTTGGCTCCGTAGAGTTCGAGCTCGCTGAGCGAGGTGCAGGCCGACGTGGCCTCGGCGTTGAGCACGCCGCCCGCGCCGCCCGCGCTGGCCACGATACCGAAGCGGATGTGCCGGAACGGGGTCGTGTGCGAGAAGACGGGCAGGCTGCACCAGGCCAGCGCATCGGTCGGCAGACCCGAGGCGACGTGGCCGATCTCGGTCCAGTTCTGGCCGTCGTCGCTCACGCCCACGCGCACCTCGGCGGGCACGCCGTTGGGGTTCGAGCGCGTGCAGTAGCGCAGCACGATGGCCGAGAGCGGCTCGCGGAGGTGGATGTCGATGTAGTAGCCGTAGGTCGGATCGCCCAGCGGGCCGCCGCCGTAGTAGGAGTGCCACCACGAAGCGGCCGAGGCGTCGCCGTCGAAGAGCGCCGCGATGCCCTGGCCGTCGCCCGTGTGGGTGTAGGGCGACTCGGCCATGTCGGCCGTGAGGGCGATCTGGTCGGGATCCAGACGCAGGTTGACCAGCCAGCAGTACTCCTCGTCCGAAAGCTCGAACTCGCTCTTGGAGGAGGCGCCGAGCCGCACGGGGAGCACGTACTCGCGCAGCAGGTCGAGCGACGAGCGGTCGACCGTCACGGCGAACTCGGCGCGGCCGGTGCCGGCGGCGAAGTCGACCTGGGCGGGCACCGTGTAGGCCCCGGCGGGCAGCAGCTCGTAGGAGGTGCCGTTGGCGGCGTTGTAGGCCTCGAGCCACTCGGCGTCGCACACCTCCAGGGCCACGGAGAAGTCCCAGCGGTTGTCCATCGAGAGCAGCACGACGTTGTTATAGGTGTTCTCCACGGGGCTCGAGCTGGTGTAGGCGTGGCTCTCGACGCCGGAGGTCTGGAGGGAGAGCCGGGCCACCTCGATGTCGGGGCGGAGGATCAGCAGGTTGATCCCGTCGCTGACCGTGCGGTCGGAGTAGAGCTGCACCGCCAGCACGTAGGTGCGGTCGGGATGCGCGGCCTGCAGGTCGCTGATCGCGTTGGTCTCCATCTCCACGCGGGCCACCTTGTAGGAGTCCTCGGGGCGGAAGACGAACTCCAGCTCGGAGCGGAAGGCGTAGAGCTCGGAGGGGAGCTGCACGTAGTCGGTGCCGTTGGAGAGGTTGTAGATGTCCAGCTGCGCCTGGTCCATCACCGACACGACGGCCTTGCCCGTGCCCTCCGTGTCGCGCCCGCTCTTGCAGATCGGGATGTCGTAGAGGGTGTTCTCGCCCACCTTGTAGAGGGTGAGCACCTGCTCGCCGCCGTTGCGGAAGTAGATGCGGGTCTGGTAATCGTCCAGATGCTCCTCGCGGTTGTCCTCGCAGCCGGCCAGGCCGCAGAGCATCGCGCAAGAGAGCAGGAGGGCTATGAATCTCGGTTTTTTCATATTCACAATGATCGTTGTCTGGTTATACTTGACCGGCTACCAGCCGTAGTTCTGCGTGAGCAGCTTGTTGCGGTCCAACTCGCGCTGCGGGAAGGGGTAGAGGTAGTGGTTGGAGCGGAAGACGCGGGTCTCGAAGACCGTGCGGCGCCAGAAGGCGTCGGCCGTGGTGGTGCCCGAGGCGGGGACGGCCGTATCCATGCCGTACATCGGGCCGCCGTCGGTCGTGGTGGCGATCTTCCAGGTGCGGGTGTCGAAGTAGCGGTGCCCCTCGAAGGCCAGCTCCACGCGGCGCTCCTTGCGCACCAGCTCCACGAGCTGGTCGACCGACGCGCCGGGATAGACCTCCTCGATGGGATCCATGCCCGAGCGGTCGCGCAGCTCGTCCCACAGCGCCATCGCCTCGGCACGGTCCACGCCCTCGCCCGTCACGCCGTTGCGCTCGCACTCGAGCACGGCCTCGATGTAGTTGAGGTATATCTCGCCCAGACGGAAGGTCGGGAAGGTGATGTTGCCCCACTGCCCGGCGGTGGAGTTGAGCGTGTGGTCGTAGTAGCGGTTGACCATGTAGCCCGGCTTGGGGTAGTCGTGCGACTGGTGGCCGTTGGCGCCCTGGCAGAAGGAGACGATGCCGTAGTTGCCCTCGCCGGCGATCCAGGGGCTGTCGGCCCAGAAGACGCTGACGTAGAAGCGCGGCTCGCGGTCCTTGTACATCTGGGGCCACTCGCGCTGCGAGGAGACGCCCAGGTCGAGGTAGGCGACGAAGGGGTTGCTGAAGGTGGTCTTGGCGAACTCGGCGCTGCTGTAGCCCGACGTCTCGTCGATGACGGGCGTGCCGTCGCTCTCGTAGCCCGTGATCGGATAGCGGCCGTTGCTCATGGCGTAGGCGTCGACCTGCTGCTGGGTGGGGCCCCAGCCGCCGTAGTTGGTGCCGCCCTTGCCGAAGTTGGGCGAGGTGTGCACGCCGGCCATGTAGCGGCTGCGGAAGCCGCCGCCCACGTAGATGAGCTCCTTGTTCCAGGTCTTCATGGTGATGCCGAGGTAGTTGGCGTAGGGGTTGGTGCCGTTGTCGACGTCCATGTCGCGGTAGAGCGCATACTGGCGCGTGTCGATGACCGCCTTGGCCGCCTGTGCCGCCGCCACCCACTTCTGCGCGTCGTAGGCCTCGGGGAAGAGCTGCTCGCCGTCGGGGTTGACCACCCGGCGATAGAGCGAGTTGCCGTTGAACAGGTCGCGGGCCGCATAAAGGCGCAGGCGCGAGATCACGGCCAGCGCGGCGCCCTTGGTCGGGCAGCCCATGTAGGCCGAGGTGTGGGCGTCGGGCAGGCGCCGGGCGCACTCCTCCATCTCCGCGACCACGTAGGCGACGCACTCCTCCCACGTGTCGCGCGGGCGGGCCAGCGACGAGGTCGAGGCCGAGAAGTCCATCAGCTCGTCGCCCACCAGGAAGACGGGTCCGAAGTCGCGCATGAGCAGGAAATAGTAGTAGGCGCGGGCCCAGCGGGCGCAGTTGTACCAGAGGTTGAGGTCCGACTGGAGGGCCTGCGGATCGCTGCACGTGAGCACGTTCTGCAGGAAGATGTTGCAGTCGCGGATGGCCTCGTAGTAGCGGTTGAAGTTGTTGTGGGGCATGGTGGAGGCGTTCCACGAGCCGAAGTTGATGTAGCGCTGGGTCCAGTTCCAGGTCATCGAGGCCTCGTCCGAGGCGCCCAGCTGCAGGTGGTTGTTATTGCCGCTCGACACGTCGGAGTCGTCGGGCAGATACCCCATCACCTGGAAGAAGTACTGGCGCGTGGTGCTGACCTGCTGCCAGATCTTCTCGAAGGTCATGTTCTCGTCCTCCTGCCTGTCGAGGAAGCTATCGCACGCGGTAAGCGCGCATCCCATGCAGAGCAGCAGCAACAGATATTTCAAACGGTATTTCATATTCGGAGTTTTTTGGTTAGAAGTTGGCATTCAGACCCACGGAGACGATGCGGTTGGGGGGATAGCTGGCGCCTTCGCCGCCGCCCTTCTCGGGATCCCACAGATCGAAATCGCTGAAGGTGCAGAGGTTGTTGGCCGAGACATAGACGCGCAGCGACTTGACGAACCCGCTGCGGGCCATCCACTTCTTGGGCAGGGTGTAGCCCACCTCCACGTTCTTCAGACGCAGGAAAGCGCCGTTGCGCTGCCACCACGACGAGGTCTGGGCGTTGTTCGACGAGCCGGCCGCGCCGCCGAGGCTCATGCGCGGATAGCGTGCGCCGGCGTTCTCGGCATCGGTGCGGTCGCTGCGCCAGCCTGCGTCCCACACGTCGCGCTGGATGGCCGCGCGCTCCATGTTGCCCGACGAGAAGGGGGTGCGCACCGAGGCGCCCGAGAGGAAGAAGTTGACGTGGGCCACGCCCTGGAAGAAGAGGTTCACGTCGATGCCCTTCCACTGCGCCGTGGCGCCGAATCCGTAGGTGATCTCCGGCAGGTCGGTGTAGCCCAGGTAGATCTGGTCCTGCGAGTCGACGCGGCCGTCGCCGTTGATGTCGGCGTAGCGGATGTCGCCCACGCGGTACTCGCCGAAGGTCTGCACGGGGCTGTTGTCGATCTGGTCCTGGCTCTCGAACAGACCCAGGGCCAGGTAGCCCCAGGGCTGCGAGGCGCCCACGCCGTAGGGCTTGCCGATGCGGTTCTGGTACTTGTAGGCCCAGTCGGGTTCGTCGTTGTCGAGCAGCTTGTTGCGGTTGTAGGTGAAGTTGCCTCGGGCGGTGAGGAACCAGTCGCCGAACTGCTTGCTCCACTCGGCCGACATGTCGACGCCGCGGTTCTCCGTCTCGCCGATATTCACGTAGGGGAGCTTGCTGCCGTTCTGCAGACCGGCGATGCCGGGCAGACCGCCGCGCTGCATGAGGATGCCCGTGCGGTTGGAGTAGAAGTAGTCGGCCTGGATGCGCAGCTGGTTGAAGAGCAGCAGCTCGACGCCCACGTTGAGCTTCTTCTCCTCCTCCCACGAGAAGGCGAGGTTCTCGGGGCGACCCACCGAGATGCCCGTGCCGCCGGTGTTGCCCGACTCGCCCATGACGAACGAGTTGCCGCTGGTGATGATCGTCGGCAGATAGAGCCAGCGGTCGCCCGAGCCCAGCTGGTCGTTGCCGACCTTACCGTACGACGCCTTGATCTTGAAGACGTTGACATACTCCTTGATCGGACGCCAAAACTTCTCCTCCGAGACCATCCAGCCGCCCGACACGGCGGGGAAGAAGCCGAAGCGGTGGCCGCTGGCGAAGTTCTCCGAGCCGTTGTAGCCCATGTTGAACTCGAACATGTACTTGTCGCGGAAGGCGTAGGTCACGCGGGCGGCGATGCCCTGGTTCTTGTAGGGCAGCGAGGTCTTCTCGTTGACGCTCAGCGCGTCGTCGTTGTTGCTGAACGTGCGGCGCGTGATCTTGTGGTTGTAGAGGAACATGGCGCCGAGGCGGTGCGCGTCGGCGAAGACGCGGCTGTAGTTGATCGAACCCTCGAGGTAGGTGGTGATCGAGCTGGCGGCCGAGTGGGCGTATGCGAGCGACTCGCTGCCGGCGTAGATCGGGGCCCCGTAGACCAGGTTGCCCTCCTCGTCGCGCCCCGTGGCGTGGAACTGCTGCGGCGTCTTGGTGCGGGTCTGCAGCTGGGTGTTCCAGGCATCCCACGAGAACTTGACGTTGGCGCTCAGACCCCGGGTCACCATGTCGAGGTCCTGCGTGATGCCGATGAGCGACTGGGCCGAGTTCCAGAACTGCTCGCGGTAGCCCGAGTGGGCCAGCAGGTTCCAGGGGTTGAAACCCGTGGCCTGGCTCGGCGCCGAGATCGTGCCGTCGGAGTACTCCTTCGGGAAGGCGTTGGGCGAGGTGGCGAAGGCGTAGCCCCAGATGTCGCCCGTGCCCTGGCCCGGGCCGAAGCTCTTCTCGTAGATGTTGGCCAGGTTGGCGTTGAGCACCGTGGTCTTGGTGAGGTTCACGTCGACGTTGGCGCGGAAGTTGAACTTGTTGTAGTTGATCGACGAGTCGTAGTCGTAGCGGTTGCCCGCGTTGCGGAAGATCGACGACTCGTTGTAGAAGCTACCCGAAATGTAGTAGCGGGCCACCTCGCCGCCGCCCATCACCGAGGCGTTGACACGCTGGTTGAAGGCCATGTCGCGGTAGAGGGCGTCGATCCAGTCGACGTCGGGATAGAGGTCGCGGTCCGCGCCGTCGCGGTACATGGCGATCTGCTCGGGCGTGTAGCGCTGCGTGCCCGAGGCCTCGTTGTACATGCGGGCCCACTGCTCCGAGTCGACGAAGCGGGGCATGACCGTGGGCTGGGTGATGCCCGCCTCGGCGCGCACCTTGATCTCGGGACGCCCCACGTTGCCCTTCTTGGTGGTGATGAGGATCACGCCGTTGGCGCCGCGCACGCCGTAGACGGCCGAGGCCGAGGCGTCCTTGAGGATCGAGAACGACTCGATGTCGTCGGTGTCCACCAGGTCGATGTCGCGCTCCACGCCGTCGACGAGCACCAGCGGCGTCACCGTGCCCTGGAACGACGAGATGCCGCGGATGTAGAAGTCGGCGGCGCCGTTCTTGCCGGGCTCGCCCGAGCGGGTCATCGAGATGACGCCGGCCAGGTTACCCGCAAGGTTGGTCGAGAGGTTCGACGAGGGGAACTTGAGGTTGGCCACGTCGACCGTGGAGATGGCGCCCACGACCGAGGCCTTCTTCTGGGTGCCGTAGCCCACGACCACCACCTCCTCGACCTGCTCCGAGTCGGGGAGCAGCTTGATGTCGATCGACGTGCGGCCCGCCACGGCGACCTCCTGCGTGACATAGCCCAGGAAGGAGAATACGAGCACGCCGCCGCCGTTGTCGAGCGAGATGGAGTACTTTCCGTCGACGCCGGTCGTCACGCCGTTGACCGTGTTCTTGACCAGCACGTTGGCGCCGATCACCGGGAGGTCGTTCTCATCGACGACCGTACCCGTCACCGTCACTCTGCCCTGTCCCCGGGCGATGGCCGCAGGCAACAGAAGCAGACAAAGCAGGGCAAATACAGAGAGATGCCGGAACCTTGAGTAAAATTTGTTCATCCTTTATCTGATTAGGTTAGTAAATAGGGTGCGGAAGGACGAATACCCCGCAGGCCGGCAGGATACGGAGGGCGCGTCGGCTACGGGACATAAGAGATGGGCAGGCCCGCACGCTGGGGTGCGGACACGACGATCCGCCCCGCCCCGAGGGGGGGGGTAGCGGAGGTTTCCGAATATAAGAGAGGGGCTATGCGCGGGCTATCCGCGTCGCAACGGCGCGAGGGGGGGGGAATTTTCGTAATCTGTGCCCGCATCATAGGTAAACCGAAG
>ERZ778514.1545-NODE-1545-length-16857-cov-4.661350_pt1 | contig 16857 bp, 14 predicted proteins | sample MGYA00510344_ERZ778514 | MGnify/ENA primary metagenome ERZ778514 (study PRJEB29527, sample SAMN07138968) | mouse gut metagenome | material: feces | host: mouse | place: China:Nanjing | collected 2016-01-25 ... | reverse complement strand
AGAAATCTGTGAGGATTTACTGGCTTCTTAAGCATATAAACTTTTTACTCTCAAGAAACATAGAAAACTCTATGTTTTGACCCCAGCATCATGACATTGCGTCATTGATGCTGTTGTTACGGTTAATATAACAGAGCATCAACTGCTTGAGATTCCAGTCTGCATGCTTCACGGAGATACCAGAAAAGGGACATTTCCTGCGAATGTGAAAGCAACTGTACAGTATGGTGAGAATCTGCAGGCATTATCTGTGGCTTTTAATACAGTCGGAGCAGTCAGTGTGAAAAGGACACATGAAATTCTCTCCGGTGTGTTCCATATTCCGATCGCCACCGGTACCATAAGCAACATGGTAAAACGCTGTGGGATGCTGTATCTGAAACGGTAAACAGAATCAAACAGGAGGTTGCCGAATCGGGCCCTGGACATTTCGACGAAACCGGAACCCGTGTTGATAAAAAACTCTGGTGGGTTCATGATGCATCAAACTGTGAATTCACATATCTTGATATCAGCCCGAAACGGGGACATCCTGGTATGGAGCAGTGTGGTGTACTGCCATCATTTCATGGTATTGCCATGCATGACTGCTGGGCATCCTGTTGGAAATACAGGGATTGCCGACATGTTGTTTGCTGCGCCCATTTATTACGGGAATTGACAGGTATTGCAGAGAATCATCCCGAGCAGAAATGGGCAGCTGCATTTACAGATCTTCTGTTAAAGATGAAGAAGATCAAAGATAAAGCGGTCGAGGTAGGAAAAGAGTCTCTCAGCTATTATCACTATCATAAATTTGATAAGCGATACAACGAACTTATCAAACAAGCCAGGGAAGAAAATCCGCTTCCAGTTGTTGCGGAGAAAAAACGTGGCCGGAAGAAAAAAGGAAAGATTCTTGCGCTGGTAGAGCGTCTTGACAACTACAAGGCATCCGTCTGCCTTTTTATCCATAATTTCATGGTTTCGTTCGATAACAACCAGGCGGAACGTGATATCAGGATGATAAAAGTCAAGACGAAAGTATCCGGCTGCTTCAGAAGTGAAGACGGAGCCAGAGATTATCTAAAGATCACGTCTTATGTGGGTACTGCCCATAAACAGGGATATAACGCATATGACGCGATAAGGAAAGCTTTTTCAGGATGCCCTGACTTTATCTTCGAATAGGGGGTTCTGAATAGTTACGATTTCGTGATATTTCGACGGATAGATCGACATAATCGGCAGCTCCAGTCCGTCAACGGTACCCTGCTCCATGGCTGTAAACGTCTCGCTGAACGCCATCGTAGTTGGGTTTGCCCCCAGCGCTTTAAAGGTGTCTACATAAATCGGCGTCTCCGGAAGCCGCAGTTTCTGCCCGGACAGGCTGGACACATCGGTAATCGGGTTTTTATTGCTTGACGTATCCCGGAAACCGCCGGCGCCGAACCCAAGAACCTTTGTACTGCATTTTTCATATATTTCATCCAGCACGGGCTTCAGCAGCTCGTCATTATCCAGAATCAGAAATGCCTCTTCCGGGTTGCCAAAAAGATAAGGCAAATCCAGAAGCTGCATGGACGGTACGAAGGAATCAAAGGAAAAGCCCACAATGGACATCATATCGATGGTTCCCATCTGCATTCCCTCAATCATGTCTCTTTCTCCGCCCAGCTGTCCGTCTGCAATTACTTCGACCTCAATACTTCCGTCGGATAATTCCAGAAGTTTGTCCGCAAACGCGGTACAGAGATACTGGCACTGGCTGTATTCGGATGCCGGATTGATGTGTCCGAGCTGGAAAGACAGTTTGTCAGATGAAGATATCTGTGAAGCATCCCCGCTGTTTGTTTCGCCCGATTCCGGATTTTGCCCCGGGTTTTCTGCCGTCCTGTTCCCGCCGCAGCCTGTCAGTAAATTTGCAGCCAGAATTCCGGTTAAAATAATACTTACTGTTCTTTTTTTCATGTGTTTTCTCCTTAAAAAAATCATACGCTCTGTAAACGATCATACCGTCTTTGACCGTCATCAACGGGCGAATTAATCTGCTGCCTTCAAATGCATTCCCGTACTTGTCCCGATATACCGCATGCTTTTCGACGATATCGCAGACAAACAGGTCGGCCCTGCTTCCAGGAGACAGCTTTCCAAGCTCCGGTTCCCCGATCAGTTCTGCGGGTATTGCCGTACACGCTTTTACGATGTCCTCAAATTTCATTCCCAGATTCAGTAATTCTGACATAACGTAGGTAAAGGTATAATTTGGCACCTTGTACATGGCCAGCAGACTTAAATCGGAACTTACGATGTCCGGGAAAAAATGCTGCGCAAGTGCAGCCTGTGCAATCTTTGCGCTGAACTGCATGCTGCCGTGAGCAACTTCGAAAAGAATGCCCCTTTCTCTGGCTCTCTGGACGCTTTCCTGAATCTGTCCCCTTTCATCCAGAATCGTTTTTCCCTGCTGATGAAACATATGGCAGAAAATATCGCCTGGACGGAGAAGCTGCAGAATTTCTTCAATCTCTCCCGGAGAATCGGAAGCGTGAACCGACAGCCGGAGTCCGGCTTTTTCTGCGATTTCAACCGCTTTTTCCAGCGGTTTTAAACCAAACTCTTTTACGACAGGCCTGTTCTGCTTGATTTTCAGTCCTACGATGTTATGTCTGTATTTCCCGCAGATTGAAAGGATCTTTTTTTCGTCCATTTTTTCGGATCTGCGTCTTCAAGCGTACAGTCTCCTGTCTGGCCGATGCTGCTCACATGCAGATAGGATTTGATTCCTATGACTGCCGTTGCAATCACATTGCAGTAAAAAGATTCGAAACCTGAGACTCCTGTCGATCCTCCATCCACCACGGTGGTAACTCCGTTCGGAAAATGAGCGATCTCCGCCGGCATGGAGAAATCATTTCCCCGGTAATTGACGTGTGCGTGGTGATCAATGAGCCCCGGAAGCACATAGCTTCCGGGGACGTCAACAACGGTTTCCGCTTCCCTGGAGCTGACCTTCCCGACGGCTTTGATTTTCCCGCAGTGCACGGCAAGATCTCCGGCGCAGTTGATGGAGCTGCCTGGTTCAAGCAGACGTCCGTTTTTTATCAGCAAGTCGTACATCTTTCACCTTCTTTTGTAATTTATAATACATTTTTGGCTAAAATGTATTATTTAATACTTTTTATAACATTATATAGAGAAAATGTCAATACAATTTTGGAAAAATAATAGTAATTCGTCAAATCATACAGTTTAAATGTACGATTTTTTACATTTTTGACAGGCATTCTTACAAAATACTTGTCATAAAACTGAGGGAATGATATAATCAAACCGTCTACTGTCACTGCATTATTATGAAATTTCCAGGGCAGTAAAATACATACTTATGGAGATTCTAATATGGGAAAGAAAATCCTGGCCGAAATGGCATCTCGAATTGGAGAATTAACAAGAGCTCAGCAGAAAGTTGCAGATTATATTTTAAAGGATCCGATACAGGCTGCATTTTCGACGATTGAGCAGCTTTCCAGGGAATCCGAAACCAGTACGGCGACTGTGGTCCGCCTGGCCGCTTTCTTTGGATATGATCGGTATGCAAATTTTCAAAAAGATCTTCAGAGCAGCATTCAAAAAGCCATGGTTCCGTCTTACCGTCTGGAGGAGAACTTTCAGCAGATCGCTTCGAAAGACACCACGGTATCGGATATCATTTCTATACAGCTTGGCAATCTTAACGCTACGTTCGATCACCTGAAAGAGGAAGATCTTCATAAAATCAGCACGAGGATCAATGCGGCAGGCCATGTATACGTCATAGGCTCCAGAAGCTGTCATGGAGCGGCGCATTATCTGGCATACAATCTGAATCGGATTTCCGGGAAAGTTGATTTTCTGGATCCTTCTGACGGCAGCATTGGCGAACGTCTTCTGAGAACAGGTCCTTTTGATATGGTCATTTCCATCAGCTTTCCCAGATATATCACCTCTGTGATAACTGCCACCAGAATTGCAAAAGAACGCGGCGCATATGTGCTTGTTATCACGGACAGCCGGTTGTCCCCGCTGATCGAGTACAGTGATCTCTATCTGCTTGCCGACTGTAAGAGTTATGATTTCCATAATTCTACACTGGCGGTTTCCCTGATTTTCGAAGTGCTGATTTCACTTGTGACAAGAGAAAATCCTTCTTTGGTAAAACAGTATCTTCAGGAATCTGAAAAAATACTGGAAGAGTTTTCTACGCATGTAAACAGAGAATGATTTACAGAACGGGAAGCGGGTGGCAGAAAAACCGTAACCTGTCCATGCAGCGGATTCAGAAAATATGAGGATCCGGTCGGCAGACAGGAAAACACAGGGGAAAAGACAGAAAGGAAGGTACAGAAGGTGAAGAAGGACGGAATCCTGTTGTTGTTTTTAAGCGAATACAGAGAAGGGAACGGTCCGGTCTGGTACATGGAGGAAGAGCCGGACGGAACAGAGAGGTATTTTGAGGGAGTTCAGACCAACGACGCGCCGGTGAAATATCTGATCTGCAAAGCGGCTGAGAATGGAGACCTGATTCAGAAGGTCCTGTATATCATTACCGACCGGGTCAGGAGCAGGGGCGACCATAAAAAATTTGAACAGATGGTGGACGCTTATATACAGGAGGATGAAAGGCTTAGAGCGCTCTATGAGGGACAGAAGATCACCTGTGAAGAGATCGCATATACGGATTCCGGACAGGAGACTTCGGTCCGGGCGCTCAAGATCTACCGCCGGATCGCGGCGGGCAGCGGTTTTCGCCAGGAAACGAAGAAAAATGTGTATATTGATTATACAGGGGGCTTCCGGGATATCAGCTTTCTCATGACGGTCATTATCCGGTATCTGGAGTGCCATGATATTTTCTGCAGAGAGATTGTGTACAGCAACTGGAACGATAAAAAAATCTATTCCCTCTCCTGCATCTATGATATGTTCCGGCTGGTGAGCGGGGTCGACCAGTTTGTCAGCACGGGAAATGCGGAGCTTCTGGAAAACTGTTATGACAAAGAAGAAGACCAGGATACAAAGGAACTGTTAAGTCAGATCGTAAAGTTTTCCCATGTGATGAGCCTGTGTGATGTGGAAAAGGTGGATCAGATCATGGACAATCTGCAGAAGGGACTGGACCGGTATGAAGAGAAAAAGGAAAGGGAAAGCTTCTTTTCAGAGATTTTCAGCGATATGATCTCGATCATCCGGCAGAAGCTGAATATGGAGAAGGATCAGCGCTATACCTATCCCAGACTGATCCGGTGGTGCCTGGACAACAATATGGTGCAGCAGGCGCTGACCCTGTATGTGGAGAAAATACCGCAGTATTATTATGAATCGGGGATGCTAAAGCTGCCGGAGAAAGAGCGCAGGATAAAGCCGGGAGCGACCGAGGCCGGCACGGCATTCTATGTGGAGCTTTACGACAGCATCGGAAAGCCTGAGGAATTAAAGCAGTTTGCAGGCAGACTGAAGCAGGGGTATGAAGCCATGGAACGAAAGTACCGGTCCATGGACAGGCTGGACGCTTCCAGATTCCGGGATCTGGAGGCGTTCATGAAGACGAATCAGGAAAAAAGAGCGGTTCAGAGGATCGTGTATTTTCTGAGAACGAAATATGAGGGAAACAATGCCGTGATTAATCAGCCGTATACAAGAACAAAAATAAAATCCAGACCAAGAACGGTGAATGGATTCGTGAAATGGTTGTTAAACGATATCCACTGGCAGCATTACTTTCTGTGCCAGGATGCGAAGAGCCATGAGGAACTGGAAGCGGGCACCTATGAGAAAAAAGTAAATGCCCTTGACAGGCTTCGATCCCGTGAAGAAGGCATAGAAGAGAGCAGCATTTCCAATGAGAAGCTGTACCAGATGATGAAATACTATCTGCCCCTTAAAATGATCCGGAACCGGATCAATCACGCCAGCGAGGAAGGCGCGGAGGAAGATGAGACAAACGCGCTGGAGCGCCTTGAGAGGGACCATGGGATCTGCGCCAGGAGGGAATTTGCCCAGGTGAAAAAGCTGATGTATCAGGGGCTTGAGATCCTGGAGGAACATGCAGAGAGCACATAAGCACGGGTTTTGCGAAAATGGGAGTCAGACCGGGTACTCCGTGGATTATCCAATTGCACAGGTGGAAATACCAAAGCGGTGAAGCAGTATATGATCAGAAACAGAAAGGAAAAGAACATGGAACAACGATGCAGACATTTTATAGCAGTCCTGGGAACCGGTTTTTACACGGACTGCGTGTATCAGGTAAAGGAGGAGGAGTTTTCGTATAAGACCCCCTATGCGCAGCTTGCGGTTCTGAAGCATGTGATGCCGGATGCCGCAGAAGGAGACCGGATCACGATCCTTCTCACAGAACGTGCGGAGCAGGAGAACTGGCTGGACCGGGATTACAGAGAGCGGGAACTTCAGATCCTCGGGGACCGGGGCGTTTTGGTCCGGCCGGGGGAGAAGAAGACCGGTTTTCGGAAAATTCTTCAGGAAGAGTATCCCCGGATCCCGGCGGAGACCGTCCGGATCCGGGAGGGCAGGAACCGGGAAGAGCTGGATGAGATCTTTGAAAAGATGTACGAGGCGGTACAGCCGGGCGAGACCATCTATTTTGATATCACCCACGGACTTCGGAACATTCCCATGCAGGTGCTGACGGTCATTCACTATGCCCGGGCGCTGAAGGAGATAAAGGTGGGCGGCATTTACTACGGAGCGTTTGAGATCGGAGAAAACGGGGCGGACGGGCTTCGGTATGTAGACCTTCTGGACATGTCCATGTGCAGCAGGCTCCTTGACTGGACCAGTGCGGCAGAGTCCTTTGTCAAGGGTGGCAGCAGCAGTCAGATCCGGGAACTTAAGGAATCCGGTCAGGGAGTCAGCGAATTGGAGCGGGAGGCGCTGAAGAGTCTCCACGATCTGACCGGCTGCCTGAACGCGTGTAAGGGAAAGAGTAATGCGTCTCCGGACAAGAGTATCCGGAAGGCATACGAAGATTTCCGGATGCATTACGACCGGCTTTGCGAGAGTCACACGGGGATCTCGGAAGCGCCCCTTCTGCGGCTGTTCCAGCGGATCGAAAGCGATCTGGACGTATTCCGCCAGAGCCTGTATTTTATAAAGGACGGCCGGAAGATCACTCTGAACTGCACGGCTACCGGAATGGCGGCGGTGGACTGGGCAATCCGCAAGAACCTGACGCAGCTTGGCTTCACGGCCCTGAAGGAGACCATCGTGACCTGCATGTGCGAGCGGTATGAGGTGCCCGCAGAAGACCAGACCGTGAGAAACACGACCGTATGGAGCATACTCCGGGATATGGCCGCACAGTATGAAGCGCTGGAGAGAAGAGGGGAGACCCGCATGGACCGGAAATGGTTCTGCGACCATAAGCTCATGACCACGCCCTACCGGGCGGAACTGACCAGTATGATCATGGAGCTTCCGGAGGAGCTGCTTCGGGTGACCGCACGGATCATGCGGCTGCGGGATGCGATGAATGACTTTGGATTTTCGGAAAATGAGAAGGAAAACGAGGTTGCAGGCTGGCAGGAGCTTCAGGAGCAGCTCAGAGATTTTTATGAGATCCTGAAGGAGATTCTGAGAGGACAGGGGGTGACTTTCGAGAACGTATGAAACAGGAACAGGCACAGATCCCGGTCCCGGACCGGGCTTACACACATGGAGGCATCTTTCATGCAGACGATGTGTTCTCCGCGGCACTTTTGAAATATCTGAATCCGCAGATCCGGATTACCCGGGGGATGCCGGCGCCGGGGGACGAAGAAGGACTGGTGTTCGACATGGGCGGAGGCGCCTTTGACCACCATCAGGCAGACCGGAGATACCGGAAGGACGGGACGCCCTATGCGGCTTTCGGGCTTCTGTGGGAGGCCTTCGGCACCCGGATCCTGTGCGAAGAGGATGCAGAGAGATTTGATCGGGAATTCGTCCGGAAGCTGGATCTAAGCGACAATACGGGCGTTCCTCATGAGATCGCCGGTGTGATCCATGACTTCAATCCCACCTGGGAAGAGAGCATGGAGGAACAGGACCGGATCTTCCAGGAGCTGTCGGACATGGCGGTGAAGGTGCTTGAGAGGCGCTTCTGCCATATCCGGGCGGAGCGGTCCGCATATGAGCAGGTGCGGGCGCAGATCCGGCAGCAGCCGGGCAAGATTCTCTTCCTGGAGCGCGCCCTTCCCTGGAAGGAGGCTGTGGAGGGAACGGATGTTCTATATGTGATCTATCCCTCTCTCCGGGGCGGATATTCCATACAGGCGGCGCCGGTATGCGCGGGCTCCATGGAGCTTAAGAAGCCGTTTCCGGAGAGCTGGAGAGGGAGGAGCAGAGAGGAGCTGACCGCGCTCACGGGCATTCTGACTTTCGGATTCTGTCACCAGAGCGGTTTCCTGTGTGCGGCGGATACGAAGGAGGATGCAATGAAGGTGGCGGAGGCGGCCGCGAGGTAACAGACAGGGTTCGGATTACGACGAGAGAAAAAGGAAGGATACGACAGAAAATGGAGAATCAGTATGTTTTGGCAATGTATGACATTCGGGGCAAACAGGACTATATATACAAAAGCAATAAGATGAAAGAGATCATCGGAGCGTCTTATATCATCAGAGAAGGCTTTGGCGCGTACCTGTACCCGGCGGCAGAAAAATGCTCCGGGAAGGGTCTGTTCAGTTATAAAAAGGAGGCGGATCCGGCAGGCTTTTCCCGCGAGGGATTCGCCCGTCATCTGGAAGAGGGGTATATCGGAGAAGTTGTGTACGACGGCGGCGGCAATTTCTTTGTGCTGTATGAAAATGCAGAGATATACAGAGCAGTCAACCAGCGCTTTTATCGGAAGGTGCTGGAAGAAACGTATTCCCTGCGGGTGCTTACCACATATATAGAGGGGATTGATTTTGACAACTATGCGGCGGATCAGAAAAAGCTGTACGAAAAGCATCGGAAGAGAGAGCAGAAGGAGAGTATGCTCCATCCGGTCAATGCCCTGCCCATCGTGCAGGTGGATTATCATGATTCCATGCCGCTGTCCGTAAAACAGAAGATCGCAGGCAGGGATCAGAAGGTCAGCTATGAAAGCAGCCGGAAATACAGAAAATATGAAGAGATCATGGGAAGAAGCGGAAGGGACAGCGTCATCGAAGGCGACCGGCTTCTGGACGAGCTGATCACTCAGAAGGGAGAGGAAAGTCTTCTGGCCGTTATTTATATTGACGGAAACAATATGGGCGCTCAGGTGGAAAAATGTCTGAACAGAACGAAACGGCCGGACGGAGAGAGAGATACCACCTATGAAGCCAGCGTAAGGGCTCTGAGAGAATTTTCCGAATATATACAGCAGCATTATATCGACGCGGGAATTGAAGAGGTAGACCGGGTGCTGGAACAGACGCCCAATCAGAAACGGCGTTTTGTCGTATACGCGGGAGATGAGATTACTTTCATATGCAATGCCAGAAATGCCTGTGATGTGGCCGTAAGATATCTGGAGAAGCTCTCCGAGAACGAGCCGGAGGACGCGCCCCGGACGTCCTGCGCGGGAATTGCGGTCTTCCACAGTCATACGCCGTTCTCTGAGGCATACCGGATTGCGGAAGAATGCTGTGAAGCGGGAAAGAAACTCATGAAAAAAGAGAAGCTGGCCGATGTGTCTCTGATTGATTTTCACTACTGCCAGGGAGCCATCGGCATATCGCTGGACCAGATCCGCGAGCAGGAAGAAACCGTGGACATCAGCAGGCCCTGGGTCGTCAGATACGGAGGCAAAACGGCAGAAAACGAGCAGATAGACGGAAAATTTGTCACGGTCGGGATCGTGAAAGCCATGCAGAAAGAACTGCAGAAAGCAGGCCGGAGTAATGTGAAGGATCTTCTGTTCACCGCGAAAAAAAGCAGGGCAGATTTTATGGGAGAGCTGGAGCGGATCCGGGCCCATCAGCCGGACAAGGAGATCGATTTCACGCTGGGCGGAGTTTTGAAAGACGAAGAGATCATCCGCAAATTAATCTATGATATGGTACTGGTATATGATCTGTGGTTTGATGAGGACAGGGAGGAGATTTGATCATGGGCAGAAAAGAACAACAGCTGATTATTACACTGAAGTCGGATCTGTGCGCCGGTTCCGGTTATTCCTGTGCGGGCATCGTTGACAGCGATCTGTGTTATGATATTTACGGCATTCCGTACATACCTGCAAAGCGGCTGAAAGGATGCTTAAGAGAGGCGGCGGGGCTGATCGGACTGACCGAAGAAGAGACCGGCCGGATCTTCGGAAAAGCCGGTCAGCGGAAAGCACAGGGTGTTTTTCTGGGGAATGCGTACATCGAAGGTTATGAGGAACTGTACCGGGAATTAAAAGAGGCCGGCCCGGCCGTCCGGAACTATATGACTCCTCAAAACGTGCTGGATCAGTTCACGATGATAAAAGCGCAGACGAAAATCATGGAGAATGGAGTGGCAAAGGACAATTCCCTCCGTTATACCCGGACGATCGACCATTATTCACCGCTGAACAGAGAACGGGAGCTGCGGTTTATCGCCAACGTCAGCTGTACAGAGCTGGATGCGGATGATGCAGAGAATTTTAAAAATACGGTAAAAGCGCTGCGCAATATCGGCCTGAACCGCAACCGCGGGCTGGGAAGCGTAACGTGCGAACTGTCGGATCCGAAGACGGCGGACAGGATCGGGATTGATTTCAGCCAGGTGAAGGAGGATGAGGATTATGTGCTCACTTATTCCGTGAAGAATCTGGAACCCCTGGTTCTGAACATGAATTATGACGATATCACGGAGAGATACATCAGCGGCCAGACGGTCATGGGCTGGTTTGTCCATGCATATCTGCAGGAAGGGAATTCCGAAGATACGGCGGAATTCCGGGAACTTTTCCTGAAAAATCAGGTGATCTTCAGCGGCCTGTATCCGGAGGACACAGAGACAGGCGATATCTATTACCCGGCTCCGTCTTATGTAAATCAGCTGAAAAAGACAAAAAAATACGTCAATACAACGAAGCAGCTTCCCGTCAGGCCGGAAGACTGTGCAGAGGAAAATACAGATCCGGAATATGCCACAGGAGAGGGAAACCAGCCGAAGAAACTGAAAGGAAAATTCGTCTGTTTCAAAGAGGACGGAATTCTTGTGAAAGAAGTGGACACAGATCTGGTCTATCATTATACCAAAAAATCAAAGAAGCAGAACGCACGGGACGGAGAACTGTTGTTCTCCTTTGAGGCGGTCAGAGAACGTCAGGATTTTGCCGGTTCGATCCGGGGACGGGGAAAGCATCTCAGGATTCTGGGCCGTCTGCTGGAACAGGGAGAGCTGCGTTTCGGCAAGTCCAGGAGCTCCCAGTATGGAAGATGCGTACTGAATGGAACGCCGAAGGTCAGAGCGGCGGAAGCAGAGACAACGCGTTATCCGGGCGGAAGCCGGATCCTGGTCGTCCTTCAGAGCGACGGGATCTTTGTCAATGAATCGGGTTATACCGTGCGGTGCGGACAGGTACGGGAACAGATCCGGGAGAAGCTGAAGATCCGGGAAAAGAAGGAGCACGGGCAGGACCAGGAGCCGTATTCCGAGCTGGAGGTGCGGATGCTGACGGGATACTATTCCAAATGGAATCTGAGAAGACCGGCGGTTCCGGCAGTCCGCGCAGGAAGCGCGTTCGAGTTTGAGCTGGCGGAGGATCTGCAGATCACGAAAGAAAACCTGTATGCCGGAATCCGCATGGGGGAAGGCTACGGCAGGCTCTCTGTTGTGTCCAATGACGGAGCGGCCTTTCAGATACAGGAAGCAAAAAAGCCGGTTCCGAAAGTATCCGGGCTGAGACATGCCGGTAAACTGTTTGGAAACATACTGCTGGATGAAATGAAGGAAAAGCTTGGACTGGAGGCATTGAAGTGCAGAGCGTCCATGAAAAATCCTGCCGCGTTGGGAAGGGTCACGCTGATGTTATCCGACAGCCTGTACCGGTATCCGGATGATCCCGATCAGGCATATGAGGATTTCTGCGCCAGAATCGCCTCGATCAAGACGAAGGAGACGAGAACACAGATCGAAAAAATAAAAAAGGAAAAGATCTGTAAAGAAGACCATCTGTCTGTGGATAAGCTGATGTATCAGGATGAGATCGGGGATCTGAAGAAAACTTACGAAAAGGAACTGCTGTGCGGGGCGGACTCCGGAAAAATGAGAGATGCATTTCACAGGGAACTGAAGAAATTGTGGAGTTATTATCTGATGGAAATTCTGGTACAGGAGAAATACAGGCTCAAACAGAAAGAACGTCAGGAAAATAATCAGGGCACGGACTGAAGAGAAAGGCGGAATAAAGAAAGAGATGATCAGGAAATATTATAAAATCCGGTTTCAGTTGACTTCTCCGCTGTCTGTCGGATGCGGCAAAAATCAGGTGACAGACAGCGACATGATCCTTGACAGCAGAGGGCTGCCGTATGTTCCGGGCACGTCGCTGGCAGGGGTGTACAGGCGAATCTTTTCCGAGCAGACGGCAGAGACTTATTTCGGGACGAATCTGACCGAGGAAAGGATCCGGACGTCCTCCGAAGAGGGAAGAAACGTGCTGACGGAAAGCCGTATCGCCGTATATGACGCACTGATGGCGTCCCCGAAAAATTATGCGCTCACCAAGCGCGATATGGTGGCGCTGGACGAGTATAAGGTGGCCCTTCCGGGCGCAAAATTTGATTTTCAGATACTGGAGCCGGGAGTTGAATTTGTTACCTATATCGAGCAGACCATGGAGACGGCAGAAGAGCAGTATATAGCGGATGAGATCGCGTATGCCTGGCAGCAGGGAAACATCAGACTGGGAGCTAAAACAGGAAAAGGATTTGGCGCGACAAAGAGCGCAGAGATCGCTCAATGCTCGTTTGACCTGGGGGACAAGAAAGATCTTGAACGCTGGCTGTCCTTCGACATGTACAAAGAGGATCAGTGGTCTGTCATTGACGCGCCCGTCTGCCTGAGCCGGGAGAAGAAAGGCGAAGCGCATGAGAAGTTAAAACAGGTCTATGAAAAGAGAGGCATCCATCTGCGGGAAGACCATCTGGTGCGGATCCGGATCCGTCTGAAGCAGGCCGGCGGCATCTCGGTCAGACAGTATACGACCGATGTGGGAGAGGCCGATTACATGCAGATGCGTAGAAAAGACGGCGTGCCCGTGATACCGGGTACTTCCTGGGCGGGCGCGTTCCGCGCGCAGATGGGGAAGCTGAATCCGGACTTTGCGGCGGGCACGGCGATGTCGGAACTGTTCTTCGGGAAAAAGAAAGGAAAGAAGGCGGAGGAGAGCAGCAGGACCCGTATTACATTTTCGGAAAGCGAGCTGAAAAATGAAAAGTGGATCACCTATACGAGAAACGCCATCGACCGTTTTACAGGAGGAACGGTTGACGGAGCGCTGTACACCGAAAGGACCTGTTACGGCGGAACGGCGCAGCTTGTGATCCTCTGTGATTTCGGCGGGCTGGAGGAAGAGAAGATAGAGAAGTTCGGAAAGACGCTGGCAGGCGCGGTCCTGGATCTTCACAACGGCTTCCTGGCCGTGGGAGGGCTCACCTCTGTGGGGCACGGACTTTTCCGTGTGACGGAGGTCACGGCAGGTCAGGAAACCATAAGCTTTCAGGAGGAAGACGACAAAGAGCGGTATCAGAAACTGTGGTCGGCGATTGCGGGAGGAGCAAAGGCATGTTGATTCAAAACAAGGAAGAATTTATAACCGGTTTTCGTCAGGCGGCGATCCGGCTGGGAGAGGGATATATCATCGCGATGCTGACGGACCGCCTGTATATTCAGGAACTGGACCGGGAGCAGCTGGACCGGGACGAACTGTATGAAAAAGCGATGGAAATACGCATGTTCAATGAAGAGGAAGAGGTGAAATGGTTCCGCGGAGCGGATCAGAAACTTCAGTGCCGGGAGAGAAAAGACCAGGAAGACCAGATGGATCCGCTTTTCTTCTGGGACGAATGGCAGTATCTGGATATCAACGAACAGAAATCAAAGCCGGAAAAAGGGATTGCGTACGCCACAGGAGGCGGCAGATACGAACTGCCGCTTAAGGATTATAGGGATGCAAAGATAAAAATCCGCAATTATCTGGAATATGAAGAGGATACCATGCAGCTGTATATCTCCGACTGGAGAATCATCGGATTTTCAAAGGAAAGGGGAGAATGATTCATGGCACAATATGTGAGAAACCGCAGTAATTTTATCAACCCGTATAATTTTGTCCCGGTCGATCTGAGAAACACCGGGCGGGCAAATGCGGCAAAGCGGTCAGAGGAACTGCTCACCGGATATTTTCAGTGCTGGGTCCGCTGCCGGACGCCGCTGGCGATTCCCGATGTGGAACACCGGGAAGACCTGGGACGGCAGCATTATAAATATCCGTTCTTTTCTCGGGACGGCAGTCCCGTGATTCCCGGGAGCGCGGTCCGCGGCGTGATCCGGAGCGTCTATGAGACGATCACGGATTCCTGTTTCGGCTCGGTGCAGGGAAACCCTGCGGTCACTGCAAGGAGCAGCAAAGCCTTTAAACCGGGACTGCTGGTAAGAGAGAAGAGCGGGTGGAAGCTGTATCAGGCGAAAAAGTATCTGGTCGTTGTTGACCGCAGATTTTATGACCGGCAGTCATTGAACAGACATGGAATTGCCTGCTGCGCGGATCTGGCCGATCGTTATAAAACGGGCGCCGAGGTCTGCTTTGAACCGGCTGTGGATCAGAGAGGAAATGAACTCCAGTATGTAAAAGAGAGGAACGGGAGGAGGATTCCCATCGGCTCTTATGTAAAGAGATTTCAGGCGGATCTGTCCGGCAGTTCCATGCAGAGAGGGTATATCTGTATCGGCGAGAAGAGCCCGAAGAGGCATTTCCAGGGAATATTTCAAAAGGGAGCTCCCGCGCCAAATGGGAAGATTGCGGAAGCTGATATCCAGAAGCTGGAGGATGTGCTGGAAGAATACCGGGATGAGAGGAAGAACAAGCTCTATCCGGGTCCGCACAAAGGATATCCGGACTATGCGTATGCAAAGAAGAACGGAGTGATTCCGGTCTATTATTCCGTCGAGAACGATAAGCTGTATATGACGTTCGCGGCTCTGGGAAGAAAGGCGTACAATAAGAGGTGGAATGATCTTGTCTCTGAAAAAGCGCATGACAAATGTGACAGACGGGAGCATCTCTGCCCGGCCTGCGCGCTCTTCGGGACCGCGGAGGGAGACAAATTCGGAAGCAGAGTCCGTTTTACCGATGCGGGATATACCGGAAATATGGAGAACTGTCTGAACAGCCAGGGAATTACCTTTGGGGAGCTGGGATCTCCAAGGCCGTCCTATATTCCGTTTTATCTGAGAGAAACCGGTACGAACGCGGACTATTCGGTGGGATATGATTCGAATCAGATGGAGATCCGGGGGAGAAAATTCTACTGGCATCATGAGCCGGACACAGACAGAAGGGTTCCCAGAAATAACCGGAACGCCACGTTTGAGACGGTCAGGAAAAATGCGGAGTTTAAGTTCCGGATCTATTTTGACGGCATTACCAGGCAGCAGATGGAGCTTCTGGCCATGGCGGTTCATCTGAACGAGAACGATCTGGAAGGGCATATGTGCCATAAGATCGGGCACGGAAAGCCGCTGGGATACGGGAGTGTAAAGATCTGCATCGAGAAATGCATGGTCCGGAAGTTCGATCTGGAGGAGGGCTGGAAGGAAACCGAACGAGAGATTCCCTGCGACGTCACATGCCATACCTGCAATGATGCGACGCTTCGGGCTCTGAAGACCATATGTGATTTTGACAGCCTCAGCCGGTATCGGGGAGTGAAAGTGGAATATCCGGAAATTCTGCTGGATGAGAAGTATAAGGACCAGAGGGGCAGCCTGAATGAGAATGTTCTGGCCTCCCACAGATGGTTTACGCAGAATTACAGACTGGGCAGCAGGACCCCGGAGCGGAAGCTTCCGGAGATCACAGACCATGACCTGAGGCTGCAGAAATATACGGCTACGCAGATCACAGACCGGGATATGAAAAATGACCGGAGAGGACCGGGAAGAAGATAGAAGAGATGCTGCATGCAGGAGCTTAAGCGAGGATTTGCAGCTCCTGCATCAGGATGTGACCCTTTGAAGAGACTGCGCAAAAAGCCGATATACTCTTCCTGTACAGTCAGATTTTCGGCTTCGTCGCGAATCAGAGCGTCCCATTCATCAATGATGATGATAAATTTATTTCCGGTTGTCTGTTTGACAGCTGCCAGAGTCTCGGACAGAGAGGGTTCGGATACCTCAGGGTAGTATTCTTTTAATTCTTTCAAAACGCATTGTTCCATATGAGATACGACGGTATCTGCTGATCTGGAAGGAGAGAGAAACCACTGAACATCCAGGCGGATCAGATCATACCGATTGAGATGTGTTTTAAAAGAATCCCATTTGCTGATTTCTTTACCGTCGAACATAGTCTCAGAATGACATCCTCTGCTGTAATATGCGGTGAGCATGTCTGCTGTGGTTGTTTTTCCGAATCTGCGGGGGCGGCTGTTGCAGATCAGCGCCTGTCTGGTATCCATCACCTTGTTGGTGTATTTCAGCAGTCCGGTTTTGTCAATGTAGATCTCTGAATTCAGTGCTACCTGAAAGGCGCTGTTATCCGGGTTCACGAACAATCCCATACTCTACATGATCCTTTCTGAAATTTGAGTTGTTTTGGTCTGTTCTCATCTTAGGAACTGTTAATAACTATAAATGAGCAAATTTGAATTTTTACCAAATGCCAAAAATTGTTTCAAT
>ERZ778514.1542-NODE-1542-length-16869-cov-6.648388_pt1 | contig 16869 bp, 10 predicted proteins | sample MGYA00510344_ERZ778514 | MGnify/ENA primary metagenome ERZ778514 (study PRJEB29527, sample SAMN07138968) | mouse gut metagenome | material: feces | host: mouse | place: China:Nanjing | collected 2016-01-25 ... | reverse complement strand
CAACGACCCCGAGATTACAAATCACGTGCTCTGGCCAACTGAGCTAAAGAGGCGTATTTTCAATTTTCTCTTGCAGCGGGGAGCCTGTCTTTTCCCGTTTGCGGTTGCAAAGTTAAGCAAGATTTTTTACTCCCACAAAATTTTTTGAACTATTTTTTATGCGAATTTTGCATATTTTTTAAAGCAGCACTGAATATCAACGATTTACCATCGTTAAAATTATGGCGCAATTTTGTTTTTCTCCTCTCACGCACGCGCGCATACTTCATCAAGAAGATATACAAGCACCTTGCATCTTGATAAAAATTGAGGCGGCCCAGCCTTCGCCGCGCCGCCTCAAGAGTCAAATTCTATGATGGTTTATCCGCATTTGGACGTGCCGCACGATGTGCAAATCAGGCAGCCCTCCTGATATATGAGTGTCTCCTGTCCGCAATTGGGGCAGCGCTGGCCTTTGGCGGTCGTTCCGTTTGGTATGTATTTTTTGAGGGCACGCTCCACGCCCATCTTCCATGTGTTGATCGACTGCGAGTCGAGTTCCAGCCCCCCGACGAGTTTAAGCACCTGGTCGATTGGCATTCCGTAGCGCAGCACGCCCGATATCAGCTTGGCGTAATTCCAAAATTCGGGGTTGAATTTGTCGCTGAGTCCTTCTATGGTCGTTTTATGACCGCGCTTGTTGATAAACTGGAAGTCGTATCTCTTGACGCCGCTTTCATCCACGGCCTTTATTATCTTGCCGTGAGTTACCGATTTAGGTATGAAGATGCCGTCCTCGTCGTCGGCAAGGCCGGTAAACACCTCGTAGGGCACGCCGTTGACAAGCCCAACAAAGGCAATCCACTTCTCCTTGTTATTCTGGAAGCGCACCACATCGGCTTCCAGCTCGATCGGACGCTTGGCAAGCACGGGAGCGTTTGCCTGCGGTTCTTCCTTTTTCTTTTCGACTGCCACAAGCACGCCAGAGCGCGAGCCGTCGCGGTATACCGTGCAACCCTTGCAGCCCGCGTGCCAAGCCTGGCGGTAGAGGCTCTCCACGGCCTCAACGCTTATATCGGCGGGCAGATTGATGGTTACCGAAATCGAATGGTCCACCCATTTCTGTATTTTGCCCTGCATCGTCACCTTCTCGTTCCAGTCAATCTCGTTGGCCGTGGCTCCGGCATAGGGCGACAATGCCACCAGCTCGTCAAGCTCGGCCTGCGTGAACTGCTTGGCCTCGATACCTTTCACCCGCATCCACTCAAGGAATTTTGGATGGTACACGATGTATTCCTCGAATGCGTCGCCGCTGTCGTCCACATAGTCGATGCGCGCGCCGCTGTCGGCAGAGTTCACCTTGCGGCGGCGTTTGTAGACCGGCATGAAAACCGGCTCGATGCCGCTCGACGTACGCGTCATAAGACTCGTGGTACCCGTCGGCGCGATAGTGAGGCAGGCAATATTGCGGCGTCCTACCTTCACCATGCGCTCGTAAAGTTCGGGAGAGGCCTCGGCTATGCGCTGTATATAGGGGTTCGACGCCTCGCGGGCGGCATCGTACACTTCAAAAGCTCCGCGCTGTTCGGCCATATTGACCGATTCGCCATATGCAGCAAGCGCCACAGCGCGATGCACGCTCACCGAAAATTCCGTTGCCTCGGGAGTGCCGTAGCGGTAGCCCATAGCAGCAATCATATCTCCTTCTGCCGTAGTACCGAGGCCTGTACGGCGTCCGAGCAGTGTCTTGGCGCGTATTTTGCCCCACAACGACCGTTCGGGGCCTTTTACCTCTTCCGACTCGGGGTCGGCATCGATTTTCTCGAGTATGAGATCTATTTTCTCCATCTCGAGGTCGATTATGTCATCAAGGAGGCGCTGCGACTTGGCTGTAACTTCTGCGAGTTTGTCGAAATCGAAGCGGGCCTGCGGTGTAAACGGATTTTCAACGAATGAATAGAGGTTTATGGCAAGCAGGCGGCAGCTGTCGTAGGGACAGAGCGGTATTTCGCCGCACGGGTTTGTCGATATGGTTTCAAAACCGAGGTCGGCATAGCAATCGGGCACAGACTCCCGGCGTATGGTATCCCAGAAAAGCACGCCCGGCTCGGCCGACTTCCACGCATTGCCCACAATTTTCTGCCACAATGCCCCGGCGTCGATTTCCTGAACCACCACGGGGTCGGGAGAATCAACGGGGAACTGCTGGCGGTAAGGCTGCCCCGACTCCACGGCACGCATAAAGTCGTCGTCGATACGGACACTCACATTAGCCCCTGTCACCTTTCCGGGCGTCATCTTGGCATCGATAAACGCCTCGCTGTCGGGGTGCTTTATCGACACGCTCATCATCAGCGCGCCGCGACGCCCGTCCTGAGCCACCTCGCGGGTGGAGTTGGAATACCGCTCCATAAAGGGAACAAGGCCTGTAGATGTGAGAGCGGAGTTTTTCACCGGCATCCCTTTCGGGCGCAGGTGCGACAAGTCGTGTCCCACACCGCCGCGACGCTTCATCAGCTGCACCTGTTCCTGGTCGATGCGTATTATGCCGCCATAACTGTCAGGCTTTCCGTCCAACCCGATAACGAAGCAGTTCGACAGCGAGCCGACCTGAAAATTATTGCCTATTCCCGCCATAGGGCTGCCCTGAGGCACGGCATAGCGGAAATCGCGCAACAAGCCGTATATTTCTTCCTCGCTCAGAGGCGACGGATATTTAGCCTCCACGCGGGCAAGCTCCGAGGCGATACGGCGGTGCATATCGTCAGGACTTTTTTCATATATATTGCCGAAAGAGTCTTTCAGGGCGTATTTGTTCACCCAGACCTGAGCGGCGAGTTCGTCACCGCCGAAGTATGCCAAGGAAGCGCTGAACGCCTCCTCATAAGAATAAGCTGTCGGTTTTGCCATGGTTTATTGTGTACAGACCGATTAAGTCGGTTCAAGGCGCAAATTTGGCAATTTTTCCGCTGATAGGCAAATGGCGGAGCCGAAATATATAATAGTGTTAATAACTCGCAGACAAGAGCACGCACAGCATTGCCATACGCCAAATTTATCGTATCTTCGTGGGTTAAACTAAATTCCTTATAACAATCGCATGGAATTCCGCCTCAGTTCTATATACAAGCCTACCGGCGACCAGCCACAGGCCATACGGCAGCTCGCCGAGGGTGTCGGCGAAGGGCGCCCTGCGCAGACCCTTCTCGGCGTCACCGGTTCTGGAAAGACATTCACCATGGCCAACGTGATAAAGGAAGTGCAGCGCCCCACCCTGATTCTGAGCCACAACAAGACACTCGCGGCACAGCTGTACAGCGAGTTCAAGCAGTTCTTCCCGGACAACGCCGTGCAGTATTTCGTGTCGTACTACGACTATTACCAGCCGGAGGCATACATACCGTCGGTCGACAAGTATATAGAGAAAGACCTGATGATCAACGACGAGATAGACCGTCTGCGCCTCGCCACGACATCTGCCCTGCTCTCGGGCCGGCGCGACGTGATAGTGGTTTCGTCGGTGTCGTGCCTATACGGCATGGGCAACCCGGAGGATTTCCACGAAAACGTGGTGACTGTGGAGCGTGGCATGCGCATAACCCGCAACGCCTTCCTGCGAAAGCTCGTGGCCGCCCTTTACAGCCGTAACGAGGTCGATTTCCAGCGCGGAAACTTCAGGGTGAAGGGCGACACGGTAGACATTCGGCTCGCATACGAAGACATCATAGTGAGGGTAGTGTTCTGGGGCGACGAGATAGAATCGGTAATCACCGTCCACCCCGACGACAACGCCCACCTCGGCACCCACGACCGCTTCAACATCTACCCTGCCAACCTCTTCGTGACATCGCCGCAGAGGCAGGCTTCGGCCGTGGCGCAGATACAGCTCGATCTTGGCAAACAGATAAAATTCTTCAACGACGAGGCACGCGAGCTGGAGGCGCAGCGCATCGAAGAGCGCGTGACTTACGACGTGGAGATGATAAAAGAGCTTGGCTACTGCACAGGCATCGAGAATTATTCGCGCTACTTCGACGGCCGACGCGAAGGCGACCGCCCGTTCTGCCTTCTGGACTACTTCCCCAAAGATTTCCTCACCATAATAGACGAAAGCCACGTGACGGTCCCGCAGATAAGAGCCATGTACGGCGGAGACCGCTCGCGAAAGGCCAATCTCGTGGAGTACGGCTTCCGGCTCCCGGCGGCTCTCGACAACCGCCCTCTGAAATTCGAGGAATTCGAGGAACTGAGCGGACAAGTGATATACGTGAGCGCCACCCCGGCCGACTACGAGCTTGAACGCTGCGAGGGCGTGGTGGTGGAACAGGTGATACGCCCCACGGGGCTGCTCGACCCTCTCATACGCGTGAAACCGTCGCTCAACCAGATCGACGACCTCCTCGAAGAGATACAGCTGCGCATCGAGCGCGACGAGCGCACCCTCGTCACCACTCTCACAAAGCGCATGGCCGAAGAACTGAACGAGTATTTCCAAAAACTCAAGATAAAGACAGCCTACATACACAGCGACGTCGACACCCTCGACCGAATAAAGATACTCGACGGTCTGCGAGCGGGCACATACGACGTCCTTATAGGTGTCAACCTGCTCCGAGAAGGACTCGACCTGCCGGAAGTGTCGCTCGTGGCAATACTCGACGCCGACAAGGAGGGTTTTCTACGCAGCCACCGCTCGCTTACGCAGACAGTGGGACGCGCGGCCCGAAATCTCAACGGCGAGGTGATAATGTATGCCGACAAGATAACCGACTCCATGCAGCAGACCATCGACGAAACCGAACGTCGCCGCGCCTTGCAGCTAAAATACAACGAGGAGCACGGTATCACGCCGCAGGCAATCGTAAAAGCCCGCAACGCCATCGTAGGACTTGAGAAAGAAGAAGTCGACATGGAGGCAACCTCCACGGCCACCGGCGCTTTCCACTCCGAAAAGCAGCTCAACGCCAAGGACAAGCACCAGAAACGCGGGCAGGACCGCAAGACTCCGCTGCCGTATGCAAACGAATTTTCCACATCGGTCGACATCGCCGCCGACCCCGTTGTGGCATATATGAACGCCGACGAGATGCAACGCTCCATCAACCGGCTGCGCGGCGAGATGCTGCAGGCGGCAAAGGATATGGAGTTTATGACTGCCGCACGACTGCGCGACGAAATCATAAAACTCGAGATGCGTCTTGAATCGATGAAGTAAAAACCTATGACACACTCAGAAATAGACTATAGCAAGCTCCGCCCCACCGACTGGCTGCCGACCTCGGTCAAAGAAATGAAGGCCCTCGGCTGGGACAGCGTGGACGTTGTGATTTTTTCGGGCGACGCCTATGTGGACCACCCGGCATTCGGGGCCGCCGTGATAGGCCGCACTCTGCAGGCGGCAGGATACAAGGTGGCGATAGTGCCGCAGCCAAACTGGCAGGACGACTTGCGCGACTTCCGCAAGTTCGGCGTTCCACGCCTGTTTTTCGGTATCAGCCCCGGCGCCATGGACTCGATGGTGAACCACTACACTGCCAACAGGCGCCGCCGCTCCGACGACGCATACACCCCCGGCGGACGCCACGGTGCTCGCCCGGACTATCCCACGATAGTTTATTCAAAGATACTCAGAGAGCTATACCCCGACATTCCGATAGTTGCCGGTGGCATCGAAGCCTCTCTGAGGCGTTTCTCGCATTACGACTACTGGCAGGACATGCTGCGCCCGTCGATAATATGCGATGCCGACATAGATATGATTCTCTACGGCATGGGCGAGAAAAGCGTTATAGACCTCGCCCGAAGACTCAGCTCAGGCGAGAAAATAGGCGATATCACCGACCTGCCCCAAAGCGTTGTCCTCAGGCCCATAGAGGAAATGCCCCGGCAGACAGACGATGCGAACATAGTACTGTCCTCGTTTGAAACCTGCCTCGCCGACAAACGCTCGCAGGCACTCAACTTCAAGCATATCGAACAGCAGAGCAACCGCCTCGACGGCGGCGTGACACTATGGCAGGCCTCGGGCCGGCGCGTAGTCCGGGCCAATCCAATGCTGCCCGCTATGACGCAGGGAGAAATCGACGCCTCTTTCGACCTGCCTTACACTCGCCTACCCCACCCTCGCTATCGCGGCAAGAACATACCGGCATACGAGATGATACGCCATTCGGTAAACCTACACAGGGGTTGCTTCGGCGGTTGCGCCTTCTGCACCATCTCGGCGCACCAGGGCAAATTCATAGCCTCGCGGTCGAAGGAGTCGATACTCCGCGAAGCGCGTCAGGTAAGCCGCATGCCCGATTTCAAAGGTTATATAAGCGACCTCGGAGGCCCTTCGGCCAATATGTACGCCATGGGCGGGCGCGACAAGGAGGTGTGCCGCCGCTGCCTGCGTCCGTCGTGCCTCCACCCGAAGCCCTGTCCGAACCTCAACACCGACCACCGTCCGCTACTCGACATATACCGCGCCGTCGACGCCCTGCCCGGCATCAAGAAGTCGTTTATAGGAAGCGGTGTGCGCTACGACCTGTCGATGCACCACACGGGCCGCGAGGACGTGGACCGCGCCAACCGCCGATATAACGAGGAACTGATACGCGAGCATGTGTCGGGACGCCTCAAGGTAGCGCCGGAGCATACCTCCGACAACGTTCTGAGCCTTATGCGCAAGCCGTCTTTCGCTCTGTTCCACGAGTTCAAACGCCTCTTCGACGAAACGAACAAGCGCGCCGGAATGCGCCAGCAGCTTATACCCTACTTCATATCGTCGCACCCCGGCTGCCACGCCTCCGACATGGCCGAGCTCGCCGCAGAAACAAAGGCTCTGAACTTCCACCTCGAGCAGGTGCAGGACTTCACGCCAACGCCGATGACGCTCGCCACCGAGATTTATTATACAGGATACCACCCGTATACGGGCGAGCAGGTGTTCACCGCCACCTCGCAGGAGCAAAAGCTCGAACAGCGCAAGTTCTTTTTCTGGTACGACGCGGCATATCGCGCCGACATTATCCGCACTCTGCGCCGCATAGGCCGCCCCGATCTAATATCGCGACTCTTCGGCGACCGTCCGCCTCACGCAGCAGGGCGCAGGAATTAGGAATTTGGAATTTGGAATGTGGAATTAAGGGTTGTATAGGTCTTTGTTGTAGAAGGCCATGATGGCGTGGGCTTGTTCGAGGGCAGTGGCGGCTTCGCCTTCAGGCTCGATTTCAGCCGATTCCTCATACAGGGTTATGGCCTCGCGGCGCATGCCCCTTTTCCACGCTATGCGCCCCCGCATATACAGCGTGTACGCGTCGGCAGGCATGGCGAGCAAGGCCTGCTCGGCCTCGTCGAGCCTGTTGGAGGCAAAAAGCGCGTCTATTTCAGTTTTCATGGAGCAGTGTCGATAAGAGGTTGATAGCAGTAGCCGATGCACGATCGATAACGGCCTTGCGGTCGCCGTCGAAATGGTACAGACGCACTGTTTCAGCATCGGGCGTCGAAGCGGCAATCCACACAGTGCCCACAGGCTTGCCCTCGGTAGCGCCTCCGGGACCGGCTATGCCCGACGTGGCCACCGCGCACGAGGCGACAAGCGCCTTACGGACTCCGCGAACCATCTCAAGCACCGTATCGCGACTCACGGCGCCTTCTTTTTCAAGAGTGGAGGATTCGACACCGAGCACGCGCATCTTCACGTCGTTGGAATACGACACCACGCTCCCTACAAAAACATCGGAGCAGCCGGCAACCGATGTAAGCAGATGGGCTATATTACCACCTGTGCAACTTTCGGCAGTGGCCATTGTTATACCTTTCTTTCTCAACGCATCAAGCAAGAGTTCGGCAGGACTTAGCACTCCTTCCCCGGCTAATTTGTCGCCAAGGTATGCCAAAAGTGCCTCCGCCTGTCCTTCAAAAAGCAGTGACGGGCCTTCGAGCCGCAGCACTATGCGCCCCGGCGACGGCAGATAGGCCAGCTTGAAATCGTCGGGCATCGAGTCTTCAAACGGTGCAAGTCGCTCCGCAAGGCCCGACTCGGTTATTCCCGACACAGTGAACTCACGCCTCATACGCTCTATGCAGGGGTGAAAACGCTCCACCACGGCATCAACCACGACCGGAAGCATGGCGCGTGTTTCAGCCGGGACTCCGGGCATGGCAACCAACACCTTGCCATCTTTTTCAAACCACATGACGGGGGCTGTGCCGACAGTGTTCTGAATAACGCGGCACGAGCCGGGCACCATGGCCTGCGAACGCGTAAGATCGTTCATTGCAAGCCCTCGGCGGGCAAACACCCGCTCGACGTTCTGAGCCACCGACGCATCGTGGCGCAACTCGCCGCCAAAAATATCTGTGAGAACCGACTTGGTCATATCGTCGCGGGTAGGGCCGAGGCCCCCAGTGCTTATCACAATATCTGCCTCTGCCATAGCGCATACAACGGCACTGCGTATATCCTGCGTGCTGTCGCCAACGGTGCGTACACGGCACACATCGAAGCCGCATGCGGTAAGAGCCGACGCTATGGCCGGGGTGTTGGTATCGGCCACGCGACCGATAAGAATCTCGTCGCCAATTATAACGATAGATGCTTTCATACGGCAAATTTGGGCAAAATTTTCTTAAAACGCTATATTTGTGCCGATTTTTATATATTTTTGTTTTTTAAAGAAGGCCCCAACCAAAGCCTTGCACCCTAATACCCCGAATATCAAATATATATCATACTTTCATTCATGAAGCTTTTATTCCGTATCGATTATCGTACCAACTGGGGCGAATCGCTATACTTGTGCGGCGACACGGCGCTACTTGGCAATGGCGACACCTCCCGCGCGCTACGCCTCGAAGTTGACGGCGACCGCCTGTGGCACGCCGAAGTAGAACTGCCCGACAGCGTGGCAGCGTTCACCTACCGCTACATTATCAAGAACGAACAAGGCGACACCAGACAGGAATGGGGCCAAGGGCATTGTTTCCGGCCTGCCGCAGGCGTAAATGAATACGACATCTACGACCGATGGCAGGACCAGCCGTTCGACAAGCCTTTCTACTCGGCTGCGTTTACCGAATGTATATGCCGCCACAACAGCGCGGGCACCAAGCCCCTGCTTCCGGCCTCGGGCTATGTGGAGCTGTGCGTTGCAGCTCCCATGGTGGCTCCCGGCTGCACTCTTGCCATAAGCGGAGAGGGCGACGCACTGGGCAACTGGAATCCGGACCGCGCCATACGCATGAACTCTGCCGAATATCCGATATGGAAAGCAAAAATACCTGCCGCCGGACTGAACGCGGCCACAGAATACAAATACCTCATCGTTGACTCGGCAAACGGACGGGTAGTGTCGTGGGAAGGCGGCAACAACCGCAGCATAGGCGTTGAGCCTCGCGAAAACGCGGCCACCATACTTGCGGGAATGCGGTTCATCAACGCTCAGACACCGTGGAAAGGCGCCGGAACGGCCATACCCGTGTTCTCCCTTAGAACAGAATCAGATTTCGGCGTGGGCGACTTCTACGACCTCAAAGAGATGGTCGACTGGGCTGCCGCCGCCGGACAGACCTTCCTGCAGATTCTGCCAATCAACGACACCACCATGACCGGCACATGGGTTGACTCATATCCCTACAAGGCCAACTCAATATATGCCCTCCACCCTATGTTCCTGCGACTGGAAGCCATAGGCGAGCTCAAGGACAAGAAACGCCGCGAATACTACGAAAACCTGCGCAAGGAACTGAACGCCCTGCCCGAAGTGGACTACGAGCGTGTGAACAAGGCCAAGGCAGAATACTGCCGCGAAATATTTGCCTCGGACGGCGCCAAGACCATGGCTTCACCTGAATACAAGGCATTTATTGAGAAAAACGGCCACTGGATACTGCCCTACGCCGCTTTCTGTGTGCTGCGCGACCGTTTCGGGACACCCGACTTCAACAAGTGGGGCGAATACGCCGTGTACTCCGCCGACATACAGGCAAAAGTGCAGGCTGAGGCGCAGACCGAAATAGACTTCGTGTGCTACCAGCAGTTCCATCTCGACGCCCAGATGCGCCATGTGCACGAATATGCCAACTCCCACAGCATAGCGCTCAAAGGCGACATACCCATCGGCATATCGCGCACCAGCGCCGACGCCTGGGTTGACCCGCGACTGTTCAACCTCGACTGCCAGGCCGGCGCGCCGCCCGACGACTTCTCAGTACTCGGCCAGAACTGGGGGCTGCCCACATACAACTGGGAGGAAATGAGCCTCGACGGCTTTGCATGGTGGAAGGCACGCTTTGCCAAGATGGCAGAATTTTTCGACGCTTACCGTATCGACCACGTACTGGGCTTCTTCCGCATATGGCAGATACCCATGGACGCCATACACGGCCTGCTCGGATACTTCAATCCCGCACTGCCTTTCTCCGAGAGCGAGCTTCGCAATAACTACGACTTCTGGATCGATGTCGACCTCCAGACCACTCCGTACATAATGGACTACTTCGTAGAGGATTTCTTCGGGCCGTACACCCGCGAGGCGCTCGACACCTACTGCAACAGTGTAGGCTACGGCCGCTACAAGCTCAAGCCCGAATTCGACACCCAGCGCAAAGTGGCCGACCACTTCGCCACCCTGCCAAAGGACGAAAAACACACCCGCATATGCGACGGCCTGCTCGGCCTTATCGACAATGTGCTCTTCATCGAAGACCCCGTTGAAAAAGGCAAGTACCACCCGAGAATCTCGGCGCAGTACACATATATATACCGCGCGCTCAACGACTATGAACGCTGGTGCTTCAACCGCCTCTACAACGACTTCTTCTACCACCGCCACAATTCGTTCTGGTACGACAAGGCAATGTGGAAGCTGCCCCCGCTGATAGATTCGACCAACATGCTCACTTGCGCCGAAGACCTCGGCATGATTCCGGCCTGTGTTCCGGCTGTGATGCAGCAGCTCGAAATACTGTCGCTCGAGATACAGCGCATGCCCAAAGACCCAGGATCGACATTCGGCGACACATGGAACTACCCCTACTACTCTGTATGCACCACCTCGACCCACGATATGGGCGGCATACGCCAGTGGTGGGAGGAAGACCGCGACCGCAGCCGAGATTTCTACAACAACGTGCTCCACGAGCACGGCGCCGCACCATACTACGCCGAGCCGTGGGTATGCGACCGCATAGTCGACCTGCACCTTGCCTCGCCGTCGATGCTCTGCATACTGCCCTTGCAGGACTGGCTGAGCATCGATGCCAACCTGCGCCGCGAAAACCCGAACGACGAGATAATCAACGTGCCGGCCAATCCGCAGCACTACTGGCGCTACCGCATGCACCTCACCATCGCCGAGCTGGCATCGCACACCGAATTTACCAGCTATCTCCGCGACAAGACCGCGCACTTCGGCCGATAACAATACCGCGACATAGACAAAACCGCCCGCCGGACTTCCAGCGGGCGGTTTCGCTATATATTATTATAGGGAATCAGATGCGAGGGTGCAATTCAGCGTAAGCTGCAAGGGCGTGTTCAAGCACGGTCATAGCGCGGCCAAGCTCCTCGCGATTGAGCACATAGGCTATGCGCACCTCGTCACGGCCAAGCCCGGGCGTGGTATAGAAGCCCGAGGCCGGAGCCATAAAGACGGTCTGTCCCTCGTAGTCGAACTCTTCAAGACACCAGCGGCAGAAGTCGTCGGCATCGTCCACCGGAAGGCGCACCACGGTGTAGAACGCCCCCATCGGTATGGGCGTGTAGCAGCCGGGGATACGGTTGATACGATCGACAAGGAACTTGCGCCGCTCCACGTACTCGTTGTATGTGGCAAGCATATAGTCTGGCGAAGCGTCGATTGAGGCTTCGGCCACAATCTGCCCGACAAGAGGAGGACTCAGACGTGCCTGACAGAACTTCATAACGCACTTGCGCAGCGCCGCGTTCTTGGTGATGAGCGCGCCGACACGTATGCCGCACTCATTGTAGCGCTTCGACACAGAGTCGATAAGCACCACGTTGTTCTCTATCCCCGGCAGGTGCAGAGCCGATATATACGGCGCCCCGGTGTAGCAGAACTCGCGGTAAACCTCGTCGGAAAACAGGAAGAGGTCGTGGCGCTTCACCAAATCGCGTATCTGCAACATCTCCTTCATAGTGTAGAGATAGCCTGTGGGGTTATTGGGATTGCAAATCAGTATCCCTTTGGTACGGGGACTTATCAGAGCCTCGAACTTCTCCACGGGAGGCAGCTCGAAACCGTCGTCAATGGTCGACGGGACAGTCACTATCTTGGCGCCGGCAGATATGGCGAAAGCCATATAGTTGGCATACGACGGCTCCGGCACTATTATCTCGTCGCCGGGGTCCAGACAGGACATAAAGGCGAAAAGGACTGCCTCGGAGCCTCCTGTGGTGATTATCACATCGTCCGCCTCCACATCGATATGGAAGCGCCGGTAATATTCGCACAGTTTTTGGCGCAGCGACAGCAATCCGGCCGATGGGCTGTACTCCAGCACCTTTCGGTCGATTTTCTTCAAAGCCTCGAAGGCTTCGGGCGGCGTGGGCACGTCGGGCTGCCCTATGTTCAGCCTATATACTTTTATTCCCCGGGCCACGGCCTTATCGGCCAAAGGCACGAGCCGGCGGATTGGGGAGGCAGGCATTTCCTCGCCGCGATGCGATACTTGGGGCATACTTGTATTCCGGTTTAAGAGAGCCGTACATTTTTACGGTTAAATGTACGACCCTCTAAGTTTATTTCTATGAAAGAAACAGCCCCGGCGAACATACTGTTCACAGGGGCTGTAAGCGATTGCGTAATATCAGAACTCGGCGTTGCCGGGAGTACGCGGGAAGGGAATCACGTCGCGGATGTTGGTCATGCCGGTAACGAAGAGCACAAGGCGCTCAAAGCCGAGGCCGAAGCCGCTGTGAGGCACCGTTCCGTAACGACGGGTATCGAGATACCACCACATATCCTTCATCGGTATGCCAAGTTCTTCGATGCGGGCAAGGAGCTTGTCGTAATCAGCCTCGCGCTCGCTGCCGCCGATAATCTCGCCGATCTTGGGGAAGAGCACGTCCATGGCGCGCACGGTGCGACCATCGTCGTTCTGCTTCATATAGAAGGCCTTGATTTCACGGGGATAGTCGGTAAGTATCACCGGCTTGCGGAAATGCTCTTCCACGAGGTAGCGCTCGTGCTCGCTCTGGAGGTCGGTGCCCCAGTCGACGGGGAACTCGAACTTGCGGCCCGATGCCTTGAGTATCTCGACACCTTCGGTATAGGTAAGGCGCACGAAGTCGTTGTGGAGCACGAACTCCAGACGGTTCACAAGCTCCTTGTCGAAATGCTCGGCGAGGAAGTCGATATCGTCACGGCAGTGGTCGAGAGCATAGCCGATGCAGTACTTCACGAACTCCTCGGCAAGATCCATATTGTCGGCAATATCGTAGAACGCCATTTCGGGCTCTATCATCCAGAACTCGGAGAGGTGGCGCGGAGTGTTGCTGTTCTCGGCGCGGAAAGTCGGGCCGAAGGTGTATATCGCTCCGAGAGCCGTGGCTCCGAGCTCGCCTTCGAGCTGTCCGCTCACGGTAAGAGCCGTGGGCTTGCCGAAGAAGTCCTTGCTGTAGTCCACGGTGCCATCTTCGGTACGCGGAAGCTTTTCGAGAGGCAGGGTGGTCACTTGGAACATTGCGCCGGCACCCTCGCAGTCGCTTTCGGTGATAAGCGGCGTGTGGAGGTAGTAGAAGCCTTTTTCCTGAAAGAACTTATGGATAGCGAAAGCCAAGGCGCTGCGCACTCGCAGGATGGCGCCGAAGGTGGCGGTGCGGGGACGCAGGTGCGCTTTCTCGCGCAGGAACTCGAGGGTGTGGCCCTTCTTCTGCAGGGGGTAGCTTGCGGGGTCGGCAGTGCCGTATATCTCAAGGGTGTCGGCCTGCACCTCGCAGGTCTGGCCCTTGCCGGCGCTTTCTACAAGACGGCCTGTGACGTGTATGCTCGAGCCGGTGGTCACCGGTTTGAGCTGCTCCTCGGAGAACTTCGCGAGGTCAAACACTATCTGGAGGTTGCGAACCGTCGAGCCGTCGTTGAGTGCCACGAACTGCACGTTCTTGTTGCCTCGGCGGGTACGCACCCAGCCCTTGACGCTCACTTCGGAGCCTATCAGGGCAGGGTCGAAGATATGGGAAATCTGTGTGCGTTTCATAACTATGGTTTATTCAAAAGAGCCCATCTTGAGGTAGTTTACCTCTTCCTGGGTAAGGTAACGCCAGCGGCCTCGCGGCAGATTCTTCTTGGTAAGGCCGGCAAAGTATACACGGTCGAGCTTGGTCACATGGTAACCGAGGCTCTCGAAGATACGGCGCACGATGCGATTGCGGCCGGAGTGAATCTCGATACCGGCCTGATTGCGGTCGGTTTCGGTAGCATAGCTGATGGCGTCGGCGTGGATAGGGCCGTCCTCAAGCTCTATGCCGTCGGCAATACGCTGCATATCGTCTTCAGATATATCGCGGTCGCACCACACGTGGTAAATCTTTTTCTTCACGAACTTGGGGTGGGTGAGCTTCGAGGCAAGGTCGCCGTCGTTGGTAAGCAGAAGCACGCCGGTAGTGTTGCGGTCAAGACGTCCCACGGGATATATGCGCTCGTTGCATGCGCCTTTTACGAGATCCATAACCGTAAGACGTCCGTTGGGGTCGTCGCTGGTCGTAACGCAGTCCTTCGGCTTGTTGAGCAGAATATAGCACTTGCGCTCAAGTGTCACAACCTTTTCATCATACTCCACAACGTCGCTGTGGGTAATCTTGGTGCCAAGCTCGGTCACTACCTGGCCGTTGACCTTCACCAAGCCCTGCTGAATGAACTCATCGGCCTCGCGGCGCGAGCAAAGGCCGGCGTTACTCATATATTTGTTCAGGCGAATCTGCTCGTCGGGAGCGGGGAGTGGCATTTCATATTCCACAGGCTTGGGACGCGGAGTGAAGCTCTTGCCGCGAGCCGGGAAAGCGCCGCCCTGCTGGCGATTCTTATTGTAGCCGCCCTGACGAGGACCGTTATTATAGCCGCCTTGGCGGGGACCGTTGTTGTAACCACCCTGACGAGGACCGTTGCCGTAGCCACCCTGACGGGAATCATTGTTATACTGGCGCGGGCCGTTGCCGTAGCCGCCCTGACGAGAACCATTGTTGTACTGGCGGGGGCCATTGCCATAACCGCCCTGACGGGGACCATTGTTATACTGGCGAGGACCATTGCCGTAGCCACCCTGACGAGGGCCGTTGTTATACTGGCGAGGCTGATACGGACGCTGGTATCCCTGGTTTTCGCCCTCGCCCTGCGATGCCGCATTTTCGGAAGCGTCTGAGGCGTCGAAATCGGGACGCGGCTGGTACGGACGGCGGTAACCGCCGCTGTTGCCGTTGTTATTGTACTGGCGCGGGCCATTATTATACTGACGGGGGCCGTTGTTATAGCCGCCGTTGTTGTTATAACCGCCCTGACGGGGCTGGTAGGGACGTTTGGGACGATAGCCGCCGTCGGCATCCTCACCGTCGGGGCGTTGCTGCCCGTAGCGGGGGCGCTGCTCGCGCTCGCCATCGGCAGGAGCATGGAACGATTGTCCTATGCGGGGGCGTTTGGGTTTCTTTTCGTTGGAATTAGAGTCCATATCTTCAGCGTGTTAGATTGTGCGTTTCGTTAGTTCTATTAATTCAGAGGATAAATCAGAAGCCGACGTCGCGCCGACTGCTTTAATGTGTAAATTATTTATATATTGTTTTGATAATCTGTACAAATTATTGTGTTTTTACCGTGTATACATTCCTAAAATCAATCATAGGCAGCAGCATACAAAGCCGAGCCATAAGCGGGATAGACCGTTGAAAGACTAATGTTTGCGCAAATTTAAACATTTTTTCTCAAACAGCAACAAAAAAAGCACCGCTCATTTCCTAAAACGTTCGCCGCACAGCGATGGTTTACCTTACGGGCAATGAGGAGTTGGGAATTAGGGAATGAGGAATGAGGAATGAGGAATGAGGAATAAGGAATGAGGGATGAGGAATAAGGAATAGGGGAATGGGGGCTGATTTATGGCAAAGTATTGCACGCGAGGTCAAAAAAATTTTGCAGCACGGATAAAAATGGCTATCTTTGCCACGCCGAAGGACATACACGAGGCGCGAACCGAATCGCGCCCTCCTTCAGCCGGGAACCGGCCGCTAAGTCTTGGTTTCAAGCCCAAAGCCGTGGAATCCCGTCTTAATCCGTACTATGCCACGCTTGGAACAGGCACAGACTGCCGCCCAGCCAACGCAAAGCACGGAAAAGAGAAACGCGTACCTGCCACGGCAGGCGCCAATCCAAGCCCCTTTATAACCAAAAACGACAGTGCCCTGGTTCGCACTCAACGTATACTATAACCGCGTGTTCCAAATACGCGATTATTTGTCCGCGCAGGTCGACGAAACCTACGTGCCCACCGTCTGTGTCGCAACCGAAGACGCCGACGGCCGCCGCCGTGTGTCCGAACGGCCTGCCGTGCCGCGGCTCATGTTCGCCCGCACAGAGGCGGCCAACGCCCTCGCCCTCGAAGCCACCAGCCCCGTACCATTCCGCTTCTACCGCTCCACCGACCGCACCCTCTCCGTGATCCCCGACGCCGAGATGCAGATGTTTATACTGGTGAGCAGCGCCGGAGCCACCGGACTCGAATACTTCGACAGCGTCAGCCCCGCCCTCACCGAGGGACAGCGCGTGCGCGTCACCGCCGGCCCCTTCGCCGGCATCGAAGGCACCGTGCGGCGCGTGCGCGGCAACCGCCGCGTGGTCGTCGCCCTCCAGGGCCTCTGCGCCGTCGCCACCCCCTACATCCCCGCCGCCCTCCTCA
>ERZ778514.1536-NODE-1536-length-16946-cov-5.357528_pt1 | contig 16946 bp, 11 predicted proteins | sample MGYA00510344_ERZ778514 | MGnify/ENA primary metagenome ERZ778514 (study PRJEB29527, sample SAMN07138968) | mouse gut metagenome | material: feces | host: mouse | place: China:Nanjing | collected 2016-01-25 ... | reverse complement strand
TGTATCTTGTACGTTTGCTTGGTGAGGATGTGGAATATCGAAATGCTGTGATAGAACGGATGGCTGAACGTGGGATCGCTTGTAACGTACATTATAAACCTTTACCGATGATGACAGCCTATAAAAATTTAGGCTTTGATATCGCAGATTATCCGAATGCTTATAACCAATACCATAATGAGATTACTTTACCTTTACACACCAGTCTTACGGATGAGGATGTGGAGTATGTGATTTCTAATTTTGTTGATATTATTTCCCAATAAAATAATCCAAACGATTTGAAACGTATATTTGATATTGTAGCGAGCGGGATAGGGCTTATCTTGCTTAGTCCTCTATTTGTCATTTTGACAATTTGGATTAAGTGTGATTCTATCGGTCCAGTCTTTTATAAACAAGTTCGTGTGGGGCGTAATAATATGGATTTTCAGCTATTTAAATTCCGTAGCATGCGTGTGGGTTCAGATAAGAAAGGACTTATTACTGTAGGTGGACATGATCCTCGGATTACTCGGTCCGGCTATTATATCCGTAAATACAAATTGGATGAATTTCCTCAATTGATTAATGTGTTTAAAGGGGATATGAGTTTGGTTGGTCCTCGTCCAGAAGTTCGTAAGTATGTTGATATGTATACGGAAGAACAAATGCATGTGTTGGATGTTAGGCCGGGCATTACTGATTTGGCTTCTATTCGGTATCGAAATGAGAATGAACTTCTTGAACGGGTTAATGATCCAGATAAGTATTATGTTGAAGTAATAATGCCAGATAAATTGCGTATTAATCTGGAATATGTTGCCAGACATTCCTTTACTTTCGATATAAGATTGATATTTCAAACATTTAGAGCTATTGTATCGAAATAGCCCAAAAGAGCTTTTATTCTATAGATTATTCGTGTAACTACATAAACAAGAATTGATATGAGGGATCCTTTTTCTCGACTATCTACCTGGTACTTTTCCAAGAAATCCTTACCCTATTGGGGTATTATCTTGCTGGATTGCTGCTTGATCTTATTTTCCGGCTTATTGGTGTATACCTTGAATAATGGTGTGTTGTCGACTTTGGATATCTTAGGACATCTATTGGTCACGCTGTTGGTATGCCTGATTCCTTATCTGGTAGGCTTTCGCCTATTCCATACCTATTCGGGGATTATACGTTATTCCTCTTTCGTGGACTTGCAAAAGGTGGGATTCGCCGTCTTGTTTGGCTTGATTTGCGTGGTCGTGTTTCAGGCGTTGACGGACTTTTCTCCTTATTTGGTGTATATCCGTAAACGGGATCTGATCCTCTCCGCATTGTTGGCTATGAGCTTGATGTGGATGATGCGTGTGTTCGTGAAATATTTTTATGTAAGTACTTTTCGTGTGGCTAAGGCTGAGCGTGCGTTTATCTATGGCGTGAAGCAAGGTGGGGTGAGTTTGGCGAAGAGTATCCAGAATCAGGATCCGGCTCGGTTTGTGCTGGCTGGATTTATCTCGGACATGGCTGAGATTGGGAATCGGTATTTAATGGGAGTCAAGGTTTATCCAAATAACGAGGATTTGATTGGTGTGATGAGAAGGCTGCAAGCCGATGTTTTGTTGGTATCTCCCTTAAAGGTTGAGGCGATCCGGAATAATCAGGAGATGGTGGACAGGCTGATCAAGGCGAATATAAAGATCTATATGACTCCTGCCGCCCAAGAGTGGGACGGGAAGAGCGACTTGAGCCATACCCAGCTGAGGGAGGTGAATATAGAGGATTTACTGCCCCGTGATAAGATCGAGATAGACTTGGAGGCTGTGAGGAAGCAGCTTACCGGTAAGCGGATTCTGATAACAGGAGCCGCCGGGAGTATCGGTAGCGAGATCGTGCGGCAGGTAGCCCAGTTCGCCCCGGAACGTATGGTCTTGATAGATCAGGCGGAGACTCCCTTGCACGATGTCCGCTTGATGATGGCTCGTCAGTGGTCGAATATAGAATCCTATACGGTTGTGAGCGATATTTGTGTACGTGAACGCATGGAGGAATTGTTCGAGGAGCATCGTCCGGATTATGTGTTTCATGCCGCGGCTTACAAGCATGTGCCTATGATGGAGGATAATCCGGAGGAGAGTGTCCGCAATAACGTGGACGGTACCCGGGTGATCGCAGACTTGGCGGTGAAGTACGGCACGAGGAAGTTCGTGATGGTATCGACCGACAAGGCGGTGAATCCCACGAACGTGATGGGCTGTTCGAAACGTATTTGCGAGATCTACGTGCAGAGTTTGGATCAAGCCATCAAGGATGGGAAGGTGAGCGGTCGCACGCAATTCGTGACGACTCGTTTCGGTAATGTGCTGGGATCGAACGGTTCCGTGATCCCGTTATTCAAGGAGCAGATCAAGCGGGGCGGTCCTGTTACGGTGACGCACAAGGATATCATTCGTTTCTTCATGCTGATACCGGAGGCTTGTAAGCTAGTCCTAGAGGCCGGTACGATGGGTAATGGGGGAGAGATCTTCGTGTTCGATATGGGTAAACCTGTACGGATCGTGGATCTGGCTGAGCGTATGATCCGCCTGAGCGGCGTGAAGGGAATCGAGATCCAATTCACGGGATTGCGAGACGGGGAGAAGTTGTATGAGGAGGTACTCAATGAGGAGGAGACCTCTAAGCCTACTTTTCATCCGAAGATCAAGATCGCCCAAGTCCGTGCGTATGACTATGCTGACGCCAATCTGCGGATTGATGCCTTGGTACATGCTTGTGCCGTGGAGGGGGATATGCAGATCGTGAAGCGGATGAAGGAGATCGTTCCCGAGTTCAAGAGCCAGCATTCTAAATACGAGGTTCTGGATAAATAAATTGTAGGAAAATAAATAAGATGTAAAAAGAAGGTCTCTCATTACGAGAGGCCTTTTTTTATGAGATAAGCGTTGTCTTTGAGATAGTATTTCGTATTTTTGCTCATACAATTTAATTAGTGTTGTTTGTGATAAGATGAAGGAATGAGTATGGTACGAATAAGAAAGATATTGCTGGTTGTTGTGTCTGCGTTGGTCGGGATCTTTTTCATACTTCCCTTGATCGGGGTTGGTATACTGAAATGGGCGGTCTTACCCCCGGAAAAGCTGACACCTTTGGTCGTAGAGAAAACAAACGAATTCATAGAGGCGCACCTGGAATGTGAGCGGGTGGAGTTGACTTATTTCGAGACGTATCCTTATCTGGGAGTGAAGTTGACAAATGGGCGTTTGATCTCATATCAGGCTGAGGATTCTATGGAACATCAGGAGGATTTGATGATTCCTTCGGATTCTTTGTTGTCTTTCAAAAAAGCGATCGTCGTATTTAACCCTACGGATTATTTGTTTAGCGGGAAAGTGACGATTCCTCAGATTATCATGGATAGTATCTGTTTTTATGGTTATGTGAACGAGGAGGGAAAGGCGAATTGGGAGATTTATCAAAGTGAGATGGATTCGGTAGACGAATCATCGTCGTCTCTATTGCCTAAAATAGATTTACAGCAAGTGCATATTACGAATGGACACTTTGTCTATAATGACCGCCAGCAGGATTTATATACGGCCATCGATGGTTTCTTTTTACATATAGACGGTCTTTTGACCCAACGAGGAAATAAATTGGATGTGGAGACCGGTTCTTCCTCGATCGTATTCCGTAGCCCGTCTTATTCTTTGGCGAATAAGTTAGCGTTACGCTTCAAGGGACGTTTGTTGTTGGCTGACGGACTTCGCCGGATAGGATTGAGGGACGCAGAGTTGCTGGTGAATAACCTGCCTTTTACGGCGGATGGCTTTATGGTGCCGGCTACCGAGGATAATCCGTCACGGATCGATATGACTTTCGGGTTGAAGGTTTCCGACATGAATGATCTCTTGCATTTTATTCCGGATGAATATTTTAAAGATCGGGATAAGACGCTCGCTGAGGGACGTATTATTTTAGAAGGGGATATCCGTGGAGAATTAGGGGATAGTATCGTTCCTACCGTGAATTTATGCTGCAAGATAGAGGATGGTTCTTATCATATAAAAGGTATAGAGCAGGGGATTGATACCTTGCGCATGGACGTGGATTTGCATTTGAATGGTGCTTACCCGGATTCTTCCTATGTCTCTTTGGAGGAGTTGGCATTGATCGGGTTGAATACCTCGTTGACCATGAGTGGAGAGGTTAGGGATATCTGGAGGAACCCTGCGATTCGGGCGGAGATGAAAGGGAGGGTTGATTTTACCCGTTTGGCTAAAGAGTTCTTGAATCCCGACACGCTGTTGCTGGAGGGTACCATGATGGCTGATTTATCTACGGTGTTTAAGGTGGATGATATCGTGAATAGTCGCTTTGGAAAAGTCAAGTCATTTGGTAATTTGACGGTTGATCGTTTCAAAGCGTTTAGTAAGCCGTTAGGCGTGGATATGTATATCGCCGGGGCGAATCTGTTCGTAGGTTCTACTGAAAATGAAAGTAAATATCTGAATGCGAAAGGATTGTTGAGTGCTAATCTGTCGGTGGATACCTTGAATATAAAGTATAAGGATGAGATCAGTACGAATATCGGTGGATTGAAGATGGTAGCCAATACGACGCCGGTTATTGATACAACGGCTGTTATTCCTATGACCGCAGGGTTGGAATTTGATCATTTACGTACTAAGTTGCCGGATTCTACTTGGATGGTGGCCGGTAAGACCGTGTTGAAAGGGGGCATCAAGGCTTCTTCTACGGATAAGCGGATCCCTATGGCGGGAGCTACGATCTCGGTGGATACCTTAAAATATATTCTTATCCCTTTACGGACGGGTATGGTTCTGACAGAAAGCCAGTTCTCTCTGGAAGCGTTACCTTATCGACAAGCGATCCGTCAACAACGTGAGCGCCGTATCGCCGCCGGTGATACATTGCATAGGCGTACGCAGACCACCCGAAGGGCGAATAGACAGCGGTCGCAAGTGGATTCAGTGGCTTCCTCAAACAGCATCTTGCGTCAATGGGAGGCTCGGGGACAAGTGAGGTTTAAGCAATTGAGGGGCTTTAGCCGCTTATTCCCTATTCCTATGCATATTGATGAGACAAGCGTGACGTTCAATACGAACAATATGACGTTGAGTGGTGCTCGCCTGCATTTAGGAAAAAGCGATCTTACTTTGAGCGGAGAGCTTAATGACATCCGGGGAGCCATGCTACGGGGAGGAAAGCTGAAAGCGAATTTCGAGTTGGAATCCGATCTGATCGATTGTAACCAGTTGATGCTGGCTATAAGTAAAGGTTTGCAGTTTTCTGATCAATTGGCATCCAATTCGGTTGGGGCCTTCTCGGAAGACAGTATCTCCGTACTGGAGACGGATCATCTATTAGCGAATACCGTGGATAGTGTCGCTACGGATTCGATCTCTCAACTATTTGTCGTTCCGAAATTCTTGGATCTGACGCTTCATACAAATGCTAAAAAAATAGATTTTAAGGATCTGAAGTTGGAGGATGTGAAAGGTGAGGTTGTAATCCGGGATCAAAGTATCAATCTGAGCGATTTATGTATGAGCTCGAATATCGGCTCTGGAGATCTGACGATGGTTTATACGACCAAAACAGATCAAGAGGCGACTATGGGATTTGAGTTGTCCTTAAATGATATTTTAGTGGAACGGTTAATCAGTTTATTCCCGGATATCGATACATTGGTACCTATGCTTCGTTCGTTCGAAGGCATGGTAGATTGCCAGATGACGGCGACTTGCAAGGCGGATTCTACGATGTCCGTGTTGCTGCCGTCTGTAAATGCCTCTTGCTACCTGAGCGGAAAGAATATGGTGTTGCTGGATGGTGAGACATTTACCGAGATATCGAAGACGCTGATGTTCAAGAATAAAAAACGGAATATGATTGATAGTATAGCGGTAGATTTAGCGATCCATGATAACAAGATCGAGGTATTCCCATTCTTGGTGGAGATGGACCGGTATAAAGTAGCCGTAGGAGGAACGCATAATTTGGATATGACGTTCGATTACCATCTCTCGGTTTTAAAATCGCCGGTGCCGTTTAAGCTGGGTATCGATATAAAAGGGAATCTGGATGATTTCAAGTTCAAGATCGTGAAATGTAAATATAAAGATTTCTTGAAACCTGCCAAGCAAGCGGAACTGGATAGTACCCGCAGGAATGTGCGTGAGGAGATACGCGAGACGATCCGGAAACAAATAAGAGAGGCCGCTCCCGAATTAGGAAACAGCCTCTCTGAGATTCATCCACATACACATGGTCACGTTGAGGAATCAACGTGATCCATACATTTGCTCGTAATATTTCATGTAATCTCCACCGGTGATATCTTCTACCCATTTTTGGTTCTCAAGATACCAACGGATGGTTTTTACGATACCGACCTCGAAGCAGGTCTCCGGTGTCCAGCCTAATTCGTTGGTAATCTTCGTCGGGTCGATGGCGTATCGTTGGTCATGGCCCAGACGGTCTTTCACGAATGTAATCAAGTTGTCGTTGATCCAGTCGATAGAGATTTCTCCATCGGCACCGATCTCTTTTTTCTTTAATACTTGGCGATATTCCGGTTGTTCGGTCATTAGTTGATGGATCGTCCGGATCGTGAGTTTCACGATCTCGATGTTCTGCTTCTCGTTATGACCGCCTACGTTGTAAACCTCACCCACACGCCCGTGGTGGATTACGGCGTCGATCGCCTTGCAATGATCCTCTACATATAACCAGTCGCGTACGTTTGTGCCGTCACCATATACAGGTAGGGATTTACCTTCCAATATGTTCTTTATGATTAAGGGAATCAATTTTTCCGGGAAATGGTAAGGTCCGTAGTTGTTGGAACAACGGGTAATAGATACCGGCATCTTATACGTCTCGTGGTAAGCCTTTACGAATAAGTCTGCGCTTGTCTTGGAGGCGCTGTACGGGCTACGGGGATCTAAAGGCGTGGTCTCGTGGAAATACCCTTCGGCACCAAGGCTTCCATAGACCTCATCGGTAGAGACTTGATGGAAACGTACACCTTCACGCCATACCGGATAACCTGTCTCGGCCTTACCGGTAACCCATGCTTTTCGTGCGGCGTCCAATAGGTTTTGTGTACCAAGGATGTTGGTTTGCAGGAATAGCTGGGGATTTTCGATGCTTCGGTCCACATGACTTTCAGCGGCGAAGTTCACGACATAATCGAAGTTGTATTTCTCGAATAGCTGGTCGGCCAAGGCACGGTCGCAAATATCGCCTTTCACGAACTCGCAACGTACTCCATTGATATCCTCGGCGATGGTGCCTAAATTACCTGCGTAAGTCAGCAAGTCTAGGACAACGATCTTGATATCGTCATATTTCGCCAGCATGTGTTTGATGAAATTGGCACCGATAAAACCGGCGGCGCCGGTAACTAGGTAAGTTTTCATATCTGTACAGTGTTTAGTATTTGAAATTAAGCTCAGCGTCTTTCAGCGATGGAGCTTTGGTGTCTTTCTCGGATAGGTTGATCGATTCCGGATCCGTGATGCCCCAATCTACATGGACCGTGGGATCGTCATAGCGGATTCCCCGTTCATGCGTCGGAGCATATGGATTATCTACTTTATAGGTAAAGATAGCCTCGTCACTTAATACATGGAATCCGTGGGCGAATCCCTGTGGAATAAATAACTGGCGTTTATTCTCGTCCGATAACTCTACAGCTACATATTTGCCGAATGTGGGCGAGCCTTCACGTACGTCTACGGCTACATCCAATACCCGTCCTTTGATCACCCTGACTAATTTAGATTGAGAATAGGGCGCTAGCTGATAGTGTAATCCTCGTAGTACGCCTTTAGAGGAGCAAGATTCGTTGTCTTGCACGAACTGGATTTTTCCGATATGCTCCTCGAATTCCGCTTGCTTAAAAGCTTCCATAAAGTATCCGCGCGCATCTTTCAATACCTTTGGCTCAATGATCCATACGCCCGGTATTACAGTTTCTGTATAAGTCATTTTTTCGTTATTTATCTATTTGATAGGCAAAGGTAAGCTCATTTTCTCTACTTCTATAATATTCGGAAGGAAAAATAAAAAAGAAAGGAAAAGTTTGGAAATTCCAATATTATTCTCTTTCTTTGCACTCGCAAAACGAAAGTAGTTGTTTTGTGTTGAAATTATGGTTCCTTGGATGAGTGGCTTAGTCAGCGGTCTGCAAAACCGTGTACGGCGGTTCGAATCCGCCAGGAACCTCTTGGTAATTGAGAATTCAGTATTAAGAATTGAAAATTACTTTTATTTTTGATTGATTCGGTTCCTTGGATGAGTGGCTTAGTCAGTGGTCTGCAAAACCATGTACGGCGGTTCGAATCCGCCAGGAACCTCGGAGGAAAGCCTCGAAGTTGTTTGTAATGAACGCTTCGAGGCTTTTTTTGTTTTGTCCGTCCGTAACTCTCGCCGGGTTGTCGGGCGGTTCTCTGTTTTCATGGCTTCCCTTGGCCGGATCCTTAGGGGGATTTGTGGTTTTCCTCTTGAGGAATTCATCTTCTAATGGCTGTTGCATGATCGTCCACCATCCGTTGCATGATCATACAACAGTTGGTGGACGATCGTGCAACGGATGGTGGATAATGAATGTCTCAGGAGGAAAGGCGTAATAGGACAAGGGAAGATCTTTTAAAAGTATCGTGATAAGGAAGAATATTTGCCCAGTGTGTTTATGCTTCCCGAATTTATTACTACCTTTGCGCCACTCAATTAAATAATCATAATTGCATGCACGAGAAACTTATTATTCTTGATTTCGGCTCGCAAACAACCCAGCTTATCGGCCGTAGGGTCAGAGAGTTGAATATGTATTGTGAGATCGTTCCTTATAACAAATTCCCGCATGACGCTACCGACGTGAAAGGTGTGATCCTTTCCGGAAGTCCTTATTCCGTATACGACGAGAATGCCTTTAAGGCTGATTTGACCGAGATACGGGGGAAGTATCCCGTCTTAGGTATTTGTTATGGAGCGCAGTTTCTAGCTTATACATCCGGAGGTAATGTGGAACCGGCTAATTCACGTGAGTATGGACGTGCTAATTTGTCGCACATTGATGGTGAGGATGAATTACTGAAAGGGATCCATGTGGGTTCGCAGATATGGATGTCTCATGGAGATACGATTACCGTATTGCCGGATAATTTCAAGGTGATCGCCAGCACGGACGACGTGAGGGCTGCCGCTTACCATGTGGAAGGTGAGCAAACGTGGGGCGTTCAGTTTCATCCGGAAGTATTCCATTCGACAGACGGTACGAAGTTGCTGGATAACTTCTTGAATATTTGCGGATGCGCCAAGGATTGGACACCGGCTTCCTTTATCGAATCTACCGTAGCTGAGTTGAAGGAGCAATTGGGAGATGACAAGGTGATCTTGGCTCTTTCCGGCGGTGTGGATTCATCTGTTACGGCCGTATTGCTGAATAAGGCGATCGGTAAGAACTTGACTTGCATTTTCGTGGATCATGGTCTGCTGCGCAAGAATGAGTTCGAGAACGTAATGAGGGATTATGAGCATTTAGGATTGAACGTGATCGGCGTAAACGCGAAAGATAAGTTCTATAAAGAACTAGCGGGCGTTACGGAACCGGAGAAGAAACGTAAGATCATCGGCAAAGGATTTATCGATGTCTTCGATGAGGAGGCGCATAAGCTGAAAGATATCAAGTGGCTGGGGCAAGGTACGATTTATCCGGATGTGATCGAGTCGCTTTCTATCACAGGTACGGTTATCAAGAGCCATCATAATGTGGGTGGACTTCCGGATACGATGAACTTGAAACTCGTCGAGCCGCTTCGTCTTCTTTTCAAGGATGAGGTTCGCCGTGTCGGTATGGAGTTGGGTATGCAACCGCATTTGATCAAGCGCCATCCGTTCCCGGGACCGGGATTGGGTATCCGTATCTTGGGTGATATCACGCCGGAAAAGGTACGTATCCTGCAAGATGCTGACGATATCTATATGTCATTGATGCGTGAGTGGGGACTTTACGATAAGATTTGGCAAGCTGGGGTAATCTTACTTCCGATTCAATCCGTAGGTGTAATGGGCGATGAGCGTACCTATGAGAATACGGTAGCTTTACGTGCGGTCACTTCCACGGATGCTATGACTGCCGATTGGGCGCAGCTTCCGTACGAGTTCCTTGCCAAAGTTTCCAACGAGATTATCAATAAGGTGAAAGGCGTAAATAGAGTCGTGTACGACATCAGCTCGAAGCCGCCTGCAACCATCGAGTGGGAGTGACATTTGTCTTAGGTATAACAAAGTGTAAAATCAATAAAATTTAAAAGTCACATGAAGCAAGATATGATTGTTATCTTGGATTTAGGTAGTCATGAGAATACGGTGTTGGCTCGTGCTATTCGTGCGTTAGGCGTTTATAGTGAGATTTATCCGCATGACATCACGGTTGAGGAATTAAAAGCCTTGCCAAACGTGAAAGGTATCATTATCAATGGTGGTCCAAACAATGTTATCGACGGTGTAGCTATCGACGTGAATCCGGGTATTTACGAGATGGGCACTCCTGTAATGGCCGCAGGTCACGATAAGGCGTTGTGCGAGGTTAAATTGCCGGAGTTTACGGATGATGTCGAGGCGATCAAGGGCGCTGTCAAGTCTTTCGTGTTCGATACTTGCAAGGCTGAGGCAAACTGGAATATGACGAATTTTGTCAATGACCAGATTGAATTGGTAAAGCGTCAGGTAGGGGATAAGAAAGTTCTGCTGGCCTTGTCTGGAGGTGTTGATAGCTCTGTAGTAGCCGCTTTGCTTTTGAAAGCGATCGGCGATAAATTGGTTTGCGTACATGTTAACCATGGCTTGATGCGTAAGGGCGAGTCTGAGGATGTCGTTGAGGTCTTCAAGAACCAGTTGAACGCCAATTTGGTGTATGTAGACGCTACCGATCGTTTCTTGAACAAGCTGGCCGACGTGGAAGATCCGGAGCAAAAGCGTAAGATTATCGGTGGTGAGTTTATCCGTGTATTTGAGGAAGAAGCTCGCAAATTAGATGGAATCGATTTCTTGGCTCAAGGAACGATCTATCCGGATATCGTGGAGAGCGGAACGAAGACGGCTAAGATGGTGAAATCCCATCATAACGTAGGCGGTCTGCCGGAAGATTTGCAATTTGAGTTGGTTGAGCCTTTGCGTCAATTATTCAAGGACGAGGTTCGTGCTTGTGGCGTAGAGTTAGGTTTGCCTTATGACATGGTTTATCGTCAGCCGTTCCCCGGACCGGGTTTGGGCGTACGTTGCTTGGGCGCTATCACTCGTGATAGACTGGAAGCGGTACGTGAGTCGGATGCGATCTTACGGGAGGAGTTCAAGAACGCCGGATTGGATAAAAAGGTATGGCAATACTTTACGGTAGTACCCGACTTTAAGTCGGTTGGCGTACGTGATAACGCCCGTTCTTTCGAATGGCCCGTGATTATCCGTGCCGTCAATACGGTAGATGCCATGACCGCTACGATCGAACCGGTTGATTGGCCAATCTTGATGAAGATTACGGATCGTATCTTGAAAGAGGTGAAGAACGTGAACCGTGTATGCTACGATATGTCTCCGAAACCGAATGCGACAATTGAGTGGGAGTAATTGGGCTTACTTTTTAAACAGATATGAAAAGGCCCGGTGATTTATCAGAATCCCGGGCTTTTTATTTATATACGATAGATTCGAAGAACTATTTTAGTTCACGGATCTTGATATTACGGAACCATATAGGATAGCCATGATCTTGCAGACCTATATAACCTTCTTTAGAGATACCTTCGGTAAAACCCGGGAAGTTCTTGAATTTACTGTTAGCTACCAGATCATCCCACTCTTTGCTCCATAAAGTGTACTCAACTACTTTTTTGCCATTTTGAGTATGCGTTACTTTTCCATCTTTTACACGGATTACGATCGTATTCCACTCGCCGGCAGGATTAACTGTTTTCGGATCTGCGGGAAGCATGTCATATAGAGAACCTGCTAGGTGGTTTGCTAATTTGTTGTCGGTTGCGTCCACGTTATCTAGCACCTGTACTTCGGGAGCCGCATAATAAATAGGTTTACCGGGTACCTCGCGTACATAATAGAAGATACCGGAGTTTCCCATCTTGCTGGCTTTCCAGTCTACCGAAAGCTCGAAGTTTTTGAACTTTTTGTTCTGGTAAAGGATATCGCCATTAGCGCCTTGTCCCGGTTTCTTGCCTTCGCCGGTAAATACTTTCATTGCATTGTCTTCTATAACCCAGTTCGCAGGCATAGCGGTTCCGTTACATTGACGCCATCCTGAGAAGTCTTTTCCGTTGAATAATAATTCCCAGCCAGCTTTTTTCTCCTTTTTAGTCAATGTATTCGGAGTTTGAGCGATACAGGGGATAGCCATAGCTATGGCTGAAAGAATCAAGAATGATTTGAACAAATTTTTCATGTTACTTAAAATTGTTATTAGATTAGATTTGTTAATATCATTACAAATGTAACGATTTGCTTAATAACCCATATAAGGATTAATGTGTTTTTAATGGAAATAGGATTATTCTATTGATTTAACACATGGATCGTTTGGCAAGCGACTAGTGCGGCCGTTTCCGTACGTAGCCGGCTTTCTCCTAAAGAGATCGGCTCGAAACCATTCTCTTGAGCCAGTTTGATTTCTTCCGGGCTAAAATCACCTTCCGGTCCGATGAGGATTAAGGCATTCTCTCCCGGCTGATACGTATGTTTCAATAGCGGTTTCTCGCCTTCCTCGCAATGGGCGATAAACTTACGTCCGTCAAAAGGAGTGGCGACAAACTTCTTGAACTCCGTCATTCCTTCTAACACTGGCAAAGTCGCTTTCTGGGATTGCTTCATGGCGCTGATCAATATCTTCTCCAATCGAACCGGCTTGATCTCTTTACGCTCGGAGAAACGACAATTCAGACAGGTGATCGCATTGATCCCTATCTCCGTCGCTTTTTCCACGAACCATTCCATCCGGTCCATGCTTTTAGTAGGAGCTACGGCTATATGGAGATTGAAGTTCCATAGATCGGGTTGTTTCCAACTCTCTAAGAGGATCACCTCACAGTGTTTGGGGTGTGCCCGGCTAATAGCCGCTTTATAAAAAGAGCCTTGTCCATCCGTCAATAATATCTCATCGCCTTCGCCTAGACGAAGTACCCGTATACAATGTCCTGCTTCTTCTTCCGGTAATTCCGGGTTTACCGCAATATCTGGTGTGTAAAAAATCTGCATAATAATTTAATTCTCAATTATCCAAGGATCATTCCAATTATAGTAGCCGATAATACAGAGACCAAGGCTCCGCCGATCATGGCCAGTACGCCGATACGTGAAATTAATCCTCGTTTTTCCGGGGCTAATACACCCAATCCACCTAATAAGATACCGATAGACGAGATATTAGCGAATCCACAAAGGATATAAGTAGACATCAAGATCGATTTCTCATACATGAATAATCCCGCATCTTTCCATTGTTGTAGCTGGAAATAAGCGACAAATTCATTCAATATGGTCTTTTGTCCTAATAGCGAACCTGCCAACATGATATCTTGACTAGGAATCCCGATCAGCCACATGAAAGGAGACGCTATTACACCTAGTATGAATTGGAAGGTCAAGCCTCTTGCTTTGCCATCGGTGGTCTCCACTATCCAGTCGTTCAATCCGGTATAACGTCCTATCACGTCTTCCGTAATATAATTCGCTAACGCTACAAGGGATATGAATACCAATAACATTGCGGCGATATTCGTCATTAACTTTACGCCGGTAACCGTACCTGATGAGATGGCATCTAAAATATTCGAGTTCTCTTTTTCCTTGCCGGAGACAGCTACATGATCTGTAGCTTCTTCCGTCTGCGGACAAAGCATCTTCGCTAAAACGATTGATCCCGGTACCGCCATCACGGAAGCCGAGAGCAAATGAGTGGCGAATAAGACTTTTGCCGCTGGGTCTGTTCCTCCCAACATACCGATGTAAGTACCCATTACCGAACCGGCGATCGTTCCCATTCCGGATACCATGACTAGAAATATCTCCGAACGATTCATCATCGGCAGGTAATTCTTGATCAACACCGGAGATTCTGTCATCCCCATAAAAATATTACCGGCAGCCACTAATCCCTCCGATCCGGATATATTCATGAATTTACGCAATACCCATGCAAAGGCACTGACTACTTTCTGGATAATCCCCCAATGGTAAAACATGGAGACCAAGGCGGAGAAGAATATAACGATAGGTAATGAATGAAGCAAAAAACTGAATCCAGCTGCTTTAGAGGCGTACGTGCCTAGTAAGAAAGTAAGACCGGCATCCGTGAAGTCCATCAACTTGACAAATATCTTACCGCATCCTTCCAATAGGCTTCCGACGAACGGCACATATAAAACCGCCAAAGCGAATACGATCTGCATGAACAAACCACCGCCTACTAACTTCCAATCGATCCGTTTACGGTCATAACTCATCGCATAAGCGATACTTAGAATCGTAATGATCCCAAGCAGACCTCTTAAAAATGAGACCAGTCCGAATCCTCCTTGTTCTCCAATCATCAGTTTGTGCTCTCCTCTTCTTCTCGACGGCGCAACTCGTCTTTATACATTTTCGCATATTCGTAATTCTCGTCCGCTATAGCGTCTTCCAATCGTTCCTTTATTTCTTGAGTATCCAATAGGCTTAACCATTTCTTTAACTGGGTTTCGTCTTTGATCTCATCCGGTTCTAATTCTAATAAAGCCTCGTCCTCTTCTGATTCGTCTGTCGGGAGGGATAAGAGGTCTAGTATGACACCGCAATCATTGATGATCTCGTCTGAGATAAATATGTCGCAATTTATCCGGAGCGCTATGGCTATAGCGTCGGAAGTGCGGGAATCCAGCTTTATCGAGTGCTCTCCGTCGCTAAACTCTAATTCAGAGTAAAATACACCATCCTCGAATTTGTAGATATATACTTCCTTTAGAATGACGTTGAACGCTTGTGCGAAAGAGGCGAATAAGTCGTGTGTTAATGGACGAGGAGGTACGATATGTTCCAAAGCGATCGCTATAGACTGTGCTTCAGCGGTTCCAACGATGATTGGAATTCGCCGTGGACCATTTTCTTCAGCCAAAACTAACGCATAGGCCCCAGACTGAGTTTGGCTGTTCGTTAATCCTTGGACTCTTAATTTTATTCTTGTACTCACAGAACTGAAATTTTAAATTGTATACGAAAGCAAAAGTAATATTATTTTCGGGATTATCGAGAATAAATGCGATTAATCACTTTCAGCGTGTTTGGAGTTAAGGGGAAGGATATATGGAAAAACGGCTTCCTTTTCCCACTTCGGGCCCTATGGCGATATACCCATCGAAACGTTCGGCTATCACTTTGCAAATGGATAGTCCCTAACCGATACCTTTGGCGAATTCATCCAGTTTCGTGAAACGATTGAAAATGCCGTCTTGCTTTTCTTCTTTGATACCAATGCCGGTATATATACATGCCGTTCTGTCTTATTCAATATTTATGTGTGTGTCATGATTCTTAATAGATAGATCTTTTGTAAAGGTAGAAGTTTTTTTATTATCAAAGCAAAAAAAATGGTCATCCGTGACGGATGACCAATCTTCATTACTAACCTTAAATCTAATACCATGAAAAACACAGTGCAAATATATAGTGTTTTATGTTGTACAGCATGATTTCGTGGTACAAATCCTTGATACGTTAGCATTATTTTAATAATAGTCCGGCCTGCTAAAGGGCGATTAACTGTTATTACTTGCTTTTCATGTACTCATCGGCCTTTTCTTTTACCCGATCGACACGTTTTTGAGTCTCGGGATGGCTTGAGAACATCTGCATAAACTTAGACGATTTAGCTTCCGACTCACTCAATTGTAACAACTTATTTAATGAGTTAGACATTCCGTACGGATCTCGTCCGTTATCTATACAAAATTGGAATCCGAATTCATCCGCCTCATACTCTTGTTTTTGGGAATATTGAGCGCCAGCCAAGGCCTGTGCCATGTCTCCCAATTGAGAGTCGGTAAGTTTGGATACGGTTCCATTTACGGCTCCGGCGGCATTTTTAGCGGCGGAGGTCAAGTAAGCGTTTTTCATGGCGTCTTTAGAGTCAGAATGAACGACGTGTCCGATCTCATGACCGATAACAGCGAATACCTCGTCATCGTCCATGATTTTCATTAATCCGCCACATACGCGTACACTTCCATCTCCACAGGCGAAAGCGTTTACATCTACTACATTATACACTTTAAAATTCAAGTCTAGGCCGGAAACTTTCTTCACATTAGCGGTCAAGCGTTCCAAGCGTTGTCCCATTTCCGTATCCGGACCAGCTACCTCGTTATGAGTGTCCATCCATTCGATGTACTCTTTTGCCATTTTGGCTACATCCTCGTCGGAAAGAGTAGCGGCATGCGCTACATCTGCTGCGGCATTAATCACTTTTTTTGTATTAATGGTCTTGCCGCCAATCTTGAATTGGGCGGAAACCGTTAGGCTCGCTCCTGCTAAGAAAGCCAAGGACAATAAGATTTTTTTCATGTTTTAAATTAGTTAGTTGTTTGTGATAAATAATTTTCGATTTGTTGAAAAGTAGCGTCTTTCAACAATACTTTCTTCTCTTTGTTCAATAGGTATAATGTGGGTATCGCTTTTAAGTCGTAGATCTCGTTGTTTTTAAGCGAAACACTTTTGTCGTATGAGTTGATCCAATCTTTAGGCATGACGGAAATGTGTTCTTTCCATGCGTTCAGATCCTCGTCCGGATAAACGGCTAAAATCTTTAGTTTGTTGTTGTTTGAAAATTCATTGATCAAGAAGGACGATTCCATTTGTCTAGTTATTTCTTGACAAGTATGGCAATCCGGATTATTGAAAAATAATAA
>ERZ778514.1529-NODE-1529-length-17023-cov-5.176568_pt1 | contig 17023 bp, 13 predicted proteins | sample MGYA00510344_ERZ778514 | MGnify/ENA primary metagenome ERZ778514 (study PRJEB29527, sample SAMN07138968) | mouse gut metagenome | material: feces | host: mouse | place: China:Nanjing | collected 2016-01-25 ... | reverse complement strand
CAAATTTGATAAACCGAGCGATTCAAAATCGTGACTTTTTCAGCAGTCTCGCTTTTTCATCCATATCCTGTTTTCCTGCCTCGATTTTGCTCAAAGAACTGTTTGGTATTTCAATGGCTTTTGCCAGATTTTGCTGAGATACTTCATAATATTTCCTTAAATGCTGGGTATAAATACGGTAAAACCTTGAATAATCATTCATATATCCATCAAACTCCTTCTATTAACTAACTAAAAACTTTCATTTTGTAAAATTCATTGTGTTTTTTGCTCAAAAACAGTGCAGACACAAATTCATCTATATTGTATCATTACGCCATAAATATAAGAAAGTGGATATGTGATTTAAAATTTATCGTAATGATTTATTCTTTATTAAAAATTTTCAGTGATTTCAAGTTGTGCGTAGAACATCATAAGTTGGAGAACTAATTAAAAATAAAAAGAAACAAGAAGTATTATTTTTACTGGCAAAAGACTAATGCCGATTTGTAATTGATAACTGACTAAGAAGGGATGAATGATATGGACAAAAAGGAAATACTGTCAGTGCAAAATCTTTGCATGACAATCGGGAAAAAGAAGATTTTAAAAGAAATTGATTTTTCTTCTTACGAAGCCGAAATCATCGGGTTGTTGGGACCAAACGGGTCTGGAAAATCCACAATTATGAAATGCATTTCAACAGTCTACATTCCCACGAAAGGTACAATTCGGATCAATGGTCATAATGTGATGGAAGAACACGATCTGGCCATGAAAGGATGCGGCATCAGCATTGAAGGACCTGTTTATTATCCTCATATGAGTGGCATGGATAATTTAAAACTGATTGGCAGTTACAAAGGAGTGAAGAAAGAGAAAATTGATGAAATTGCTGATTTTTCCGGATTAGGGGACCGTCTCAAAGATTCGGTCAAAACGTATTCGTTAGGAATGAAACAACGCCTTTCTTTATCTATGGCAATTATCAATGATCCAAAGCTCATCCTGCTGGATGAGCCGACAAATGGACTGGATCCGGACGCGGTTTTTTCGCTTCGGGAAGAATTGCTGCGTCTGAAAGAAAAAGGTGCCAGCATTTTGATTTCCAGTCATTCATTAGGAGAAATGGAAAAGATATGTGATCGGTTCCTGTTTATTAAAAACGGAGAAATCATCTGTGAACTTGGTGCAGAACAAGTGTATGATAAGCTTCATACTTATCGCATCGTTGTCGATCATATCACGTCTGCTGAACGAATATTGGCAGGACAGATTCCATATAAAAAAATGAATAATATGATCGAATGCTCGTTCCAAAATGAAAACGAATTTGCGGCAATGATCCGGCAGTTAAGCAATGCAGCACAGATTTTAAGCATAGAACATGCGCATATTGATCTGGAAACTTTATATAAGGAAATCTATGGTGACTACGATGACACAGCTAATAAAAAGTGAGTGGAAGAGGATTTCTAAAAACTTCTGGATGGCTGCTTTGGCCGCTATGGTTATTGCTCTGACAGCGTTTGGTATCATGAAACTCATTTCAGAACACTACATACAAACGCAAATCGATACCATAGATCATATTGTTTCTGAATGCGAACAGGACATTTTCGACTTACAGCAAAATGAGAGGTTATCAGAAGATGAACAGCAGCAACTTGATTTTTTAAATGAGTATTTGGCAGATCTGCGATATTTAAAAATGCTGTATGCCAATCCGAAACAAAATGCAGAAGAGATTGCAAGACAACGCTATGCGCTGAATCAGATCATGATCGAGAAAGAGGAAAACGAAACAGTCGATCAATCGCTTTTTATGGCTTCTATCGAGACGCTGCAAAAGGAAAACAACGAATATGATGCGTACTGGGCAAGAAAAATCACTCCACCCGTCAATCCTGTGGAACCGAATCTTTCTTATGCCCTGACAACCAACTTAGATGGTTATACACCTTTTATGATCACGGTTTTGTTAGTGGTCGCTTTGTTTCTCAATAATACGTGGTCCGAGGATTCGGAGTATCATACGCGAACACTGTATATGGCATTGCCGTATTCGAAAGTGGTCTTATTTGCGTCCAGGTTCATAACGAATATGATGGCTTCTTTCGGTATATTGACAATTGCCCTGATTACCTTAAACGTGATCAGCGGGATTTGTTTTGGAACAGGAAGCACTTTGCTTGTTGAGTTAGGAAGACGATACATAGATTTATCCCATATAGCAGGTGGTTTGATCCTATCGAATATGGTATTGATCGTGATGTATTCGGCTTTTCTGCAGCTCCTTTCGATCGTTGTACGGAATACTGTTGATTTTAAGATCTGGGCATCTTCCTTTTTGATCATTGACTATTTTGTCCTTCAGGCGAATGGCACATTTCATTTAAGGATCGAAAATGTTTGGAGCTTTCATGGAATCCTGATCAGTATTCTGCTCGCTTTGTTCACGGTCATTCTAGGGCTTATAAGCGAATGGTATTTTATTCGTCAAAGGTAGGAGGTAAAATCCATGTTTTTTTCGGAAATAAAAAATATTTTGAAAACGAAAACCACAAAAATGATCCTTCTTTTACTGTTGCTTCCTTCCGCCGTTTTAACGGGACAAATCCTCATCGAAACACCATCTGCAGGGATGGATGGTGATAGTCTGATGGCTTACATGGATCAGCAGGATCAAGACATCAAAACGTATCTTGATGTGGCAGAAAAAGAGGCCAGGATCAGCAGCAATCCGCGATTAGGAGGAACTTCGAAAAAAGGAAAGGCAGAGGCTTTGATTTTAGCACAGGAAGAAAATGAAGCGATCGAGACCACGAAAAATAAGATTCTGTCCATGGATGAAAAGGAAATAGACGAAATAAAAAAGGCAGTATTTGAGTTTTTGGTGATTCGGCATTTTAATTTGGCAAGGCGATTCGGAGTAGAAGAAAAAAATCAGGTGGATCCGCTTATTGTATTTGAAAAAGAGATTGAACAATATGAATTTTTGCATCCATTAAAGGAGAGTCAATTTGATTATGATGCATATGCTGCTTATAACGGATCATTATCGGTTCTTGGCTTGGAAGGTTCAGCAGCACACTATGAGGACAGCATGAAACAGCTGGAAATTGACTTTTATAAATATGCGCATGGTCAAATGGATTTAGGCAACAATGAATGTGCAAGTATTTGTGCCAGCCGATTGAGCAATCAAAGCATGCTAGGTTTGCTCGCTCTATTTTTAGCAACTATATTTTTTTATCTGAATGCACTCGATTTTCGAAAAACAAAAATGAACATTTTGTATTGTTCGCTGTCCGTTTCTAGAACAAAAATATATTTGATAAAATTTTTTGCTTTATTTGTGGTATATGGTGGTATCGTCTTTCTTGCATTTTTCCTGCCGGTGATTGCATGCGGAGTGACTTTCGGATTTGAGAATATGCTGGAACCAGCCTTGATCGATACTGGATTTATTACATCTTATCGAGCACATGCTGATGTCCTGTATGACGGGTATGTACAGTATTCTCCATGTTTAAGTCAAGTGACGCCGGGAAACGATATGGGCTATCCTTTTTTGAATTTAAACTTAGCCGTGATCCCATTAGGAATTCAGTTGCTGATTCAATTTGCACTTATGATAATGGAAATTTTATGTGTCGGAATATTTGTATACTATCTGGCAATGTGTATTAAACGTTCGTCAGTGATTGTTGGTATCTGCCTGTTTGGCATTTTGTTAACGCGAATCCAGTATGTTCCGGTCGTTAGCCTGATTCCATTATTTTATCCAAATCCGCCGTATTTGCTGGTAGGAGGCCATGGGATTGGATGGATCCCGTTAATAAGTATGTCTGTCTTATTCATCCTGTTTTGGTTTTTTGCGGGAGTAAGACAATACCGTAAAACCTTGCTTTATTGGGATTGAAAACTTGTTTGCTGGAAAGGGAATGACTTTATGATAAGAAAGATCAATGGATTGTATTTTTTGATTATGCTGACCTACAGCATAGTGGATAAAATATACGGAACATCGTATATGGATATTTTGTATAACAGCGGATTGGGAATCGGATTGATCAGTATCGTATTGTCTGCTGAGGATTTTATGACTATGATTTTTGAATATCCTTCCGGAATCATTGCCGATAAAATGGGAAGGAAGAGAACGACAGCGATCGGAATGTTTATTTTAGCGGTTGGCTATCTGCTGTTTATTATTTCTAAAAATTTTTGGTTCTTTGTACTTGCGGCATTTTTTAAATCGCTTGGAGTCTCATTGTTCAGTGGATCTCCACAAAGCTGGTATTACGAGGAGCTGAAAAAAATCGATGAGTTAAAGGTGCGTGAGAAGTCTATTCCTTTGTTGAGAAGCTTGATCAATATTGTATGTATTATTGTGCTGGGAATGTGTACTTTACTGTTTTCTGTTTCCAATTTGTTTCCGATGAGCATTGCGATCGTTTTATTGATTGGAGTTTCTTTGCTTATTTATATAAGGGGAACAGATAACTATGGAAATGTAAGTGCTGAAGAATCCTTGCTGGCATCGATCTTTAATAATACAAAAAGAATTTTTTCAGAGAAAGTGTTTTGGAAACTTGCTGTTTATAAAATCTTGATTGCTATTCCATACTGCATCTTTATCTTGTGCTGGCAATTGATCATACTGGAACATTTCAAACAATCTCCATCGATCATTAGTATCATGATGATCGTGATTATGGGAGTGTTTTCGCTTTCCTCCTTTTGCGCATTGAAACTGCTGAAAAAGTATCGGCTGCAGAATCTAATGATGCTTGCAATCGGATTGATGGCTGCAACATGTCTGGGAATTTTCTTTGTCAGAAACTTATATCTTTATTTGGGATTGGTCCTGCTGTTTGAATTTGCGTTGTGTATGCACATCACTCTCGATGAAATCTGGGTTCAGGATCTTATTCCTTCAGATAACCGAGCGAGTTATTTCTCGGCACTTAATGCAATGAGTGCTTTGGCAAATTCCATCTTGTTGATCGGATTAGGTTTTATGATCCAGAATACGAATTTATTCTTTGGATTTATTTTTGCTTCTATCGTGGGGATTCTGGCACTTATCTATTATGAAAAAAACTATTCTTCGCAAGTATAAGGAATGATCAAGAAAGGTTTTTATTATGAAACTGTCAAGATGCAGAACAAACTGCATGAAGGCAAGTATACTGGTCGGCCTTTGTGTATGCATTACCGGATGTACAAACACAGATTATATTGAATGCCGGATGAATGATGAAAGACAGAAACTGACAGATGTTGAAATACGATCTATTAGCGATAACGACATCGTGCAGAATAAGGTCTTGCAGAATGGATATACAATGCTGCAGTGGTGCGACGTAAAAGATGTGCATATGTTTGACAACGATGTCGAACATTTAAAAGACAGAAAAGTATCCTATAATTCTTTCACACAATGGAGTCCGGAAATGAAAAAAGAACTGGCTTCTGTCGAAGCATATGGCATGGATCCTGGGCTTGGAATCCGCAACCTTCACGAACAGGGAATTACTGGAAAAGGGGTCAGCATCGCTATCATCGACCAGCCTTTTGATCCAAATCATATCGAGTATGAAGGAAAGATCAGGGAATATGAGATTTATAATACGGATCCCAAAGGAATCAGCATGCATGGACCGGCTGTCACGTCTATAGCGGTCGGAGAAAACTGCGGAGTTGCACCAGATGCAGATATTTACTATATTGGGCAAAGTTTCAGCGATAAAAATGGCGAAGCGAATTTGAAAGATATTGCGAAGTCGATCGATCATATTCTTGAAAAAAATGATCATCTGGAAAATCCGGTTCGTGCTATTTCTATTTCAATTGGTTTCATGCTCGGCGACAATATTGAAGGTACACAGGAATGGTATGATGCGATCGAGCGTGCCAGAAAGAAAGGTGTTCTTGTTGCTACGTACAGCATGGCACAAAACTATCGATATTGTTTGGATGGACTGACACGAGATCTTCGGTCGGATCCGAATGAAATGAGCTCCTGGACCCAAAAAAACGATTTAAGAGGAAATGTGATCCTTGTACCGGAAGATGCAAGATATTTTGCCGGATACGGATCTTCTGACGATTATTGCTTTTTTAGTGTAGGTGGAGCAAGCTGGCTGCCGCCATGGCTTGTCGGGCTATACGCTTTGTGCCTGCAGGTCGATCCCGACCTCGATTCGGAAACCTTTTTAAAATATACGTACGATACAGGATATTCGAATGGTAAAAGTATGCAGAAAATCGCAGATCCGCAGAAACTGATCGAATATATAAAAACGATATGAATCCTGTATCCTCTTCTCCAAATAAACAGGACGGCTGATTTTTTTTCAGCCGTCCGTTTTGATTTTATAGGATATCTTTTGTTAGTATCACTTGACAATTCTTTGATACTTTTGCATTGCTATAATATTATTCTTTCATTCTTATTCTGATGATATTATAATATATATAAATAGAAAATCTGTACTATTTGTCTAAGAAAAACAAACAATGCACAGCTTAATCACTTTATTTCTGCGAAGGGGATAATATTAGTTCCGGGTTCAATAGGATGGAAGGAGGAATATAATACGAGATCATAAGCCTTCTGGCTGGTATATCCTGATTATCAGTATTCACCGTTTAATGTTTAGGCAGAATTATTATACAAAAGTTGAAGTCTATGGATTAGATAATGGTATCGATGTAGATGATAATTTGATTTTTTGAAGGTGCGAACCTAAAGCACTCATATAAAAGCCGGGGGATTCGCACTATAAAATATCAAATTAATTTCCTCAAAAGGAAGATTCATAAATATATAAAATATTTTATTTCTTCTTTTTGAGGATAAATGAAGTAATGATGAATTTGCTTCAAATTTTTATGTCTCATCCCGTTTGGGATGAGTGGATTGAAATGCCATCCGAAAAAGACTGCTGCGCTGCTTTGATAGTCTCATCCCGTTTGGGATGAGTGGATTGAAATTTTGTCCCCAATATCTAGCTCCGTATAAATCAAATGGTCTCATCCCGTTTGGGATGAGTGGATTGAAATTAACGAGGAGCAGGCACTGCGCCCGGTACAAGATGTCTCATCCCGTTTGGGATGAGTGGATTGAAATTTCATAAAGTTCCCGGCACAGATCGAACAGAGCAAGTCTCATCCCGTTTGGGATGAGTGGATTGAAATACGTTGACGTTGGCGATGACCCCGCCGTAAATCTTGTCTCATCCCGTTTGGGATGAGTGGATTGAAATTTTCGTGCACCACTGCTTATGCAGCTTGCGCTTGAGTCTCATCCCGTTTGGGATGAGTGGATTGAAATACGATATCCAGTTGACCAAAGCAAACGGCGACGTCGGTCTCATCCCGTTTGGGATGAGTGGATTGAAATTTGCCGTCGCCAGTGTCTCCGGCCTCCGTTACGGTCTCATCCCGTTTGGGATGAGTGGATTGAAATATATTCGGTACACGAGTTTCGTATTTGTATGGAACTGGTCTCATCCCGTTTGGGATGAGTGGATTGAAATAGGTTAGCTGCGGCTGAATTGAAAGCTGAAGCAAGTCTCATCCCGTTTGGGATGAGTGGATTGAAATAGCGAGACTCTGCCGAATTCGCTGTCGCAATTCTGTCTCATCCCGTTTGGGATGAGTGGATTGAAATGGCTGTTCTTTTGCTTGTGGCATGACAATCCGGCAGTCTCATCCCGTTTGGGATGAGTGGATTGAAATCCGGCTGAATCCGCTGACGTATCGACGGCCATCGCGTCTCATCCCGTTTGGGATGAGTGGATTGAAATTTCTCTTAGAATTTTAATAGTATCGCCAATGGTGTCTCATCCCGTTTGGGATGAGTGGATTGAAATAGCAGCGATCAAATAATGCATTTTAAGGCCGGCAGTCTCATCCCGTTTGGGATGAGTGGTTTGAAAGGAATGAAAGATGTATGTCATGCTTAAGTGCCTAACAATACCATGCCCATCTTACAAATGAAAATGCCTTGTGCTATGCTTGTATGAGCTCCGTTAAACAGGGCATTTTATTTTTTTAATATATAATTATTATGGAAGTGGGGTAATAGTTCATACACAATATTGTCATTCAAACTTTCCTTTCGGAGTTCAATATGTACGAAGATATTTTTCTTGATTCAGCTTGTTTTACTAAGTTTTTCAATGCCGCCAAGTATCTGGCTGACGTTTCGGATCTGTTTTCTATCTGTTCAAATAGTAATCTTTTCCATGCCATTATGAATTTTTAATCTTTCTATCATTTGTATTATTTTATCTCTATTTTACATATTTTATGCGTAGTTCCTTATTTACATTTTCCAACCTGTTATTCTCCGAATCGATCGAATAATTAATTGATGCTTTTGCTTTTTAGCAGAAAAAATATCCAAAGTTAAAATTCTTCCTGATTTGATTTCCAAAAATCATAAAAATGATAGCGCATTCATTGTTTTAAAGTTATAATTACGTTATTAATAATGTTAATAGTAATAATAACTAAATTAAGAATGGAGAAAATCATGAATTGGATTGGACATACAAATGAAGAGGGAAATGAGCAAAAACTAATTGACCATTTAAATAATGTTTCTAAATTGGCAGGGGAGTTTGGCGCTAAGTTTGGAATGAGAAATGTGGGTGAGATTATTGGAAAACTGCATGATGTAGGAAAATATTCCAATGAATTTCAGGAACGCGTACATGGTGGAATGTATCGTGTGGATCATTCTACAGCAGGAGCACAACTTACTCGAAAGCTGTATAGTAATTTTAGTGAAATAACGGATTTATTGATCTCTTTGCCAATTATGTCTCATCATAGTGGATTGTGTGATTTAGGAAGCAGTGTCGATACTCCAGATCGATCTACCTTTAGAGCTCGGATGAAGAGACATAATATTCCAAACTATGAGGCTTATCAAAGTGAGATAAAAACAATTCCTCCTATAGATGTTGAGGAAATCAAGGACGCTTTGACCAAGCTGGAACAACCAGCTTCAGAAAAAGACTTATATCTTTACCTGGCGGTCTTGACAAGATTACTGTATTCGTGCCTTGTTGATGCGGATTTTCTTGATACAGAAAATTTTATGAGCGGGCAAGAGAGAAAGTGCGGTGATTCAATTGATGAAATCTATAAGGCGGCAAAGGAAAGGCTTCATAAAAAGGGGTGGTTGAAAGAATCATCTTTAACAACATTAAATGGACGAAGAAGCTTTATATTAAGAACAGCAATGGAGATAGGAAAAACAAAGGATCCTGGTTATTTTCGACTGACTGTCCCTACGGGAGGGGGAAAAACAATCGCTTCACTGATGTTTGCGTTAGAACATGCCCATAAGAATCATATGGATCGAATCATTTATGTTGTTCCGTATACGACTATTATTGAACAAAATGCAAATGTTTTCCGTGAATTTGCGGGTGCCTGGAATGTGCTTGAACATCATTCAAATTTTGAATTTGAAGAGAATGAATATGGTTTGATGATGAGACTTGCTTCTGAAAACTGGAATATGCCTATAGTAGTGACGACAAGCGTACAATTCTTTGAGTCATTTTATTCAAGCCGTCCATCGGCTTGTAGAAAGAATCACAATTTAGTGAATAGTGTTTTCGTCTTTGACGAAGCACAAAAAATCCCGGCTGATTATTTAGAACCTTGCTTGAATATGGTCCATGAGCTGGTTGATTATTTTAATTGTTCGGCTGTTTTTTGTACAGCTACGCAGCCTGCTTTGGATGATCATCTGCAAATGGTTAAAACTATGGTGGAAATATGTCCCTCGGTCCAAGATCAATTTACCTTTTTCCAAAGAACGATTTATGAGAATTTGGGGAATATTTCAAAAGAAAACCTGGTCGATCGTTTGAAAAAGGAAGAACGGGTGATGTGTATCGTAAATACACGAAAAACAGCACAGGAATTGTATGGATTATTGAAGGAAGAAGTGCCGGAAGAAACACTGTTCCACTTATCGACAACAATGCATAAAGTGGATCGTGAAAAGACCTTGGAAATGGTTCGCTCTCGGTTGAAAAATGGACAGAAAGTCATATTGATTGCGACAAGTTTGGTAGAAGCGGGTGTAGATCTTGATTTTGATACAGTTTTTCGACAATTGGCTGGCCTGGATTCAATTATTCAATCTGGAGGTCGTACGAATCGGGAAGGAAAGAGAAATAAAGAGGATTCAAAGACGTATATTTTTGAGTTAGAAGGTTCTAAGGTCGTCTCAAGTCAAAAAACCGAAATTGAAAATACAAGATCTTTATTTAAAAAAGGAATTGATTGTAATGATCCAAATGCAGCGACCGTTTATTTTCATGATTTATATCAATCGAAAAACTCATTAGATCGTAAAGATATCTTGAAAAAAGAGAAAGACTATCAACTGAAAACGATTGGAAAAGAATTCAAATTGATTGAGGAGAGTTCGGACTTGATCGTGATTCCAAATGAAACAAATGAGGATGTGATCATTAGGATACAATCAAAACGTGGGACAAAGGAAGATTTTAAAATGATCCAAAAATACACGGTTGCGATACCGCATAGAAAAACTGAACAGCTTTACGATTTAGGGAAAATCATGCCGGTGGAAAACATCACGAACTTGTTCGTTTTGACAGATTCGGAAGTATATGACAAAAAGATAGGATTGCGGTCGGACGATGATGAAGGAGGAAATGCGATATTTTGGTAAAAGGTGTAGCAGAAACTGCTACACCTCACCTTAAATGTCATAAAAAATTTTATAATTTCAATCCACTTCTTTTCAGAAGACGCCCTAAGGATAGCACAATTAAAAAAAAAATCAAATAATTGTGGAAAAGGTTGACTTATTTTATCATAAAAAATATTATAGAAATATATAAAGGAGGTGAGAGAGGGTATGGGATTTAAAATTCGAGTATTTGGAAATAAAGCTCTATTTTCCAGGCCTGAACTTAAGGTCGAAAGATATTCTTATGACATCCCTACCCCATCCTCGTTGGTGGGGATCGCGGAAAGTATCTACTGGCATCCTGGGGTGAAATATGTGATTGATCGAGTTAAAGTAATCAATCGGATCGAGCGGATTTCCGTTAAGCGAAATGAATTGAAAAGTAAAATTTCAGCGGATAAGGTCCGTAAAGTTTTAGAGGGAAAAAAAGAACTTCTCTATCTTGATCGGAGTCAGGATATCGCAATGAGAAATTCCTCTATTCTTACAAATGTGGAATACATTGTTGAATATCATTTCGAACTGGTTCCGGAAAAAATGCATAAGAACGATTCGGAAGCAAAATTTGCATCGATCATTAACCGTCGAATTGAAAAAGGTCAATGCTATAAACAGCCGTATTTCGGATGTCGGGAATTTCCTGCGTATTTTGAAAAAGCGACAGGAAACGAAGTGTCTTACTATGAAAATGAGGGGGAAAAGGATTTTGGATTGATGCTGTATGGAATGGATTATTCGGATCCCCAGCATTACGTGCCAATGTTTTTTAACGCAGTAATGAAGGACGGGATCGTTGAAATGGGGAATGTCGAGGTGTTTCGATGATTATCAAGAGTTTAGTTGATCTGTATGATGAAATGGCTCAAAAAGGGGCTGTGCCAAAAGAAAACTGGGCGTATTGGGATGTGAGCGGAATCCTGGATCTCGATCAGGATGGCAATTTACTTAGCTTGATTCCAGTAGCGGAGTCGGACAAAGGAAAACTGATAAAGAAACCCATGTTAGTTCCTCAGGCGTTTTTAAAAAGAACAAGTGGTATCTTGCCAAATTTTCTTTGTGACAATTTGTCTTATTTTTTGGGGATAGAGTATAAAAATGATAGTTTAAAAGCAACTGCCAAGAAATTCGAAGCGGCAGGAAAGCTGCATCATCAAGTTTTAGATGGTGTATGCTCCAAGACAGCAGAAGCTATTTTAAAGTATTTTGATACGTTTCAAATTGATGTAGATCATCCGAGTGAATTAATTCTTGCGCATTTAAAAACGATCGGGACCGGTAATTTAGTGTTTAGAGTGAATGGGGAGTATGCACAAGACGATGTTCTGATTCAAACTGCATGGCAGAAATTTATGAACCAGACATTGGATACAGAAACAAGGCGATGCATTATTACCGGGAAAAAAGATCATATTCCTGAAATTCATTTAGGGATCAAACTGCCTGGCGCTAAACCAGGAGCTGCACTGATTTCTTTTAATGATGAGTCTTATACTTCTTACGGACTTGACAGAAATGGCAACTCAGCCGTTGGCGAAGAAGCAGCTTTTAAATATGTTACTGCTCTAAATTATTTGCTGACACATAGAGATTCGCACACAGGAATTGGAGACGTTCAATTAATTTACTGGTCTAAAAGTGCAAAACCGGATTATCAGAAACTGTTTGGAATGTTCCTTATTAAAAGCGAAAAAAGCGATGAGATCATTCATAATGTTTTTGAAAAATTGAGTCAAGGACAGATGATCGATACCAACATTCGTGCGAATGAGCCTTTCTTTATTTTAGGATTGACGCCGAATGCGGCACGCATTTCTGCACGCTTTTTTATGGAAAATAACTTTGGATCCATTTTGAGCAATCTTCAAAAGCATAATGAGCGAATGAAAATGGAGAAGCCAGTTTATATTAAGTTTGACTTTATTCATTTTTACCACCTGATTCAGCAAACAGTGGATAAGAAGTCAAAAGATAAGCTTCCAAAATCGGGGTTGGTAGAGGATCTGGTCGTATCCGTTTTAAATAACGCCCCTTATCCTGAAACACTTTTTTCCAGTATTATGCAGCGGATTCAAGCAGAAAGAGGAAATGTAACCTGGGAAAGAGCATCTATTATTAAAGCGTTTCTCTTAAAGAATAGAAGATATAAAACGGAAGACTTAACGGCTGCACTCAATGAAAAATCATCGAGTGTACCGTATAATTTGGGACGTTTGTTTAGTGTTTTGGAAAAGCTGCAGCGGGATTGTACAGAAGCAGAATTGAATACGACAATCAAAGAGCAGTATTTTAGTTCAGCCTCTGCTTCTCCGTTACAGGTTTTTCCGAATTTAATAGTTTCTTCCGGCAATCATTTGCGCAAATTGCGATCTGATAAATTTGGTGCTGCTGTCAATGCTGATAAGCTGATCGGGAATATTATCGGTTCTTTAAATGAGTGTTTTCCGGAAACTTTGAACCTTGATCAACAAGGTGAATTTGCGATTGGCTATTACCAGCAACGCCAAAAATTATTTGAAAAAAAGAATGAAGATAAAAATGAAGGTGAGATTCCACCGGCTTTCTTAAATGAAAACTCATTCAATGAAGCATACAATTTAGGACGATTGTTTAGTGTTTTGGAAAAGCTGCAGCAGGATTCTGAATCTGACTATCTGAATATGAAAAATACCGAGGAGCGATCAGAGACCATCCATTTAAATTGGCAGGTGGGCACGACAATCAAAGATCGGTATTTCGGATCGGCATCGGCCGCACCATCACGGATCTTCCCGGAATTGATAAAATTGTCCAGCAATCATTTGCGTAAATTGCGTATTAAAAATCCTGCAGCATATGTTAACTATGACAAACGTATTGGAGAGATCATCAACTTGTTGGACGGAAGTGTTCCGAAAACACTGGATCTTAAACAGAAGGGCAGTTTTGTGATTGGCTATTACCAGCAACGCCAAAAATTATTTGAAAAAAAGAATAAAGATGAACCTAAAAAGGAATGGCCTGCACGACTGGATGAAAGCAAAATGAGCAAACCTTATAATTTAGGACGGTTATTTAGTGTTTTGGAGCTTGTGCAGCAGGATTCAGCAGATGAGAAACTGAATACAACAATTAAAGATCGCTATTTTAGTTCGGCTGCTGCAGCTCCCGGAAAAGTGTATTCACAACTGCTTATGCTGTCAAAGTATCATTTAAGAAAATTGCAACGTAAGAATTATGGAACATATGTTTATTTTAAAGAACTTATTAAGTTGCTGACTGATAGATTGGATGGTTTCTATCCGAAAGGGATGGACACTGACGAACAATGTGAATTCATGATCGGCTATTACCAGCAAAGAGAAAAATTATTTGAAAAGAAAAGAGATCAAGACGTAGAAGGAGGAACTGAAGAATGAGTGAAGTAATCAAAAATCGGTATGATTTCGTAGTGTTGTTTGATTGTGAAAATGGGAATCCAAATGGAGATCCGGATGCGGGAAATCTTCCTCGGATCGATCCGGAAACACAGTTAGGATATGTAACGGATGTATGTTTAAAGAGAAAGATCCGAAATTATGTGGAAATGACCCGCGAGAATAAAGAAGGATATAAAATTTATATTTCTGAAGGAACTCCGCTTAATTTAAAAGATAAAGAAGCGATCGACTATTTAGGAATAGAGCTTAAAGACAATGAGAAAACAAAAAAGAAAACGGTAAAAAAAGATGCTGCTGGCGATCTGAAAGTTCGAGACTTCATGTGCAAAAACTATTATGATATTCGAACATTTGGAGCTGTCATGACAACCTTCGTAAGAGGTGGAATGAACTGTGGACAAGTGACAGGACCGGTCCAGCTTACGTTTGCACAAAGTATTGATCCGATATTCCCTCAGGAAATTTCAATCACACGTATGGCGGTGACAACCGAAAAAGATGCGGAAACCAAGAAAAATACTATTGGTAAAAAAGCGTTTATTCCTTATGGCTTGTATCGGGCTGAAGGGTTTGTTTCTGCAAATCTTGCTCAAAAAGTTACGGGTTTTTCAGAAGATGATCTGAATTTGCTGTGGGAAGCAATCACAAATATGTTCGAAAATGATCATTCAGCTTCTCGTGGAAAAATGGCAGTAAGAGAATTGATTGTATTTAAACATTCCTCTGAGTTCGGCGATTGCCCTTCTCATAAACTTTTCGATCAGATCGAAGTGGTGAAAAAAGCAGATGTAGAAACACCACGAAAGTACAATGATTATGAAGTGATTATTCATGAGGATAAAATCCCGCAGTCTGTCGAATTACAAAGAAAAGATGTATGAATGATCATAACGAAGTTGAATACCTGATGATTTCGGGTATTCAACATTTTGCGTTTTGCAGACGTCAGTGGGGACTGATCCATATTGACAAAAAATGGGCTGACAATTATCATACAACGCTTGGTGAACAGATCCATGAAAGAGTTCATGATCCTTTTTTGAACGAAAAGAGAAAAGATCTGATAATTGTTAGAGGAATGAAAGTCGTATCCCATGAACTTGGTATAACTGGGGAGTGTGATGTGGTCGAATTTCATCAGGAAAAAGAGGGCGTTCCGATTTTCGGACATTCGGGACTTTATTCTGTATATCCGATTGAGTATAAAAAAGGAAAGCCGAAAGCAAACGATGAAGATATTTTACAACTTGCTGCACAAGCCGTTTGCTTAGAGGAAATGTTTTGCTGTTCTGTTCAAGACGGGGCAATTTATTATGCGTCTACAAAGAGAAGGGAAGAAATCGAGATATCGGCAGAACTTAAACAAAAAGTAAAAGAATACTTTGCTGAGATGCATGGCTATTTTCAAAAGCAGCATATTCCTCAAGTAAAGAAAAGCAAGAAATGCCAACAATGCTCATTAAAAGAACTTTGCATCCCCGTAGATACTGGTCGGTCTGTTTTGGAATACATTCGTTTAGCCGTGAAAGAGGAATAATCAATGAGAAAATTAAAAAATACATTGTATGTTTTGACTCCCGATTATTATTTAGGATGCAAATTAGATACAATCATTATGTATGATAAAGAGAGCAAGGAAGTTGGAAGAATTCCAATCCATAATCTTGAAAGTATCGTAGCATTTGGATATCGAGGTGTAAGCCCTTCATTGATGAAACTCTGTGCCAATCAAAATGTATCGATCGTTTTCCTTGATGCCAATGGATCGTATATATCGCGAATTCAGCCCCCAATCACTGGGAATGTGTATTTGAGAGAACTGCAATATCAGAAAATGAGTTCTATACAGTCGCTCGAGATCGCAAAGAATTGTATATTGGGGAAAATATATAATTCACGATGGCTTGTTGAACGATTCATTCGCGATCATCCAATGCAGATCGATATAGAAAAAATGAAACGAGTATCCAATGACTTAGCTGTTTGCCAGAAGAGAGTTTTATCGTGTTCTGATAAAGTAGCATTGCGGACGATTGAAGGAGAGGCAGCCAGAAAATATTTTTCAGTATTTCCGGAAATGATTCTTCAAAAAAAAGATTTTGAATTTAATGGTCGTTCAAGAAGGCCTCCGTTGGATCGGGTAAATGCTCTGTTATCGTTAGCTTATACTTTAGAAGTATCAATGATCACTTCTGCACTGGAATCCGTGGGATTAGATCCTTATATTGGAGCTTTTCATGTGGAACGTTCCGGGAGGCCGTCATTAAGTTTAGATCTTGTAGAGGAATTTAGACCGCTAATTTGTGATCGATTTGTATTAAGCATGATTAATAAACGGATAATCAATAAAACGGATTTTAAAATTCTTGAAAACGGTGCAGTGCTATTGACAGATAATGGAAAAAAGAAATTCTTTTCAGAATGGCAGAAGAAGAAAACGGAAGTTTTTACTCATCCATATTTAAAAGAAAAGATGGAGTGGGGATTGGCTCCTTATATACAAGCATCTTTGCTGGCAAAATATTTGCGGGAAGAACTTGATTCTTATCCCGTAATATTATGGAAGTAAAGGAGAAGCAAAGAGATGCTAGTGCTTGTAGTGTATGATATCAATACAAAATATAAATATGGAGAAAAAAGGCTTTTAAAGATTGGTCAAAAATGCCATTCTTATGGAAGAAGAGTACAAAATTCGACGTACGAATGTATCGTTGACCAAAGTGAGTATTTGAAATTAAAAAAAGCAATACTGGATATTATTGAAGAAGAAGTAGATAGTGTACGGTTCTATAATCTAGGTAAAAATTATCGTACAAAAGTTGAAGTCTATGGATTAGATAATGGTATCGATGTAGATGATAATTTG
>ERZ778514.1521-NODE-1521-length-17062-cov-5.057212_pt1 | contig 17062 bp, 12 predicted proteins | sample MGYA00510344_ERZ778514 | MGnify/ENA primary metagenome ERZ778514 (study PRJEB29527, sample SAMN07138968) | mouse gut metagenome | material: feces | host: mouse | place: China:Nanjing | collected 2016-01-25 ... | reverse complement strand
GGTCAGTGCAGCACCCGGAGCAGCTCGCCGCGATCGGCCGCGACAGCGCGTTTCCACTTCTCGCTGTAGCCCGGGAAGTCGATCTTGCCCGGTATGGGTTTGCCGCTGCCGTTGTCGATGAAGTGTGCGGCCGGATCCCCCGTGCGGAGGAAGTCGTGCACGTCGCCGTGTTCGCCCTTGACGTTGCCGTCCATGTATTTCACCAGCAGGTAGCGGTCCAGACGCGACCAGCGGTCGAAGAGGACCTGTGCCTGCTCCGCGGAGTACTGCGTGAGCAGGCGCGTGCGCTTCTTTTCGGGCAGGCGCAGCGCCGCCTCGTCGATCAGGGCCACGAGTTCGAGGTGGGTGTTCTCCCAGGCGTCCGTCACCTTGCGGATGTCGGCCGCGATGCGGTCGTAGCGCATGTAGGCGAAGTTCGTCACGCGGTTGAAGAGCCAGAAGGCCGACGTGGGCGAGTATTCGAGCATCGAGCCGTTGCCCTCGCGGAAGCACTCGGGCACCTCGGTCGCGGAGCAGTAGATCGGCGTGAGGCACGAGGTGGCGGCGTCGTCCACGCCGAACCACAGGATGCCCATGTCGGGCTCCACCCACGGGCGGGCCTGCGCCACGAACCAGAAGCCGGTCTGCTGCGTGGCGGTGGCACGTTCGTTGGTGTACTCCGTGCCGTCCACCTCGAAGGTCATGGGACGCCAGCGGTAGGGGCAGCCGTGGCCTCCGGCGCCGATGTCGGCGGTCATGTCCAGGGGCGTGCCCTCGTAGTGGTCGCGCATGGCGTCGAAGACGCTCTTGGGCGACACCTTCGTGCGGGGCTTCACCCACAGGGGCAGGCGGTCGGCGGCGCTGCGGCCCAGGGCGTAATCCTCGTAGCGCTCCATGCCGTCGGCCACGGTGCGGAAGAAAGACCACACGCGGGCTTCGCAGCCGCGCATCGCGCCGAATTCGAGCGGCGCGTAGGCGTCGCAGAAGCTGAATTCGGCGTCGGGACCCTCGTAGTAGCCCATTTCGCGGGCGAACGACACCACGTCGGGGGCGTAGAGGCAGTTCTCGGGGTCGTCGAGCGGGAAGGTCGCGATGCGGGCCTGGTTGGCGTGGCCCGAGACATAGCCGTCGGGGATGCGGCGTGCGACCCACACGATGCCGCGGCGGGCGTTACCGCCCCGGCCGTCGTCCGCGAAGCCCTTGCTGATCAGCTCCATGATCCACGCCTCGTCGCGGTCGGCGATCGAGAACGACTCGCCGCCCGAGGCGTAGCCGTAGGTGTCGGCCAGCTCGACGATCGTGCGGATGGCCTCGCGTGCCGTGCGGGCGCGCTGGAGCGTGATGTAGATCAGCGAACCGTAGTCGATGCCGCCCGTGGTGTCGGCCAGCTCGGGACGGCCGCCGTAGGTGGTTTCGGCGATGATGAGCGAGTGCTCGTTCATGTTGCCGATCGTGTTGAACGTCTCGGCCGCCTGCGGTATGTTGCGGAGGAAGCGGCCCGAATCCCAGTCGTAGACGGGGAGTTCGGCGCCCGCACGGTGGCGTCCGGCCGGGGTGTGGTAGAGTGCGCCGTAGAGCCAGTGCGAGTCGGCGGCGTAGGAGACCATGACCGAACCGTCGGTCGAGGCGCCGCGCGTGACGATGAAGTTGGTGCAAGCCTCGGCGGAGACGAAAGAGGCCGTGCCGCACAGGGCGAGCAGCAGCGTACGGAGGTGTTTTTTCATTGTGCGGAAATCAATTATCTTTGCAAAGATAATAAAATTGCCTAATTTTACGCATCAAAAACGGAGAAAGATGTCCATAGCTTACAGATTGTCGGAGGTGCGGCGTTCGCTGCCCGAGGGGGTGACGCTGGTCGCCGTGTCGAAAACGCACCCTGCGGAGCGGATCCGCGAGGCGTACGATGCCGGACAGCGCGTGTTCGGCGAAAACCGCCCGCAGGAGCTGCGGGCCAAGGCCGAGTGCCTGCCCGCCGACATAGAGTGGCACATGATCGGCCACGTGCAGACCAACAAGGCCCGCTACGTGGCCGCACACGCCGCATGGGTGGAGTCGGTGGACAGCGCCCGCGTGGCCGAGGCGTTGCAGCGCGAGGCGGCCCGCTGCGGCCGCGTGCTGAATATCCTGCTGGAGGTGCACGTCGCCGACGAGGAGTCGAAGACGGGCTGGGCCCTCGACGAGCTGCTCGGCTACGTGCGCACGGCGCCCTTCGTGGCGATGCCGAACCTGCGCGTGCGCGGCGTGATGGGCGTCGCCACCAACACGGACGACATGAAGCGCGTGCGCGACGACTTCCGGGCGCTGCACAGCGCGTTCGACGTGCTGAAACCCTATTTCGACGCCGGGTTCGACACCCTCTCGATGGGCATGTCGCACGACTACCCCCTGGCCGTGGAGTGCGGCGCTACGACCGTGCGCGTGGGTTCGCTCATCTTCGGCGAACGCGACTACTCCGCTGCGGGCAGGTAGCCGGGCGGCAGGGTGCGGGCATTCCGCCCGGGACTGCCGCCGTCGTTGCCCTTCGCAGTCGCTTTTGCCGTTTCCGTTTCCGGCGCGATGGGCGGTTTTGCGCGGAGGCGGCATCCGGATCCGTTGCCGGTTCGCGGGCAGGGAACGGGGCCGGGCGAAGTCGGGATGCGCAGGGCGGCGGCGGGCCGCCTCGATTTCAGGAAAAATACGGAGCATGAAAAACCCTCGGGGGAACGACCGAAATCGTTCCCCCGAGGGTTTTTTGCGGCAGTCCGGCGCATACCGGGCGGGTCCCTGCCCGCACGCCTGCGGCGTCCGGCAGCCCCGGCATGGGTGGTTGCGGGGCCGGCTTATCGCGATGGTTCCGTCTCGCGTCCGCCGCCCAGGGCCTGGTAGAGGTTCACGACGCCCTGCATCTCGTCGAAGCGGTCGGCGATCTGCGACAGACGCGCCGAGAGCAGCGACTGCTCGGCCGTGAGCACTTCGAGGTAGGTGGTCGAGCCGTGGCGCATGAGCAGGTTCGTGCTTTCGACGGCGCGTTCCATGGCGGCGATCTGGTTGCGGCGCAGCTCGTTTTTCGCACGGGCCGACTGGGTTTGCGTCAGTGCGTTGTTCACCTCGGCGCCGGCGTTGAGCAGGGCCTGGCGGAAGGCGAGCAGCGCCTCCTCCTGCTGGGCCTTCATCACCTTCACGCGGGCCCGGCCGGCACCGGCGTTGAAGATCGGCTGCAACAGCGTTGCGGCGGCCGAGAGCAGGAGCTTGCCCGGATTGACGATCATGGCTCCGGCGCTGTTGGTCCAGCCCGCCGTGCCGCTCAGCGTGATCGACGGGTAGAGCGCCGAGCGGGCTTCGGCCGTGGCGTAGTAGGCCTGCATGAGCGAATACTCGGCGGCGCGGATGTCCGGACGGTTCGTGAGCATCTGCACCGGAACGCCGACCGTGAGGTCGTCGGGCAGCTGCTGCGCGTCGAGCGTGCCGCGCTCGATGGCGCGGGGTGCTTCGCCCAGCAGTGCGCAGAGGCTGTTCTCGGTCTCGCGGATGGTTCGCTCCAGGTCGTAGAGCGACGCCTCGATCGAGTAGTAGGTGCCTTCGTACTGCGCGACGCCCGCTTCGTTGGCCATGCCGGCCTCCTTCATCGAACGCAGGGTCTCCACGCTGCGGCGCCACTTGTCGGCCGTTTCGCGCGTGACCTCGTACTGGCTGTCGAGCATGAGCAGCGTGTAGTAAAGGTTCGCCGTGGCGGCGATGAGCTGCGTGCGCACGGCCTGAGCGTATTCGAGGCTCTGGGCATGGAGCGACCGGGCCTTGCGCTTGGCGTTCGTGATGCCGCCGAAGAGGTCGAGCTGCCAGCTCGCCGTGACGGGAATGCTGTACGTCTTGGACGTGTTGGCGTTGTCGAAGCTGCTGATGGCGCCCTGCGGTGCGAAGTTGAACGACGGCAGGTAGGCCAGACGCGCCGAGCGCAGCGTGGCTTCGGTCTCGGTCACGCGCAGGTGCGCCGTCCGCAGGTCGGTGTTGTTCTCCAGCGCCCGGGCGATCAGATCGCGGAGGCAGGGATCGGTGAAGACTTCGCGCCAGGGCAGGTGGCCCACGGTCAGCGTGTCGGCGGTCTCGACCGCGCCGTAGAGGCCGTCGGTCGCCACCGTGTCGGGCCGCGAGTAGGGCTTATAGATGCCGCAGGCCGTCATCAGAAGGGCCGCGGCGCAGATTATCAGTGTTTTTTTCATCGTTAGAATCGGTTCGGAATTACTCTCTGTCCAAATTTTCGTTCTTCGCGGCCTCGATCTCCTCCTGCACGGCCCAGTCGGGCGTGGCGTTGAACTCCACGGGTTTCACCTTCTCCTGCAAGGTCTGGAACACGATGAAGAGCGTCGGTACGAGGAACAGCAGGGCCAGCGTGCCGATGATCATGCCGCCCACGACGCCCGCGCCGAGGGTCGAGTTGCCGTTGGCGCCCACGCCCGAGGCGAAGACGAGCGGAATCATGCCGAAGACCATCGTGAGCACGGTCATCAGGATCGGGCGCAGACGCACCTTGGCGGCCGACACGGCGGCCTGCGTGAGGCTCATGCCGCACGCGCGGCGGTCGGCGGCGTACTCCGTGAGCAGAATGGCCGTCTTGGCCAGCAGACCGATCAGCATGATCAGACCCGTCTGGAGGTAGATGTTGTTTTCGAGTCCCAGCATGCGGGCGAAGAGGAAGCTGCCCATCAGGCCGCAGGGCACCGACAGAATGACGGCGAACGGAATGATGAAGCTCTCGTACAGCGCGCTCAGGATAAGGTAGATGAGCAGGATGCAGATGCCGAAGATGACGGCCGTGTTGCTGCCCGTCTCGCTCTCCTCGCGCGTGATGCCGCCGAACTCGAAGCCGTAGCCCTTGGGCAGCACCTGCTCGGCGGTGCGGCGGATGGCGGCAATGGCGTCGCCCGACGAGTAGCCGTCGGCCGCCGTGCCGTTCACGGCGATCGAGTTGTACATGTTGAAGCGGCTCAGCACCTCCGAGCCGTAGACCTTCGTGAGGGTCACGAAGTGGCTCACGGGCGCCATCTCGCCGTTCTGGAGCCGCACGAAGATGTTGTTGAGCGACTCGGTGTCGAGGCGGTACTTCGGGTCGGCCTGGAGCATGACGCGGTAGACCTTGGAGAAGCGGTTGATGTTCGACACGTACTGGCCGCCGTAGTAACCCGACAGGGTCGAGAGGATGTCGGTGGGCGAGAGGCCTGCGCGTTTGGCCCGCGCGGCGTCGATGTCCACGACGTACTGCGGGAAGTTGATGTTGAAGGTCGAGTAGGCGCGTGCGATTTCGGGGCACTGGTTCAGGGCGCCCACGAAGCGCAGGTAGACGTTGTAGAAGTCGTCGATGCTGCCGCCCGCACGGTCCTGGAGGTACATTTCGAAACCGGTCGAGGTGCCGTAGCCCGAGATCATGGGGGGCGCCACGGCGAAGATCTGCGCGTCCTTGATGTCGGCCGTGCGGGCGTAGAGCTGCCCGATGACCGCATTCACGGCGTCCTCCTTGTCCGGACGCTCCTCCCAGTTCTTGAGCTTCACGATGCACATGCCGTACGACGAACCCTGGCCGGCGATCATGCCGTAGCCGGCGACCTGCTGGAAGTCGCGGATCTGCTCGATGCCCGCCATGCGCTCGCCGATGCGGTTCATCACCTCGTTGGTCTCCTGGAGCGAGCTGCCGGGGGCCGTGGTGACATTGACCATGATCGTGCCCTGGTCCTCGTCGGGCACCAGACCCGTCTTGGTGGTGTTCATCAGCACGAAGAGCGCCGCGAAGGCCAGCGCGAGCGTGGACCACATGAGCCAGCGGCGCTTGATGAAGAACATCACGCCGTGCTTGTACTTGTTGATCATGGCGGTGAAGATCGCGTTGAACGCCTTGCGGAAGCGTGCCGCGAAGTTGTCGCGCATCTCGCCGTTCTCGTCGAGGTAGGGTTTCATGATCAGGGCGCAGAGGGCCGGCGAGAGCGTCAGGGCGTTGAGCGCCGAGATGCCCACGGCCACGGCCATCGTGATGCCGAACTGGGTGTAGAACGTACCCGACGTGCCGCCCATCATCGCCACGGGGATGAACACGGCCATGAAGACCAGCGTCGAGGTGACGATGGCCGACGTGATGCCCGACATGGCGTCGATGGTGGCCATGTAGGAGGAGCGGTAGCCCGTGTCGAAGCGCGCTTGCACCGCCTCGACGACGATGATGGCGTCATCGACGACCGTACCGATCGCCAGCACGAGCGCGAAGAGCGTCAGCAGGTTGATTGAGAAGCCCGCGACGGAGAGGAACGCGAAGGTGCCGACCAGGGCCACGAGGATCGAGACCGTGGGGATGAGCGTCGAGCGGATGTCCTGAAGGAAGACGTAGACCACGAGGATCACGAGCAGGATGGCTTCGATGAGCGTCTTCAGCACCTCGTTCATCGAGGCGTAGAGGTAGTCGTTCACGCTCATCAGGTGGAGCACCTCCACGCCTTTGGGCAGGTCGGCGGCGATCTCGTCGAGCAGGTCGTCGATGCTCTCGACCACCTGCGTGGCGTTCGATCCCGCGGTCTGGAATACGAGGGCCGTGATGCCCGGGTGACCGTTGGCGTAGCCCTTGTAGGCATAGGATTCGCTGCCCAGCTCGATGTCGGCCACATCCTTCAGGCGCAGCACCTCGCCGTCCGCCGTGGAGCGGATGACGATCTGGCCGAACTCCTCGGCCGTCATGCGGCGGCCGCGGTATTTCATCGTGTACTGGAACGTGTTGTCGGAGTTCTCGCCCAGCGAACCCACGGCCGACTCGATGTTCTGCTCCGAGAGGGCGTAGGTCACGTCCGACGGCACGAGGCGGTACTGCGCCATCACGTCGGGCCGCAGCCAGATGCGCATGGAGTAGTCGGAGCCCAGGGCCATGAACTCGCCCACGCCCGCGATGCGCTGCACGCGGGGTTTGACATTGATGTTCATGTAGTTGGCCAGGAAGGTCTCGTCGTACGAGTCGTCGGGGCTGTAGAGCATGAAGACCTTCAGCATGGAGGTCTGGCGCTTCATGGTCGTCACGCCGATGCGCGTGACTTCGACCGGCAGCGAGCCGGTGGCCGTGGCGACGCGGTTCTGCACATTGACCGCCGCCATGTCGGGATCGGTGCCCTGGCGGAAGTAGACCGAGATGGTGGCCGCGCCGGCGTTCGAGGCGTCGGACTTGAGGTACATCATGTCCTCCACGCCGTTGATCGCCTCCTCAAGGGGGATGATGACCGACTTCTGGATGGTTTCGGCGCTGGCGCCGGGATACGATGCGCGCACCATGACCGTGGGCGGCGCGATGTCGGGGTATTGCTCGACAGGCAGCGTCGCCAGGCCGATCAGGCCCGCGATGACGATGACGATGGAGATGACCGACGCCAGTACGGGTCGTTCGATGAAGTGTTTGAGTGTCATGGGTTACTCCTGCTTTGCGGTTTCGGTCGTTGCGGTTTCGGGTGCGGCGGCGGGCTGCATGCGCGGCGTGACGGGCGTGCCTTCGCGCAGCAGGCCCACGCCCTCGGCGATGATCGTGTCGCCCGGCACGAGGCCCGAGCGTACGATGTACTCGCGGCCGTCGGAGATCGGGGCGACCTCGATGAGCGACGAGCTTGCGCGGCCGTCGATCACCTTATATACGTATACCTTGTCCTGGAGCTCGAACGTGGCGCTCTGCGGCACGACAATGCAGTCCGCATAGGTTGCGGGCAGGAGCACGTTGCCCGAGCCGCCGCTGTGGAGCAGACCCTCGGCGTTGGGGAACTCGGCGCGGAGCTGCACGCTGCCCGTCGAGGTGTCGATCACGCCGCTGATCGAGCCGATGCGGCCCGGGTGGCCGTAGAGCGTGCCGTCGTTGAGGAGCAGCTGCACGTCGGGCATGCTGCGGAGCGTGGCCTCGATCGAGCCGTAGGTGCGCGTGAGGTCGAGGAGCTGGTTCTCGGTGAGCGAGAAGTAGACGTACATCAGCGAGTTGTCCGACACGGTGGTGAGCGGCTGCGGCAGCGTGGGGCCCACCAGGGCGCCCGCACGGTAGGGCAGCGTGCCGACCACGCCGTTGGCGGGGCTCTTGACCGCGGTGTACGAGAGGTTGTTGGCCGCGTTTACGCGCTGCGCCTCGGCCTGGGCGAGCTGGGCCCGGGCGGTGAGCAGGGCGTTTTCCGCGGTGGAGAGGTCGTACTGCGATACGACGTTGCGGGCGAAGAGCTCCTTCTTGCTGTCATAGGTGAGCTGTGCCGTGGCCACGCCGGCCCGGGCGGCCTGCACGTTGGCTTCGGCCGTGCGGAGCGCCGCCTTGTAGGGTACCTGATCTATGATGAAGAGCGTCTGTCCCTGACGGACGGTTTCGCCTTCGGTGACCTTCAGTTCGGTGATCGTGCCCGACACCTGGGGGTAGACGGCGATGTCCTGGCGGCCGCGGATGGCGGCCGAGTAGACGCGCGGCACGGTGCGGTCGGCGGTCTCTACGGTCAGCACGGCGTATTCGGCGGGAGCCGGAGCGGTGGGTGCCTGGCTGCACGATGCGGCGGCCAGGGTGCAGGCGATGACCGCCGCCTTCAAAAATCTCTCTTTCATATTATTTACCGTTAAAACTTTTTTCCCTGCAAAGTTACGTCTAATTCGTTGAATCGGAAGATTAATTATGGAATATTATTGGTTGTTTTCGGAAGTAAAAAGTGCGAAAATCTGTGGAAAACGATTAATTTTGCGACAAAACAAGAACACGGGCATGAAGCATCCCGATCCCATCCGTACTACGGACGAAGTCTATTTCGTCGTCGGGGAATCCGATTTCGGTTTCTACCGCGACCGTCCGCGCCGCTGCGAGGGCGGTGCGATCCTCTATTGCTGCGGAGGCAGCGCCGACGTGTCGGTGGATCTGAGCCGCCGGCGGGTCGGCCCGGGCACGCTCGTGTTGCTGCTGCCCGGTGCGGTCCTCATGATCGGCGACCCCGAGCCCGGATTCCGCATGAGATTCTGCGCCTTCACCGCCGAGCTGTTCGGTATTCTCAGCTACCGGCTGGAGCCCTCGTTCTTCCGCATACTGGGCGAGCACCCCTTCTCCGACCGTGCGGGCGAGGGCGGCCGGGGCATCGAGATATGGTTCGACATTGCGAAGTATACCTACGAGGACCGCGACAACATGTTCCGGCGCACGATTGCAAAAAACCGGTTGCAGAACGTATTCCTGGAGGTTTACGACAAGTTGCAGCGGCGCATCGGCCTGCGGTCGGAGGGGGTGGGCGACCGCAGGAACGAGCTGTTTCACCGCTTCATCCACCTGCTGCGCAGCGCCTGCACCGAGCAGCGCGAGGTGACCTGGTATGCCGACCGGCTCTGCGTATCGACGCGTTACCTCGCGTCGATCACCCACGCCGTGGACCGCAAGTCGCCCAAGGAGCTGATTGACGAGTTCGTCGTGCTGGAGATCAAGATGATGTTGCAGTCCACCGACCTGACGTTGCAGGAGATTGCCGCCCGCATGCATTTCCCCGACCAGTCCTGCATGGGCCACTACTTCCGTCGCCGCACGGGCATGTCGCCTCTGGAGTGGCGCAGGCGCCGCTGAGGCCGTGACGTGTGGCCGCGGCGCCGGAGGGATGTCTGCGCGGGTCCGTCGGGCCCGGGAGCAAATGACCGGTTTTGCAGGCTACGCCCGGAGCAGCAGGTCGGCGATGACGAAGAGGGCGAGGGCGAGGCTGGCCAGGCCGTTGAGCGTGCCGAACGCGATGGCGATGCGCCGCTGGCGCGTGGGGGTGACCAGCACGTGTTGCAGCGCGAGCAGGAGGAGGAAGACGCCCACGCCCGTCCACAGCAGGGGACCCTGCGGGCAGTGGCGCGCGAAGAGCAGCAGCGCCGCCGCGCTGCATGCGTGGAGCAGGATGCTGATGTGCAGCGCGCCCCGTGTGCCGAAGCGGGCGGGAATGGAGTGGAGGCCGTGCGCGCGGTCGAAGTCGGCGTCCTGGAGGGCGTAGATGATGTCGAACCCCCCGCACCAGGTGAGCACCAGCAGTGCGAGCAGCAGCGAGGCTTCGGTGATGCGGCCCGTGACGGCGATCGCGGCCCCCACGGGCGCGATCGCGAGCGAGAGACCCAGCACGAGGTGGGCGGCGGAGGTGAAGCGCTTGCAGAGGCTGTATCCCGTGACGATGCAGAGCGCCGCGGGCGAAAGTGCGGCCGCGAGGGGGTTGATCGTGGCGGCGACCGCCACGAACAGCAGGGCATTGGCGAGCACGAAAGTCATCGCGGCCCGGGGGGTGACGACGCCTGCGGGGATTTCGCGGTTCGCCGTGCGCGGGTTCGCCGCGTCGTAGCGGCGGTCGGCCCAGCGGTTGAATCCCATGGCCGTATTGCGGGCGAAGACCATGCACAGGATCACTTTGGCCAGAAGCCACGGCGTGCAGGTCGCACCGGGTTCGGTGACGGCGGCGTGGACGAAGGCCATGAGGGCGAACGGCATGGCGAAGATCGTGTGGGCGAAGCGGACCAGGGAGGCGTATTTGGCTACGGTGTTCATGGTTGGTGGTTTTCGGGGGTGCAAAAATACGCATAAGTTTCCGCCCCGGCAACCGCACGGCGGGAAAAAGCTCTCCGATGCGTTCCGCCTGAGGGCGGTATCTCGTACCGGGCTTCGGGGCCGGTGGTGTCTCTGCCGTATTCCGTCAAGGCCCGGCGAAGGCCCGGCGAAGACCCGGCGAAGACCCGGCGAAGACCCGGCGAAGACCCGGCGAATGCCACGGGCGAATGCCACGGGCGAGGTCATAGCCGTTCGCGCGGAACGATCGGTTAGGGGCGGTGACGCCGTGCGGTCCGGTCCGGCGATGAAATGAAAAAGCCTGCCGCAATCAGCGGCAGGCTTTTCGTTACGGAATAGGAAATTACTCGGCTTTCGAAGTGATTTTCGGAACACCGGTCCACGAACCCTTCATCGTGTAGGCGGGATCGTTGTCGTCTTTCAGTTCGAACGTGCAGGTGAACTCGCCCGCCTCGCTCTTGCTGATTTCCACCCATCCATCGGTTGCGGGAGCCATGGCGGTCACCATGCTCTCGGCGTTGAAGTGGAGGTACCAGGTCTCGTAGAGCGTACCCTTGTTCATCACGCCGGGCAGCATCTCCAGTTTGCCCGGTTTGTAGCCGGACTCAAGGTCGATGGGGTAGCGGCCTTCTTTCGGGCCGTTTTTGAGGGCGTCGGGATCTTTCGGGCAGAGTACCGAGAACTGAACGGCGTCGGAATCCTTCTGTGCGGGATCCTGGATGAAGCATCCCCAGGTGTCGGCCTCCTCCTTGTAGGGGTCGCCGAAGAAGATGAACTCGCCCTTGATGCCCTCTACATCGACCTCGATGTCGTTCTGGAGCGAAGAGTAGCTACCCTTCTTGAAGCGCATCTTGCCCGTGTAGTTGAAGACCATGCGGCGCTTGTCGGTCTCGTCCAGTACCACGTCGGCCTTGATCGTGTAGGTCTCGCCCTCCACGCTGACCGTCACCTTGCCGCTCTTCAGGAAGATGGGGTCGGTCGTGTGCTGCTTGTCGATGATCTCGATGTAGGAGGATTCGGCCACCAGGCAGATGCCGTCGCCGGCCTGGGCGCCTATCTGGTAGATCAGGGCGGGGATGATGGGGCCGTCCTGTGCGGGGATGCCGTAGAGCGAGAGGTTGAGGATGTGACCGGCCTTCACGTCGTCGATGTTCTCGGGATTGAGGTCCATGCTGCCCAGGCTGATGCGCAGGTTGCTGCTGCCGTCCGCGGCAACCGAATTGTAGTGGGTGCACTCGGCGTCGATCGCCGTCACGGTGAGGTTGGGTTTCTGCTGTTGTCCTGAGTTCGGATCATCCGGGTTTTTTTTGTCATCGCTGCAGGATGCCATTCCCAGCATGCCGAAAGCAGCCATCAGAAAAAATAATTTTTTCATCGTGTATAAATTAAAGTTTGAATATGAAACGTAATTCGGGTATGTTCATTGTGCAAAGATAGGTATTTCAAAGATATTTGCAACTGTTCGGAAGGGGCTGGCGGTAAAAAAAATTCATGCTTCGGTTTTTGAGGGATATTTTTCGTGTCTGTAATTTGTTGTAATATATTGCTTTGCAGTTTTTGTTGCGGTGTTTCCCGCTGCGATGTGCGGGTGGTGCAGGGACTGCGGGTTTCGATTCGGCAGCATTTCGTGATAAAAATGCTTCTTCGCGGCGGCACGGTTTGCGCGCTCCGGACGCAGCGCGAATTCGGGCGGCGCCGCCCGCGGTCTTTTGCGCGGAAATGCTTATCTTTGCGGTCCGAACAAGCAAGCATATGAAAAACATCCGCAACTTTTGCATCATAGCGCACATCGACCACGGCAAATCGACGCTGGCCGACCGCCTTTTGGAGAAGACCAATACGCTGAATCAGCGCGAAATGCAGTCGCAGGTGCTCGACGACATGGACCTGGAGCGCGAGAAGGGCATCACGATCAAGAGCCACGCCATACAGATGGAATACAGGGCCCGCGACGGGCAGACCTACGTCCTGAACCTGATCGACACGCCGGGACACGTCGATTTTTCGTACGAGGTGTCGCGCGCCATCGCCTCGTGCGAGGGTGCGCTGCTGGTGGTCGATGCCACGCAGGGCATTCAGGCCCAGACCATATCGAATCTCTATCTGGCGCTCGGCCACGACCTGGAGATCATTCCCGTGCTGAACAAGATCGACGTGGATTCGGCCATGATCGACGAGGTGAAGGACCAGGTGATCGACCTGATCGGCTGCCGCGAGGAGGAGATTCTGCTCGCCTCGGGCAAGACGGGCCAGGGCGTCGAGGAGGTGCTCGAAGCCATCGTGGAGCGTGTGCCGGCGCCGCAGGGCGACGTGAACGCCCCGTTGCAGGCGCTGATCTTCGACTCGGTGTTCAACCCCTTCCGCGGCATCATCGCCTACTACCGCGTGTTCAACGGCACGCTGCGCAAGGGCGACCACGTGAAATTCTTCAACGCCGGCAGCGACTACGACGCCGACGAGGTGGGCGTGCTGAAGCTCAAGATGCATCCGCGCGAGTGCATCGCCGCGGGCGACGTGGGCTACATCTGCTCGGGCATCAAGACCTCGTCCGACGTGAAGGTCGGCGACACCATCACGTCGGTGGCCGATCCGGCGTCGGAGGCCATCGCGGGCTTCGAGGACGTCAAGCCGATGGTCTTCGCGGGCGTCTACCCGGTGGAGGCCGACCAGTACGAGGACCTGCGCGCGTCGCTCGAAAAGCTGCGGCTCAACGACGCCTCGCTGACTTTCGAGCCCGAGAGCTCGCTGGCGCTCGGATTCGGCTTCCGCTGCGGTTTCCTCGGCCTGCTGCACATGGAGATCATCCAGGAGCGCCTCTACCGCGAGTTCGACATGGACGTCATCACCACCGTGCCCAACGTCTCCTACCGCATCACCACCACGCAGGGCGACACGCTCGAGGTGCACAACCCCTCGGGGCTGCCCGAGATCACCAAGATCGCCAAGATCGAGGAGCCCTACATCCTGGCGCAGATCATCACCAAGGCCGAGTTCCTGGGCAACGTCATCAAGCTCTGCATCGACAAGCGCGGCGTCCTGAAGAACCAGACTTTCATCACGCAGGACCGCGTGGAGGTCAATTTCGACATGCCCCTTTCGGAGATCGTCTTCGACTTCTACGACAAGCTCAAGAGCATATCGAAAGGTTATGCGTCGTTCGACTACCACCGCACGGGATATCAGCCCAGCAAGCTGGCCAAGCTCGACATCCTGCTCAACGGCGAACCGGTGGATGCCCTCTCGTCGCTGATCTATGCCGACCACGCCTACGACTTCGGCCGCAAGATGTGCGAGAAGCTCAAGGAGCTCATCCCGCGCCAGCAGTTCGACATCGCCATACAGGCCGCCATCGGTGCCAAGATCATCGCCCGCGAGACGGTGAAGGCCGTGCGCAAGGACGTGACGGCGAAGTGCTACGGCGGCGATATTTCGCGTAAGCGCAAGCTGCTCGAAAAGCAGAAGGCCGGTAAGAAGCGCATGCGCCAGATCGGTTCGGTGCAGGTGCCCCAGTCGGCATTCCTCGCCGTGCTCAAGATGGACTGATGACCGGCGCGCGTCGCCGGGAGCCCGCCGCAGCCCGGCGGGGAGTATCCGGTGCAGTGCCTTCGGGCGGGATGCTCGGCCGTACGCCTGAAGGGCAGGCGCGGGCCGGTCGGGAAGCCGCCAGAGGCGGGGTGTCCGGTTGCGGAGCGCGAAAAATTCCTCCGATGCGCGAACAAAGCGGACGAGGAGTTGCAAAAACGGGAAATTACCTCTATCTTTGCGCCGTTCCGAGTGCAGAACGGCACTTTTGCGGAAATAGCTCAGTCGGTAGAGCATCAGCTTCCCAAGCTGAGGGTCGCGGGTTCGAATCCCGTTTTCCGCTCATGAAAATCAGTAAGTTGTAGCGTAAACTATCACTTGCTGATTTTTTATTTGCGCACGGTCGTAGGACTCGTTGCGGGGCAGCGGTGCGGAATGCCTGTCCGGATTCCTCCGGGGGCGCCGTGCGTCAGAGCCTTCGCCGCCGCATTCGGAGGGCTGCGCTGCGGCCCTTTTCAGGGCCGGCCGTGCGGAACCGGCTGCCGGACGGCGGAACGGAAAAGCCTGCCCGGCAGGTGCGGCCTCGCTTGCGGCCGCAGGGGCCGGAGCGAACGGCCGGGATCGAAAGAAACGGATTCGAAACGGAATGACGACGAAAGAGAGAGCCATATCGTTCCTTTGGCAGCATCTGTTGCTGCTCGGTTCGTTGTATCTTATGACGCTGGGTGTCGTCCTGTGCGTGAAATCCTCGCTGGGCAGCAGCGTGATCTCCTCGCTGCCGTTCGTGTTCTCGCTGGCGGGGAGTATCGGCAGCGTGCCCGCGTGGACGATCGGCGACTACACGATCGCGATGAATTTCATCCTGGTGTTGTGTCAGATACTGATCCTGCGGCGGAAGTTCGACCCCATGCAGCTCTTCCAGCTCGTCATCGGTTTCGTCTTCGGATGGCTCATCGACCTCAACATGCGGCTGACCTCGGGTCTGGAGTGCGTGACGCTGCCTGCGCAGCTGCTCGCCCAGTTCGCGGGGTGCACGATCATGGGCGTCGGCATCGCTTTCGAGGTGCGGTGCGGCTCGGTGACGATGCCGGGCGAGGGCATCTCGATCGTCATCAGCCAGGTGACGAAGCGTCCTTTCGCGAAGGTCAAGATCGGTGTGGATACGCTGCTCGTGCTGCTTGCCGTCGCCGGCTGCTACCTCTTTTTCGGGAGCTGGCAATGGAATGTTATCGGTATCGGAACGCTCTTCGCGATGGTCTACGTCGGACTCGTGGTCAAGTGCATCGCCCCGCATCTGGGTTGGTTCGATCGCGTGCTGGCCTATGTCCCGGGGTTCCGGCGCTACCTGTTCGGGCTGGCCCGCCTCGTCTATCGCCGCGGCACCGGATCGAAAGGCTGAAGGCCCCGTCGTCCGCTGTGCTTGAGCCCCCGGCGCCCGGCGGCGCGCTTCCTGTTCGCCGGCGGCGCGCGCACTGTTCGAATAAATCGCTATGAGTATGAGAGAAGTAAATCCGAAAGAGACGACCCGCGCCTATGCGTTCGAGATGTGGATGCAGGCCCCGATGCCGATGGTGACGTTTTTCCGGACGCTCGACGTGTCGCGCCTCGTGCGTCTGAGCCGCCGAAGGAGGCTGAAGTTCAACATGCTGATGTGCTGGTGCATCGGCCGTGCCGCAAGCGGCATCAGGGAGTTCTACATGCTGCCCGTGGGCGACAGGCTGATGCGGTACGATGCGATCGCCGTGAATACCATCGTCGCCGACCGGCGGGGCGAGGTCAGCTCGTGCGACCTTCCTTTTTCCGATGATTTGCTCCGCTTCAACGACGACTACCTGCGGCTCACGCGGCAGGTCGCCGAGTCGTGCGAGAACCACGACCTGACAGACCGCATGGTGATCGGCACCTCGGCGCTGGCGCAGTACGCGATCGACGGGGCCGTGGGCATGTACAGCGGCGTGTTCAACAATCCGTTCCTGATCTGGGGCCGGTACCGTCGGCGGTTCCTTAAAACGACGCTCGCCGTCTCGTTCCAGTTCCACCACACGCAGATGGACGGCGCCCATGCCGCCCGCTTCCTCGACGCCCTCCAGCGGGAGATCGACACCTTGTCCGTTGTCCGATGAGCGGCCGTATTGCGGAGGCTCGGAAACTTCGGGAAACCGTACGACGGGAAGAGGCTGTGACGTACAGAGGCGAAATACGACAGAAGACGGAAGCCGACTACGAAACGGTGAGTCGGTTGGCAGGGGAGGCCTGGGCCGTGCGCTGATCCGCGCCGGACACGACCGTGCCCGCGACATGGGCCATGACTAATCGGTCGTGTCGGGCGATCGATCCGCGCTGCTGCGAACGGTCGGGCTGCGAAAACGCCCGCAACTACGGAGTTGTTCCGCCGTTCGACGTGCCGTCCGAATATTATATGTGCTGCCGTCTGCGGGAGGAGGCCGCGCCGGTCTCCGGGGCCGTTCGATATGCCGGGGAATTCTTCTGACCGGTCATGAAGCCGCGGGGCCTTCATGCATCGTTCACCTGACGCGCACGGCATTTGCGTGGCGCAGGCCCCTGTGCGCCTCTTTCGCGAGCGGGTGCGCAGACGGAGCCCTGTGCCGAAACCGGCCTATGCGAAACCGCTTCCGCAGGGCGCGATGTCGGGAAGAATGACGGCGGGTGGGTTTCCGCAGGGGCGTATCGTTTACGGCGGGAATCTCCGTATGGAGCCTCAGGACCGTGTGCGGATAATACGAAAAAACGAGACGGTTGCGGTAACCGTCTCGTTTCATTTCGTGGGAGCTGAGGGATTCGAACCCCCGACCCTCTGCTTGTAAGGCAGACGCTCTGAACCAGCTGAGCTAAGCTCCCGAAAGAATGGCTTGGGACTGCAAAGGCTACTTGCGACCGACACCCCTTGCGGGACATCTCCTTGCAGTTTTCTAAAGAACCTTTCGCAACCCTCGCGCATTGGCGCCTGAACAAGGACTTGAACCTAGGACCCCATGATTAACAGTCATGTGCTCTAACCAACTGAGCTATTCAGGCTTC
>ERZ778514.1518-NODE-1518-length-17091-cov-30.896689_pt1 | contig 17091 bp, 10 predicted proteins | sample MGYA00510344_ERZ778514 | MGnify/ENA primary metagenome ERZ778514 (study PRJEB29527, sample SAMN07138968) | mouse gut metagenome | material: feces | host: mouse | place: China:Nanjing | collected 2016-01-25 ... | reverse complement strand
TGATGATGAAACCATAGACAAAAAGTAGGACAAAAAGTAGATGTAACGCAGTTTTTGATCCGGGTTGTCCAATGTGTTGTATATATTGTCCTATAACAGACACTATAATATAGTCGTTTAATCTAACTTTGCAATATCTCAGACAGGTATAATTAATAGGGTAAGAAAGATTGATTTTTAGTTTGTTCGGAAATGGCTAATACCATTTGATCACCTTAAATAATTTAATAAACAACAATACATTTCTAATGGACAAAGCAGTTTGTGCCTCCGAAATAAAGAGTTGGTTGTTGGGGCTCATCCTCACAATTCTCTTTATACCCGTTTCGGCATTCGCACAAAATCAAAGGACAGTTACGGGTACTGTCAGTGATGAGACTGGAGAACCGCTTATCGGTGCGACGGTCAAAGTTGTAGGAGAGCCAATAGGTGTCGCAACTGACATCGATGGACACTTTATCCTAAATGTGCCTAACAGTGCAAAACAATTGTTGATTTCCTATGTAGGATATGACAATCTTACGGTGGATATCACATCTGAAGTGATGAATATTATGATGAAACCGAATTCCGAAATTTTGGATGAGGTTGTAGTCATCGGTTATGGCGTGAGGAAAAAGGATGACCTCACTGGGTCTGTATCTACAGTCAGTGAGAAGGATTTTAACAAAGGTATGATTTCCTCGCCTGAAGAACTTGTTAATGGCAAGATTGCAGGTGTGCAGATTGTAAACGGAGGTGGTTCCCCAACCTCCGGTTCGACAATCCGCGTGCGTGGCGGTGCATCGCTCAATGCTTCAAATGATCCTCTCATTGTTCTTGATGGAGTTCCAATGGAAGTAGGCGGTTCTGTAACTGGTAGTGGTAATTTCCTGAGCTTGATAAATCCCAATGACATTGAAAGCATGACGATTCTTAAAGACGCGTCTTCAACAGCCATATATGGTTCCCGTGCATCTAATGGTGTCATTATTATCACGACAAAGAAAGGCAAAGGTGACGGTATCAAAGTTTCGTTCCAAACGACAAATTCTATATCGACCAAGACCAAGACTTCCGATATGCTCTCAACCGATGAATTTATTGGCATAGTTAATGAATTAGGTACAGATCGTCAGAAATCTCTTCTTGGCAATAGCCGTACAAATTGGAATGATCAGATTTATCAGACAGCTTTTGGTACAGATAATAATCTTAGCGTATCAGGACGAGCCACGTCGTGGTTGCCATTCCGTGTATCGGCCGGAGCATATTATCAGGATGGTATTCTCAAAACCGACAACGCAAAGCGATTCACAGGTAATCTGAATCTTACACCCTCGTTTTTCCGTGATGAACTACGTTTCCAGTTTAGTTTGAAAGGCACATATTCTAAAAATAGATTCGCTGATACGGGTGCGATCTGGGGCGGTGCCACATTAAATCCTACTATTCCTGTATATTCCGGTAACGATTCTTTTGGTGGATATAATGAGGCTATTGATGCCAACGGTATTCCTGTAACAGGTGCTTTGGCAAACGCATTAGGTCGTCTAAATCAATACAAATCCACATCTGATGTATATCGAGTGATTGGCAACATTGATGTTGATTGGAATATCCGTTGGGTAAAGGGATTAAGACTCCACGCAACCGGAGGTTATGACTGGTCCAAAGGGGAAGGATATATTTACGTTCCTAAAGAAGCCATATCATATTACACAACCGGTGGCAGAGACTACAAATACGGTCCGCAAAAGAACTATAATCGTTTGTTGACTATATATGCCAACTATAATCGAGATTTCGAGGCTATTAACTCAAATGTAGATGTAACATTTGGTTATGACTATCAGTATTGGAAATACACAACGCCTTTTTACGCCGTTCTTAATGCAGATGGTGTACAGCAATCAACATCCGCGGCAACAGATCAACGACACTCTCTCATTTCATATTATGGCCGCTTGAATTATACATTTATGAACCGTTATCTTCTGACGGCGACTGTTCGTCGGGATGGCTCTTCACGCTTTTCAAAAGACAATCGCTGGGGTACATTTCCTTCAGTAGCTCTTGCTTGGCGAGTATCACAGGAGAACTTCTTTGAGCCACTTCGTGGTTGGGTAAATGACCTTAAACTCAGAGCATCTTATGGCGTTACCGGTCAGCAGGATGGAATTACAAACTATGGATATATTCCTGTTTACACTCCCGGTCTTGATGGAGCACAATATATGTTTGGAGGGAATCCGGTATATACCTATCGTCCCGAAGCATATAATCCTGATTTGAAATGGGAAACTACCAAATCATGGAACTATGGTATTGATATATCTTTACTTGAAAACCGGTTTACATTCTCCGCAGATTATTATACCCGCAAAACAGAAAACCTTCTTGCAACTGTTCCTGTGCCAGCCGGAACAAACTTTGACAAATTGATGCTTGAGAATGTAGGCAATGTTGATTCAAAAGGATTAGAGCTTGCGTTAACCGCACATCTAATAGATAATAAAGATTGGTCTTGGTCTATGACTGCAAATGCAGCTTGGCAACGTGTACGCATCAAGAACCTGACGCTTACGCCTGGTGCTCCAAGTCCTGATACTGAGGTTGGTCCTTGGATTGATGCATACCAGATGCAGGTATTCTCCACAGATTATGCGCCCTATTCATTCTATCTATACAAGCAGTTGTACGATCAGGAAACAGGCAGACCTATTGAGGGTCTCTATGCGGACTTGGATGGCGATGGGGAGATAACAACAAATGACCGTTATCATTGCCATTCCCCAGCCCCTGATTGGATTTTGGGTCTATCAACAAACCTGAGATATAAGAAATGGTCTTTGTCAACTTCTCTTCGAGCCAATATCGGAGGATACATCTTTAACGGCATGGCAATGAATACAGGTGCTTGGGAAACCATGAGTTATAATGATTATCAGCTTAATAATCTGAATCGCAGTTTCCTTGACACCAGATTTACACGCCGTCAGTATTTAAGCGATTATTATCTTGAAAACGCATCGTTCCTGAAAATGGATAATTTACAGCTGACATATGATTTCGGCCAGATTTATAAGAGCCTGAATCTACATGTATCAGCAATGGTTCAAAACGTGTTTACCATTACGAAATATAAAGGCGTTGATCCTGAAAGCGGAAACGGAGTTGATACAGCAGTTTATCCGCGTCCTCGGACATATTCAGTAACAGTTGGACTTAATTTCTAAAATATCGAAAAATGAGAATACTTAATATATTATCAGGACTTATGGTCGGATTTGGGCTGTTACTGAGTAGCTGCACCGATGACCTCGATCAGATGCCTGTAACAGAAACGACATCGCAGGATGTCTATTCAAATCCAGAGAACTATAAAAAAGTTCTCGCCAAGATTTATGCGTCTTATGTTCTCGCTGGACAAGGTCAAGGAGGTGACAATGGCGACTTGACAACAATCAACGGACAAGATTTCTCAAGAGGTTATTTCAACCTTCAAGAAGCAGCTACCGATGAAGTTGCCAATACATGGTTGTCTGGAAACAACCTGATTGATTTGACCTACATAAATTGGAGTCCAAAAGATTCATGGGTGTCAGATTCATATTATTGGTTGTTTTTCAACATCACTCTTTGCAATGAATTCTTGCGCCATTGTTCTGATGTAGAAATCAGCAAATTCTCTGCACCGGAACAGGAAGAGATTAAGAGCTTCCGTTCTGAAGCCCGTTTTATGAGAGCATTCAGTTATTGGATGGTTCTTGACCTTTACCGTAAAGGTCCCAAGGTGGATGAAAACACACCTGTCACCGGCTTCATCCCTGAAGCATATGACGGACCCGGTTTGTTTGATTTCATTGAAAGTGAGTTGAAGGAGCTTGTCACCGAAAGTTCCGCATCTGCTTTGCCTGATTCTAATGAATACGGACGAGCAAGCAAACCTACTGCCTGGGCTCTTCTTGCAAGGCTATACCTTAATAGCGCAGTTTATAGAGGGACTGTTGATACTAAATATTATACTGAATGTATCACAGCATGCCACAAAGTGATTTCAAATCCCTCCTATTATCTTGAGCCGGATTATGCAAAACTCTTCAACGCTGATAATCATAAGCGTACTCATGAGATATTGTTCGCTATGGTATGCGATGCAACCACATCTGTAACTTGGGGTGGTGGTACTTATCTGGTATGTGGGTCATGTGGTAACTCCAGTACTCAGGATCCTGCAAAATATGGTTTGACAAACGGCTGGGGTATGTTCCGTGCCCGTGGAGAAATCACCTCCAAATTCGGAGACATCGCCACAACAGGTGATTCTCGTGCTATGTTCTACACAGATGGTCAGGAGCAGTTCTTTACAGGTGCTATAGATAATCAATCTGAGGGCTATTTCTTTGAGAAGTTCACTAATCTTACAGATGATGGTGTCGCAGCCTCTAACTCAGTTGCAACTGGCTGTTCAACAGACTATCCAATGATTCGACTGGCTGATGTGTATCTGATGGCTGCCGAAGCTTTACTGAGAGGTGGGGCAGGTATTTCAAGAGCAGAAGCACTCGAATTAGTTAATAAAGTTAGGTTACGTGCTTACAACGGTGATGAAAGTGGCAAGATTTCTGACGGAGATTTCACTCTTGACTTTATTCTTGATGAACGTGGACGAGAACTATATCTTGAATCAATACGGCGAACAGACCTTGTCCGGTTTGACAAGTTCACAACCGATTCGTATATCTGGCAATGGAAAGGTGGCGTACTGGATGGTCGTGCTGTAAATGCAAAATATAACATATATCCGATTCCGGATACAGACTTGACTGCTAATCCAAATCTTACAAACCCATTATATTGATATTAAATCATGAAAATTTTTAATATAATTCGGACAGCATTGATGTCGGGAGCTTTTATAATGGGCTTGGCATCATGCGAAAGCGACATAGAGCCTGTCTATGTCATACCTTCCGATGACATTACATTAGGAGGTGCGACAGGAGAAATAATCCTGAGTGCAAATAATCCCCAGGCTCTCGCCATGACCATTTATTGGAGTGGCGATGGACAGTTGTCCTTGGATAACTCTCTTATACAGGCGCCTGTCAATGCTGCGGAAGAGACACTTCAATTGTCTAAAGATGAGCAGTTCTCATCAACAATAGATCTAACTGTAGAAAAAGGTGTACGTTCAAAACAGTTCCTTTGCGAAGAACTCAACTCTTTATTAGGCCGTCTTGGATATACAGCTGATGAGAAAGCACCTCTGTACATTCGTGTTCGCTCAGTTTTGGCTGCCAATGTTGAGCCGACGTATTCATCAGTAATCAAGGTAATGGTTCAATCCTACCGAATACACCTCATTCTGGGCACTGTTCTTGATAAAGATTGGAATGAAACGTCCATGAAACTTGCTTCGCCAGAAGAAAATGGTATCTATAAAGGATTCATGGGAGTAAATGGTTGGACTAACTGGTGGTTCCGTGAAGCAAACAACGTAGTGTGGGGCAATCTTGGAGAATCCGGTAAAACGTTCTTTGCCTCCTCTGCTGATGACCATTGGAATTTCTGGTTCCCCGATCCTGCCGGTTGCTACTTTACAACGCTTAATACAGTTGAGGGCTGGTGGAGCGGTCTTCACATTGAAAACTTAACCGTATCGGGTGATATAGTAGGTGAGATGACATACAATATGAAGGCAAATCAATGGACTCTTCCCATAAATCTCACTTCGGCCTCAACGGTTTCAATAAGTATTAAGGGACAAGGTAGCCTATATAATAAGGAAACTTCGGATATGGGACCGGCTATTCAACAGAATGTCGCATTTGGAGGAAACTCACAGAATCTTTCATTTGGAGAAACCGGTACAGTTATTTCGGTTGATCTACCTGCTGGAGAAACAACACTTGTGCTTGATTTAACTAATCCATTGGAATATACAATCGGTGCTGGAGAAGCCGCTCCTGAGCCTGAGGCAGAACCAAGATTATACTTCTCCGGAGTTGTCAACTGGGATGGTTTTGATGACTACATTTCCCTGTACGATGAAACAAATCGGTGCTATGGTGGTGCGCATTGGGTTAACTCAGAATGGGGATACCGCGCATATCCGCAAGCCGATTGGGGCATAGCCTATAAAGGCGCTCCGGACGCAACAGGGTTGTCCGGATGTCTGATTCTTGCAGAATCAGGTAATGACGGAAACATACCTGCTCCTGAAAGCGGACTGTATGTTATGGATTTCAATATGAAAGATCTCTCATATACATTGACAAAGGTTGATAACGTAACATTCACCGGCTTAAATGATGATTGGTCGGAACATCCTATGCAACAATCCTCTGATAACCCTGAGGTATTTACTGCTGAGTTCGTTAAGGAAAAGGAAACCCCTTGGGGCGTCAAGGTCTTGATTAATAATAATTGGAGTCTCTTCTTCGGAGGCGGCAATGGTAATTTGCTTCTTGGACATTCAGATGCTACTACCGGCTTTGACGGAGACAACGCTCTAACGGTTGGCGAGACCTACATACTTACCGTTGATCTGGGCAAACAAACATATTCTTATTCCCTTAAATAATTACGATAAATGAAGATGACAACAATCATATCCGCATTTGCATTAGCCACTGCATTGGTTTGTGGCTCATGCACAGAGGATGGTCCTGTCACCAATCCTCGACAGGATGATACAAACATAGAAAAAGCCACCGGATTCGCACGCGGTGCTGATGTAAGTTGGCTTACGCAAATGGAATCTGAAGGCCGTAAATTTTTCACTCCGGGCGAGGACCGTCAGGAAATGGAATGTATGCAGTTGCTCCGCGACTACTGCGGCGTAAATTCAATACGACTTCGCGTATGGGTAAACCCAGCCGAAGGATGGAACAATATCGATGATGTTGTTCTAAAAGCCCGTCGTGCAGAGTCGCTTGGACTCCGAACCATGATCGACTTTCATTTCTCTGATACATGGGCTGACCCCGGTCATCAAGAAATGCCTGAAGCGTGGAAAGAACTGTCATTCGACAATCTTAAGAACGCAGTTGCCCAACACGTTTCCGATGTGCTTACAGCCCTAAAAAACGTGAACGTCACACCGGAATGGGTGCAGATTGGAAATGAAACCACTCCCGGTATGATGCTGCCTGTTGGCTCGATCGAGGAGAATCCGGCTCAATATACTGCCCTCAATAATTCGGGTTATGATGCGGTTAAGGAAGTATTCCCTGAAGCAAAAGTCATCGTGCATCTTGACGGAGGAAATAACCAGTGGGCTTATGATCGTATGTTTGATGCTTTGGAAGCAAATGGGGGAAAATATGATATGATCGGCATGTCTTTATATCCTTATTGGGCCGAGCAACAGGGCGAAACCGGAGGTTGGATGAAAGTTGCAGATGATTGTATTGCTAATATCAACCATCTTAAACAGAAATACAACAAGCCTGTGATGATTTGCGAGATAGGTATGCCATACGATCAGCCTGAACCATGCAAACAACTGATTGCAAAAATGATGAATGCTCCAGTTGAGGGGATATTCTACTGGGAACCACAAGCTCCCAATGGCTATAACGATGGTTATAATCTCGGATGTTTTGATAATGACGCACCTACAATAGCACTTGACCCATTTAAGGAAAAATGAAGTCTATGAAGAAATGCACAAAAATAATAGTAATGGCTCTTTCGGGAGCCATTACTTTAACCTCCTATGCTCAACGCTCGGTAACAACATTGAATGATGGCTGGCAGTTTTCAAATGGGGCATTGCAAGATGTTAAAGAGTGGCAAACGGTGAGAGTACCACATGACTGGGCAATTTATGGTCCTTTTGATCGTGCGAATGATTTACAGAGTGTCGCTATCGAACAGAACGGAGAAAAAGAAGAAAGTATAAAAACAGGACGCACTGGAGGTCTCCCCTTTATTGGGAAGGGAGTATATCGAACAACTTTCGACATCTCTGATACTACAAATGTTACTTACACATTGCTCTTTGACGGTGCTATGAGTAATGCTAAGGTCTGTATAAATGGACGTCATGCGATTACATGGCCATACGGATACAATTCGTTTTATGTCGGCATAGACTCACTCGTCAGACTTGGTCACAATGATTTGGTGGTAACATTACAGAACTTTGACAAACAATCAAGATGGTATCCCGGAGCAGGATTGTATCGTAATGTACACTTGATAAAAACCAATCGAGTACATATCCCAGTATGGGGTACATACATTACCACACCGGACATAAAAGAAGATTACGCTTCAGTCAATCTTGTTATGGAAATTGACGGAGTGAGGCAGTTTGACCAATCTCCTTATGGAGAAACCGTAGATGTATCTACAACTATTTTTTCACCGGAAGGTGTTGAAGTAGCTAAAGATGCGACAAAATATTATGCCCGTGGACAGGAGTTGTCTCAAAAGTTCATAGTCAAAAATCCTGCTTTGTGGTCACCTGAAACTCCTAATTTATATATAGCCAAGACTCAACTTTCTGTTGATGGTAATGTAGTTGATACATATGAAACCCGTTTTGGTATCCGTAAATTAGAATATATACCGAATAAAGGTTTCTTCCTTAATGATATACCAACAAAATTCAAAGGTGTATGTAATCATCATGATCTCGGACCTCTCGGAGCTGCGGTAAATGAATCTGCTTTACGCCATCAAGTGTCGTTACTGAAAGAGATGGGAGCCAATGCAATACGAACCGCTCATAATATGCCTGCTCCGGAACTTGTACGAATCTGTGACGAAATGGGCATGATGCTTATGGTTGAGCCTTTCGATGACTGGGGTTTTCGTCCTAAATCCGAAAATGGCTACGGTAAATTTTTTAATGAATGGGCACAACGGGATGTAACGAATATGGTAAAACAGTATCGTTCAAATCCTTCTGTAGTTATGTGGTCAATAGGTAATGAAGTCCCTTCTCAATGGGGAAAGCCTGGAATGGACGAATTACTTATGCTTCAAAGTCTTGTACATAGACTTGATGCTACACGACCTGTGACTTGTGGCATGGATCAAATTGGTTCCGTTTTGGATAATGGCTACGCGGCGGCACTTGATATTCCGGGATTTAATTATAAACCACAGTATTATCAGATGGCATATAGGCGTCTTCCGCAAAAACTTATACTCGGTAGTGAAACTGCATCTACAGTATCTTCACGAGGGCAATATATGTTCCCGGTGATACCTGTGGCAGATATGAAATACGAGAGCCACCAATCATCATCTTATGGAACTGAATACTGTAGTTGGAGCAACATCCCAGACTTTGATTTTGCGGCAGATGATGATTTCCCTTGGATGATAGGTCAATTTGTATGGACTGGATTTGATTACCTTGGAGAACCATCTCCTTATGATACTGATGCATGGCCCAACCATTCAAGCATGTTTGGCATATTCGATTTGGCAAGTCTGCCAAAAGACATCTTCTATCTCTACCGCTCACAGTGGCGCAAGGATAGTCCTACGCTTCATATCCTACCCCATTGGAATTGGGCTGGACGCGAGGGCAAGATAACTCCTGTCATGGTTTACACGTCATATCCAGAAGCCGAACTTTTTATTAATGATAAATCACAGGGCCGACGCAAAAAAGATACCTCAATTGAGGCAAGCAGGATACGTGATGGATGGAAAGAGTATAATGACTATACACTTCAACATCGAGCCGAAGATGCGTCCAAGCTAATGAACCGATACAGGCTAATTTGGGATGAGATTGTGTACGAACCGGGAGAAGTTAAAGTGGTGGCCTACGATGACAAGGGCAATGCGGTGGCAGAGGAGGTTATACGCACGGCTGGTAAACCTCATCATATTGTTCTTACATCTCATCGTACAGAATTGAATGCAAATGGAGATGATCTCGCTTATATTACTGTACAAGTGGCCGATAAAGATGGGAATATTATTCCTACTGATAATCGCTTAGTCAAATTTGAAGTAACCGGTAATGGCTCATTTGAGGCTACTGCCAATGGCGATCCTACATGTTTAATGTCATTCCAAAAACCAGAAATGAAACTATTTAGTGGAGCTGCCACTGCTATTATCCGCTCTGCAAAAAAGACTGGCAATGTGACATTGAAGGCTTCCGCAAAAGGTATAAAAGATGGAATAATAACTATTCCTGTTAGATAGTGATATCAGGATGATAAGGTAAAAAAGATTGTTTAAGGTTTGATTGAGGGGGGGTATTCTTTTCCTCCCTCAATTTTTAAAATTCCAAGAAAAAAATTAATCACATATGGAACTAACAGAAAAAATTCACAAAAAATTCACCGGTTTGTTTGGTAACGGTGGAACATTCTATGCCTCAGCAGGACGTATCAATCTAATCGGCGAGCATACAGATTACAACGGAGGCTTCGTATTTCCCGGAGCTATTGACAAGGTGATAATGGCTGAAATCAAGCCAAATGAATCAGACTGTGTTCGTGTAATCTCTCTTGATCTTAACGAGAAAGCAGAGTTTGGTCTTAATGAGGAAGATGCTCCTAAGGAAAGCTGGGCACGCTACATCTTTGGTGTATGCCGTGAAATACTCAAACGTGGTGGTACAGTCAAGGGGTTCGATGCAGTTTTTGCAGGAAATGTTCCTCTTGGAGCCGGACTCAGTTCCTCGGCTGCACTCGAAAGCTGTTTCGCTTTCGCAATCAACGATATGTTCAATGAGAATAATATCGACAAGTTTGAACTTGCGAAAATCGGTCAATCAACGGAACACAACTACTGCGGCGTGAATTGTGGAATTATGGATCAATTCGCTTCTGTAATGGGACAGAAAGGGAAACTCATGCGTCTTGACTGCCGCTCAATGGAATTTGAATACTATCCATTCAATCCCGAAGGTTATAAACTGGTGCTCGTTGACTCAGTGGTAAAACATGAACTCGCCGATTCTCCATACAATAAGCGTCGCCAGTCGTGCGAGCGTGTGGCAAAACGCCTCGGTATCGAAACTCTGCGTGATGCAACAATGGATATGCTAAAGGCAATCCGCACCGACATTACTGCAGAGGATTACTTCCGTGCCAAGTTCGTCATTGAGGAAAAAGACCGTGTACTCGCAGTTTGTGACGCATTGGTTGCCAGTGACTATACGACTGTAGGACAGAAGATGTATGAGACTCATAAGGGGCTTTCTGAGGACTACGAAGTGAGCTGCGAAGAATTGGACTTCCTCAATGAAGTGGCAAAAGAATGTGGTGTCACTGGCTCCCGTATAATGGGGGGCGGCTTCGGTGGCTGTACCATAAATCTCGTAAAAGATGAGTTGTATGATAACTTCGTACATACTGCAATGACCCGTTTCACCGAGAAATACGGCCATGCTCCGAAAATCTATCCTGTCGTAATAAGCGATGGCGCTCATAAAGAAGAATAATATGGACTCAAAGAAAACAGTATTGGTTTCAGGGGGTGCGGGCTATATCGGCTCACACACTGCGGTGGAACTTCTCAACGCCGGATACAACGTTGTAATCATTGACAATCTTTCAAATTCGGAGAAAGACTCAGTGGAAGGGGTCAAGAAGATAACCGGTAAGGATGAGGCTTTTGAAGTTGTTGACACATGCGATAAAGCCGCTCTCCGAGGGATTTTTGATAAATATCAGTTCGACAGTGTTATTCACTTTGCCGCATATAAAGCCGTCGGAGAATCTATGGCTGAACCACTGATGTATTATCAGAACAATCTGGTATCATTCATGAACATTGTAGAGATGATGAAGGAATACAATCGTCCGAATATCCTGTTTTCATCATCTGCAACAGTATATGGTGATGCAGAACACCTTCCCGTAACCGAACAAACTCCACGTCAGCCAGCAACATCTCCCTACGGAAACACAAAGCAGATTGCCGAAGATATTCTCCGCGATTGTTGCCGTGCGTATAACGACGTTCATGGCATTGCACTACGCTATTTCAATCCAATCGGTGCTCATCCATCGGCTCTTATCGGCGAACTACCTCGAGGTGTCCCCAATAACCTCGTGCCGTTCATCACTCAGACAGCTGCTGGTATCCGGCCGATGCTCAGCGTGTTTGGCAACGACTATGATACCCCTGACGGAACTTGTCTGCGCGACTATATCGACGTAGTAGATTTAGCTAAAGCTCATGTGGCGGCTGTTGACCGTATGACTGAGGGCAAGATGGATGAAAAGTATGAGATTTTCAATATAGGCACAGGCCGTCCGGTATCGGTTCTCGAACTCATTACTGAGTTTGAGAAAGTGAATAATCTCAAACTTCCCTACAAGATGGTTGACCGTCGTCCCGGTGATGTACCCGCTGTATGGGCAGAAACATCACGAGCCAATGAAATCCTCGGTTGGAAAGCTGAACGCACCATTGACCAGACGCTAAAAGCGGCATGGGAATGGGAGAAGCATGTACGAAACTTAAAATAATAGCAACTTATATGAAACCAACATTATTCGTTCTTGCCGCTGGAATGGGGAGTCGTTACGGTGGTCTGAAGCAACTCGACCAATTAGGGCCGCAAGGCCAAACCATTATGGATTATTCAATTTATGATGCCATTAAAGCCGGATTTGGTAAGGTTGTATTTGTTATCCGTAAAGATTTCGAGCAGGATTTCCGAGATAAAATCCTATCAAAGTATGAGGGACATATCCCGGTTGAGGTAGTTTTCCAGTCAGTTGACAAACTTCCGGAAGGTTTCTCTTGCCCAACAGACCGTACTAAGCCATGGGGCCCAGCACACGCTGTCATCATGGCTGCTGGAGTAATCAAGGAACCTTTCGCAGTCATAAACGCCGATGATTTCTATGGCCGCAACTCGTTTGAGGTAATAGCCCAGGAGTTGATGCGTCATCGTGACCGCAAAGGTGACTACTGCATGGTAGGGTTCCGTGTGGGCAACACTATGAGCGAAAGCGGCGGGGTATCGCGTGGTGTCTGCGAAAATAAGGATGGACTACTGACGTCCGTTGTGGAACGTAAGAATATCGCCTATGACAAAGAGCACAACATCGTTTTCACAGACGAGAACGGCATAGAGCAAACCCTCGACCCAATGACACCAGTGTCAATGAATATGTGGGGATTCACACCTGACTATTTCGACTACGCAACACGCGAATTTACCAAATTTCTTGAGCGAGATATAAATATTCCTAAATCCGAGCAGGTAATTCCCGATGTCGCCGACGCGCTCATTAAGGGCGGTGAGGCAACCATCAAGGTGCTTGATACAGACTCGCGATGGTTCGGTGTGACATACGCTGAAGATCGCCCCGTTGTAGTCGCTAAGTTTGCCGAACTCGGAGCCAAGGGTGAATATCCCGAAAAGATGTTCTGAAATATTATTTTATTTGAGAGATAAAAGCTCGTTTAGGAAGGACTGCTAATTCTCCCCGAATTAGCAGTTGTTTTTTTGATGGACGCTTAATTGAAGTTTTCAATATGAATAAAGTTCTGATTATTGATGCTTCCGAAACTGACGGTCGTATCATGTCCAGATTGTTGATTCGGGCTGGATATGATCCCGTAAAGGCGGATAACATCGAAACTGGGAGAATTGAGGCGGCTAAACTGCCTCCCGGTGCAGTTATCGTCACGGCATTACGATTGTCAGACGGTACAGCAAGAGATTTAATCAACTGGCTGAAGAAGGAGAACTACGGTTTTCCGGTCATAGCCATAGTAGAAAATCTGAACAACGCAGATGTAGTAAGCATCATGCGTGGTGGCGGAGCGATGGATGTAATACAACGTCCGGCAATCGACAAGCAGCTTGTTGAAACAGTCGCGCAGTATGCCAAAGAGGAAAACGAAACATTCTCTCTCGGCAAGCTCCTGATACCACGTCAGAGTAAGGAATGGCAGGAGATTGAGCGAAAGATACAGTCTATCGCCAAAATCAACGCTAATGTTATCGTATTCGGTGCAAGTGGCACGGGTAAGGAACAGGTCGCGTTGGAAATCTACCGTCAGAGCCCCCGCTCACAAAAGCCGCACATCGTAGTTGAGGCAGGTGGAGCCGGGCTGATTGGTAAGCACGACCCAAAATCAGAAAGGAGCGAAACCTACAACCGCATCAAAAGTTACTTCGAGAATGCCAACGGTGGAACAATCATCGTTAAGAATCTCCACTTGCTGAGTTTTGAAAAGCAATCTGTACTATTGCACATCCTCGAAGAAGAACATCCTAATGTTCGCGTCATTTGTACCGCAGAGCCATATCTCCGCCGCATGATGACCGAACAAACCTTCCGCCCTAACCTTATGTACATACTCCGAGAATTCGAGATTGTCATCCCGTCACTCCGCGAAGTGACCGAGGACATTCCGGTACTGGCTGATGCGTTTCTCAAAATGTATGCCGGAAAGACAGAACAATCAGTGAAACGACTTGACGCATCCGCAATCAAAGCCCTGAAACAGCATCTTTGGATAGGCAATGTGAGAGAACTGAAGAATGTCATCATACAAGCAGCCTTCGGAACAGATAGCGATGTTATCACATCATCAGACCTTACATTCAATGTTTCTGATCCGGAAGATTATGAGGACGTTCACTTGAAGAATCCTTCTGATGAAAAGCGGCGTATAACTGATGCTTTGAGCCGAACAGGGTGGAATAAATTCCAAGCAGCCAAGCTATTGAAGATTAGCCGCACAACACTTGATTACAAGATTAGGCAATTCGGAATTAACAAAGACGAAGTGTGAAAGCCCGTTAATTCGCCAAAATTTTGTATCTTTGTGGCGAATTTAGAAATAATGGCGACTGGAGAGACAGTCGCGTTCTGATACAACATAACATAAGACCGCTTATGGATTAACTGAAAATCTGGACAATTTTCAATACTCAATTCTATAGGCTGATGCTTATGCTATGCTACTGCATAGCGTACATCTGCCATATTGAGTAGCCCGAGTCCAGATGGGTCAGTTTTGTGGTGGGTGTGCGCTTTTTTGTGTGCGCTTTTTTTTATGCCCATTTCTGTTCACTTTTGGGACACAATGTTCATTGTTTGAACAATCTCCGATTTTAACCTTCCTTAATTTCAAGCCTGACTCTAATCACATATATTCATATTATCAACGAATTACAAATTAACATTTGTTTTTGTAATCCATTTGTAACAGGTGCGGGTTTATATCAGCGAAACAAAAACATTATGTATAACCCGTTAAATTCAACCCCGATAAATGGATGTATTTTCACTTACCGAAACCGAGTTCTTCCGCCTGCTGACGGAAGGTAACAACGAAAACCTGCACATTGCCTACAAAGACTTTGTGCTTCAGGTCAGCGAGATCTGCCACAACACACAAGACATAACCTATGCAATATCGGCATTGCTCTATGCCGAGGTGGAGATAGCCCATCTTCAGACAGAGGCGATGCGAAAAGAGGTCAGCCAGCACCTGACATCGTTCATCAGCAAGGCCCTCACATTTGTCCGCCGTACTATCAGCCACATCAAGGAAATACCTGTAAAGACTGTGCCCATAGAAGATTCTATTGATGATATAGCCCTCAACTGGGAGGCAAACAAATCGGCACTAATTGAACTTGGATATGCCTTCAAGGTAGCCAACTGCTTCGGCTCCAACGTCACTGTCAAGGAGATAATCAACAAACTCGCCAAAGCGTTCCATGTTGATATACCCGAAAACTACATCTACAAGAAATACAATGAAATGAAGGTAAGAAGCCGCAATAGCCGTACCTATTTCATTGACAGCCTTACCATGTCGTTAAACAGCTTCATGGCAAAGCAAGACGAGGAAGATTGACTCGTCAGACCGATGTCCACCACTATATCCAATACTGATTTTTGACCCGGAGAGGGTTGTTTATTCTTTTCATCTTTCATAGTTTTTAAGGGAAATGCCCTGCCGTCCGCGAAGGATAGCAGGGCATTGATTTTTTGTATAGTTACTTGTTGCGCAACAGGTGGCGTAGTCTGGGGTCTGCGGCGATGCGCTCAATCTCAGATTTTACGATGGTTTTCACATCGTGCTTGATTTTGTCATAGTTGCGTTGGATAGCTGCCTTCATTATGGACTTGTCGGAAGTATCGTCCTTGAAATCCGTAATCAGCGGAATAGGCTTATACGCCGCTGTTTCCTCCGCCACCCGCTTGTTGTCAACTACAATTTCAGCATGAAATATCTTCTGCCGAATACGCTCGTCAAAGTTGTCGCTGACAGCTCCGACAAACATTCCCTGTGTCAGAGTGGATATTTTGCTTGCCGGAATAAGGCTGTCCATCTGGGTGTTGATGGAATGACTTACATCGTTGCGGTTGATGCTCATTGACTGCCGCTGCTGGAGAACCTTTCCAAACCGTTCAGATAGAGTCTTAGCGGTTTCTCCCACGACCTGCCCGGAGAAGATATTTCCGACGGTGTTCATCACTACGGCTGCCTCCTTGTCGCCATAGTCGCGTTTGAGCTGGGAGAAGTCCTGAAAGCCGAGGCATACGGCTACCTTATTGCTTCGCGCAGTGGCAATTAGATTGTCTAAGCCCTTGAAATATATCGTGGGGAGCTCGTCAATTATGACACCTGACTTCAACATTCCCTTCTTATTTATCAGCTTCACAATTCTGGAATTGTAAAGTCCGAGTGCCGCTCCATAAATATTCTGACGGTCGGGATTGTTGCCGACACACAGGATTTTCGGTTCATCGGGATTGTTGATGTCGAGCGTGAAATCATCGCCGGTCATAATCCAGTACAACTGCGGTGAAATCATACGCGAAAGAGGTATTTTTGCCGAGGCAATCTGTCCGGCCAACTGTTCTGCCGCCCCTCCCTGCCATGCGTCTATGAACGGCGACAGGTAATTTTCCAGCTCTGGATATGATGTAAGGATCGGGAAAATCTTTTCATAAGGACAGCAAAGAAACTCAATCGCGTGGGGGAACGTGCAGTACCTGCCATTCTCATAAATCTTGAGATACCAGATTATTGCAGCGAACAGCACGATTGGCGACTCCACAAAGAAATCGCCCTGCTTCTGGATATCGGGTAAGGCGGGGGCATTGCTGCCCCTTTCTCCCCTAAGAACCGTACGTG
>ERZ778514.1517-NODE-1517-length-17092-cov-22.509949_pt1 | contig 17092 bp, 9 predicted proteins | sample MGYA00510344_ERZ778514 | MGnify/ENA primary metagenome ERZ778514 (study PRJEB29527, sample SAMN07138968) | mouse gut metagenome | material: feces | host: mouse | place: China:Nanjing | collected 2016-01-25 ... | reverse complement strand
CCATCAACTACCGCACCTACAAGCCCGAGCGCGACGGCCTCTTCTGCGAGCGCATTTTCGGTCCGGTGAAGGACTATGAGTGCCATTGCGGCAAGTACAAGCGCATCCGTTACAAGGGCATCGTGTGCGACCGCTGCGGTGTGGAAGTGACCGAGAAGAAAGTGCGCCGCGAGCGCATGGGTCACATCAAGCTGGTGGTGCCGGTGGCTCACATCTGGTATTTCCGCTCTCTGCCCAACAAGATAGGCTATCTGCTTGGTCTGCCCTCGAAGAAACTCGACTCGGTGATCTATTACGAGCGCTACGTGGTGATCCAGCCCGGAGCTGCCGCCGACATCGAGAAGAGCGAGAGCGCCGAGAGCATCAAGAAGCCCGAGCCCCTCAAGCAGCTCGATCTGCTGAGTGAGGAGGAGTATTTCGACATCCTCGACAAGCTCCCGCGCGAGAACCAGATGCTCGACGACAGCGATCCCAACAAGTTCATCGCAAGGATGGGCGCCGAGGCCATCTATGATCTGCTGCAGCGCATCGACCTCGACGCGCTGGCCGACTCGCTCCGCGACCAGGCTCACCGCGAGGGTTCGCAGCAGCGCAAGACCGAGGCTCTCAAGCGCCTCCAGATCGTTGAATCGTTCCGTGCCAGCCGCCACCGCAACAAGCCCGAGTGGATGATACTTCAGGCCGTGCCTGTGATCCCGCCCGAGCTGCGTCCGCTGGTGCCTCTCGACGGCGGCCGTTTCGCCACGTCGGATCTCAACGACCTCTATCGCCGCGTGATCATCCGCAACAACCGTCTGAAGCGCCTGATCGAGATCAAGGCGCCCGAGGTGATACTCCGCAACGAGAAGCGCATGCTTCAGGAGGCAGTCGACTCTCTGCTCGACAACAGCCGCAAGTCGTCGGCTGTCAAGACCGATGCCAACCGTCCGCTCAAGTCGCTCTCCGACAGCCTTAAGGGCAAGCAGGGCCGCTTCCGTCAGAACCTTCTGGGTAAGCGTGTCGACTATTCGGCCCGTTCGGTGATCGTCGTCGGTCCTGAGCTGAAGATGCACGAGTGCGGCATACCCAAGAATATGGCAGCCGAGCTTTACAAGCCTTTCGTGATCCGCAAGCTCATAGAGCGCGGCATCGTAAAGACTGTCAAGAGCGCCAAGAAGATCGTCGACCGCAAGGAGCCGGTCGTATGGGATATCCTCGAATATGTGATGAAGGGTCATCCGGTGCTTCTCAACCGTGCCCCGACACTTCACCGACTCGGTATCCAGGCTTTCCAGCCCAAGATGATCGAGGGCAAGGCCATACAGCTTCATCCGCTGGCATGTACGGCGTTCAACGCCGACTTCGACGGCGACCAGATGGCTGTCCATCTCCCGCTGGGCAACGAGGCCGTGCTTGAGGCCCAGATGCTGATGCTCGGCTCCCACAATATCCTCAACCCCGCCAACGGAGCGCCTATCACCGTGCCGTCGCAGGACATGGTGCTCGGTCTGTACTACATCACCAAGCTCCGCAAGGGCGACAAGGGCGAGGGTCTGAAATTCTACGGACCCGAAGAAGCCCAAATAGCCTACAACGAGGGTCGTGTGACGCTCCACGCTCCGGTTTCGGTAGTGGTGGACGACATCGACGAGGAGGGCAATCCGATACAGCATCTTGTGGAGAACACTTCGGTGGGCCGCGTGCTTGTCAATCAGTTTGTGCCCCGCGAGATCGGTTATGTCAACGAGATACTTTCGAAGAAGAGCCTGCGCACTATCATCAGCAAGGTGATCAAGAAGTGCGGTATTCCGCGTTCGGCGCAGTTCCTCGACGATATCAAAAACCTCGGTTACTATATGGCCTTCAGAGGCGGCCTGTCGTTCAACCTCGGCGATGTTATCATCCCGAAGGAGAAGGAGGAGTACGTCAACGAGGGTTACCAGCAGGTGCAGGAGGTGATGAACAACTACTCCATGGGCTTCATCACCAACAATGAGCGCTACAACCAGATCATCGATATATGGACGCATGTCAACGCCCGCCTCGCCGACACGCTGATGAAGCAGATCTCGGCCGACCAGCAGGGCTTCAACCCCGTCTACATGATGCTCGACTCCGGCGCCCGTGGATCGAAGGACCAGATCCGTCAGCTTTCAGGCATGCGTGGCCTTATGGCCAAGCCGCAGAAGAGCGGTGCCGAGGGCGGTCAGATCATCGAGAACCCGATTCTGGCCAACTTCAAGGAGGGTCTGTCGGTGCTGGAGTACTTCATCTCCACCCACGGTGCCCGAAAGGGTCTGGCCGACACGGCTCTGAAGACCGCCGACGCCGGTTATCTGACCCGTCGTCTGGTTGATGTGGCTCACGACGTGATCATCCACGAGGAGGACTGCGGCACTCTCCGCGGCCTCGTATGCACCGAGATCAAGAAAAACGATGAAGTGGTGGTGTCGCTCGGCGAGCGCATCCTCGGCCGCGTTTCGGTCCATGACATCGTGGATCCGAAGACCGGCGAGATCATCGTTGCCGCCGGCGAGGAGATCAACGACGTTGCCGCCGACCGTATCAACGAGTCGCCGATCGAGTCGGTTGAGATCCGCTCGGTGCTCACATGTGAGTCGAAGAAGGGTGTCTGCGCCAAGTGCTACGGCCGCAATCTCGCCACCAACCGCCTCGTGCAGAAGGGCGAGGCCGTGGGCGTCATCGCCGCACAGTCGATCGGCGAGCCGGGCACACAGCTGACTCTGCGTACGTTCCACGTCGGCGGTGTGGCCAGCAATATCGCTGCCGTATCGTCGGTGACCTCGCGCTACGAGGGCGTGCTTGAGATCGATGAGCTGCGCACCGTCACCACCGACGAGAAGGACGCCAACGGACGGCCGGTGGAAGTGGTGATCGGACGTATGGCCGAGATGCGCATCATGGATCCGAACACGAAGATGATGCTCACCAATGCCAACATACCTTACGGTTCGAAGCTTTATTTCGGCAACGGCGACAAGGTGAAGAAGGGCGACGTGATATGCGAATGGGACCCCTTCAACGCCGTTATCGTCAGCGAGGCCGGCGGTGCGGTACGCTACGACAACCTTATCGAGAATGTGACCTACCGCACCGAGAGCGACGAGCAGACCGGTCTGCAGGAGAAGATCATCATCGAGTCGAAGGACCGCACCAAGGTGGCCGAGGCCAAGATCGTCGACGCCAAGGGCGAGATCATCAAGAGCTACTCGCTGCCTGTGGGCGCTCATCTTATGCTCGACGACGGCGCAGAGCTTAAGCCCGGCCAGATATTCGTCAAGATACCCCGCGCCACCGGTAATGCCGGCGACATCACGGGCGGTCTGCCCCGTGTCACCGAGCTGTTCGAGGCCCGCAACCCGTCCAACCCGGCCATCGTGTCCGAGATCGACGGCGAGGTGACCTACGGCAAGATGAAGCGAGGCAACCGCGAGATCATCGTCACATCGCGTCTGGGCGAGGAGAAGAAATACAATGTGCCTCTGTCGAAGCAGCTCCTCGTGCAGGAGAACGACTTCGTGAAGGCCGGCACTCCGCTCTCCGACGGCGCTATCACCCCCTCGGATATCCTCAATATCATGGGCCCGACGGCCGTGCAGGAGTATATCGTCAACGAGGTGCAGGACGTCTACCGTATGCAGGGTGTGAAGATCAACGACAAGCACTTCGAGGTGATCGTGCGCCAGATGATGCGCAAGGTCAACATACTCGATCCGGGCGACACCAACTTCCTGGAGCAGCAGATCGTCGACAAGCGCGCCTTCATGGAGGAGAACGACCGTATCTGGGGCAAGAAGGTAGTGGTGGATCCGGGCGATAGCCTCAATGTGCGCAAAGGTCAGATCATCACCGCCCGCAAGCTCCGCGACGAAAACTCGCCGCTGAAGCAGAAGGACCTCAAGCTCATCGTGGTGCGCGACGCCGTTCCGGCCACTTCGGAGCAGATACTTCAGGGTATCACCCGCGCCGCTCTCCAGACTTCGAGCTTCATATCGGCCGCATCGTTCCAGGAAACCACGAAGGTGCTCAACGAGGCCGCCATCAACGGCAAGGTCGACACTCTCGAGGGCATGAAGGAGAACGTCATCTGCGGTCATCTGATTCCTGCCGGTACCGGCCTCAAGGAGTATGAACGCCTTGTGGTGGCATCGAAGGACGATATCACCGAAACCATCGATGAGATGAAATAAATCGCCTGTGGTGTGCCGGAGCGGATCCTTCGCCGGACCCGCTCCGGCAGCGCCCCTCCGAAGCCCGTGTGACGGACGTTGTTACCGGCGTTCGTGATTATGATACAAAGCCCCTGCGTCCATGATGCGACGCAGGGGCTTGCTTTCTATGGGTAAAGCCCGGTGGGATTGAGGTCAGAATGTGATGGACGCGCCGATTTCGAGACGGCGGAGGGATGCGTCGATGATCCAGTTGCCCCGTCCGAGGCATCCGGGTGCTTCGGCCTTGTAGGAGCGCTCCGAGTGGTTGAAGCCAATGAAAAGATAGCGCAGTTTGAGATCTACCGGACTATTGGCGATGCGATAGGCTATACACGGTGTAAATCCGACCTCTGTCATGTCGGTATGCTTATATGGATATGTATTATTATATCCGTTGATAAGGTATCCGTTTGAAACATAGGCATTAAATGTGACGTGAGCTTCGGTGATGAGGCGAAGTTCTGAAGCAAATCTCATGAAGCTCCATTCTCCATATATGCCGACCCCGACATACTCGTTGTAATCTTTGAATTTTTCATATCTGAAAAGTGCACCGGCCTCCCAGTCAGCGTTGAATTTTATCCGATACGCGGCGAAGCTACCAGACCATAGTGGTTGTCGCTGTGATGATTGAAAGAGCGATGGCTGTGGCTGACTCCGAACAGTGCCGATACGGTGATTCCTCGGTCGTCGCTGAAGTCGATGGCTTGGCTCTGGTATATAGCACAAAAAGCGGCCATGATTGTAATAATAAGTCTTTTCATGGAGAAAGTGTGAATTAGATGGGGTATTTACGATGTTTATATTGTCGACCGGATGGTAAGTATATTCTGATAGTTATTGGATTGGGTTTTGCGCAAAGTTATAGAATTTAATTTTGAAAAATCAAGGTTTAATATTGTTAAATAAGAATAATAACAGTAAGGCGTGTTATGATATTCACAACATATTAGCTGAATGGGTAATACGCCCGTTGGACGTTGTGCGGCGTCGGGATCGGATGCGCGTAGCGAAGGGTAATGGTGACTATGCAGCGGGATGATGGTGGTGTGGGATAGTCAGAGGGAGTGATAGAGGTCGAGGACGGCGGCGGCGATGCGATCCCAGTCGTAGTCGGCGAGGTTGTAGGTGCGGCGTGCATGGCGCGCGGTCTTGTCGAGAATAAGTGCGGTCAGGGCGGCGGCGTCGCCGGGAGGAAAAAAGTCGGCGGGAGCAAGCTGCGGCAGGCGGCACGATTCGATGTCGCTCACAGCTACGTCGAGGCTGTGGCTCATGGCTTCGAGGAGTGCTATGGGGAGTCCTTCGTGGAGCGATGGCATTACAAACAGGGCTGCGTCGGCCAGCAGGGCGTTGATGCGTGACCGGTCGACGGTTCCTGTCATCACCACTCCGGATTCGGCTGCGAGCCTTGTGAGTGCCGCCGAGTAGGCTGTCGGATGGTCGGCTCCCCCGGCCACTACGATGCGCAGGCCGGCTTCGCGCAGTGCGGGGGCTGTTTCTATAAGTGTGTGGAGGCCTTTTTCGGGCACGAGGCGTCCGACGGCCACGACGTAGCGGCGCGGCTTTAGTCCGAGCGACGAGATCCATTGCGGGTCGGATGCTCCGGCGTCGGGAGGGTTGACTCCGTTGGGTATTGTGAGGAGTCTCCGGTGAGAGCCGTAGCGTGAGGTCAGTGACTCTGTGATAGGCCCGGAGATGGATATGACGGCGTTGCTTGTCAGCATTGCCGCGCGCTCTCCGAGGCGCAGTGCGAGGCGTGCGATGCGTCCCCATTTGGCGCGGTTGTAGTCGTGGCCGTGGAGTGTGGTGACCACTTTCATGCCGAGCAGACGTGCGATGGGCGCCATGAGAGCCGGTCCGCAGGCGTGGAGGTGGATTATGTCGGCTCCGGCCATTCGTGCCTTTACGACGGCCAGAAATGTGTGTATGATAGTTTCGGTCGACTGCCGTCTGGGGGAGTAGAGTGTGTCGAGCCTCACGCCACGGTAGGCGGTGCCGGCATCGGGCGACATATACGGACGGCGGCACATCACCGTCACATCGACTCCCCGGGCGGCTATCCGCGTATAAAGCTCGCAGCAGTGGGTCTCGACGCCTCCCTGTATGCCGGGAAATCCGCGTGTGCCTGCTACTGCGATCTTCATGTGGTGGAGATAGCTATGATGAGGTGCTTCGGATCAAAGCCTTCGAGCTGTCGTATCAGGTGTCGGCGGCCGGTGGTGTTCCGGCCTACGATGAGGAGCAGCGCAGCGCCGTCGGCGTCGGCAAGGGTGTGCAGTTCGTCGAAGTGTCCGGGATCGGGCACTTCGACGAACAGATAGTGTCCGGCCGACGTCGCGGCTTTTGCCCGCGAGTCGAATGCCGGCGACAGTAGGGTGTCGTTGTCGGTGACGTCGTTGATGATGTCGGCTGTCATTCCGGCGCGCTGCATGGCGTCGGTGATGGCCGTGATCGCTTCGCCGGGGGCGTCGATCAGGGCTGTATAGATGGTCAGCGGAGTGCGTCCGGCGGTGATGAGGGAGCGGAGTGTGCGCGCTCCGTCGCGGGGTTTGGTGAGGTCGATGACGGCTGTGCGCTCTTCAAGTCCGCATCGTCTGAGGTCGAACGGGTCGGCGAGGCGGTCGCGGCATCGCAGGGTGAACGACACTCCGGCGCCGATGAATCCGAGCATTGCCACAAGTGCGAGCGCGGTAACTGTCAGTGGTCGTCTGGCCGAAGGCTTGAGGGCTGTTATGGCCGGGTCGATGATGAAGCCGGTGGTGTTCTCCGAGTGGTATTGCAGCAGGGCGTTCTCGCGTTTCTGCAGCAGGAATGTGTAGAGTTCGTTCTTGATGTTGTTGTCGCGGAATATCTCCATGAACTCGCGCTCGTACGAGGGGAGTGCGTGGAGGTGGGAGTCGAGCGCTCCGGTGGCGCCCTTGCGGCGGTCTTCGGCCATTCGTGCTCCTTCGAGGAGCTGTGTGAAGGATGAGATTATACTCGTGCGCAACTGGTCGATGCGCTGTTCGGCGGCGATAAGGGCGGTGTTGCCGGGCTTGGCTGAGCGCAGCAGTTCCTGTCGGAGCATCACCTGCTCGTTGTAGGCAGTTATGAAGGCGTTGGGGCCGCTCTCGGAGCCTGCGCTCGCCGACGATCCGGGGATGACTACTGCCGGAAGGAGTCCGGTGTGTCCTTGCCGGAGTGTGTTGAGTATCTGTTCGAAGTAAGCTATCTCGGCTGTGGTCTTGAGTGTCTCTTCGTGGGAGTCGAGGCTTTTCTCAAGGAGAATGGGGGCTTCGTTGCCGATGCTGATGAAGTTGGCCTTGGTCTTGAATTGTTCCACTCGCTTTTCGCTTTCGGTCAGTTCGGAGAAGATGTCGGCTATACGTTCGTCGAGAAAGCGTATCTCGGCCTCGGCGATCAGGTGTGTGCGTTCAAGTCGCTTGATATTGTACTGTCGCATGACCTCGTCGAGTATGGCGCGCCCGCGGTCGCGTCCCACGTCGGTGATAGTGAGGCTTATGGCGTCGGACATCTTGTCGGCTATTTCGATAATCACCTTTTTGTAGAGCATGGCGGATGCTTCCGGCGTGCCTGTGAGGGCTGCAACAAACCGGCGTGAGTCGGTCGATGCGGTGTCGAGCGATGGCCCCGTGGCGATGGTGACATCTCCGAGCGGTGTGGGGATGCTGACGGGCAGCGTCGCGTCAGAGACCTGGGCGGAGTATTTTCCGGCTTTGAGCGATGCGGAAACCTTGCCGTCGGGGTGCAGGGTGATCTCGGCCTTGACCGGGACGGTGAGTGTGTCGAGAACGCTCCGTGCCATGCCGACGAGCAGTGGAGGCTCGGCAAACAGCAGGCGTTTGCGCAGTCCGTGGCGTTCGGAAAGCTCCGTGTTGAGGTTGAGCGCCGTGACGGTGCGCCGCATCACGTCCATGGTGTTTACGAGCATTATCTCGTTGTCGACGCTTGTGGTGGAGGCGCCTCCGATGGAGAATGTGCGCATCATCTGTGCCATGGGGTTGGCTGTCTGCGCTGGTTCGGACGAGCTGTCCTCTATGAGCATAGTGGCTGTGGATTCGTAGCGCGGCTGGGTGATGCAGCAGAATGCCGTGGCCATGGCCGCTATGAGGGCGCATCCGCCAAAATAGATCCATCTGTGGGAGCGTATGGCGCGCGCTATGCGTCGCAGGTCGATTTCGTTCTTGTCAGTGGTGGTGTTGGTTGCCATTGTCGGTTGGGGAGGATATGATTGACTTTATGACTGATTTCCTGAGGTGTGCGATCCGTAGGTGGCGGGAGTCGCGGAGCAGATGATGCCGAGGAGCATCATGCTTACTACTCCGGGTGGCTGTACGAGGGTGGTGCTGGCGATGCTCTCGATCAGCATAAACAGTATGATGATCCATGCGATGGCGAAAAGCGCCTTGCCTTGTGCCAGTGTGCGTCGGATGCGTCGCAGCTTTGCGGCTACGTATATCCAGAAGGCAATGAATAGCGCCACGCCGGCGAGTCCCAGCTGTGCGAGCGAGGGATAGTAGGCGTCGCAGATGAAGTCGGGTTGCGCGGGCGTGAGTCCGTAGACGTGGTTGAGACCATATTCATAGTAGACCTTCGAGTAGTGGATCTCGCCCGATGCATGGGAGGCAAACGATGCGAGTCCGCTGCCGAAGGGGATGCGCGAGATCATGATCAGGAGGGCTGCGGCATAGAGTGCGGGGCGTGCGAGGTTTTCGATCCCTCCGCCACCGCCTCGGAGGTCGTAGCCGAGGTCGATGAAGTAGAAGCGGAATTTATTCCATCCGACTGCCGCCACCAGTCCGCCGACCACAATGGCTGTCAGTAGCTGTCGGCTCGGTCTTATCGGTCGTCGGATTTGCATGTAGACGAGGATGAAGTATAAGCACACCACACATGTGCCGAAGAATTTGGCTCGGCCGGAGGGGAGTCCGAGGGCGAGGAGCATGAATGCCATGGCTTTGTCGGTGGCCGATATGCTTCCGTCGGGACGGATGGAGCAGAGCAGCCACACGGCGAAGCTGATCACGGCGGTGATGCCCACTATGCTGATATGCATGATCAGGAGCTGTACGGTCTGGTTGCTGAAGGCCGATATGGCGGCTGCGGTGATCGCGTTGACCACGGCTATAGCGCGGAGTATCCGGCGGTCGGCGTCGGTGAACCGCGGCCCGACTGCCACGAATACGGCGAAAGCTATGTAGGGTTTGAGTTGTATGAGGTAGTCGACGGCGATGGCGTAGGGGGTGTTGTAGCTGACGGCTGTGATCGAATAGGCGGCATAGAGGGCCATGATGCCCGTCATTACCCACAGCAGGCTGTAGCGACGCCATGCGCTGTTGACGGCTGAGTCGGTCAGTGCCAGGGCTATGAGGGCTATGACAGTCAGCTCATCGACAGGCTTGACCAGCTGCGTGGATGGGAGCAGCAGAGCCAAGGCGAGGATGAGTATCCATGTGCATATTCGGTCGGTTTTGAGCACTTTGTCGAAAGGTGGTAGGGTGAAGTCGGTAGTGTAGTGTTTCGGTGGCGTCTGTTGACGGTCAGTGGACGGCGAGGGCTATCACCAGCGATGCGATGACCGATATGGCTCCCACTACGGTGGAGATCACCGATAGCTTGAAGGCGCTGTGCTGGTTGTATCGTGAGTTGGCCTGACGTATTTCGTTGGGTTCGACGATTATCACGTCGTTCTGTTTCAGATAGTAGTAGGGCGAGGCTGTGATGGCCGGATCACGAAGGTCGAGCCGGACATATCGGGCGCTGTCGGCCTCTTCGCGTATGATGGTTATATTGTCGCGGCGTCCGTACTCGGTCATGTCGCCGGCGGCGGCGAGTGCGTCGAATATCGAGAAGCGCTGCGATGGCACATGTATGCGGTGGGGGTTGCGCACCTCGCCCATGACATTGACGTGGAAGTTGGTGATCAGCACTCTGACGTTTGGATCCTTGACATGCTGTCCGATCCGCTCTATGAGCATGTCGCGGAGCTGCGACGTGGTCATCCCGGCGGCGTGGACGGTGCCGAGTTTCGGGAATTCGATGTTGCCTTCTCTGTCGACGAAGTATGACTGCTGCTGGCTGTCGGTTATGAGGTTGCCGACTCCGGTGGAGAATGAGGCGTTGCTGTTGGGGAGGTTATACTCCGATGTCGCGGCCGGTATGGCAGAGGTGACGATGATCTGGAGTTCGTCCTCGGGCTGTATGGTCACTTTGTAATCGGATTTTGATAGTGTGCCCTGGCGAGAGTCGCCGAGCTGTTCCATGTAGGTAAGATGGCTGGAGTGGCGTCCGGTGCGGCATGAGGCCATGGTCAGTACTATGGCTGTGATGAGCGCGATGCGTGTGATAATGGATCGGTTGTTCATTTGTCGGTCGTGATGGCGCGGTGGCGCCTGATTCTCTGTTTGAGATAACGTCGAAGGTGTTCCGATATTGTGGAATGGCGGCTGAGGGGGTGATAAAAAAGATCCGGCCACCTTTCTATCAAGGGAGCCGGATCCTTCGGCATCATGCTGAGATGATGCCAGATGTTGTCTTAGGTTGAATTATATCTGTTGTATTGTTGTCATGTCTTTCTGACCTTAGGCGCCTTGGCGGACGGCTGTCGGTCAGATCGACGGGAGCTGTTCTCAAGCCTTTTTGGCCGCGGGTTTGCGCCCGGGTTTCTTTTTGGCGGGAGCCGGCTTTTCGGCAGTCTCGGTCTGCTTCTGGCGGAGGAGTTGTTCCTCGTTGTAGTGTTCAAGGTTCTGCCGCATGGATCTGACTTCCTTGTTGAGCTGTTCTATCTCGCGCTCCTGATTGCGTATGGTGGTCAGGAGTGAGTTGAGCTCTTCGTTGTCGATGGTGAGGGGGTACTGTTCCTCGACCCTGACGATGAAGTCGGCCAGCACGTTCATGTAGTTGGTGAACGCCTGGAAGGGTGTGTCGTAGGGCGAGAAGTGGGAGTGGACGGCTCCGTCGGCAAAATGCTTTGTGGCCATGTAGAAGAAATGGTCGGATGCCTGGAGGTAGTTCCAGTCCTGTTTGAGGCGGCGGTCGTCGCAGAGTCTGACGCGTTCGGCCACGGAGTATAGCTTGTCGAACGCTTCCTGCTGGAGCTTGTTGCCGAGCCATGCCGATGTGTCGCGTGCCTCGTCGGCCCACGATATGGGGTGCATCACCGACAGTTCGCCCACGGCCTTGAGCTTCTGCACGGCTTCGGAGGGTGTCCAGAAGTCGATGCCGCGCTCTCTGGCGAAGCGCGGGAGCGCTTCGAGGAACTGGAATATGCCTGTGTCACGGCTCTGCATCTCGCCGAAGGTCTCGAGGTTCATGAACAGGTTGATGATCTGCTCGTCGGCGGGTGTGGATGCGATCCAGTCGATGTATTTGTCGGCTGTGAGGGGATATGCGTCCCATTCGGGGTTGGAGAAGCGGAACGAGATGTCGTCGCTCAGCTTGGAGTTTTTCAGCAGGAGCTTGAGCTTTGGCTGAGTGGCCGCGGCGTAGACGTAGTTGGGGCTCTTCCATCCGAGTATGTGCTTTGCGCCCTCGGTGATCACTCCCTTGTAGCCCATGGAGTAGATGTGCGGAGCCATTTCGTCGCAGTAGATCAGCTCGGTGTTGCGGAGCACTTTGGGCTTCACGCCGAAGAGCTGCTCTATCTTGTCGTCGTGGGCCTTGACCTGTGCGGCGAATTCCTCGGGGTCGGCAAGCGACGAGAGGGAGTGGGCGTAGGTTTCGGCGAGGAACTCGCACTTGCCGGTCTCGGCGAGGCGTTTGAGCAGGTCGATGAATTCAGGCACGTAGTGCTCAAACTGCTCGAGGGCGGTTCCGGTGACGGAGATGGCGCAGCGGAACGCTCCCTTGCTCTCGTCGATCATCCTGAGGAGGCTTTCGGCGGCCGGTATGTAGGAGTTGCGCGCTATGCGGCTGACTATGTCGTCGTTGGCGAAATCGTCGTAGTAGTAGTGGTCGTTGCCTATATCGAAGAAGCGGTAGCGCTTGAGGCGAAACGGCTGGTGAATCTGGAAATAGAAACAGATCGCTTTCATGATTGATTATGGTGAAGTTTTTTTATTTTCTAAGGTGTTGTCACGGCGCTCAGTGCACGTAGCGCTTGTAGATGTCTATCACTTTTTGTCCGGCTTTGTCCCAGGTGATTTTGTTCACTTCCTCGAGTCCGTCCTGCCGGAGCTGCTCATACATGGCCGGATAGGTGATGATGGAGTTCATGGCGTCGGCCATTGCGTCGATATCCCAGTAGTCGGTCTTGATCACGTTGTCGAGTATCTCGGCGCATCCGCTCTGCTTGGATATGATCGATGGGCATCCCATCTGCATGGCTTCGAGGGGCGAAATGCCGAACGGTTCGGAAACGGAGGGCATCACATAGACGTCGCTGGCCTTGAGCATCTCGTAGACCTGTTTGCCGCGCTGGAATCCGGGGAAGTGGAAGCGGTCGGCTATGCCGCGCTCGGCGGCGAGCTGTATCATCTTGTCCATCATGTCGCCTGAGCCTGCCATGACGAAGCGCACGTTGTGATTGTTCTTTAGCACTTTGGCGGCGGCTTCGACGAAATATTCGGGTCCTTTCTGCATGGTGATGCGTCCGAGGAAGGTGATCACCTTGTCCTTCGACTTGTGTTCGGGCACGTCCTTCTGCTCGTCGGTGAGCGGTGTGACGGCGTTGTGGACGGTGGTCACTTTTGCGGGGTCAACTCCGTAGTTGTTGATGACGATGTCGCGTGTGTGGTTGCTGACGGTGATGATGTGGTCGGCGTGGTTCATGCCGTCCTTCTCTATGCCGAACACCGTCGGGTTGGGCTTGCCTCTGGAGCGGTCAAACTCGGTAGCGTGGACATGGATCACCATCGGCTTTCCGGTCACCTGCTTGGCGTGGATGCCTGCGGGATATGTCAGCCAGTCGTGGGAGTGGATTATGTCGAAGTCGAGCGTGCGGGCCACGACGCCTGCCACGATGGAGTAGTTGTTGATCTCCTCGAGGAGGTTGTCGGGGTAGCGTCCGGAGAATTCGAGCGCGCCGAGGTCGTTGGTGCGCATGTAGTTGAAGTCGGCGTAGATGTGGTCGCGCAGACGGAAGTAGAGGTCGGGATCCATCAGTCGGCCTATGCGCTGCTCGACGTAGTCGCGGTTGACGTCGCGCCATGCGATTGGCACCTGCGATGCGCCGATGATGTGGGCGAACGTCTTGTCTTCGTCGCCGAAGGGTTTGGGTATGACGAATGTGATGTCCATGTCGCCACACTCCCACATTCCTTTGGTGAGTCCGTAGCTGGCGGTGCCGAGTCCGCCGAGGATATGGGGCGGGAATTCCCACCCGAACATTAGAGCTTTCATGGAGCGTTGTAGGGTTTACAGATTGAATTTTTTGAGTGTGGTGAGCGTGCGGAGTATCTCGGCTATGTTGGTGACATGGCTGATGGCTCCCCGGCCGGAGAATGGCGGGTTGCCGTCGTAGAGCTGCGAGAGCGATCCGATGCACTGGTTGGTCATCTCGTCTTCGTAGCCGATGAGCATGCGGTCGAGATAGCCCACTCCGCTGACTCCGAACACGCGCAGATAGGCGTCGGCGTAGAATCCGAAGAGCCAGGGGCGTGCGGGGCCGTTGTGGAGCGCCATCTCGCGTTCTTCAGGTGATCCGAGATAGAAGGGACGGTAGCCGAAGCTTTTCGGCGAGAGCGTGCGCAGTCCTTTGGGGGTGAGCAGCTCGCGGGTCACCACGTCGAGCACTCCCTTGCGCTGGCGGCGGTCGAGCGGCGAGTAGTCAAGTCCGATGGCCACGGCCATGTTGGGACGCACCGATGGATCGGCATACGTGCCGTTGACGTAGTCGTAGAGATAGCCGTAGTCGTTGAGGAAGGTGTCGATGAACGACTGTTTGAGCTTTTCGGCCGTCGACACCCAGAGCTGACGCTGCGGGGCGTCGGCCTCGGGCAGCTCTTCGGTGAGCGAGGCGCACCACATCAGGGCGTTGTACCATAAGGCGTTGAATTCGACCATGTAGCCTGAACGCGGAACGAGCGGGCGTCCGTAGAGCGAGGCGTTCATCCAGGTGACCGGTGTGGCTGTGCCGATGGAGTAGACCAGGCCGTTATCCTCCACCCGCAGGTTGGGGTGGCGGTTGGAGATGATATATTCCATGATCTCCTTCATGAGCGGGAGATAGCGTTTGATGGTGTCGTCTTTGCCGTAGGCTTTGGCATATTGCTGCAGAGCCCAGATACACCATAGCGGTATGTCGGGCAGGTCGATGCCTCCGATGCGCTGCGAGAGTTCGCCCGTGTTCATGAAGTGGACGAGCGCTTCCCGTCCGCTCTCCATGATGGCCTCGAAGTCTTCGCGGTGGTTGATGGCTATTGTGGCTCCGGGCAGTGCCATGAATGTGTTGCGGGCGAGTACTTTGCCCCAGGGATAGCCCGAGAGCAGGAACATTCCGTCCTTGTCCTTGAAGTAGCACTGCTTGACGGCGTTTTTCAGACAGTTGAAGAACGAAGTGCGGCAGGTGCGGGTGGCTATCTCGGTCTCATACATCTTGCTGATGGAGCGTGGCGACACTTCGCTGACTCCGGCCGAGAATATGATCGATTCGCCTTTTTTTATCGGTATGTCGAAATATCCGGGCACCCACAGGTCCTCGGTGTAAGGCACGCCGCGCTCAAGATCCTTCAGGTACTCGAAGCCGTTGTACCAGTTGGGCTGATAGTGCCATTCGGGTTTGTGGTTAAACTGCATGTAGAGCCTCGGATAGCCTTGGTAGAGGCAGCAGCTGACTCCGTTGGGGGCGTCGTCGACCTGGGTGTTGATGGCGTCGTTGGCCATTACCAGGGCGTTGGCTTCGCGGAACGCAAGCATCGGGCGGAAGCGGAGTGTCGTGGGTGAATGTGCCTCGACGAGGGTGTATCTTACGAGAATGCGGTTTTCATGGGATATGAACATCTTCTCCTTGGTGAGGATCACGCCGCCCACGCGGTAAGTGGTGCGGGGCACGCTCTCGCAGTCAAACTCGCGTATGTATTTGTGGCCGTTTGGACTGTATACGCCGCCGCTGTAGCGGTGGAGTCCGAGATTGAACTCCGCTCCATGCTGTATGACGGTGCAGTCGAGCGACGACAGCAGTACGTGTGACGAATTGCCCATCTCCGGGATGGGTATCACGAGCATGCCGTGCTGTTTGCGGGTGTTGCAGTCTACCACAGAAGTGCAATGATAAGCGCCTGACTGATTGGTGCGGAGCATTTCCTTCATCAGACTCTGCTCCAGATTAATCATGAGGTTTTTATCAAATTTCAAGTAGCTCATGTTATTGTATTGTTAAGGTAAAAATTTCAAGGGTATGATTTATTGAGCGAATGTAGCCAATTTTTTGATGAAGTGCAAATTTTTCTTGAATTTTGGCTGAAAAAACCCTTTATTATGCCGTCGACGGGTAGCTGTGGCGTCATTTTGTCGCTTTTGTGCCGGCAAAGCAAGGCAGTGGGGCGGCCGGTAGCCGCCGCAGCTGAAAAGCTATCATCAGAGCGGTGACGATGGTGGCCATCACGTCGCTCGACGGAAACGAGAGCCAAACGCCGTCGAGTCCGAGCCGGTCGGGCAGTGTCAGCAGAAGCGGTATCAGGAATATCACCTGGCGGGTGAGGCTGAGGAATATCGACTTCCCGGCTTTGCCGATCGACTGGAAGAAAGTTGTGGCCACGATCTGGAAGCCGACCGCCCAGAATGCGAGCAGCGACAAAGAGAGCGCTCGCGAGGTGACCGCTATCAGTGTCGGGTCGGTGGTGAATGCGCGGGCTATGAGTCCGGGCCATAGCAGCCCGAAGGCGCATCCGGCGGTCACTATGGCTGTGGCGGCTCCGGTGGCGAGCCAGTAGCATCGCTTCAGACGACCGTAGAGTCCGGCACCATAATTGTAGCCGAGGATCGGCTGCATGCCCTGGCACAGTCCCACGACCACCATCACCAGCAGCGACGTGTAGGTGGTGAATATTCCAGAGGCCGCCACGGCGTTGTCGCTTCCGTGGGTATAGAGCGAGGTGTTGACTATCACGTTGATGGCGCTTCCGGCCAGATTGACGAGGCTCGGGGCGGCTCCGATGCTTATGATGCCGGCGATTATGCGCCAGCGCAGCCGGTAGATGCCGCGGGTGAAGCGCAGTGTGCTGTCGCGGCGCATGAAGTGGGCCATGACGAATATCATGGAGCATGTCATGGCTATGTCGGTGGCTATGGCCGCTCCCTTTATGCCCCAGTCGAATACGAATATGAATATAGGGTCGAGGATCACGTTGATGCCCGCTCCGATAAACATCGTGAGCATGGCGCGAGCCGGATAGCCCGATGCCCGCATGATGTTGTTGAAGCTGAACGATATGTTCATCACCATCATGCCCGGCAGCAGGCAGACCATGAAATCGCGCGCGTAGGGTAGCGTGGCCGGGCTGGCTCCGAAAGCGAGCAATATGTCGTCGAGAAAAATCCGGAAGAGGGTCAGATATACCAGAGCGTTGACGACGGTCAGCACCAGCGCGTTGCCGAGCACGAGCTGCGCGCCGCGCCGGTCGGAGGCTCCGAGCATTATTGAAACGCGCGCGGATGCGCCCGCGCCTATCAGCACTCCGATGGCCGTCGACACGTTCATGACCGGAAACGTGATGGCGAGTCCGGCGATGGCCTCTGTGCCCACGCCCTGGCCTATGAATATGCGGTCGATCACATTATAGAGCGAAGTCACCACCATGCCCACCACCGCCGGCAGGCTGTAGCGCCACAGCAGCCGGGCTATGCTGCCGGTGGCGAGTCGGTCGAGGTTGCCTTCGGTAGGCGTGTCGTGTTCCATTGCGTTGGCAAATTTACTGAAAAATGGCGAAATGTTTGGCGGTTAG
>ERZ778514.1516-NODE-1516-length-17098-cov-4.641378_pt1 | contig 17098 bp, 12 predicted proteins | sample MGYA00510344_ERZ778514 | MGnify/ENA primary metagenome ERZ778514 (study PRJEB29527, sample SAMN07138968) | mouse gut metagenome | material: feces | host: mouse | place: China:Nanjing | collected 2016-01-25 ... | reverse complement strand
TAGAGAAAGGATGACCAACTATGCCATTAGTTACAACCAAAGAAATGTTCAAAAAGGCCTATGAAGGCGGTTATGCAATCGGCGCATTCAACGTGAACAACATGGAGATCGTTCAGGGTATCGCTGATGCTGCCATCGAACTGAATTCCCCGATTATCTTACAGGTATCCGCAGGCGCAAGAAAGTACGCAAAGCACAACTATTTAGTAAAACTGGTTGAGGCTGTTCTTGTGGAAGCTCCGGACCTTCCGATCGCTCTTCATCTGGACCACGGCGCTGATTTCGAGATCTGCAAGTCCTGTATCGATGGCGGATTTACTTCTGTTATGATCGACGGTTCTCATCATGATTTTGCAACCAATATCGAGCTGACAAAAAAGGTCGTAGAGTATGCGCATGAGAGAGGCGTTGTAGTAGAGGCAGAGCTTGGAAGACTGGCAGGAATTGAGGATGATGTAAAGGTATCCGCTGAGGATTCTTCCTATACACAGCCGGAAGAGGTTGAAGAGTTCGTGACAAAGACCAATGTGGATTCTCTGGCGATTGCGATTGGAACCAGCCATGGTGCATTTAAATTTAAACCGGGCAGCAAACCGCAGCTTCGTTTTGATATTCTTGAGGAGATCGAGAAGAGAATCCCGAACTTCCCGATTGTTCTTCACGGTGCATCTTCCGTTCCGCAGGAATATGTGAAGATCATCAATGAGCACGGCGGCGCACTGAAGGATGCCATCGGCGTTCCGGAAGAGCAGCTTCGTCAGGCAGCAAGATCTGCAGTCTGCAAGATCAACATTGACTCTGACCTTCGTCTGGGCATGACGGCAGGTATCCGCGAGGTTATGTGGACGGATCCGTCCAAGTTCGACCCGCGCGAGTATCTGAAAGTTGGACGTGCTAACGTCAAAGCGGTTGTTATGCATAAGATCAAAGACGTTCTCGGTTCCGAAGGAAAAGCCTGAGAATCACCGTATATGGAATGACAGACCAACAGCTCCTGAGCGTATATCAGGGGCTGTTTTTCTTTCTGCGGATAGTTGGGATGCTTTGCGGACAGAGGGAAAATTCCATCATCATCTATCGAAAAACCGGTGTTAAGCAGGTATAATATTGCAAAAGCAAAAGGTATGCCGGTTTATGCCGCAGAGTATAACGTTTTGCGTTTTTTGGCAGTACCTGTATTTTGGGCAAAGCAGGGATCCTTATGTAAGAACAGCAGGGGATTTCCGGGTCAGAATGGATAAAGGGGATTCCGGAGATTGCATAACAGCCTGTGCCGGAGTGCGGAACTGAGGCACTGGCTGTTTTTTCATACTGTGAAAAAAGTCTGGAACAGGCAGGAAAAATATGATATAGTAATCCCGTCAGCAGCGGCAATACATAAGGAACTGTATACAGAAGAAAAACAGATATCCGTCAGCGGGAAGGTCTTTCCCGCGAAATCTGATGCACTGCCTGCATTCAGGCAGAAATACCCGATATGAACTTCATAAAATAGAACCGGAAGCAGAATACAGTTGCCCGATGCTGCAAAAAATCCTATAATAGGATCAGAACAGTTCCTTATATGGTTTTCTGCGAAAAGGAGGCTGTATGAGCGATAAAGAGAAACTGACTTCCTGGGAGACTGCAGGAAGTCAGCCCTTGGAGGACCGTGCGCTGAAAGGAGCGGCGAAACTCTTCGGGGCGGAACTGATGCCCCTGGTCGGCATCAGAGGAAAGGTGCGCCGTATCGCGCCCACGGAACAGGTACACCTGAATCCGAGAGACTTCGTGGAAGACTTTAACTATGAGATGACGGACGGAAGCTGGACCCATCTGGAATTCGAGAGCAAAAGCATCCGGGCCGGGACCCTGCGGAGATTTCGGGCGTACGAAGCGGTAACCAGTGAGCAGTACGGCGTGGACGTGACCACCTGCGTGATCTGTACCTCAGGTGTCCGGAAACTGAAGCACAGTCTGGTAACGGGGATCAATACATACCGGGTAAAGGTCATACGCATGAAAGACCGGGATGCGGACCGGACGATTCGGAAGCTGGAACGGAAACAGGAGAAGGGGAGACTGAAACGCTCCGATCTTCTGGAAGTCCTGCTGACGCCCCTGATGTCCGGCCAGATGCCGCAGCAGGAGCGGATTACCAGAGGCATCCGGCTTCTGAAAAGCGAACGTGAACATGCAGAGCAGGAGGAACTGGCACATATGGAGGCCGTACTGTATACCTTCGCCATGAAATTCCTGGATGACCGGCAGCTGAAAGAGATAAAGGAGGAGATGGATATGACGATTTTGGGAGAGATGATTCTGAGAGACGGGATGGAGAAAGGGATGAAAGAAGGCGGGGCACGCATCAATCGCCTTAACAAAGTACTGATTAATGCGAATCGCTATGATGACCTGAAGCGTGCCACAGAGGACAGTGCCTTTCAGGAGCAGTTAATGAAAGAACTTTTTCCCGAAGAACCGTAGATGTGTCAAATGAGATACTTTTGCGGAAACAGATGATCAAAGACAGGTCGGCTCACAGCCGGTACCAGAGTAAAATACTCATGGTACCGGCTGTTTTTTGCATTGCTTATAAAAAACGGTCAATTATTCTTAAGCAGCATCGCGGGAGCAGTGACGGCAGCGGGGATCGGTGCAGCAGCGCTGATCGCACTGCCTGTACCGTGGCTGAAAAAGCGGAAGAAGGATCAGGAAGAAGCCGGGGCAGGAAAAGAATAGAAGATTAAGAAAGCCGGTGCACAGGTGCGTGTATCGGTTTTTTGGATGTTTGATAAGCAGAAGAAAGTATGGTATAATTTTATACCAGTCAAGCAGACGGCTGTGAATGAAACAGAAGGAGCTTTTCATGAAATATGCAAGTTATATCTCAGAGAGCATACATGCGCCGGAGGAACTTAAGACCTCATTGACAAGGCGGATTGAGAAAAAGAATTATGATTTTTACTGAATATATTATGGAAAGCGGTGGCATAATGTCCATCCTTTTGTTGTGAGTTTTTTTGAAGATCAGGAGTTCGTTCAGAATGTTGAAGAGTACTCGGGAAGGATACAGGACTCTGAGATGGATCAGAAAGAAATCGGTTCAGGGTCTGTATCTGGCAGTGGCCGATGAAACGATGCAGGCGGACATTTATGGTTGCCAGCTTTCATCTTGCCATACAGGATGAGGAACGTGTGAAAGGCCTGCATTTCAGCATGAAGATTTTACAGAGCCTTGACAATGATGTGAAGGCTCTTCTGCAACCTGCACAGGGGGAATGAAAAGGTTCTGATCCACTGGAAAACATGCAGAAAGTGACATTGCCATAAATATCATGATAAAACGGAGGATACACACATGAACCTGAAAGACGACCGTATGGAGAAGACTTTATCCGAAGCGCTGGACGCTCTGATGCTCTCACAGAAGAACCGAAGGCTTGCAGAAGAGTATCTGGAGCAGCCGGAAGGAACGGAGGAAGGGTTATTAAAGGAGACAGAGTATCAGGAGTTCTCTCAGCTCACAGAGGTGGAGCGGGCAGCATGTTTTGCCTGGTGCAAAGAGCTTCGGGAACTGGCGGGAGCGGAAGAACTGGTCCTTCGGTATGCGAAGTTCGTGACGGCAGTGGGAAAGTCGTCGGCTTACTATGTGCTGGTGAAAAACGGAAACCGGGATATGGAGTGGCTTGCAAAAGCGCTCACCATCGAGCAGAGGACGGCTTTTCGGGCAGAAATGTATGCGTACGCATCTCATACGCTGGAACAGGGGTCGCTGAGTGTTCTGGTAAGTACGGGGAAGAAGGATCCGGAGGCGCTGCTTCGCGCAGGGGAGCTCTGCTGCGGGCCGGATGACGCGCCCCGGATGCTGCTGGCGGCGGAATATCTGTACTGCATGACGCTGGCTTCCGTGACAAATAAGCGCACGGAGGAGGTATCCGGTTATCTGGAGCAGAGGATTCTCAAGCGGCTTCCGGAGCTGTTCATAGGAAAGGTTTTATCGGGGACGGAGCTGTCGTCGCTTCGGGACTATGTCCGGAAAGCGGATGTGGACGAGGCGTTTCCTGCGGAAATTCTGACAGTTCTTCAGGGAATGAAATGTTCGGAATACATGCTGGCGCTGCTGGCAGGCTGCGCGTATCTTGCACTGGAACAGAAAAAGACATTCGGAGCATTTCTCAGGCTGGCGGCAGCAGTGGCAGCGGAATCCGGAAGAAGCGGATATCAGATGGGACGGGACCGTTTCTTCACGGTCAGCCGGTATACGGCGGACCGGGACTGGTTTCACCGGCATATCCGCTTTCTGATCGAAAAGATGCCCATCGAGCAGGAATGGTGGGTGGAGTGGAGTCTGCGGACACGGGAAGAGAGCGTCTGGCAGTATATGATGAAGGAATATCCGGAAGCGATAAAAAAAGCGGCAGAAAAGCTGGAGCTTTCGGATTATGAGCGTCTGCTGGAGCGGGTGCAGAAGATAAAACCGGCATGGCGCGGGGAGCTTTTTGACCAGGAGCAGTACCGGCGGAAGGTGGCGCAGGAGCTGGTCACAAATTTTAAGACGGAAGAGGAAACGGCAAGGAAGTATTTTCTGGGGGAGGCCTCTCTCGATCAGGTGCTTCCTCTGGTTAAGGAGTGGCGCAAAACGGGCAGCGGTTATTATGGAAATAAAGACGTCCGGCTGAAGAAACTGCAGAAGGAGCCGCAGATGCGGCAGATGTACCGGCGGGCGCTGGTTATGGAAGGGCTTCTGATGCATGGTACATATTTCCGGTTTTATATGTTCGGGTATGATAGCGGGGCCCGTATTAATTCGAGTCCGTCTGCGGCGGAGATTGACGAGATTTTCAAGGTTTTTCAGGAAGAACAGATGCCGGCGTCCTGCCAGCTGGATGTGCTCTCATGTATCCATGAGAGCTGCTATCGGTATGATTCCACAGATGCTCAGGATCATTTTACAGAGGAGTGCGTACAGGCACTGGATGCGCGGATCGGGCAGTGGGGAGAGGAGTATAAGAAGGCGGCCGTAAACGGAGCCGCCATGACCCGGATCTTCTGCATCCGTACCATGGCTCTGCATGGAGAGGAATATAAAGAAGCGCTTCTTTCCTGCGCCGGGGACAGTTCCAGACAGGTGCAGCAGGTCCTTGTGGAGATCTATAAAAACCACCCGGAATGGGAGCCGCAGATCAGGGCGATGCTGGCATCCAGAAAGCTGAAGGAACGTCAGATGGCCGCGTGGGTGCTGAAACAGTGGGGCGTGGACCGGTACCGCCTGGAGCTTTCGCAGGCGCTGGAACAGGAAAAGAATGCAAAACTTTCCGAATATCTCAAAAAGCTTCTGGGTTCGGAGCTGGATGTGGATCTGGAACAGCTTGTAAAAGAGCTGCTCAAAGGCAGCCGGAGACAGAAGGTTCAGTGGGCGTTTACAAAGCCCTTTGACATGATTCATATGAAAAACGGCGCAGAGACGCCGGAGGATTATCTGCGGGCGATTCTGGTCGCTTACGCATATATGGAGCCCCTGGGAATTCATAAGGATGCAGTGCGTCTGGCAGATGCGCTTCAAAAAGCGGAGCTGTCCGCATGCTTGACGGAGCTGTTCCAGCGGTGGCTGGATAACGGAGCGGAAGCAAAGAAACGATGGGTTCTGTATGCCGTGTCCATCCACGGAGGAGAGGCGGTGATCCCGCTTCTGCATCAGCAGATCAAAGAGCTGCCTGCAAAATTCCGGGGCGCTCTGGCAGTGGATGCGGTAAAGGCGCTGGCGCTGAACGGGTCGTCGCCGGCCCTTCTGCTGGTGGATCAGATCTCCAGAAAATGCAGATACCGTCAGGTGAAAAAGGGAGCGGCGGAAGCACTTGCAGGTGCGGCGGCAGAGCTTGGCATCAGCCAGGAAGAGCTGGAGGACCGGATCGTGCCGGACCTGGGCTTTCATGGGGAGATGGAGCAGACTTTTGATTATGGAGCAAGAACCTTTACCGTCCGCCTGAGTCCGGCGCTGGAGACAGAGGTCTACGGGCCTGACGGGAAGCGTCTGAAAAATATGCCTGCGCCCGGAAAGCAGGACGACCCGGAGAAGGCAAAGGAAGCAAACCTTGCATTTAAGCAGATGAAAAAACAGCTGAAGACGGTTGCTGCCAGCCAGAAGCTTCGGTTTTCTCAGGCGCTTCTCACCGGCAGATTCTGGCAGGCGGGCCGCTGGCAGGAACTGTTTGTGAAAAATCCGGTCATGCACCAGTTTGCCGCAGGGCTGATCTGGGGCAGATATGAAGACGGGGTTTTGCAGGAAACGTTCCGGTACATGGAGGACGGAAGCTTTAATACGGTGAAGGAAGAGGAATATGCATTTCCGGAAGAAGGGACAATCGGGCTGATACATCCGACAGAACTGTCGGAAGCAGAGCTGACAGCATGGAAAGAGCAGCTCTCAGACTATGAGATCACGCAGCCCATCGAGCAGCTGTCCCGCCCGGTTTATGCTGTGACCGATGAGGAAGCGGCAGAGACAACGCTGACCAGGTTCCATGGCGTTACCTTAAACGGACTGTCCCTGTCAGGAAAGCTGCTTGCACAGGGCTGGAACCGGGGACCGGTGGGAGACGGCGGCGCATACCGCGCTTTTTACCGGGAAGACGGGGACATGGGTGTGAACCTGTCCTTCTCCGGCTGCGGCATTACATATGAAAACGTGGATGTGACGGTGTACGAAGCGGCATTCTATCGGCCGTGCGCCGATACAGACGGCGGAGGCGGGAAAGAGAAATGTTTCCTGGGAGAAATCAGTCCGCGGTATTTCAGCGAGATCGTGCTTCAGATCGCGGCGGCGACAAAATCCGGGCAGGAGAAAGAATAAACAGGGAGGAGACAGAACCATGATGCTGTATGATTCAAAGGAAGACGCCATTCGGGAAGAATTTTTTCATACGATCCGACTGTCAAAAACAAACAGGGAAATTGCCGGGAAGTATCTGCATATGGACGACGCAGAAGCTCCGGAACTCTTAGAGAAGGCGGAGCATCAGGATCTGGCTTCTGCCGTTCACTGGATGGGGACGAAGGCGAACTATGTAAGATGGCTTCTGAAAAAGAACCGGACAGAGGAGTTGGGGCGGCTGGTCCGCCTGCTTGCGGCGGTGGGCGGTTCCACCGCCTGGAAGGCGCTGACAGGCTATGAGTATGGCGTCCATCCGGCGGCGCTTGAGAAATCGCTTGTCTGTCTGAAGGACCCTCATGCGGAGGCGCAGAAGATGGCGCTTCGGGCGGGACTGTGCTCCCTGTCCCTGCTGATTGGGAGACCGGAGGATGCAAAAGAGGTCTTGCGATCCGGGCAGAAGGATCCGGGCGTGTTCTTGGAAGCGGTGCGTTACTGTTATAACCGCGACCAGATATCCGGCTCCGAACAGGAGCGAAACGCCTGCATGCTTCTTCAGGCCATGTATCTGTACTATATGGAAGAGGGAACGGCGCTGGAGACGGTCCGTGATCTGGAAGAAAGACTGACGGCGTCTATTGCGGATGTTATGGCATTTGAACCAGGGGAGCTCTCCTGCATTCAGGAGTTTGCAAAAACAGCGGACCGGGAGACGCCGTTTCCCCATCGGATCCTGTCCATTTACAGCCAGAGACGCTCCGGAGCCAACACACCGGCGCTTCTTTCCGCCTGCGCATTTCTGGCGCTTCGGCATTCGGTGCGTTTTGAGATCATCCTGCGTCTGATGGCGGCCATTGACCACCGGTACCAGGACAGAAATCTCATGCTGGCTACCTGCAGGGGAGTCTCGGAGGAGGAGTATTATGACACGCATATGGCAAAGCTGGAGGACATGCTGCCGATTCCGGATGAAAATTATATCATCTGGTGTCTGGAATACGGAGATACGAAAGCAGTGGAGCGTATGGCGGTCAAATGCCCGGACGGGATTCGCGCGGCAGCAGAGAAAGCCGAATTTAAACGGTACCGGGAGCTGATGGAGATCCTGCAAAGATCAGACCTGGAACTGTACAGAGAGATGAAAGTGAATTTCCAGAAGACATGCCGCGAAAAAGCGGCGTCGGAGATCGTGTCCAGAGTCTGTCCGGGGAGAGCGGATGCGAAAGAATATCTCCTTGGCAACAGCCCGGCGGAGACGCTGGAGCCATATCTGAAAGAGTGGGGGTCTGATCTCTATGAAGAATGGGAGATCTATGAAAGGCTGAAGATTCTGAAAAAAATGGAACTTTCCATGTACCGGAGAGGAATTGTGCTGGAGGCGCTTCGGAAGATGGCGGGGTATTTTGCGCATTATCCGGTATTTGATCAGGAACCGGGAGTGCAGAATGCGTATGAACTCCTGATGGACACACGCCAGATGGAAGGGATTCTGCAGATCTTTGAGGAAGAAGGGATTTCGGTCCGTTTCCAGATAGAGGCGCTGGGCGGCATGGGAGACTGCCTGGACAAAAAGAGGAAAGTCAAGTATCTGGACCGGTGTGTGGAGCTGTTTGCCGGAAGAGGAAAAGGAGCAGATCCGAAGCAGTGGGAAAAGGACATGGCAAAGACCATCCGGGAAGGAAGCCCGTCCGCATGCTGTCTCTGTCTCAGGGTGCTGGAACAATCCGGCGGCGAAACATACAGGGATCTCTTTCTCTCCTGCGCTGCGGCTGCGACAAAGCAGGTGCGTACGTTACTGCTTGAGATCTGCAGGGCATACCGGGAATGGATGCCGGAGATTCTGGCGTTGCTTGGCTCCGGAAAAGTAAAGGAGCGGGAGTTTGCCGTACGGCTTCTGGAAGAGTGGGGCGATCCGTCCTGTCTGGAAGAAGTCCAAAAAGCGCTGGAGCGGGAGAAAAACAGGAAGCTGGCCCTCTCTCTTCAGGAACTGGCAAAAGAGCTGGAAAAAGAAGCGGACGGTGCAGACGCGGCGCAGTCCGGGCGGGCAAGGCGGACAGAGGAAAAGCTGGCAGCAGAGATCTATAAGGGAAGCAAAAAGAAGAAGGTGGAGTGGGTTTTGGGACTTTCTCTGCCGGAGGTTCACCGGAAGGATGGAGAAGCAGCCGCGCCGGAGTATCTGTTTGCCATACTGACCGCCTATGCGGATATGGAATTTCCGGGAATCAACAAAGATGCAGACCGGCTGGCAGCGGCGCTGGCTCCGGAAGAGCTTTCGGCATATATGCAGGCGCTGTATGAAGGGTGGCTGTCCAGAGGGGCGGAAGCAAAGAAGCGCTGGGTGCTTTATGCAGTCTCCATTCATGGAGGAAGCGTCATGGTGCCGGCGCTTCACAGTCAGATCAAAGACTGGGCAGAACATTCCCGGGGAGCCATGGCAGCGGAGACGGTTCATGCACTGACGGCGGGCGGCAGTCCGGAGGCGCTGCGTCTGGTAGACCAGATGTCGAGAAAATACAGGTTCCGTCAGGTAAAGAATGCGGCAGGAGAAGCTTTAAAACACGCAGCGGCAGCTCTTGGCATCAGCCGGGAAGAACTGGAGGACCGGCTGGTGCCGGATCTTGGACTGAATGAAAATGGAGAACGAATGTTTGATTATGGCTCCCGAAGCTTTCGCGTCCGGCTGAGTCCTGCACTGGAAGCAGAGGTCTATGACGAAAAAGGGAAACGTCTGAAAAACCTGCCCGCACTTGGCAGACAGGACGATCCGGAGAAGGCGGACAGGGCGGGCCATGAATTTAAACAGATGAAAAGGCAGCTGAAAGAAACCGTTTCGAGCCAGAAGCTCCGTCTGGAACAGACACTGCATACCGTTCGCTTCTGGGAGCCGCAGAAGTGGCGGGAACTGTTTGTGGATCATCCGGTCATGCATCCTTTTGCAGCGGGGCTGATCTGGGGCGTATACGAAGACGGGGTGCTGAGAAAGACCTTTCGGTACATGGAAGACGGCTCGTGCAATACGGCAGAGGAAGAGGAATATCTGTTCCCCAAGACCGGGCAGATCGGCCTTGTACATCCGCTGGAGCTGTCAGAAGAGGAGCTTGCGGCGTGGAAGGAACAGCTTTCCGATTATGAGATCACCCAGCCGCTGGAACAGCTCTCTCGTCCGGTCTTCCGCCTGAAAGAGGAAGAAAAAGAAGAACGGGTATTTGCGCGGTTTGAAGATCAGACGCTGAATGGACTGACCCTGTCCGGCCGGCTTCTCAAGATGGGATGGCTCCGGGGGGAGATTCTGGATGCGGGATTTTATGAAAGCTACTATCGGATTGACGGGGAGATCGGTGCAGAACTGACGTTTTCCGGCAGCACGGTGGGGCAGGAGAATGAAGAAGTGACAATCCGAAAGCTGTATTTCTTCCGGCTTACTCCGCCAGAGCCCGGCAGCAGTGCGCACCAGGCGTTCCGGAAAGAGAACCGGTGTCTGCTGAAAGAAGTAGATCCGCGGTATTTCAGTGAAACCGTGCTGCAGGCGGCGAAGGCGGCCGGGATGTGACCGGCGGTCTGCGGGCGCCAATACTATTCCAAATGCCTTTCATAAGGATACTCATCCATCCGTAGATAGGGTTCCACAAACAGCATATACAGATCCGTTACCGCTGTATTGATCTCCCGCATGGCGCGGACCGGCTGTTCCCTGGAGAGACTCTTCTCCAAAAGCTCCCGCAGAGCTCCAGAGGGCGATTTTTCAGCGAGCTTTCTTAACGCTTCGGGGCTGTAGTCCCGCTCAGAGAGGAAAATCTGGCTATGCAAAGTTCCCGGGGCGACGTTCCTGCTGCCGGGATCCGGCACATCCTCCGGATATTCACAGGCCAGAGAGAAATAATATCCGCGGGGGTCCGGATACCGCTTATCCTGCTCCACCAGCTCCCATCCTTCCAGATCGGAGCCATACTGACAGAGGGCCTTCCGGAAGCGGCGGATGCCTGCGGCCTCATCCTGCGGGAGGGTTCTTCCCGCCTCTTCCTGCTCCAGATAGCAGGAGAGGGCTCCCATGCAGCGGAGAATATGATCCAGATGGTCGAATTCCTGCCACGCGGCAATATAACGCCTGAGAATACTGGCCAGAGCCTCTTTCAGGGACCAGCCGCCGTCGTTGTTCTTTAAGAACGATTTCCGCCAGATCCAGAAGCTCTCTACCCGGTCCCAATCCGCCTCTTTGTCCTCCTGAAAATTCAGATCCACCAGGGCGTCCAGATACTGTTTCAGGGTCATCCGTGTACAGTGATAAATATTGCGGTATCTCATCTGGCCCTTTGCGTGATCCAGAAGGATCAGTCCCAGCAGAACCAGGGCATTGTTTACCCGGACGCCCCAGACGGGCCGGTACGGGCCGCAGGCTTCCTCCTCAGGTGTTTCAGATGAAATTGCCGTTGAAAAGTCGTTATCGTACTCGATTGCCAGCCGGAAGCTGTGACAGAAACCGCCGTAATGAAGAAGCTCTTTCTCCAGGCAGCCCCAGAACTCACCGGTCAGCCCCTCCATGATGTTCATGTCCGCGCTTCCGCAGAAAAAATACGCCGTATGTACACCGGAAAGCCGCTGTACCAGCTTTGCGGCGGCCTCAGGCGAGGACGCCTGAGATTTTGCCGCCATTTCCAGCCGCTTCTCCAACGGCAGGATCGTTCTTTCCCTGTCTCTCATAAAACCTCCTTTCCGGACTCCGTTTTGCTTTCCGGCGCATCCTGCGCCCTTGGCATCATCAGTTTCCGGTAATCGGCATCGTTATCCAGTTCGTACTTTCTGGCCTTTCTGGGTTCCCTGCCCCTCTCAAAGACGAACAGACCATCCAGCGGCAGGTTCAGGACTGTGGAGATCTGACAGTTGAACTTCCTGGAGAAATACTCCGCCGTCTGAGTGTCCGTTCCTCCCAGGTACAGACAGTGGTCACAGCCGTTGATGATGGTCTGGGCTCTGGCATGGCCATAGAGGCCTTCCAGCTGGGAGAGGCTCTGAATGATCACGCTGACATAGATCTCCCGGGAACGGATAACGGAAACGATTTTATCGAAATCCGGAATCACGGTGTTGGTGCTGAAGTCATCCAGAATGAAACGCACCGGAATCGGGAGACGGCTGTCCGGCTGTCTGTCCGCGGCGGCCATGAGATACTGCAGCGCCTGAGTGTAGAACAGATTGATCAGGGCGTCCTGGCTGCGGTCTGAGTCGCTGACGGACAAAAACAGGGCCGTTTTCCCTCTGAGAAAGGATCTCATATCTGCCTGCTTCTTCATACAGAACATCCGTTTTACGCCGGAACAGGCTACCACGTCCAGGTGCTGGGCCAGGATTCCCTTGATGCTGGCGTCCATTTTATCTGCTTTTGCGTTCTGCCGGATCATCTGCATTTTGCGTGTGAAAGCGCTGTCAGGGTGAGTGATACACTCTTCCTCGACCATATTTTCCAGTTCATCGGTTCCCATCTTCGAGAGAAAAGTGTACACTTCGTACAGATTGTGCTGCCACGGAGGCAGCAGGTTCATAACAAAGAGAATGATCGTCTCCAGATACATCTGGGCCGCCTGATCCCAGAAGGGTTCTTTGGAATTCAGGCACGGACAGATGGCCTGTGCGATCTTCTTGATATCCTGCTCGCTGTAGTAGTCGCCGTTCTTATTCGCCTCGCTGTCCCGGCATTCCCGGATATAAGCCAGGGGATTATAGCCCCAGGGGGTATTTTCCACATCCGTGAAATCCAGATGCATGACCGTGTAGCCCTTTTCTTTCAGGTATTCGCCGTACAGCCTGCACAGGTTTCCCTTGGTATCGGCGATAATCAGGCTGTCCTGCGTGTGGAGGATGTTGGGCACCACATAGCCCCTGGTCTTGCCGGTGCCCGGCGGCCCCACCAGCAGATCATTGTTGTTGATCCCTGTGGTCCAGGTGTCGTTGCTGGCAAAAACATTCTTTGCAAGGATACGTTTGGATCTGACATTGTTGTACATTCTTTTCCCTCCTGTTCTGGTTCCGCTCATGCCCCATACCAGAGCACGGCAGATACCGCTTCATGTGATTGACGGTTACTTTTCAGACCCGCCGCGGAGTCATTCGCCGTCTGAAAGACCTGTGATAATCTGGTCGGCGAGGCCGAATTCAATGGCCTCCTCTGCCCGGAAGTAGCTGTCGCTGGCGGTTTTGGCCAGCACCTCATCCATGCTTTTGCCGGAGTGTTCCGCGATGACTCTGGCGATGATCTGCCGGGTTTCCATCAGATCGTCGCTGACCGCTTTCAGCTTCAGGGCGCTGCCGCCGGTCTGAACAATCAGCGGGTCGTGAATCATGAGGCGACTGTGGGGCAGCATGCCGCGCTCTGCGCCTGACACGAAGAGCAGGGCCGCCATGGAGGCCGCCAGCCCCACGCAGACGGTCCGGATGGGGCAGCTCACCGCCTGCATCACGTCATAGAGCGCCATACCGCTGTCCACGCTGCCGCCGGGGCTGTTGATGTACAGGGTGACCCAAGCCCCGGGATCCTCGCGCTGCAGATAGCGCAGCTGGCGGATGAGCGCGTTTGCCGAGTCCGCGTCCACCTCCCCGACCAGTTCCACTTCCCGGTGGGACAGCATCTCGTCCTGGATCGGAATGAGATGGTAGCCACAGGATGACTCCCTGATAATTTTTGCTTCGTTTGGGTTGTACATGCCGGTTCTCCTTTCTTTCAGGCGAAATGTTCGGTTTCGGTTGGTTATTCCGTGCCGTTCTCCCCGAAGCCGCCGCTGACGTTTCACGGCGTTTCCCCTTCCCCTTGACACGCTTGCCCGCTTCGGGCATGACAGCGTATTTCCCCGGGGAGGTTCTCCTTCGGACGGTCATTTGGTTGTCAATGTGCGCCTTACAGATATCATTATACCGGGTTCCTGAAAACAGTTTGTAAAAATTACAAACTGTTATATTCCTCGCCGTCCGGGAAAATAAGCCGTTGAAATGGCTCCTGCGCCCGTCAATAGCGTTCGATCCCGGGAACGGATTCGCCGTTCCATCTGCGGGACAATGCGTTATCCGGGCTGATAACCATCGTGTCCTGGGGAACACGCAGTGTTTCCAGGGATGCTGCCAGTCTTTTGGAACATGAAAACGCGAAGGAACTCATGCGTTTGCAGCTTCCGGGGATCGTGACTGCAGGCCCCAGAGTGACGCAGTCTGAAAATGCCCTGTCCCCGATATACTCCACGCTGCCCAGATCAATATGCGTCAGAGCCTCGCAGCCTGAGAATGTCCCATCTCCAATGTACTCCACGCTGCCCAGATCGATATGCGTCAGAGCCTTGCAGCCGGTGAACGCCTTATTCCCGATGTGTTTCACACCGCGCAGATCGATATGCGTCAGGGCGTTACAGAATGAGAACGCGCCGTTTCCGATGTGTTTCACGCTGCGCAGGTCGATATCCTGCAGGGACGAACAGCCTGAGAACGCATCGTCTTCAATATCTGTCACCGCGCGGCCTGCAAAGATGACCCGGATCAGCTTACTGCAGCTTCCGTACACGTTCATCCCAAACGCTTCTTTCCCGATCCGTACAACGGTTCTTGGGACGGTACAGACGCCGCTTTTCCACCGTGGACAGTAGATCAGTTCCGTCCTGTCCTTATTAAAGATCACGCCATTTTCCGAAGCAAACCGCTCGTTCCCGGCCTCAAATGTGATCGTGACATCCTGTTCGCTTTTGAATATCTCAGAAAAAAATTTGGGGGTGTACGGCTCGGTTATATACGGTACGCCCAACTTCCATGTTTTTGATGTGACAACTGGCTGTAGCAGGCACCGGGTGCCCAGGAAATTCACCCGTTCCAGATTGTCAGGGAAGAAGCCCGTTCCGTACCTGCTGCCGTAACGCCGCTCTGCAATGAGGCGCTCCAGGCTGTCGGGCAGGCTGATTTCCCTCATCTCCTTGCAGCCCTTGAACGCGTCGGCGCCGATCTCCGCCAGCGCGGAGGACAGTTTTACAGATTTGAGGAAAATACAGTGATCGAACGCATTTTCCTCAATTACCGTCACCGTGTCGGGCATGAACACATGGCGCAGGTTTCTGTTGAACACGTATTTCACCACGGAAGCCGGCCTTCTCTCATATCCCGCATCCACATCGCCGTCTATGACATTGTTAAATACCCTGCGCCAGAGGCGTTCCACTCTGCTCCCGTCCTGCTTTCTCTTTGCGACAGTCGTCATATACCCTGCGAACGCCCGGTATCCGATTTTTGTGACGCCGTCGGGCACCCTGTAGGTCTCATCCTTTTTTCCGTAGGGATACCAGAGCAGCTCCGTCTGATCCTTATTAAAAAGCACGCCGTCCCGGACAGAGAGATAAGGATGATCTTCGTCCACAATAATCTCCATGGGAACCCTGCTGACCAGTCTGACCCCCATGGTCCTGTCCCATTCGGACTCACCGAAGCCGGCCTCCGATTCATCACACTGAACCATGTACGCTTCTGCGAAATCCGAAAAATCCCTGTACTCCACATCCGAATACCTGGGGCTGCTCAGATAGACGGCCTCGTGCAGTCCGGCATACCGAAGCCGGGCGGTCAGGTCTGAGACAAACCACATCCAGCTGAGTTCCCATCTCCGCTTCCGCTCCTGTTCCACTTCCTCCTGTGTCATGTCCTCTGTTTCCGCTTCCGTCAGATCGTCCAGTTCACCGGGCAGGAACCTGGCTGTGATGCGGATTGTGTTCAGGTCTTCGGAGAGTTCTATTCCATTTTTGGTATAGCTCGCCCTGAGCCGGGCGATAGCGTCCTGATTCTGTTTCATATATTCTTCCTCCTGTTCTCGTAATTCTTAAATTTTGCATGGTTCTGTTTCGATCGGTTATTCCGTGCCGTTCTCCCCGAAGCCGCCGCTGTCGTTTCACGGCGTTTCCCTTCCCCCTGACACGCTTGCCCGGTCCGGGCATGACGGCGTATTTCCCCGGAGAAGTTCTTCTTCGGACGGTCATTTGGTTTTCAATGTGCACCTCATTGGATGTTATGGGGTTTCCCGGTTTCCAAGTCCGGGGAATTCCTGCATCAATAATTCCTCAATGGCCGCCAGGTCCTCTCTGGCCTGAGACAGCAGGTCGATGAGCCGGTCGATCTGGTCTTTTTTCCAGTAAAAGGGTGTGTTCGAGAGATTGACCACGACGTGTATCTGAGACATGTCCTCCAGATTATGGATGACCTGAAACTCAGGAAACAGCAGCTTCGATTTCACTGTTATGCACAGATCGTCCAGAAGCCAGCTGTCGCCCATGTCACGGACGGTAACGACCAGACGGCCGTTGTCGTATTCCCTTTTCCACTTGGTGTCACGTATCTTACGAAATGTACCTGTCATATTATCTACCTCCGGTTTCGTGATTTTTTTATTTCGCATGGAATCTTTCCGACTGTTATGCCGGATTCCGGTGCGTTGCACAGTTATATTATGGAGGTTGACGAAATTTTGATTTGTAAATTTTACAAACTGTTTCTTGGCATGACGCCATTATTATGTTAGGATAGTTGTGCGGGAGAAATCCCGCGCGCCACCCTTATTTCAGGAAAGGAACGGTGAACATTTATGGAACTGTCAAAGGAAAAGCTGGAAATCTATGAAAAAAATCTCCAGAGCCTGCAGGAGGCGGCGGACGAGCTCATGCGCCGCATGAAAGGCTATGACTACTCTTACCGGCGGGAGATCACGGACAGGAAGGGGGAGTACTGCCCGGAAAAGCTCCACGGTCTGGTGGAGGAAATGCTGTCTCTCTGGGAAGAGAAGCTTCGGTCGAAGCCGTTTTTTAAGTGCGTGGCAAAGTCTTATCTCCAGGTGCGGCGGGAGCTGTACGGCCTGTATCTCTATTTGACCATGCGGTGCAGCCTGTGCCCGGAGGGCTACTTCTGTGTCCGGGGCAGCGGGCAAAAGGAGCGGACAGATTTCGCCTTTCTGCTGGAGCAGGCGAAACGGTTCTCCCGAAGCTGGTGCATCACGGATGGGCCGGACGGGACCAGCCAAAACGAGCCGCACGGGGGCTATGACGAACACTTCGGCTTCCATCTGTATTCTCCCATCAACCATTACCTTACCTTTATGGAACTGAGCGTAAGGAATCTGGATGATGACTGGGCCCTGACCCCTCCGCATCTGAGAGCCGGGAACCGGCAGTTCTATAGCCGGGCAGTGGAGCCTGAGGAGACGGAACAGTTAGAGGAAGCGGACGGGACGGATATGGACGA
>ERZ778514.1515-NODE-1515-length-17104-cov-7.366063_pt1 | contig 17104 bp, 10 predicted proteins | sample MGYA00510344_ERZ778514 | MGnify/ENA primary metagenome ERZ778514 (study PRJEB29527, sample SAMN07138968) | mouse gut metagenome | material: feces | host: mouse | place: China:Nanjing | collected 2016-01-25 ... | reverse complement strand
TTTTATCTACATTACAGATGCACATTTTCCCAACTCCTGAACCTTTACAAACAATTATTGCTGTCCGCTAAACGATAGATCAATGAGCCCAACTTCTTGAACGACAGAAGTTGGGCTTACTTTTAATGTATGACAAGCCCCTATCAGTCAATTTCATGATCCAAAGGCGGTGATTCCGAGACCTGGGCGAGCATGATATTGAGGTCAGCATCGGGTTGATTGAGGAACTTTTCGAGATTCAGGTAGTACATCAGCACAATCCGCATTATTGTAGCGAGTCCGGAGAAGCTGCATCGCCTTTTCAGCCTGCTTTGCAATACTGAAATCAACAGATTTGCGATTAGAGTTACCCATATCTGGATTTTGATGGCATTTGCGCTTTCGCCATAGAAGTATCTCAGAGGAAAGTTCTGCTTTATCTGTTTGAAAAGCGACTCGATCTGCCAACGGCGGCGATATATGGAGACGACAGTCTCCAAAGGCATGTCAAAATCGTTGGTAAGTAACGGGATGAGTTTAGGCCGCTTGCCTTTCTTGATATCGACGTATGTGATTATACGGGCGATGTGATTGATGTCATCCTTGCGGAACACCACAATCTGCTCCCGATATTCCATAACTCCCTGCGGAGTCTGATGCATACAGTCCACAAGCACCTCATAATTGAGGCTTTTCTTCATCTTGGTGACATAAATTACTCCGCGGTCAGTCAGCTCCTCGAATTTGGCATAGTTGATGTAGGCGCGGTCCATCGCCATTATTTCGTCCCGTTTATAATGGCATGGAGCGAGCATGAACGAGTCGTTGGTAGCTGCCGATGTGAACTGTACGTCGCAAGGCACACCCTCATTGGCATGTATCACTGCATGGACCTTGATACCGCCTTTCTTCTTTCCCGTTTTGGGATGACGTCCCACTCCCTTGAAAATGGCATTGGAGAACAGTGTCACGGTTGTGGAATCGATGATGCGCAGCCGTTTTATCCATTCTTCCGTACCGTTACGCCGGCTGTCCGATGAAAGGACGTCTTTGTTCGCATCATACAGGTCTCGATACACTTCCTCAAAGATCTTCTCTGAGCGTCTGGCGTTTGCATCTGACAGCGTACTGCGCCTTGGGACTGTGTCTATGCCTACATGATGAAGCTTTCGCACTTCAGCGGTCATGGAAGTCTCTATCTCACGCAACGAATCGAAACGCTCTATCACGGCATAAAGCATTGTTACCAAGTGTGTATAGCCGTCAAAGCTCTTGACGTACTTCTCTCCACCGTGTTTACGGCTCATCTCAACTATTTTTACTCGGTCAAGCGATTTTATCAGTTGTCCGTATATCGGCTGTCCGAAGAAATTACTACTTTTGGGCATAGTTTAGGCATATGTTTTGGCGAACACAAACTAAACTAAAAGGACCGACTCCTGCAAATGGATGCGGTCCTAATTTTTCAATTGCCATCTAAAGTTTAGCGGACAGTAATAACAAACAATAAGTAAATCTCCTAATTTTCCTATTACCGTAGGAGTTTCAGTCCAACGATTTATTACCAAATTCCCATTCACAATATTACTTGCTCCTGTAATATAGGGAATTCCTTGATTACTCGAATTATACTTTTCAGGAATAAAGTCTTGCCCTGATAGCAGTTCTATAACATTTGACAGTTTACTCCATTCCCATCTCTTTGGAATCTCAAACGGAATCTCCTCATCAATACATTTCACTTCCCCCGTAGCGAGAAACTTCTCATAATAGGAACTCAATGAATTTGTAAATACCATACATTATTAATGATAGTGAATTGTTTAACTAATAATGTATCAGACATGAACATTGAAAATTTTGGAACGTATCTTCGTCAAGGGAATATGGCGGAGAACACGATCGCGGCTTATCTATATGCCGTAAAAGAGTATTATTCCCGACATAAGGAACTGAACAAGCGCAACCTGCTTGTTTATAAGACTTATCTCATTGAAAAATTCAAGCCTAAAACCGTAAATCTACGTATTCAGGCAATGAACAAGTATCTTGACTATATGAATAAATCTCGTTTGAGATTAAAATCCGTCAAGGTACAACAGCGTAGTTATCTGGAAAATGTAATCAGCAATGCCGACTACGCTTTTCTGAAAAACAAACTAAAAAAGGAAGAAAACCAAGAATGGTATTTCGTAGTTCGTTTCCTTGCTGCTACAGGTGCACGAGTCAGTGAACTAATACAAATGAAGGTGGAACACGTGCAGATAGGTTATTTTGACATCTATACCAAAGGTGGCAAGATACGTCGTATCTATATTCCTAAATCACTCCGCAAGGAAGCTACGGAGTGGCTCAATAGCACCAATCGTACAAGCGGTTATCTATTCCTCAATCGCTTTGGCGAGCGTATCACCACCAGAGGTATTGCCCAGCAGTTAAAAAACTATGCCACAAAATATGGCTTAAACGAGAAAGTGGTTTATCCTCACTCGTTCCGTCATCGCTTTGCCAAGAATTTCTTGGAGAAGTTCAACGATATTTCTTTACTTGCCGACCTGATGGGGCATGAAAGCATTGAAACCACTCGTATTTATTTGAGGCGTAGCAGTGCCGAGCAACAGGAAATTGTGGATAAGATTATAACTTGGTAAAGGCAATTTATCTGCGTTGCTGTGAGTTTTTCGTCTTCTGTTCTCCCCAAGGGAGTTCAGAGGATGAACCTCCGCTACCAGTTCCGACATGGACTTGCGCCTGACCACCTGCGGCAAGTTCAAAAGCCACTCCAAGTAGGTTGGCTTGTGCTTCATTGACCTGTTCCTGAGGCTCAAACACATCATTTATCAATTCATAGATGGTAGCTTCGTCTTTGGTGAAACTTTCCCATATCGGATTGAGCCAATCAACATGTTTTATAGAGTCGTATTTCTCATTACCTACCTGTGTCCAAATATGCAGACTGGGCTTATTATAATTGGGAATGAAATGGTGGATAAGTTCCGCCCCGGATGACAGACTGTAACGCTGAGGGTTAGCCTTACGGTCGAGCTGGTCAATACGTAGATTCAACTTTTCTATAACAGAATCCTTTGCTTTGGATTGTCGGCCTGTTTTTTCTGCCATACGTATAGCCTTGTCTATCTCTTTCTGATAGCCGTTCCTTAATTGTTCAATCTCTTCCCTATGTTTTTCTTTCAGTTGAGACTTTTCAGACATTAGGGTTTTAATCTGATTTTTGAGTTTGGCAATCTGCTCATCCCTACTCGCAAGCTCTTTTTTCGCTTTAGCCAAATCCCCCTTGCCGAACCACGAAAGGATTGTGTTTTTCCCCTCTTGTGCTTTTTCAATGTCTGCCTGCAATTTGGCGATGTCTTCCTCATACCGATTTATTTGCTGTTTATAGTATTCTGAATTTGCCAGATGTTTTGCTGTAGAACCGACAATGCCACGCTGCAATCCGAATGGCTTCATGGCTGCTGCATAACTGTTCTGGTATTCGTGCAGTTTGCTACGTCGCATAACATCATCTGCCGATAGGCGTGCCCCGGACTTTGTTGCGTACTTCTTCTCACCCTCACGCTTTTTACGAAGTCGTTCTGTTGTTACAATGGGTACGATTGTGGCATGCAAGTGCGGAGTTTTCTCGTCCATGTGCAATACACAAGAAACAAGATTCTCGCTTCCGAAAGTATTTTTCAGCCATTTTAGATTGGCATCTATCCAATTATCCAACTTACCTTCCTTGGCAATCTTCATCATCTGTTCATGTGTTCCGGTCAAGATAATGCGGATGGCTTTCGTCTGGTTCTTGCCGACCTTGCGATGCAGTCTGGCATGGTCTATCCGATGTTGTATAGCATCCGTCCGGTTCTTCACCCCGGCAGGAAATACAACCAGCTCCCGATTGAAGTGCGTCCTATTTGCATCGGCATTGATGGGTACATATTTTTCCCTCTTGGCATCCTTCCTTTCTATATGGCATGACATACCAGAATCATTACCACTGCCACGTTGAAGGTGGCAGACTGCGTATTGCGTATTACTCATATCTTATTTCCTTTTATTGTTATACACTGATTCTTTGGTTGTAAAATCCCGCCTTTTGTGCCACAGGCATCCGGGTGTCGAGAGGGTATCCCTCCGCTTATGGGCTTTTTTACTGCCACTAGGAGAGTGAAAGCGGTGAAAATGCCCTAATAAGCTACGGGATTTTACAAACCCTTTCCCAAAGACAGCGAGCTGTCCTATTCATCTTTTTATTACATCTGTTCTACATCCACTAACTCCAATTTCAATTCATCAATGAGCATCTGCAAAGCCGGATTACGTTGTATCATTTTGGAGAGTATTATTTGCGGAGTATCTTTCATCAGAAGGAAATCTGCAATGTCCAATCCTTTTTTTCGTTGTTCATCTGTAGCGCATTGTTCCAGACTATCACTCAATACAACTTTGGAACATACGGAAGTAAGCAAAGGCATTTTGGTTTGCCAAACTTCTTTTGCTCCCAAGTCTGGGCATAGCATAACTGGCCTTCCTTTCAAAATACTTATCACATCAGGCTTGAAACATCCGTGCATTCCACCGGTAGCCAACCATATAAACTCCGGCATATAATGGGTCGCTACCAAAGCGGATTTTTCGCTTTCCACAATAGCTACTGGTTTGATCGGATTATCAGACAACAGATGTTCGCCAAACAGACATTGCTTCAAATGGTAATTTTGGAAATTTAGTTCCGTATGTACCCAACTTATATAACTTCTTGGCTCTTTTATCCGATGTCCTGTTTTTGAATCATACAACATTATTTTTCCTGCTCCTACATTACCCTGCCAATCAATTTGCCAATAGACGGTAGAACCGCCCCACTTCTTTGATGTACCAACATGATACAGTTGGAATATCCGGGAAGTCTCGTCTTTGCCCAATACTCCGGATAGGTAAATGTACAATGGATTCATGCCATAGTTGGTAAGAGTACGTTCCATTAGTTCATTGTCAACAAAAGAGGTAGGAGATGGCAAATGAGACTTAGGCTTGTCGACTTCAACGAAATCATCCTTTTTGTAATCCATCACCATTGGGTTATCATGAAAATAATCTGATGGAGTGTAATGGTATTGACAAGATTGTTCATGGTCGCATCTGCCTACATAATCAGGAAAAGTTATTTCTCCTTGACTATCTATGTACTTGACAAAGCATTGCTTCTTTCCACACTTCGGGCATGAAAGTTTTGAACCACGCTTATATTTTTGAAGAGAAAATCTATATTCAGCCATACTTCTTTGTTTTGTTATTGCAGTCCATGCAACTTGCACTTATTGCAGTTTTGCAGAAATCCTATGTAAGCGCAAAGTGCAAACTGCAACAACTGCAAACTGCAAAAGGTGTCGTTTATTGCAGTTTCTCATATTCACCTCGCTTTACCTTCTTGATAATCTTATTCGTGGCAAGATTAACCAAAGAGTACATCACCGACCTTTCCGACAACCCTACTTCTTTTCCGGCTTGAATAGCATCGGCAGTAGTGAAAGTTGCGGAAAGGCAATCAAGCAATTCTCTCTTTTGTGGTTCAACGCTCTCTCTCAGCATATATCTTTGAATGTTGGTATAACAGTTCTCAAAGTATTCACTCAATGCAATAGCTGATTTGGTTGAGTCAATATCCACAAAATCCTTGTGTGCTTCATTGCAAGCCCAGCGAAGAATCTGCAAGACTAAAGCCAAACGAGCCGTAATCATGGGAGCCTTAATCACTCTGCTATCCACCAATCCATCATCTTGGATTTGATTAACAGCCCGAATCGCATTATTGCGCCAGTTTGTAAAATAGGCTTTGGCTTCCGAAGAAAATTCCAGTACATTATGTATGGCTCTGTCATCTTCATTCTCTGTAAATGGCAAACTAATCACCTTATTTATAATAGAATCCCACATAGATGAGTATTTACCAAAAGTTGATACGGAAGAATCTTCATCCAAGCCCCAATCTGAAATTTCCTGAGACGATGGATAAACAAAAATTATTCTGTCTATCAGCCCATTGTCTTTATATCCTTTCTCTATTAGTTCGTGCATACGTGTCGTTTGCATCGTGCCGACAATATTTATAAAAGGATGCTCTATATGAATAGGTACAGGGATGCTGCACCTTGAAATATCCAATGGCTTTCCGCTGAATGCAGTCAATAACTGTTCAATGAGTTGCCCTTTGCTATATTGATTCACGGCATTAAACATTCCCATGATTTCATCCACATATACCACGACACCTCGCTGATTGTCATCCAGTGCACGCATTAAAGCCTCCGGTGTAAAATCGGATATGATGATTCTTCGTAAAACAGGTTTGTCCGGCAGTGAAGAGGATTTGTCTTTTTTGACCTTGTTGTTTTCAATCAAGCTATTATAATGCTCCATATCCAATTTGAATTGCTTGATGATTTTTGCATCATGCTTTCGGATAGGGCGGAATGCGAAATCCAAAGGTGGGGTTTTGCCCATTCCGGGACGACCTACCAATATCATATAGAGGGCAGGATTACTAATCCATCCACCACGAATACGGATATTGACAGCGTTGCCAATAGCGGTTGACACTGCCACCAAAAGAGAAGCCATCATGTACTCAATGGAATAATTTTCTTGCCGTGCTAAAGCCAATATCATATCTTGAATTTTGGCAGGAAAAGCATCCAAAGGAATCTTGCTTTCAAAGACCCCTTCAAATTCCATTCTGAGTGCATTGCATAAATTGGTTGAATCCATTAGAACCTGGTATTTCTTTTTGACTTTATGAATTGGGCGGCTTCATCCGCCAGTTCCTTCTGCGATTTCCGTTTGCCGTCATGAAGCCATGCGTCAATCTCCGATTTGAGAAACATGATACGCTTCCCTCTCTTATGAAACGGAATCTGGTGGCAACTCGTCCATCCGTAAACGGTCTGTTCCGCCGGATGGCTGGGTAGGTATTCGCACAGTTCTTTCAGGTTCATCCACTGGTCGACAGGCCGTACTTGTGGGATGTTGTTCAGACTGTCAATCTTGGAATCAAGTTTATTGAGCTTGTCCATCATCCATGACATTGCCTTAGGCAAATCTTCAAATGTAATGTTCATGTCTTCCATATCGTTATTAGTTGATTTTGCTGCAAAGTAATGGCAAATTTCAATACTGATTTATGGATGGCAAATATCACATAAAGAAACATCAGCAGGTCATAAGAATCATAAACTATATGCACTGATTATCAGTGCATATAATGACAAATTCCATTATTAGATTTTTTCGTTTATGCCTCTCGACATAAGGGAATCATCATCGAATCATAAGGTTGTGAAGATAAAAATGTATAGAAACAGAAAGCCACCCACATGAAAGATGCAGATGGCTTACAGAATAAGAAATCAATGTCGCTTTCTATACTTAGCGTAAATTATTTTTTAGAAATTTCTTAAGCGAGATTGTAGTTATACCCAATAGCTTAGACTTAAGTTGTAGCCCATTGTCTGATGTAAGCATAATTGGATTCTGTTCTTTATACTTTAATGCGACTGATAATATCATATTGTCAGGTGAACGTTTATCAAAGTCATCTGGCAATAAAGAAGTATCTGCGAACTCGTATAAAATCTCATGCTGTGACTCATTATTAAGATTACGTAAAGCCTTCTCCGCGTTTTGTCTTCGTTCTTCAGTTAATTTGATTTTCATCTTATCGAGCTCATCCGTCACCTTTGCAGACAAGATGATAGGATACTTTCTGTCAATCTTAGAAATAATATCGGGATAGTCCACAAAAACATTAGTATCAATGATATAATAGTTTTTCTTTGTTATACTTAATTCCTTCTTTTTCCGTTCAAATTGAGAAAGGTCAATTTTACCTACAACTCTCAACCCTATTGTGGAGGAGACCGTTGATACTGTTTTTTCTTCAGATATAGGTTGGACTATAGGGGCTGATGATTCTGACTCTTGCAAATTAGTTCTCCATACATTTGTTTTACCATCAAACTTATCACAATTATCTATAAACTGTAATACTGTAGGTGATACAGTGTGAAATTCGTTAAGAGGCATATCTGAAATAATGAGAGTCGTACTAAGCGAACGGCTTGTTGCTACATTAAAACGTCGATCTTCTAGTGCGAAACCCGGATTCCTTCCAGGAATGTATAGAATAGCATAATCAACAGTCATACCTTGGATTCTATCTATCGTTTCGATAGTTATATCCAGTTCAAGATCAGACGTACAGAAACGTTTCTGCAGTTCCTTTACAGAATCTCTAAAAGGTGTTATGATAGCTAAAGAACGATCAGGGTAAAATTTTTCCAGCTTTTCAATCACATCTCGTATAATAGCATCTGCTTTATCTGAATAAACTCCATTGCGGACATCTAGTGTACAATGGTAAAGTACACCGCCATCTTGTGGAAATAAGACACTATTCGCTTTGGTAAAATCTAAATAGTCTTGCTTCACAGACACAAAACGATTTCCGTAAAAGCATTTTGTAAGGGAGGCTGATCGACTCGTGAGACGGAAAGTGGTTACTATACGATAAGATTTTATCGATGTCCCCAGCACCATAGACTTCAATCCTTCAACTTGTGTTGCCACATTCCACGAATTATATTGTGGATTGTTAAGTTTCACGATAGGTGGCAACTGCATAGGATCACCTACAATTAGGCAATCAATCCCCAACTGCTTAAACGCAACTATAGCCGTGAAAAAAGCCTGAGAAGCTTCTTCTATGACTACCAAATCGTATTGTGGCAAACCATACAGAGTCATCTTCTTTTCGCTAAAAACACTTGACAACTGATAGTTTGTCGCACAGAGCATTTCGCCACCAGGAACCTGCAAGTCGGCAGAGGCAGCTTTTACACCAGACACCTGTTTGCGTTCGTCAATAGAGAGATTTGTCTTGCTGACACGACCTTCCTTCACATACTTCTGCAAAGGCTTCTGCTTTATCAACTCGATAAGACCCTTGTTCGCCATGGTGGTGACGCAGACGGTTTTGCCAGCATCAAGATACGATGAAATCACAGAAGCGATGGTGTAACTCTTACCAGTTCCCGGAGGACCTTGTACGATACAACAATGTTCATTAGCGAGCGTGTCTATGATTGTGTCAGAAATGCCTGTTGGCTTCTGTTCATCAAATGCGAGTTCCTCGGGTGTCCATTCCTCATAATCTATAGTCGGTTCAAGGTTCAATTCATCGTTTGAAGAGAATGCATCCATATAGCTGGCAAGGTTGCGGAAATACTCTACAGGAGGAAATGGATTATGGACGATAAGTGAAAGACTTTTGCCATCAACCAACGCCTTTGACAAGATATCGTACAACTTAAAACTGAATCCAGAGCATGCAACATAGTCATAGTTGGAATCACCAGTATGAACATAGTACATTGGAGTCATGTCAGAACCAGAAGAATGAAAATCCTTATTGTCAACGAACTCATCCCAACGGCAGATCCACTCCGTAACGTGTTCACCTAATGCTTGCTTAGCACCTTTCTTAATTATGCACACGCCCTTCAGAACTTTCAAGCGTGGAGCCATACGACGAGGGCATTTGAGGATAATCATGCCTGTCTCATGCTGAATGGAATCAACATAAGCAAGCGATAATTCACCTGTCTTAAATAAGTTCCGCATCTGCGAGCGATTGATCTTTTGTTGCTCGTCGATAGCCTCTTTCACTTGGTCAGCAAAGAATGACTTATAGTTTGCAAGTTTGATATTGTCAATCATAATCAATAGTCGTTATCGTTGTAATCATCGTTACCATCTTCCGCTTCTGCCATAGCACCAACATAGTGAGCGAATACGGCATCCATATTTGTACGAGCAGCCACACGAATCAAGGTGTATGCAGTACCTTTGGCATCTTCAAGTATGCCTGTATAAAGAGCCCTTACTACATCAACCTTCTCCTTGCCGATAATCTTGATAACAACATCGTCTTTTTCTACGAGTTTCAGGAATTCCTCGGCGTTGTTAATGTAATGGAAGTTCTTGCCTTGTCCATCAAGATAAACGCAAATCTTCCACTTGTCATCAACCATCTTATTCCATACAGAAGGAGAAATATACATCACGCCACGAGCAGCACTACAAGCATGAATGTATCTGCCATCTTTAAGTTTGTGTACAGTTACATCACTCGCATTACGCACGAACTCTTCCATTGTTTCCTCAGGCTCTGCGTGCATCTCATTTCTGAGGTTCTGGTACAGACGCAACTGAGCAAGATAGTTGGTGTCGGCAATCTGCTCTGGCTTGATGTTACATTGAGCTAAGAGGTCTATTTCCTCCCTCGTTGGTGGTAATGATTCCAGTTCAAGAGGCGTTCCATGTGAGCGAAGGCGTTCTAATTCCTTTTTGGTGAAAATCTTCGGATGCTTACGTGTACGAGGTTTGTAGGGTCTGTCACCAACAGGTTGATAATTCTTGTCCTTATCAACAGATCCCATGTACCCATTACTGTCAGGATCATAATCCTTATGAGGCTTGTTTGATGAAGCGTGAGACGTGTTAGACATATGAGTATTAGAAGACGTTGTGCTGGCATTATCCGTTGTGTCAACATCTTCATCAACGTCAGCTTCTACATCGTCTGTTTCATCTGTGTCATCGTAGTCTTCAATATCCTCTTCATCAACCTGTTCATATGTGTCATACTGACCAAGGTCATTTTCTGGCTCTTCCTCTGCTGTAGATGACGTTGCTTGACCAACTAGTGATTTAGTTTGTTGCGACTGCTGTTGTGGACGAGAGTCAGAAGTTGACTGCTGCGATGCGGTTTGAATAGGTTCTTTTGGTGATGTCTCTGATTCTTCCCCAACTTCAAGTTCGTTAACAGGTCTTGACGTTACATCTTTATTTGGTGCACCAGGCTTGTCATCCTCGCGAATAGTTTTCGTATCGTCAACATGCTGATTTTCTGTTGATGTCTCTGTAGTTGCTTCAGTAGCAGAATCTGTTGGTTCATTCGTAGCATTGCTATAGTAATCGTTTTCTGTTTCGATAGGTTCTTCTTCCTCTGGCTCAACGTTGATGGTCAAATCCAACGATCTGAGATAAGCGCGGAACTTTTCATCGTATGCAAGTGAAGAGCAATACTTTTCGATGCACGCTTCTACAGAAACGCTATCATCAAGAACGTCTTCACATACATTATCATACACGTCAAAACCTACCAGTCGCTTCAATCTACTACAGAACTTTGTAAAGGTACGATTATGCTTCCATGAGCTTACATAATAAAGGTGGTTGTCATCGTTATAGATACGCTCCACATCATTATGTATAGTGTCATAACCGAGGTCTATCTTTTCACATACAACAAAATGATACTGCGACAGCTTTGTATTATAACGTTCGTAGAGTTCTTGGAATCGATCTGGGTTCTCGATAGCCGACAAGATAAGCAGACGAGGTCTGAGTATGGCAACCATATCAGCTGTTTCATCTTGTTTGCCTATAGGTGTTGCCACAAAATCAGAACTTGTCAGACATTTTATCTTCAGCATGTTGCAGACCTTGACAAACGAATCTGTATCATAAGGAAAAGCACTTGTCTGCATAACAAACTCATCGCCACGGAAGATATTCCTTTCCTGTGTCGCATCTGGATGGATAGCATAAAGTTCCGTAATATGCTTCTTCTGCCCCTTACCATTACGCCATTCTGCAGTTGGCGTTTTACGATAGTTGTCAACCAAAGTCTCATCTTGAATAGGCGAAGACAGCATCCAATTAATCACTATACTGCGGAAATTAGTTTCTTCCTCTCTTGGATGCGTAACACGAGCAAGGTAATAAAGGCAATCTTCAAAAGAGAGAGCTTTACAGAAGTTGATCTTCTCAAATAATTCACGAGCATCACGATTGTCAATAGAGTCAACAATAGCTTTGCAAGGAACCTTCTCTTGCCATTGAGGTACCTTGGCACGAACAGCATAACCAGCTATGTGAGGTGTATACAACAACTCCGGCTTTTGAACAGAATTCTCTGTTGGTATGCACACGCGGTTATTGAAACATCCATCTTCTACCCAGGATTCATATTCGACCAAGCGACGAGAGAAACATTTCGACCAGAAATAACAAGCAAATGTGCGGTTTGCGAGATACTTCAAGTCCTCTCGCGTCATATTCTGATGCACGTTCTCCGCCTTGAAATATTGTTTGATGATATCCTTGTTGCCTTCGAAGATGTAAGTGTCTGAAAGATACGACAATTCAGACACACCATTTGCCTCAAAGTCGCACGTTGGAGAATATTCTGTTCCAAGTGTCAGCTCATGAGCAAGCTTGTATGTCGTTTCATTCGACTTGACCAGATACTTTATCTGCTTACGAAGTGTGTCATTTATGTCATACTCACTCTGTATCTTGACTACTTCACGTACAAACTGAATGTGAATGTCTGCAACGCTATTCTCATCGGCAGTAAACTTTGCAAGATAATCCTTAACCTTTGCGTCAATCCACATTTGCTTTGTGGTAATGAGATTGCGATTACCGTACTCTTCAGAGATAGCATGAAGCAAGTCCTTATTTGCCTTTAGAATATCGGGATGAACCTCGTTGGCAAGAGTGATGTACTTGAATGGCTCAGATACAGAATCCTCATCCATATTGACGATTATTACCTGATCTAGAGTCTTATAACCAGCATATTGAGTGCGAACTCTCAACTGCATAATTTGGTATTTCCTTTCTGCCCATTTATCCTTCAGGTCTTTAAGGTGCTTGGTCATCATCGCTACAACAGAATCCAAAGACTCTACTTCAATAGTTGAAAGCTTAGGCAAGATGTCTGAGAAAAGAATATCCTTGTTATCGGACTTAAGACCGAGTTTCCTGAACAATTTCATCCACTCTGACTTCTCGTTCTCATTGGCGGTTTCGATGTAAGACGAAGACACAAACTGCGCCTCCTTTACATACTTAGTTACCAGCGCCTCAATTTGTTCTTGCTGATAGGTGTCAGAAATGTAAAGCGATACACAATTGATAAGCGCGTTGTTATTGTCAAGCAACGGAATAGTCTTAAACTTATCAACAGATGCAATTTGCTTCTGGTTTACCTTTACCCATCGCCAGAAATCAACGTTATTGTTTATAACATTAACCGATTGACGCAAGTTTGCGTTCTGAGCAAGAATGTCAGTTGTGGTATTGATGTCAAACTTCACAATCTTGAACAGCTGACGCATATCCTGAGAGAAATCATCGGTATATTTCTGTGAGAGCACAACATACATCTTCGGACACCATGCTTTCTCGCACAGAATCTTTGCGTCCTCGTTGTATTCGATATACTGGATATTCAGTTCCCTTGCTCTTACTATGGTTCCGTCATAGGCAAGTAAAGGCATATCTTTGATGTCGTTGAAACTCATAGTATCATCAAAGAGTCTGTCTGCGTCACGCTTCAGGTATTCCAAGAATGTGAGCATAGTTGCCTCGTCAACAAGACCGGCATAGATAACCGCCTTGTTCTTGATTACAACATCTGTGAAGAACGACTTGTCTGTGAAGGTCTTAACGCCAAACTGCTGACGCAAGAACGATTCCAGTTTCTTTACCTCTTCCTTCTCACGACCTTCAAAGTAATCATTCGATAGAGCATACATCATGCTATCCTGCAACCAAGCATGATTGATATTGTCAGCATAGGTGCTGTTCTGAGCATACGCATCCTGATTGAAGTATCGCACGTCATCGTTGCAAAGATATACCTCATTTTTGTGGATGTCAACACAACGCAAGACATAATCCTTGAAAACGTTTTCCTTCAACTGCGCTTCACAACCATACACATATTCAACAAATGCTTTGTTGGCGGCATAATTGTTTTCTATGGCAGCGTTTACTTTTGCTCGGAAATCGGCATCGCCAACTATGACAGTCGTGATGAAGGAGTCCTTGGTAAATTCGTTGAATCCAAGGTTAGCAAATATTGCAGTTATATTATCTTTCTCGTCATCAGCCAGGCTGTCAAAATAGATATGCGATAGTACGTTGATAAGATTCTCGCCCAACCATTTCTCACGTATTAAGCCATGAGCTTCTTCGTTGAAGAAGTAGTGATAATTGGTATAGTCGGTACTTGCACCACCATCCTCGGTAATGTACGGAACCTTTGTCTTGTTAGCCTTTAAATCAACTTCCTTTACTGCAAGATAACGATAGAATGCAACAGAATTGCTTGGTACGTTAAGCAACGCCATAGCATCCTCATTGGATAGAATGTAATCTGTAATCATAGACGCAGCAGAGAAAGACAGGAAATACTTGTCTGCAAATGATTTCCAATTTTCATCTTCCTCAAAATTTGCTCTTGATGCCTCGCAAAGATGCGGTACAAATCTACGCAAGAATCCTATTCCATTACAATTCGTGTCAAAATCATAGTAGAGACTTCCTGCTGTAAACAAATCGCCTTCGTATTCAATAAATATATTTTTCTTCGCAAACTCGTTTAGTTCATCCTCACTCAACCAATGTCTAATAAATCGTGTATTGTTTTCGGGAACTGTCAACCATGTCTGGAAATCAGTTTCCTCACATTTCTTTACAACAGCATCAACCTTTACATCAAGGCTCGAAGGAGAATGCTTGTACAAGAAATCCATGAATGCCTCCGATTGTCTTAACTCGTCAACTGGCAAGGAGTAGTCACCCAACTCCATAAGAATTATGAAGTCTTCGTCTGAAATGACTCCGTTCGCTGTCATGCCAGTCATGTCGTTAATAATATTGTCGATGCATTCAAAGGTTTGTTCACCATCCTTATCCACACATGGAACAAAAGGCTCTTCTTTTATGAACTTTTCAAATTCTTCCTGGAACTCCTCTATAAACGTCTTATACACGCGTCTCTTCTTGCACTCATCAAAGTCTGGGATAAGTGTAAAGATAGAGTCAAGGTCGTATTTTTTGCTTTCAATAAGCTGCTTGATCCAATAAAAGAACTGTTTACCTGCAATACGAGCAATAACGTGATTGAGCTCGATATCCTCAATATCATCACGCTGTCCGTTGGGCACCATATCGGTATTCATTAGGAAATTGAAGCCCCAATCAGCCCGCTTTGCTGGCAGATAGCAATAAAGTATGGCATCATCAACTGGCATCAACTTTCTTTCAGCTTTCTTGCACGCAAACTTTACCGCAGTCTTACGGAAGTTCATGTACTTCTCAGGTATTTTCTCATAACCATCCGAACGAAGAGAGTCTGGATTTTCCAAGACATCGTTTATCTTATCTGTAATATCCTCAGGAATATCATCTACAAGAGAATCTGATACACACCAGTCTTTATTGTCTTTCTCACGTACAATCGGTTCATCCTGACCATCAATAAAGATGCTAACCTTCTTGATGTTCGGGATAAACAATATGACGCGCTCTGATTCAAATACATCGGTAAACAAATCGATGTAGTTATCATCTCTGTCTTCATCGGTCAGAATTTCCTTATCTCGTGGTTGGAGAGCGAACTTTACTCTGAACTCTTCGTTAGGATGCTGACGGAATACAGACTTGATTTCATTATCGATCTCATTATGTTCCGTCCAGATTGGCAATATCTGCCACGGTGTATTGATTACATCCGTAGCAGACTTGTCGAACCTGAATGTGTAATTACCAGTATTGAGGAGGACATAGTCGTTGTCAAGGAAAACGGTCTTAAAACCAATACCTTTGTAGCCGATGGCTTCGGTATTGTCAGACTTCTCGCCATCATTTATATCACAAATAGCTGCAATATTCTTCGGATTGAAATATTCACCTGTATGCTCGAATGTTAAGTAGTTCTCGGTAATATGGAACTCTACATCAACAGGCAAAGGTTGAATCTTACCATCAATTTTTGTACGACGAGGATAGTCGTTAGCATTCTGCAGCAACTCATAGATGAATACTTCCTTACCGCTTTGTGTAAGTTGCTTTTTGAGAGTATCAAGCGAACGAGCAATCTTCTTTGCAGCACCTGCAGGGTAACGCATAATGCCCTCGTAAAGACTGCTCACAATGTCTTTGGGGTAAATTGGTGTTATTTCCTCATGCAAGTCAATACCGAACTTGAGAGGATCGGTTTCAAGCAATACCCAAGTGAACTTGTAGTATGCATAGCGGTTGAACTCCTTGTTGCTTCTGAATGAGATAGACAGATTCTTTATACCACGTTCCTTATCTTCAATCTTTGTAAAATCAGTATTACGGATATCTGTTATCGTAAACCAACCTTCATTTCTTTGAGGCGCAAACTGACCAATAAACTGATTGTTCTCAAGACGCAATCTGCGTTTGATTTTAACGACCTCCTCGGAATCTACGTATTGGGTTGCTGCACGATTGTATTGCGGTCTTCTTTGCTCTTCGTGAGATTTTGGCTTAGCTTTTTCAATTACATACCTTATAGGTTTTTCTCCCGAGAAATCTGTCCAGAATGAAAACAATCCAGAATCTGTTAAAAATTCATAGAAATGATCGTACCCCAGATTCTTATAATTGATACCTACTTTTCCAACAGCACGTAAGAAATCATACTGGTTCACCCATCCATCACCCTTGTCAACCAGTTCAACCTTAGGCAAAGATTGATATATCTCACGTAATTTTTCTATTATTGATTTGCTGACCATATTCTATTAGATTTAGTTATTACAAGATCGTCATCATAATTTTCTGATTGTCTGTAGGTACGAGCAACTCCCGAATATCAACTTCAAGTATTCTTGCAGTTTCTACTAGAGTTTCAAGAGTGGGTTGAGTTGTGTTAGTACACCATTTGCTCACTGTAGCCTGATCTTTACCTATTTGGTCAGCAAGCCACTTGTTCGTTTTCTTCTTTTCTACGAGAACTACTTTGATACGATTAATGTTTTTATTTGTTGCCATATAATTACACTCTATTGTCTTATACCTTCAAAGATGCAAAATTATTTCGAAAAACAACAATATATTTTATTGTGACATAAAACTATTTACGTATTTACCTAATAATTTGATTTAGAATATAAAACTATTGACTATCCCTGAAAAGCGTTGACAGATTTGAAGGCGATTAACTAAACTATTT
>ERZ778514.1511-NODE-1511-length-17128-cov-5.214374_pt1 | contig 17128 bp, 16 predicted proteins | sample MGYA00510344_ERZ778514 | MGnify/ENA primary metagenome ERZ778514 (study PRJEB29527, sample SAMN07138968) | mouse gut metagenome | material: feces | host: mouse | place: China:Nanjing | collected 2016-01-25 ... | reverse complement strand
AATTTATACTTAATTTCTAATATACATACTTGAAAGATAAGCGTCTAATATGTATAATATCTATATAACGCTTTATTTAATTATCTAAGCTTTGGTAAAATTACATAATATATTTGGAGGTATTCATATGAGCGATATACAAAAGCCAAGTTTTTCTTTACTTAACCAGAAAGAGGTTGATGCTTTAGTTGATTTCCTCAACGACAAAAGAAATTCCATTAACAGCGATGTAATGAACCAGAACAGCATTGATAAGCTTATAACACTTATCACAGGTGACAGCAACCATATAATTTTAGACCTGTTTGACCCATTTGCAAGTGTTGACCCAAGTCTTCTTGCTGCCCTTGATTTCCGTATTGATGAAAAAGATGTATGTGAACTCTGCTGTTCTGTAGATGACTCTTCAGGATTTATTTCACTTTCAGCACGTAACACTATTACGGGCAAAATCCTAAGCATTACCCCTAAGCTTATTAATGAAAATGACACTGACGAATGGGGATATTCAATTTCACCGGTCTTCTTTAACCGCATCGCTAAGATTTTCAACCTGAAGTATACAACAGAAACACATGACACAATTTGCAACATATTTGCTAAACACACATATGGTTCAGAAAACCACAAGATAGCAGAAATATATCTTCCAGCTAACCAGGCACTGCTTGAATGTATGCTGTAATTGCTTATATGTTTATAATTATCATGCACAAAAAGGCAAAACATACGTTTTGCCTTTTTGTTTCTTTATTTAGCAGGATATGATATAATCTTAAACTTGTTTTAAAGCACCACTGTCCAGTTTCTAATCGAAGTCAGTAATACGTTCAAGCATCTTGCGGTAACGCAGCCTTACTATCTCGTTTTTAGCCAGGACATCTTTCTCATTACCTGTATACTGGCAGCGTATACAGTAATATTCATCCTTATCCTTATCATAAAACATATCTATGTCCAGGTCACGCATAAAGCATGAAGGACATCTGAAATTTAATTTGCCTTTTCCAGATTGAGCCATGTTGCAAATACCTCCTTATCACTGATTTTCTTCTGGTAACCAAGTGTAAACATTGGTGAGAATGCATAACCTTCCCTGATATACCCTTCCACATCCTTAGCATCTGTACTTAATGATACTTTTGTCTCAATAGCAGGAACTACAGCAGAAACACTATTTGCGCCAGCCATTAATTCTTCACGGCACTTGTATTCATATTCCAATGATTTTGTTTCACTATCTTTACTAAGTGAAAGTTTAATGCCTGTCATATCCTCTGGATATTCTGTTGTACCATAACATGCAACCATATATTCATTAATTGTCACTTCTGCATCTGGATTGCTTATTTCTAGTATATTTCTTTCAATCTTAATATTGGAAGCACCTTCTTCAAAATAAATCTTTGTCTGCAGCTTTACTGTAAGGTCATAGAACTCAATATCTACAGGGTCAAGTGTAAGAATTCTTGTATTTCCTTCCTGTGAGAAGCTTGCATGTGTACGGCACAGGCATAAGTCAACTTCTTCACCATTATAACATACTTTAGCACTGCGTATTGTCCCCTCACCTGCATAATGTGTAAAGTAACCTGCACGGTATTTTTCCTGTATAAGGAATGGATATGAAGCATCTTGTACATGCTTTGTGCCAATACCTACTTCCCACTTAAGCTTTGCAGCATATGGCCTTAAGTCCACAATAGCACCACCCTGGTCCATATTTACACATGCCCTCATATAAGGGTCTGCATACCAGAAAACCTGCTTGTCTGAACCATAAAGTATATCTTTCCAAAGGGCACACTCTGGCTCTGTATAAGACTTATTCTCCCTGTAATAGTCTGCAAACTCAGCCATTGTCATGTCAACAAGCTTGCCTTCCTTCTTTAACTGTCCATAATAAGCCATTCCGTCTTCATAAGACTTAGCAAGCAGTTCATAAGGTGCTTCCCAGCGTCCCATCTTATTTAACCAGCCTGGTCCTACAAACATCATATTATAGGCATAACCGTTATTGTATTTTTCAAGATGGCGGTACTGGTCAATCAGGTTATACAGATAAGGGTATTCCCATGTCTTGCTGTCATAAATCATTCCACGCAGTACGTTCTGTGGATGTGTTCCAAAGTTTGAACCATTGCCGTCATAACATGCCAGAAGGTCACGTGACAAGTGAGGGATTGCTACAATACCACTGTCTTCCTCTTCATTAGCGGCTGGTGCGTGTGTATTCTGTTTGGAAGGAATCCAAGGGTTCCAAGGACCTCCGTCAAAAAGTGTATACCATGAATTATTACATGTATGGTATGCTTTTGGACCTTCCTCCCAGCAAGTGGCAACTGCACACTTTACCATAGGATATTTTTCTTTAATATAATTAGTCAGCTCTGCATCCATATAATATGAGCCAGTTGACTCTGGATAAAATCCAAAACGGTCATAAAATTTTCCAAATACATCATCTACAATGCTCTTTTTATCTTCTATAGAAAACATCCAGATACAAAAATCCTTTGTCTTATATTTCTCACGGAACTCTTTACAAGGAAGCCCCAGTAAAGAGAGCGCAATTTCATCACCATACTTCTCATGGTGTTCTTTAGCTATTTCTACAGCTTCGTCATTAAACAGGCTGGCATAAGTCATCTGTATTGTTACTTTCAGGTTATTTTTATGTGCTGTATCCTGCTGGAACTTAAAAATATCCAAAGACTCCGTAAGCAGTGCCTTTCTTCCAATATCTTCTGCTTTGCCCTGCCCAGTTACCTTCTCTGCATATTCTGGAACCATCTCTGGACGGTGGATAATATTAACAACAAATGTATTTTCCATTTTTGCATACTCCTTTTATTTTATTATTATGTGCAACCGGTTGCTCAATACTCTATAGATAGTATAATTAAACTGCTCTATTTTGTCAATGCATAGTTTTAAAAATTATAAAATATTTATTGTGATTATGCCTAATACCAGAAGATGAACTGGGTAGAAAGCATAATAAACATATTTAGGCAATATATCCTTACGCTGCTCATTATAGAACCATATACCATAAAATGACAATGGTCCTGTAACATATAACAGGCTGGTTATCATACCTAGTATAGTTTTTAATACATTTTTTGAATAGAAAAGATAAAAAATTGCTGTAAGCAGTACCAGGCAAAGCCCATATGCTGATACAAGCAATGTTACCCATACAACAGCACATAAAACTATAACACCTTTAAGCAGGCTTATTGCAATACCTTTCTTATCCTTAAACAAGCTAAGGAAATATAACATAAGCAGGCATACACACATTGATACAAGTGCATTCTGGCTGCTCCAGTCTACAACTTTCTGGCTGTTTGCCAGGTCATATGGTATTTCACTGGCCAGTGCAAATACCACCATAGACAGCAGATATTTACGGTAATCAGACGTATTCCTGAACCCCTCAACAATGAGGTAAGCAAAAAGGGGTACAGCAAGCCCTCCAATTAACTGCATTACAGAACCTATGCCCGCCATAACCATTAGATGTGAGTCCTGGGCCATTGCTTCTGATAATTCTGCCTGCGTATACTGGTCAAGATTTATTATCCCCTTTTCTATAATTGTAATACCTATAGACTGTACCAGCATAGTGGCACATGCGAAAATTTTCAGCCCGTCAGCACTGACACTTGGCAGCCTCCAGGCAATGCGCCTTCCCGTCTTCTGCATCTGATATTCTCCTCTCTCTGTAAATAAGCACAAAACCATTATTTTAATCTGTGCATAATAAAGTATATATCTGGTGTATAAACGGACGCAGTTTCCAATATACCTGTATAGACATTTTCCTCCCAGTGGCACGCTCCCGCTACGTTAGCCCACGCAATGGCGCATAACAGCCCTATGTTTCTGCAAAACAAATTGTTTCGCAGAAACATTTAAAACGGGCTCTAAGCGCCAGCGGTGCTAAAGTGCCCCTGTACGGAATAATGTCTATACAGGCATATGGAAATCTGCTGTCTTCTTAAAATTTGCAAGATAAATATATTATTTATACAAATTACTGCAATATTAGTAATACTCAAACATTTAGATTACACAAAGATTATATTACTCTGGCAAATCCCAGATATTTTACCAAAAGGCAGCTGTTACTGATACACTGCACCTTGTTTTGCTTAAATAAATACAACAGTTTCTATTAAGCATACAAAACTTTATATACCACCAGGCACAATGTCATTTAGTCCAGCAGAACCTGACAAATATTTCACTTATAGGTTTTTGGAAATTAAATTTGTACAAATACTATATTACTCTGGCAAGTTCCAAATGTTTTACCAAAAGGCAGCTGTTTGGGAGCGCTGGTGCTTAAATCTGGTATTTTCAGATTTTATGCACCACTGCGCATCCCATCCAAGCGCAAGCGGCAAAGCCATGTTTGCAACATGGCTTTTGGGTGGTAAAATTTTGGAATTGCCAGAGCCACATAGCTTATGAAATATTTAATTTTCAAACAACTATAAGCCCGCAGCCTGTAACATCCCTCCAGGCCACGGACCTTATCACTTTCAAGATTTTTAACCTTTTACTGCTCCGCCAGTAATACCTTCTACATAGAACTTCTGCATAATCATAAACAATATTGATATAGGTATGGAAACTAAAACACCACCTGCACAGAACTGGGTAAAATACTCATTAATAAGACTCTTATCCAGCATCTTATACAATCCTATAGCAACTGTATACTTAGAAGATACACCTGCATTAAGAATCATCTTGGCAAATACGAAATCCATCCATGGTGCAAGGAAACTGCTTATAACAGTATATACTACAATAGGACGGCTCATAGGAATTACCATCTGCAAAAAGATACGTGCTTCACTACACCCGTCAATACGGGCTGCTTCACAAAGAGCCCTTGGCACAGTATCAAAGAAACCTTTTGCAATCAGGTATCCAAGTCCTGATGAAGCAGAATATACCATTATCAGTCCTGCATAACTGTTTGTCAGGCTGAATGTTTTTAATACGAAATATACAGCAATCATTGACAACATACCTGGGAACAGGTTCAGTATAACCGCAATATTCATAAGTGGTTTCCTCATAGGGAAACGCATAATTGATGTTGCATATGCAACCATCAATACAAAAAATGTAGAAATAACACAATTCACACATGCAACAATAAATGTATTCAGGAACCACTGTGGAAACTGCGCTACTGTATCAGGATGGAACAGTTTCACATAATTTGCAATGCTCCACTTCTGTGGAAAGAATGTGCTTGTATTTATACCAGTATACTCACTGAAAGATGTACAGACCAGCCAGACAATAGGAACCAGCCAGATAACAGCAAGTACTCCAATCAGCACATTGTGCATTATAATTGTTGATGTACGCTTATCTTTCATTTTCTTTACTTTCATTATTGATATGTCCCCTCCTTATCCCCGCCAATCATATAGTTAAATGCAACTAATGTAAATACTGCACATATGACAAAGACAACAATACCAATTACAGACGCCATCTTATAGTTATAATAATCCTGTGTCAGACGGAACAGCCATGTTACAAGCAAATCCACTTCCTGTGCCTGGGAGTTAGCCAGTGCCTGGTTTGTGGTAGTATAAACATCCTGTGTAAGAAGATAGATAACGTTAAAGTTATTAATATTCTTTACAAAGTCTGTAACAAGTGCTGGTCCTGTTATAAATAACATATAAGGCATAGTAATTTTAGCAAATATCTGGAATGGCTTTGCACCATCCATCTTTGCACTTTCTAACTGGTCTTCTGGAATATTCATCAGTACACCAGTGGCAATTAACATCTGGTAAGGAACACCAACCCATATATTGATTAATATAATCATTACATGTGCCCATCCTGGTGCAGACAGGAACGGGATATGGTTAGTTGATACCAGCCCGATATCTTGTAAAAAGCCAGTCAGATGTATGTTTGAACAAATTGTATTGACAATACCATTGTCTGCAAAGAAATTCCTTACAAGAAGAAGTGATACAAACTGTGGTACGGCAATAGTTATTACAAACAACAGACGCCAGAACTTTGGTATCCTTGTTTTAGCACTGTTTAAGAGCAATGACAGCAATATGCCGCCTATATAAGTAGTAATTGTTGAGAAGAAAGCCCATACCAGTGTCCAGCCCAGTACACGTACAAATGAATAACCAAAAGTTGCTGTAAGCCCGCCACCGCCAAAAAGTGTAATAAAGTTGCTAAAGCCTACCCATGTAAAAAGCTCTGATGGTGGCATATGCTGCTGGTCATAGTTAGTAAATGCTACAAACACCAGCAAAAGTATTGGTATAATTGTAAATACAACAATACCAAGTACAGGAAGAGTAAGCAGTGTTATATGGAATTTCTCACCTATATATAACTTTATATCTTCCTTAAATGTATTGATATGTTCCCCGTTTTCCTCCATAAGCTGGAGTTTGTAAACGTTTGCCATATTCCTCATCCATACAATTATTGCAACAAACCACACAACAAAACTGAAAAGTGAAAATAACAAAATCATAAAAGAATGGTCATAGTCATTAAATTCATTTTTCATTGTGTCAATATTAAAGACCATTTCTGCCTTTACAGTTCCCAATGTACCAAATTTAGGCACATATCTGGATGCAAAGAAAATTGTAAAAAGTATTACTGCTGCTTCTAAAGCTGTCATAATAAGCGCTTTTACAAACTGCTTACGTCTTACATAACCTGCGCCCCACCACAATAGTGATAATTTTACAAAAATATCTCCTTTTACAACTGCTGTCCCAAAACCGGAGAAAAAACCACCAACAGCCTTGAAGAATCCACCTACTGCTTCTACAGCAGTGCTCTTTGTTTCATTCGCCATAAATTTTCTCCTTTCCGGCAAAATAAAAACCAGCATTTTGCTAAAAAAGGCAGGCATACACCCATGCACGCCTGCCTTTTCCAGGTTAGCTGTATATTCTTTAACTTAATGGTGCAGTTACACCTTCTACAAGGTTGTCAAGCGCTTTCTGTATTGCCTTGTCATCCTTTGCTTTAATCTTACCCTTCGCAACCATTTCACCAAATGTCTTTGTTGTATCCCAGTATTTCTGGCCTACTGCCTGGATTACACCAATTTCACCCTCTGATGTTGCTGCAGCAATAGCCTTATCCTGTTTAATAGCATCTGATGCAAGTACATTTAAGTTAGTAGGAGGCTGTTTCTTCATATCAAAGTGAAGTTTCTGCGATTCTTCATTAGATATAAATTCTGCAAGAAGTACAGCCCAGCCTGTGTTCTTTGAATATTTATTTACAGCTTCAAATTTATAACCATATGCTGGAGCCATCTGTATATCTTTTGCACCAAGTTTATATGTTGGCAGCTTAGTTGCAGAATAGCCATCTCCCCAGACTTTCTCAGCATTGCTGCTGTCCCATGCACCAGAGATAACTGCACAGAGGTCACCTGATGCAATAGCATTTGAAATCTGTCCGTCTGGTACAGGCATAAATGCTGGATTAGAAGTAATATCAAGCATTGACTTTACTACATCAACACCCTTTATACCATCTGCACTTGTACCATTCCAGTCCATTGTTGTAGTACCATCCTGGTTAAGGCCTGTTGTAAAACCTGCACCATAGAAGAATGATGCATTATACCATCCAGAGTTTAATGTCATGCCGACTTTCTTCTTACCCTTGTTTGCTGCTGCAAGAAGTGAATCCCATGACTTGGCATCTTCTTCTGAAACAACAGAAGAATCATAGTATAAGAAGTATGTGTTAGCCCCGCCTGTAGGGAAACCATACATCTTGCCATCAAGGGATGCTGCCTCAATAGAGTCTGGTGCATTTGCACTCTTTACATCATCAAGTGTCTTGCCTGCCTTCGTAAGAACTTCACTTACATCATCAAGAGCTGCAAGAGCACCTGCCCTTACAAGGTCTGCAAGCTGGTCACTTGCATATGAATAAACATCTGCTGCTTCAATATCTGTTAATACTGTATCTTTTGCAGTTGATTCTGATTCTACACCAATCTGGATTTCAAATTTCTGGTCAGAATAAGTGCTCTCAAATTTTGCTACAACTTCTTTTAAATAATCCTGGTCTTCTTCTGCGCCCCAGAGAGTCAGCTTTACAGTTTCATCTGAACCTCCCCCTGCATTTGATGAATTCCCTCCTGATGATTCAGATGAACCCTTTGAACCTGATGTATCATCATTATTATTCCCTGATTAATCACCACATCCAGTTGTCATTGTTGCTACCATTGTTGCGCAAAGTAACATACTTAAGAGTTTTTTTCTCATTCCTTTATTTCCTCCTTAAAATAAATTTTAATAACCACAACAGTTGGTTATTCTGTACAATTTGCAGTTACATTTACTGCCTTTGCTGTGCATATTATACCATTATCCATTTAATTGCTGTTTGCATTTCCAACCATATATTGTGCATTTATGCCCATATAATCCGTTTTTTTGCAAGGATAATAGTATCTGCCAGACAATCTGCCACTATAAAATAACTAGCGTATCCGTTTGCGCATAATAAAACCAAAACACTACTATTTTAACCCTACCATCCATTTTCTGGATGAATTTCAAACTTCATTATCTGCTGTTCAAAATTTTCTGGATTTTTTCTCCATTCATAAGGGGTACATCCTGTTACACGTTTAAAATTACGGTTAAATGTAGAAAGTGTAGAAAACCCGCATTTAAATGCAATATCTGCTACCAGGGCATCTGTTTTCCTAAGCAGTTCACAGGCATTTTTAATACGTATAAGGTTAATATACTCTAATGGTCCCATATTTATACAAGAAGAGAAAAGTCTCCGGATATGTGTTTCACTGATATGGCAGTGCCCTGCCAGCGTTTCTATGCGTATCGGCTCCATATAATGGCTGTTTATGTATTCCAGGGCATCCGAAACCAGCATATTAAACCTGCCATAATCCATATATAATGTATCCTGTGGCCCATCCACATTATTTCTTGCAAGTTCTGCCAGAAAAGCTATTAAAATCCCTTTTGCCTCTTCCAGGTAAAATACTTCTTTGTTTCTTATAATATCTAATGCCTGGAGAATTTTACCTGCAGCATCTGGCATATCTGAAACATTAAAAAAAGCACCTCTGGAATTAACATTTTGTATAATCCAGCCATCCTTATTTTCATTGTTACCTGAAGTATACAAATTCTTTAGTATTTCTTCTGCATCAATAAAAATATATTCCCAGCGGCTTAAAGTTCCAGGGTCACTTGTAGTTGTATGTGGACAGTTCTGGGGAATTACAGAAAACTGTTCTCCAGAGAAATGGTAGTCTTTCTCCCCGATAGAAAGAGTGCCTTGTCCATAATAACAATATCCTATCTCCATACAATTATGGAAATGCAGGTAATCTATACCATCCCCGTATGTCTGTATCCACTCATTTCCAAGAAGTGCCAGCACAGGAACTCCCATCGGCAGTTTATAATACCGGAATTCTATTTTAGATTTCTTTCCCTTTCCCATAATGCAGAGTTCTCCTTTCTGCTTATTGTGCGCAATCGGTTGTCCATTTATAATTTACCAGTTTTTCTGATATAAGTCAATATATTTCTTACAAAATATCAAAACAACAATTAATTTTTATTGCGCAATAGTAATAAAACACAATATCCAAACCAGATTACCTGTTTTAAAAATGTACAATTAATTACTTAATCCCATACAGCCCTTCAATTACATTTTTAAATCCAATCATTATTTTACATTTAGAATATATACTTCCTTAAACTTGCTGTCATAAGCCAGATACCCTGGACATACTAATAAAAGATTATAAGGGGGCAAAGCCTGCGTTTTGCCCCCTTATCCTGGTATTATACATTAGTTTTATGCTTTTCTTTTCCTGTTGCCTTTCTTCCTGCTTCTTTCCGTTCTCTTGCCCTTTTCTATCCTTTTTCCTTTTGCTTTTCTTATACCTTTTCTGCTTTGTTCTGCTCTTCTTTCCTCATATGCCCTCTTCCTGTATACAATTTCTGGCAGCCTGTAATAAATATCTGCAAGATTAAAAAGTTCTTCTATCTCTTTACTATTAAATTCCCCTTCTTTAAGCCTCCATCTCCAGTTTTGCCCTATTGTTGAAGGAAGGTTAATTCTTGCTTTATTATCCTTTAAAAGAATATCCTGCATCTGTATAATTGCTGTATCTGCAACACTGGCATAAGCAAGCTTTATAATGCCTTTAGCAAGCTCTTCTTCTTCATGGCAGCCTGTATATGCCTGCATGTACTTAGCACTTTTGCTACCAAGTGATTGAAAATACCCCATAAGTGTTTCATTGTCATGTGTACCACTATATACTACATAATTCTTATCATAATTATGTGGAAGGTATTCATTGTTACAGTTACCATCAAATGCAAATTCAAGTACTTTCATTCCTGGATATCCAGTTTCTTTTAGAAGCTTCTTTGCCTCAGGCATTGCAACACCAAGGTCTTCAGCTATAATCTGTGCTGTACCGCTTATTGCTTCATCTATTGCATCAGTAAGCTTACGTCCAGGTCCCAGCCTGTATTCACCCTCCGATGGTACCCCGTCTGCAGGAATTGCATAATATTTAGCCATTCCAATAAAGTGGTCAATCCTGATAACATCATACATTCCTGCTGCTGATGCCATTCTCTTTTTCCACCATTTAAAGCCATCCTTTTCCATAATTTCCCAGTTATACAACGGATTACCCCACTTCTGTCCATAATCTGAAAATATATCTGGAGGGCATCCTGCTACATCTACAGGTTTTAAGTTATTATCAAGCTGGTACTGTCCAGGATTGGCCCATACATCTGAACTGTCAAGTGCAACATAAATAGGAATATCCCCAATAATCTTTATTCCCTTGCCATTAACATATTTCTTAAGGCTTCTCCACTGGCTGTAGAATTTAAACTGGATAAATTTCCAGAATTCTATTTTATCTCCCAGCATCTCTGAATAGTGTTTTATTGCCGCTGGCTCTCTTGTTTTTATATCATCATCCCATAAAAGCCATTCTCTCTGGCCAAAATGTTCCTTACATGCCATAAACAATGCATAATCTTCTATCCAGCTGCTATTTTCTTCTACAAATACATTATAATCCTCATTTCCTTTAAAATTTGAAAATGCTTCTCTAAGAATTTCAAACCTGTTTTCATATATCTTGCTATAATCTATATCATCCTCAGACTGCCCCCAGTCTGCTGTATCTGCGCTTTCTTTTTTTAAAATACCTTCTTCAATAAGCATCTCCAGGTCAATAAAATATGGGTTGCCTGCAAATGTTGAAAATGACTGGTATGGGCTGTCCCCATAGCTTGTAGGTCCTATAGGAAGTACCTGCCAGTATGTCTGTCCCGCCTCTTTAAGCTTGTCTGCAAATTCATAAGCAGCTTTTCCAAATGTCCCAATTCCATATGGTGATGGAAGGCTGCTTATAGGCAGTAATATACCTGCTCCTCTTGTTAATCTTTTCTCCATAAAAATTCCCCTTTCTTATTTTATTATTATATGCACTTACATTTATGCTGCCAGAAGCAACACAAACAATCAGTAAAAACAGCCATTTTACATTTTCAATATTTAGAATTAATTTTTTGGATGTATATATATAACACTATTTCAGAGTTTCTTACACATTTTGCCTGTGCGGAAAGAAAGGACAATGTACCCATACTGTATACATTGTCCTTTTAATCAGCTTTTCCTGCTGTAGCAACTTCCCTTTTAACCCCTATAAACATTCCATGCCCTATTGCAAGAAACACCATTCCAATTAATAGTGGTACAAGACAAAATATAACACCTTTCATTGCAAATCCTTTATAAATAAAATATGAAAATACAACCCCTGCATGATATGACAGGAGCACACCTCCAAAAAACTTTGTTTTCTTAAGATGCTCTTTATTTTTATCACATAGATATTCCACATAAGATGTGGTAAACTGCCTTAAATTATTAGTTGAAAAAACGGAAGAACTTACAAATCCTCCTGCACCTGGAAATGAGTTCCATTGTATTGCTGTCATAAAAAATACAGGATACAGTGCTATAATTGTATTCATCTTCTCCGTAAAAAAATACAACACTGCTACCATAAGCATTTCCACAATTATACATAATGTTTTCATATTAATATGTGTATATTTTGGAATTATTACTGGTATTGACAAGCCTGCCATATATATTACAACTGCTATAAGACGCAGGCAAAGCTCTGGAAAGTTTCTTCCAGTTATACACAATACAACATTTATAAGGTTTGCTGTCTGTGCAGACGCAAGAAAATCTGCATGGTTAAGTATTGCATATGCTGCAATAAATCCACCTGCAGCACACATTGAATATTGTACACAATAGTCAAGTTTATTACTCCCTTTCATTACTCCACCTTCTAATCTGTTATTTTATTCCACAGAAGAGAGTATAACCCTGTTTACCCCACTTGTCAAAGCCTTAATTTAAAGATTTACAAAGCAGTTTGTTTCTTCTTTAAATCTTGTAGAAATCTCTTCATTAGTTACCATTTCTTTGTTCACATCACTTATATCAGAAACCAGTGAATCAACACTTTCAGCAGCACTTGTTACACCATCTGCACTTTCTTCAACCGCTTTTGTAATACCATCTACAGAATCAGTTATAGAATTAATTATCTTGGTAAGATCTGCTGAGAAATCTGCAAAATTATTTATTGTAGCGTTAACATGTGTAGCATCTACATTATACTGTTGTCCGCTCATTACAAAATTATCATAGTCTGGAAGTATTGTTTCATCAATAAAGTTTACTATCCTATTAGCCGACTCTATAAGTCCATGTACAGATTCAATAACCATTTCATTAATTCCCTGGATATTATTAGCTGCGTCCTTGCTTGATTCTGCAAGCTGCCTTATCTCATCTGCAACAACTGCAAACCCTTTCCCTGCCTCACCTGCCCTGGCCGCCTCAATAGAAGCATTAAGTGCAAGAAGGTTAGTCTGGCTTGATATACTTAAAATATCAGTTGTGAGCTGTGATATTTTCTCAACATGCCTGCTTTTCTCCATTGAATCTTTTAATTCCTGCACAATTACTGATACTATATTGTTAGCCTCATCTTTACTGCTTTTAGCTGTCTTTTCAAGTGAAACAGCACGTTCATTCATCTGGTTGGTATAATTAAGTATTTCTCCTGCTTCTTCTGCAATATTATGTACTTTGTCATTAGCATTAGCTGTTTCCTCGTCAACACTCCGCATTGTAGCAGCAATCTCTTCCATTGTGGCAGAAAGTTCCTCCATTACTGCAGATATATCATATGCACTGGCATTAGCAGCATCCGCTTTCTTTGCAACATTGCTTACACTGTTGTCAAGGTTTTCAGAAGTAGCAGTTATTATTTTCATTATACTTTCTAGTTTACTTACAAACTCATTAATATTAGATGAAACACGCCCTATTTCATTTGAAGACCTCACAGAAATCCTCTTTGACAAATCACCCTTGTTTAAGTTAATATCATTAACCAGTATATCAAGTTCCCTATTCATTTTCTTTAAAGGTTTTATTACTGATAATAATATTGAAGTAATTACAAAAATAATTACACCAGCAATTACAACAATAAAGATAATAGATGTTATTTCTGATTTCTTATAAACAGAATTGAGTTCATTTTTAAGACTGTCTGTAACTTTATTATTTGCTGTAATAATCTCATCAATATCTTTCTGTAGTATATCTGACCACCTTGCCAGGTTATAATTTGCATAAGTCATAGCTTCTACAGAATCTTCATAAGCAAGGCCAGCAAGCTTATTTACATCTCCTATAAATGTAGAATAATCAAGCCTGTAATCCATAAATTTATCCTTGGTTTCCTTATCTGTAAACATGCCCTCAAGCTGTTCTAATAAGTTATCAGCCTCACTAATTACTGGTTCTGTCTCTGACCAGACCTGTTCCATAGCAGTCTTATTGCCTGCCAGGCATAATTCAAACATATATTTCTGTATCCGTTCACTTCTTACACTTATCTTGTCAAGAACCGCAATATTTTCAAGCTGTTCATCAGATATCTCCCGGCTCACATTATTAACCCTGCTAAGCCCTCTCAAAGAAATATTCATAGAAATACCACTTATAAGACCAAGAATAATAACAGGTATTATAATATATACAGCTACACTTATATATCTGGCTTTTTTCATATTCCGCCTCCTTAGTTTTATTCTCCGCACCAATTATTATTAATTATATCATAATAATTTTTTATCTACAACAATACAAAAATATATTTTTATTAATACACTTTTATAAATATAGCAACAACATTTTCATAAATAATTAATCAAAAATACTACTTTAGCATTTTTACTTATGCTGGAATTCTGGTTCTGGTTATATAGAAATTTTTAAAACCTGTTTATTTCTTCTGTTTCATCATCACTTTTTCTTATCTCTCTTATCTGTGCAAAATACCCGTTCTTATCATCTATAGCAATATAAACCCTGTCACCTGCTTTATGTTTTAAAAGTGCTTTGCCCATAGGTGACTCAATACTTATCATATTTCTCATTACATCACACCTTACTGTTGTAACAATTTTGTATTCTTCTTCACAATCATCATCCTCGATATATAATAAAACTGTATCATTTAAACCTGCTTCGTTGTCTTTTGAATCATCCTCAATAATTTTTGCTGTTTTAACCATTTTTTCAAGATAACGTATCCTGCTCTCATTCTCATTTTTAAACTTTTTGGCGGCTTTATATTCAAAATTTTCACTTAAGTCACCATGTGCCCTTGCTTCTTTAACATCTTCTATTGCCTGTTTCCGGACAACAAGCTTACGATGCTCTATTTCTTGCTCCATCTTTTCAATATCTTTCCTGGTTAATCTGTCATACATATCTTTCCTCCATAACTTCAAAAGTGGCAAAACAGCCTATGCCAGATAGCATAGTGCATGCCTGCCACAAATGTATCTAAGAACGTCTCAAACATCCTTATAATAGCATGCAGTCCAAATATACTGGTAACAACAGTTCTGCACACCAATGATTTTATCAAAGACCCTGCCTATAGAAACAGTAGTCTTCTTTTATTAGATAAATCTTATACTTCATAATCCATGCACATCCTGGTTTCTGTATATGGACGTACATAAGTATCTGCTGCTTTTACATGTTCAGGATGTACCTGGTATGCTTTTAATGCATCTTCATTTTCAAGCTCACTATCAAGCATTACATCAGTATTAGAAGACGCAAGAGGTGAGGTTATAACTGTTATATTTATAAGCCCAGGTACTTTTCCAGCAAGTGCTTCCAGGTTATCTTTTATTCCACTTAATACCTCCTGCCTGCTTTTATCTCCAAGTTCTTCTTTAAGCTTCCATAAAATTACATGTTTAACCATAATTATTATCCTTTCTATGATATAATGCCATATATAAGCCTGGCCATACCATGAAACTTTCCAGCCTGGCTGGCATTATGTAAATTTTTCTTTATTCTTGTCCGCAAGTCTTTCAAGCCTTTCCCTGCTTTCACGGAAACATCTAAGAAGTTTTGGTGAGAATACACCACACTCACCATTTAAAATCATATTAAAAGCTTCTTCTTTTGAAAACGCCTTTTTATAAACCCTTTCACTTACAAGTGCATCATATACATCTGCAACAGACACAATCTGGGCAGATATAGGAATATCTTCACCTGAAAGTCCGTCCGGATAACCCCTGCCGTCATATCTTTCATGGTGGTGGCGGCAAATCTCATAACTTAGCCTGCTATACTCACCATCCCATATATCTTTAATATTTACAAGAATTTCACATCCTTTAACTGAATGTGATTTCATGCACTCAAACTCTTCATCAGTAAGCCTGCCTGGTTTTAACAATACATTATCAGGTATTGCAATCTTTCCAATATCATGCAGTGCACTTGCAACTGATATCATCTCTACATTTTCTTTTGTAAGTCCATATTCAGGATAAAGTTCCATAAGTTTTTCTGCAAGAATTTTACTAAACCCTTTAACACGTTTAATATGTTCCCCGCTTTCAAGATTTCTGCTTTCAACCACAGTACCTAATACATCTATAATCTCAATATTATTTTGTTTTAGTTTCTCTGTCTGCTCCATTAAAAGAAGGTTTTGTTCTTTCAGTATAATATTCTGCTCAACTACTTTTTCTTCAAGCCGGTTTTTATGCTGGAACAAATCAACAAGATTTCTAATACGTTTCTTTACTACATTGTCATAATATGGTTTAGAGATAAAATCTGAAATTCCATAATCAAAACATTTCTCCTCTGTTTCAGAGTAATTATCACCACTAATTACAAGAACCGGTATCCTATCCTGGAGATTTTTTTTATTCATTTCCCTAAGTACACCAAAACCATCTAATTCAGGCATAACCAGGTCCAGAAGAACCACAGCAATCTCATTGCTTTCATCCTCTATATACTCCAGGGCTTTTACACCATTTTCTGCCTGGATTACATAATACTCATCTTTAAGGATTTCATAAAGCATTTCACGGTTCATCTCTACATCATCTACAATTAAAACCCTTTTTTTCATAATTATCTTTCACTTTCTTTAACATCATATTTTGTATAATGCCATAAAATAATACAGGCAAATACAAAAAGCAGCCAGAAGGCAGTTTATGTAAGACTGTTAATCGCATCAACTGCCTGCTTATAATCTTCTTTTACCTGCTCAAAAAGTGAAGGGACTTCTTCAGAATAACCATCACGGAGTAATTCTGTAAGCTTTGAACTTGACTCTCCAAGTTTAGTAAAATTCAGGTTCATACATACACCTTTCAGTGTATGTGCAGCTCCAAAGGCAGCCTTGTAATCCTCTTCTTCAACTGCTTTGCAAAGCGCATCATAACCACATTGTGCTGGAAATTTCAAAACAAACTTTTTAATAATTGCATCACTGTGCAGACGTACTTTCGCCTGGCTGTAATCTCCTTCTAATGCTTCATAACACTCTTCTATTGTCATCACAAAAAACTCCTTTCAGTAATTTTATCAATAATACTATTTTAACATTTTATTTATA
>ERZ778514.1504-NODE-1504-length-17182-cov-5.181526_pt1 | contig 17182 bp, 16 predicted proteins | sample MGYA00510344_ERZ778514 | MGnify/ENA primary metagenome ERZ778514 (study PRJEB29527, sample SAMN07138968) | mouse gut metagenome | material: feces | host: mouse | place: China:Nanjing | collected 2016-01-25 ... | reverse complement strand
CGTAATATTGACTATTTACTCAAGGTTTTTAAGGAAAGTTAAATCTCATGCGCCAACCCTGGCAAGAACATAACAAGAACCTCACTCACCTCACTGGTGCAGAATTATATTCTTTTTGGTTATCCGATAATCTCAAACACAAGTAAAAGGTTTACAGCCGTCTGTGGACCAAAATTATCTGACAAAGGAGTAGATGTTATTAATGGCTAAATAATATAAATTGTTGGCCTTTACATTTCCTCAGATTTTCATAGGTCATTTATTAATTTGAATTTCAATCTTTAGTATTCACAAACAGGAGAAATGTAATCGAGTATTATACAAGGATCAATTATTTTCTGTTTTCTCTTAAGTGTTATGTGTAGATGCGGACCGGTGGAACGACCTGTGGAGCCGACCTGAGCTACCGGTTGACCGGGAAAGACTTTGGAACCTACTGGAAGATTGGGTTTGCGGATTAGATGGCAATAGCTGACGGTGAAGTTGCCGTGGCGCAGTTTGATATAGTTGCCGGAGCGAGAGTCATAGCCGATGTGTGCTACCTCGCCCGGCAGCATTGCGTATATGGGTGTGCCGGCTTTAGCCGAGAGGTCAACGCCGTTGTGAAATTCCGAGGACTTCTTACCGAATGGATTACGGCGTTGACCGAACTTGGAACTAATGTGTAGCTTCCCCTTTAACGGCGGATGATACCAGTTGACGCCTCCGTCTGTTAATGGAACTTTTTCTTCCCTCTCCTTCTGAAAAGTGTTGCTGGAAACAATCGCCGTCGTATCAACAATCTGTGGCGGAGCTTTCTTATTGAGGTGCGACCCGGCAGGCGCAATCGTGTTGAACTGCGCCGATGCCGATAATGGCAGGGAAATGAATATTGTGATAAGAACGGTTTTCATCGGGAGCGCAAAGATACAACCGAAATCCGATATAACCGAACTATAAGATAAGGTTTAACTAATTATAAGAAAGGAGATTATATTTATATTTTGGTTCATGAGTGCCGGAAAGTAGTGCCGATTTTCTGATAAAGATAAGGAACTATAAAAGAACGGCCGTCGGGAGGCAGTTCTTCGTTTTCATGCCTGTAATGCCCATATCTTTGCCGAAAATAATTTTCAAACCGATCAAAATATGAACCAATCACAGAAATTCACAGAGGACGACATCCCCTACAACATCCTTAACCGATTCGGCTTTACCCGTGAAATGATCGAGGACATGCCGGATGCAATAATCACGAAACTGAAAAACGGCCAGACTACACCCGTGCTGCCCATCCAGGTCACAGCAGACAACGGCGACAGGATTCTGTCAGCCGCCAAGCTGTCACTCTACAGAAACGACAACGGCGAAGTCCGCATAATGTTCTATCCCAAGCTCGAGAAGGCGGAAATCTCACGCTTCTCCCCTCAGCAGCAGAAGGCACTCAACGAAGGCGAACCCATCGTCAGCGACATGACCATGCCCGACGGCACTAAGGCACCGGCCTTCTTCCAGATAGACCATGAGACCAATCAGCTCATGTGTGTCCCCGTCGCCGTCATCGACAATAATATCAGGTTCATCGCCGACGAGTTGCACCTGTCACAGCCGGAGGTCAACTGCATCCGCAACGGCAAGCTCCTGTCAGCCGACTTTCAGGACACGCAGTGGACACTCGGAGTGTCGCTCGGCGAAGCCCCCGGCATCCGTGTCGTCGCCGGTGACGAGAAAGCATGGCGTGACGAGGACCGCCGCGAATACGGCAAATTCAACTTCGGACTCAACGGCTGCTGGATTGCCAACGACGAAGGCGGTCTCGACTACGTTCCCGAAGATGAATACAGCGATGACCTGTGGGACGAAATGAAGAAGCGCGGCAACATGCAGCGCAGCGCGGGAACCCATAAAATGTAAAACCGTAAATGGCCCGAGAAAAATCAAAGTTCGAGTATTACCCCGAGGAGACCCTCATCGACCTCGTACAGCGCGGCGTATTCGGCTGGGTGGACTATGTGACCCACTATTCCGAAGAATGGCGTGAAGAATTCACATCGTTCCTCGCAGAACGAGGCATGGAGCTGAACGACAAAAACGCCCTCGCCTACATAGCCTTCAAGGAGGACATCCTTGAGGAAGCTATGGAACAGGGTCTCGCCTGACAAACCTATATCCATAACCGAAATTCATGGCAATCAGACAGAATACAAATCCCCACCATCTTGAACTGCACCCGGAACTGCAGGACATACTCATGCGCAACGGCATGAGGGCGACAGTCACGGGGTCGAGCAACGGTTTTCAGTTAGTGGTACAAGGCCACGATTCCCCCTTGCTCTATTATCCCATATCCGAGAAGCAGCTCCGCGCCCTTGTTGATTGGGGTACCAACACCGCCAACAAGAGGGCCTACAATACTCTTGCATCGATAGTCGCCGCCGACTTCGACCTTCCCCGGGACTTCGTACACGCCAGAAACGCCAACGGGCGTGTGGCTATGGGTCTCCACGGCAACCGCATTGGTGTCGGGGAATACGGCAGAGTGGCGATGCCCGCGCCGATGATGCACCGGCATCCTTTCGGGAGAGGCTTCCTCGGATGGACTCCGCGCAATCAGGAAGGCTGGCACATGCGCCGGATCGGAGGACAACTCTGGTTCCCTGCCGGCGCACCTATGGTGGCCGTCCGGCCCGACGGACGGCAGAAACCGGGAGAACTTCAGACCGGCGGCTACGGCTTCTATTATAAAGGTGCACCGCAGGGAGCGATTCAAGGAACGGTTCCGCAACAGGATGTCCTGGCGCAGATGCAGACCGTGATTCAGCCCATCCCGCAGCCGGAACGCCCCAAAGTTCCCGCCGTGCCATACAATCAGGCTATCACATCCGATGTCTATTTCTCCAACGAGAAGTGGCAGGAGGTCTTGAAAACGCACGGTATCGTCATCGACCCGGAGGAAAAGACCGTCACAATCCAGTCGAGCGCGGAACAGGCCGATTTCGTATATGACCTCACTGATGAGGAAGTGGCAAAGCTCACCGACAACTCCATCAAGGAGGTACCGGTGGCAGACCGCATCCGGATTATCAACGGAGTGATACAGGACGACTTCGCCGATGCCATCACACTTGACACCCTCAACAAAGACACTATGCTGGAGATAGCTCTCAAACCGGAAGTGCGTCAGGAACTCAACCAACAGGAGCAGTCGGTGGTCAATCTCGCCCAGAACCAGCCAACCGTCCGGAACGAGCAATACACCATATCTCCCGAAGAACAGGCGAGAATGGATTTCCTTCACGAAGGGCATCCCGAAGTCGGCGCGGTCATCAACGGTCGTGATCTCTATGAGCTTGACGGCAACAAGGCATGGTTCCGCGAAGGGAAACATGGCCGCGAAGTGTCGGTCGAGCGCATATCAGTCCAGCCGGTTGTTCCCGAGTCAAAGCCGGAAGGAGAACAGAAGGGAAAGAACAAAGGCTCTTCGGAAATGAAATATTCCATGACAGCGGTAATCAACGGCGAGGTGATAACGCATGAGATATCGCAGAAGGACTACAACAAGTTCCTTGCCGTCAACGACCTCCAGCGCATGAAGATGTTCTCCAAAATCTTCTCCGAAGTCGATATGAAGGATATCCAGTCCACCAATAACAGTGCCAAGATTGGTGCCGGCATACTCACGGCACTGACCGTGGGAGCCGTAGTGCTCGGAGCGGCATCGCGTCCGCGTCCCGAGTTTTACGGCGGAGGCCCCGGACCCAGACCTTACTTCAAACCGGGCGTGGATACTCCCGAGGATGTCGCCGCAAGGAACTTCGACGCAATAATCAACCAGCCACGGCCGCAGGAACCCCATCGCGGTCAAGGCTTTTAACCATGACTCTTATCTATGGCATTACCTAAACTGACATACGAGGATTTCAAGGCAAGGCTTTCAATCCAGGAAGTCCTGCAGGACGCCGGCTATCATCTGAACCGCAGGGATGGCCTGCGCTATCCCTCGTATGTCCGTCTGGGCAGCGACGGACGCAGGGTCAGCGGTGACAAGTTCATAGTTTCGGCTAACGGAATGTGCTGCTTTCAGCCTCCTGAGCGCAAGAACTACAACATCATATCCTTCATCAAGGGACATCCGCATTTCTTCGCCGACTACCGGCCGGGTATGTCTCTTGATCGTCTTGTGAACGTGGTCTGCCACAGGCTTCTCAATCAACCTTTGGAAGAGAGGCAGACACGCATCCTTGACCCCGTCAGGGAGCGTAAGCCGTTCACACTTATGGACTATGAGTTCAGCTGTCATCCTTACCACATTGCAAAATTCCTGATAGCAAGAGGCATCGGCAAATCGACGCAGGAAGCTTTCGAACCGTACATGAAAGTGTCATACAAGAAACGTGATGACGGCAAGCAGTTCGGCAACCTGTCATTCCCTCTCACTATCCCGGGCAACAAGGCAGTCGTGGGCATGGAGCTTCGTGGCTTCCCCAACAAGGAGGGTAAGACCACCTTCAAGGGTATGGCAACAGGTTCTGATGCCACACACGGACTATGGATTGCCAATCCATCCGGAAGACCACTGAACACTGTGCGCTCTATATACTGGTTTGAAAGTGCCTACGATGCCATGTCCTATTATCAGCTCAATTCCCGCAATGGCAGCCTCTATGACGCGACATTCATATCTACTTCCGGTTCTCCGAGTAAAGAACAGTTTCAAGGAGTATTCAGAGAAGCTCCGCAGGCCGAACATCATCTTTGTTTTGACAGGGATAGGGCCGGTCAGTTATTTGCCGTGAACTTCGCCCTTACCAAAAGCAGGAATAATTTCACGACTGTAATAACAGATGACGGCATATTGAAAGTTTCGGACATGAAAAACAATTATGAGTTTCGCATGGACGACTTTAATTTTGATGCCATCGCCAAAGAGCTTGGTATTGAAGAGGCCGTCCCGTATCCTTCCGAATGGCAACCTTACGTTGATTCGATAGTGCATAAGGATGATGTCCTGTCCGGAGAAGCCGTCCTACTTGTCGGAGAAGCCGGAAAAGCATATGACAGGTACGAATCTCTCTGTGAGGAATACTACTCATCAAGCCATTCGGGACTTGTTTGTAAAGAAGATCTTAATGAACTGGGGGAACAGCTACGCGAGGCGAAACAGCAATATTTAGCCGAGATGAAGAAAGTATTCCCTATCTGGCCTACTGTGGAGCGTAGAATAATATATGAGCCTTGTGACCCACGTTACAAGGACTGGAACGACCAGTTGCGGGATATACCCAAGCAAGAAGAATCTGCTGAAATTAAAGAAGAAAGGCAGGGAGGACTGAAACGATGAGTCCGCCAATTTCAGGCTTCGGCACGATAATCCTCCGACCTTCCTTTCTGCAATGGGTGACAGACAAATACGGATGGTTTGCCGTCAACATCATAGGTTACTGCCTGTATGCCGATTCAGAACTGCCAACGGCCCTTCTTGTGCTGATGATAGCCATGTCTCTTCATCTGCTATATATGCTGCTGTATCTGAGGCTGATGAAATTTACGGTGACAGACCAGCAGATAATGTATCGACACGGTGTTTTCAACCGAAAAATGGAGTTCATCGAGCTTTACCGTGTCATTGATTTCCATGAGGATGTCAGCTTAATACAGAACATCTTCGACATCAAGACAGTCACGGTCTATTCCGGAGACAGAACTACACCGCGTCTGAGAATCCCCGGCATTGCGCTGGGCTATCCTCTGGTACAGACACTTAGAGAAAGAGTTGAATACAACAAACGAAGAAAAGGAATTTATGAGATTACCAATCGCTAAATCCATACTTGCCATAGCGCTGGGTCTTGCCTCATTTGAGGCAGGTGCCCAGAGCATCGTTGTCGCCAACCCTTTGGAGTGGGCTGCACTTGCGGAGGGTAACGAGGCAATCAACGGTCAGGTCAAGAAAGAGACCGAGAACCAGCTCTCGACAGCCGCCTTGCAGAACACCATCGCAGCCGAGTTCACCAAGATTCATGAATGGGAGAAGCAGTACAGCAACTATCTCCAGAAGGTTGACGGTTACGCATCGAGCCTCAAGGCATCCACATCCCTCTACAACGAGGGGGTGCGCATCTTCATATCCCTCACGAAACTGAAAAAGGCAATCGGCGACAATCCCCAGGGCATAGTGGCATCCATGAGCATGAACAACCTATATATCGAGACCGCAACCGAAATGGTGTCGGTATATACATTGCTCAAGAACGCCGTCGCCGAGGGTGGAGTGAAGAATATGCTTACCGGCGAGGAGCGTAGCCAGACCCTCTGGGCATTGAACGACAGGCTGCACAGCTTCTACAAGAAACTGCAGAGGCTTACCCTGAGCATACGGTATTACACCTTCAACGATGTATGGGCGAATGCGACAGCCGGAATGATTGACCGTGACAACGCGACGATAGCACGACAGGCGAAAGCCCGCTGGAAAAGAGTGGCAGAGTCTATACATCCATGAAGAAAGTCATCCTTTTCGCTCTCATAATCCTATCGGCTTTCAAGGCTTCGGCTCAGGTTGACCCGACACTCGCCGGAATGATACTTCTCTATGATGACAAGGCGAAGAAAGCCCTGAAGAGTCAGGAATCGGCGATGCTGCTGCTGACCACGGGCCATATCTGGACAAAGGAAGAAGTGGAAGCGACCACCGATCTGCAACGGAAATACAACGAGTATCTCGACCGCTTCAACGACATCATCGTGTATGCGGCCCAGATATACGGATTCTATCATGAAGTCGGTCGGCTGACAGAGAACTTCGGGCAGTTGACCCGGCAGTTGAGACAGTCGCCGACAAATGCACTGGCTGTGGCACTCACTCCCAAGAGGAACACTATATACAGGGAACTGATCATGACATCGGTGGATATAGTCAACGACATCCGGCAGGTATGCCTCTCCGACATCAAGATGACCGAGAAGCAGCGTGTGGAGATAGTTTTCGGAATACGCCCGAAACTGAAACAGATGAACCGCAAGCTGTCCCGTCTTGCAAGAGCCGTAAAATACACCTCGCTCAACGATGTGTGGCTTGAACTTGACAACAAAGCCCGTGACCCTATCGACAAAGGAGGCATCACGGACGCCGCTTTCCGCCGGTGGCGACAGAACGGCAGGGTCAGCATCAATCCGGGCAGCGGTTCAGGCAACGACAATAACCAGTGGATCATAGGGCCGTGGATAAAACCTCCGAAGCCGTGGATAAAGGATTCCCTGATAGTGAAGCCGATAGAGCCGTTTGAGCCTGCGTTAAGAGACTCAACAATTATTACAGTCAAACCAAAGAAAACCAGATAACAATGGGTAAATGGAGTTCAGTATTGAAATGGGTGTCGGCTCCGATCGTACACCCCCAGCGCACACTTGCAGGGACAGGCAGAGCCATCAAGACCGCCACTGTGGGAGCCGGTGTGGGCTATGTCGGCTGGGAGGCACTCATCAACGACAAGCCCGTGATGCAGACCGTGGGAGAAACGGTTCTCGGCGAGGAAACCAATGCCGCCGTAAAGGACACTGTTCATGGCACTGTCGGAGCCGTCGGCGATACCATCGGGGCAGCCCGTGAAGCTATCGGCGGTGTGACCGATGCCGTCAACAATGTCAACAACACGGCATCCTCCTGGGGAGGCATAGGCCAGTTCTTCGGCAACCTCACATCCGGCAACGGAGCCAACATGTTCGGCAACCTGTTCAGCAATATTTTCAGCGGCAAGGTGTCGATGATGTCCATGCTCGGACTCGTTGCCTCGGCACTGCTGATATTCGGACGCTTCGGCTGGCTTGGCAAAATTGCCGGCGCACTACTCGGTATGCTGCTCATAGGCAACAACTCGCGCGTGGTGCAACAGCAACCGCAGAGACAGAACGACCGGGGACAGGACGTTCCCGAAGCACGTCAGGAACAGGCGCAGCAGGAACAGCCACATAAACCGGTAATAAGAAGATAAACTATTGAACATGAACTATAACCAGAATTCAAACCTGTATTCCAAATCAGGATACTCCATGCCCTTTGAGGAAAAGAAGGGAAGAGTGGAGATTATCAAGCCATACGGAGAGAATCCCGAAGGCATATTCAACCACGGTGTTGACTTCATAACCCGTAACTTCCTGATAGCAGCAGTTGCTGACGGACAGGTATGCGGCGCAGTGAATGACCGCAACGGTGCCACGCTGATGCTCCGGCATGGCGACTACCTTGTGACATACTCCTGCCTCAAGACCCGCTTCGCGCAGGTTGACCAGAAAGTCAAGGCAGGGACAGTCGTAGGAATGGCCGGCGACTCCCTTCACATAGAAGTGAAATATCAGGAGGAGGAGATAAATCCGATGGAGTTCCTGACGATGATCTACGGCAACATCAAGATGCTTCTCCAGACCGGAAAGATTGCCACACCCGAGTTCGAGACCATCGACATGGATGTGCCGACAGATTATGACGAAGACCGTGAGGAAATTGAGAGACTCATGCTCCGGTGGTACCCGTCATATCTGACCGACCTTGCCAACGGTGACTATCTGCTGCCCACGCAGACGGAGATGGCATTGAGAAACATATTCTCATGGGCCGCTGTCAGACAGTTTTTCTTCCGCACCATCCCGCATCTCGGCAATCCGGGCGGACTTGATGAATCGTCGGTACCGTTGGCGTGCAAGGCGCAGAACCTGCTCATCGGTGACTTCCTTAACTATCTCGCCATACGCCAGCAGATCTATCTCTCGACATTGGTCGACGGCTTAAAAAAAAAGTCCATGAGTCAGCCGTACTGAGCCAGGGCATGATAGACCCGCTTGCCGACTGGGATATCGACATACAGAGCTTCGACATACCAAGGATGGTGAGCGTCTATCCCGACCGTTTCGGGATTCGATGGTTTACCAAAGCGTGGTTCAACAATTCCGAAAGTGGCGAGGCTGCCATTGAGATCGAACGGCAGATAGCCGTCAACTTCATCCGCGACCTAATCGGCAAGGATGAATGGCTTGAAGAGTATTTCCCGTCACAGATGGAAGCCTATCACAATGCAATCAACCAGACCAGAGAACAACTGTTGCGCCAGTGAGAGCAATGCCAAGCTTGCTTGAGCATTGCCGAGCGCAGCCAATAGAAAACGAAGTTAACTTCTAAAACAGAGCGTATAACATGGCCGAACCTAAAAATATGGATGCCCTTGTCGAGGTGGAATACTGCCTCGGCCGCTATTTTGATGCCAATATAGCCGGTGTAATGGACGATGTGCGCAGTGACCTGACAAAGAAACAGGGTCAGGAGCGTGCCGAGTGGAACATGAGCCTGGGCGGTATTCTCTCGGCAATGGCTGATGCAAGCCACTGCGCCCCCGGTATAGACACTTCTTCACAAATCCTGAAAGCCACTGGCGAATGGAACAGCAAGACTACCGAGGACTATCTTGTGATGTGCAAGGAAGCCGTGGTCAAAGACAAGGAACTTTCCCACGATATTGTCGCCCTTACTATATCATGGCGCAGCGCGATGGTTGCATCCATCGGCCGGGAACGCTATGACAAAGCCTCACAGCAGATCGGCTGTGACCTTGCCGCCGCATATATCGACTACCGTCTGCAGCAGACGATGATTGACAGGCTGATTGACAAGGAAACTCCCAAATCGACGGCCGAATATATCATCAGGAAAGCTGCAGGAGAAAGCCTTTTCGGTTTGCCTTACACCCTGAACAAGTCTCCGTTGGAGGCAGAGATTTCCCGTGAAGCCGAAGCCAGATATAAGGCAAACGGCTGGGAATGGGGAGGTGCCAAAGTCGCTTCATTCGCCATTGACACTGTGGCAACGATGGGTTGCGGTTCATGGGCGAACCTTGCCAAACTCGCCGGAGTGGAAGTTGTGTTTGCCGGTGTCGAAGCTTATGTTGATTCGAAAAAGAAAGACAACACTATCACAATCGAGCAGTGTATCAGTCAAGGCTTGTTCGGCTCCGGTGAAAACGAGAATGTATTCGAGTCTATCAGGACGCAGGCCGCATGGCTTGATGCCGAGAGAAGCGAAGGTGTCACAAGAATCAACAGCAATCTCAAGAGACCGGTAGGGACATTTTCGTTGGGCGGCTACATCAGTCGTGGAGCGAAGGCTTTTGTCGCACCAATCGCCAATGTCGTCGGGAATTTCAGGAAATCATTTGAGGAAGCTGCGCAGAATGCAGCAAGAACGCCTCAGAATCAGGATGCTCCGAGCGGAAAAGACATATCGCCTACAAGAGCCGCTGAAGCTCAGTTGGCGGCACGCTCAGGCAGCCCTCAAACAGAACAGCAGATGGAACAGAATCCTCAAGAGAGAGCCGACGCAGCAGACGATGACAAAATCCGTCAGGAGCAAGAGGCCAACCAAGCCGGATGGGGTTCACTTATGGCAGACCTCGGTTTCAACGGTCTCGGAGACATCGGCCACAACCTCGGCTATGTCATAGCCATGATGCCTGACATTCTTGTGGGCATGATGACCGGCAAGACACAGAGCCTACATCTCCGTGACAACCTGATACCGATGGCTTCCGTGGTCGCAGGACTCTTTGTGAAGAACCCCATTCTGAAGATGGTTCTCATAGGTATGGGAGGACTGAACCTTGTCAACAAGGCTGGACATGAAAGCATAGAACGGCATAATAATCCGAATGGGCCGCGATTCAAGCAGTATGAAGACCAGGAACTCAATCCGAGGATAACCGGTCCCGTCATCAACGGCAACTGCCTTGTCGCCAATATCGACCGCACTCCATGCTCGATAATGCTTCCTGACAACGTGGTGGCTGCATATCAGTCAGGAGCTTTGCCGCTGAACACTCTTGCCAACACAGTCCTTGCAAGACATGACGCCAACAGCCAGCTCGCACAGGAGAACTACCGTGCCGTCACTCAGGAGAATCAATCACAGACCAGACAAATCAGATAATAAGCGAAATATAATAATATGAAAGAAAAATCCCCACAGGAAGAGAAGGCGGCAGTCCGTCAGGTACAGTTAATCAACGGAGCCCTCACCAGTGCCAAGGGCAACGGCGGCCAATGGCTCAACCATGCCGGAATGATGGCCCCGCGCATCTATCCCCACGGCCCGATGGTAAGCCCTTTTAACGCGCTCATCCTGCAGCTCAACGCTGACCGCGAGGATTATGCCTCGTCGCAATATGTGTTCTTCCACACGGCAAAAGCCGCAGGAATCCCGGTCATCGGCAAGGAGAAAGGCACGCCGTTCAACTGGTATGCCTGGGATCTCTATGTCAACAAGCACGACCCGAAGGATGTCATCAGTGCCGGCGACTACAAGAAGCTTTCACAGGAACAGCAGTCGGAATACAAAGGAGTACAGCAGCGGCAGATCCGTATGCTTTTCAATCTTGACCAGACCGTGATGCCTCATGCTGACGAGGACAAGTACCGTTCGGTGCTCGACCGCTTCGGCTCCGCCAACGAGCGCGGCAATCTGAAGGCGGAGGAACGCCAGCTCCGCGCATCCGTCAACAGCTTCATCAAGCAGATGAAGGATTATCTGGTACCCATACGCCGGGAGGCTTCCGAATCGGCTCATTACGACACCGAAAAGGATGCCGTATATATGCCTGACCAGAAGAAATATGCCGAATATCCTGAATATGTGCAGGAACTCATGCGTCAGATTGTCTCAGCAACAGGTCATCAGCAGCGTCTCGCCCGTGAGGGAATGGTGATGAAGGGCGGTCATGCCCCGGGCGACTACGCCGACCGCTACGAGCGACTTGTTGTGGAAGTGGCTTCCGCCATAAAGATGAACGAACTCGGACTCCCGGCAAAGGTCAGCCCTCAGAATATCTCCCTGATAGATAGCTGGACACGGGAGCTTCAGGAGAATCCCTGCATGATCGACGCCCTGGAAGCGGATGTCAACAATGCCCTCGATGTAATACGCAAGGCAGAACAGGGAGAGAAAATCGAATATGCACGTTTCCGCACACAGGCACGGATTGACGAACTCCAGCAGAAGCATAAGCCGCAGGTTGACAGCCACGAGGCAGTCATCCTCTGTGACATACTCCGACACTGCGGCATGAAGATTGACGACCGCAACTTCACTTCGCCGGAGGAAAAACGAGAGTTTCTTGAAAAATTTGACCTGACTTACTATAACAAGGAGCTGGAGGAAGCAATGGCCCTGACAGGTTCCGATGATAAGGAGCAGGTGGAACTGGCCTACGGCGAGGCTCTTAAAAACGCCGATTCAATCAACCGTCTCTGCATGGAATATCTTCCGGAGGTATGGAACTCCAAGTCGAATCATTACCTTATCAATGACATGATACGCCGGATTCCCAACGAGGCTGACCGTTCAATGGTGGTTGTAAAAGGTCCCCGTGGTGTCTATGACGTGATGCTACCAGGTGGTGCGATGGCTGGAGGATATGTGAATCTGCCAGACGGAAACCGCAAGCTGTTCCGTGTGACTCCCGACGAGGTTATGACTGCCAAGGAACGTGCCGATGCCAACGCGACACTTACTAACTTCGCGCTCAAAGGGTTCCCTCTTGCCCGTATAGAAGCCGCCTTGAAAAAAGATGGTGCCACTTATGTGCGGTTCTATAACAATGACGGCAAACTGTCGCTCAGTGCCGATGACGGCTTCTATGAAGGGAGAAGTGTCCGTGAGATGAGCTATAAGGGCGGCAGGCTCACCGAAGTTGCCCGGATTGATGTTTCCGGAGCTGTCGAGGCTGCGAACAGCGTGCTGTTTGACCGGGTTCAGATGCTCAAGGACGACAATGCACGCTGGGCTTTCTATATCAAACCGAAAGACGGCGAATCGTTCTGCATCTATCCTGAAAAGGAGGATGTCAACCGCTTTTTCTCAACGCTACGACAGGGTCATCAGTCGGAAGCTGACCGGCTCCGTATGGAACTCGGGCAGAAATACTATGAGCTTGTCAGAACCAATCCATCCCTCCGTTTCAACATCTTCAACGACATTCCCGAAGGTGTTGATGTCTCCCGTATCACCCGTGTGAACGTATATAAGACCAAGGAGGACAAGATTATGTGTGCGCCCAAGATAGAGGGCGCGGATAGTGTGAAGCCCCGTGAAATCAGCCGCGACCAGTGGAACAGGATGTTCGTCGCCGAGGATATGGCTGAGTACAAGACCTCGCTTGCTGCAAAGGTGTTCGCCGATATTCTCGGAGCAAATGTTTCAAGAAGTGAGGCTGCGGCATCCGAGGTTGTCAAGCCGGAGCCGGAAGTCGAGAGCGTCGAGGTCGAAAGAACCGAGGAAGTGGAAGAAACGCAAACCGTTCACAGAGGGAGATAACTATGGCAAGCGTATCACAGCAATATGTAGAGCAGTATGCCGAGTATGCCATCGAGCAGCAGCGCAAATATGGAGTCCCGGCATCGGTGACGCTCGCTCAGGGTATTCTTGAGAGTGCCAACGGGCGCAGTCAGTTGTCGCGTGAGTGCAACAACCATTTCGGCATCAAGGCCGGGAAATCATGGCTTGACGCCGGAGGCCAGTACGGACTCTATACCGATGACAGGCCCAACGAGAAATTCTGCAAGTATGCGACCGTCGGCGACAGTTATGAGCATCATTCGCTGATTCTCAAGAACAACAGCCGATATTCGGCATGTTTCGCTCTTGCTCAGGATGATTACCGAGGGTGGTGCAACGGTTTGCAAAAAGCAGGTTACGCATCGTCCAAACAGTATGCCTCAAGCCTTATTTCCGTAATCGAGAGAATGAACTTGACAAAATATGACAGCATGGCTGTGGAACGTGGTCCGATTACACCGACATCTGATATTCAGACATCTGCCGGGCAGTCAAGCCATTATTCGTTCCCGGTCAAGCGAGACGAGTTCATGCTTGTAACCTCTCCTTATGGCAACCGCAAAGACCCTGTGAATCCGGGGCAGACGCAGTTCCACAAGGGTGTGGATATTCAATGTAAGGGTGACAGCCTTCTTGCCACCGAGGATAACGGCCGCGTCGTCAGTGTCAATCATAATGTCAACACCGGCGGCGGCAAGAGTGTGACCTTGGAGTATGACCGACCGGACGGCTCCAAGTATCAGACAACCTATATGCACTTGTCGGAGATAGCTGTCAAGGCCGGTGATACCGTCAACGCCGGAACTAAAATCGGTGTCTCCGGCAACACCGGAACAAGAACCACCGGGGAGCATCTTCATTTCGGAGTGAAACTGATAGGTGCCGACGGAGCTAAACGGGACATCGATCCTGCAGCATACCTCGCGGAGATTGCGGCCAAAGGGAACATAGCGGTCACTGCCATGCACAACGGGAATAATCTACTCGCAAAATATGCCGACCCAACCCATCAGCAGGATACTCCCGGAGAGGATATGGCAATCAGTGAGACTTCTGAAGAGGAAATGACACCCGACGGCTGGATGAAGAAACTCCTTTCTTCGGAGGATAGCGGTGTAAATCTGCCGTCAAATGACCCCGTCATGGAAATGGCAATCACAATGTTCACATCGCTTATGGCTCTTGCAGTGCAGATTGACGGTAAAGACAGGGAGGAAGCCATGGCACTCGCTACCGATGCGGCTGTAAACCGTCAGATAGACCTCAGTTCATTGACTCCCGGTCTGAAAGCCTGCAACCTGGCTATCCGTGAGGGGCAGAACCCCGTATTGTCAATCACCGATGACAGAGGCTCGTTCAACCATGAGCTGACCAATGCTGAAATGACAAGGCTTTCAGCGGCACTTAACGACGCGAATCTTGGCAACGAGGCAAAACAGGGACGCATAGCCGGTATTATCAACAATATCGTTGTAGCCAATCAGATGTCACAGAACTTCGACCGGCAGATGGGCAACGACCAGAATCAGGGACTGCAGAGATGAGAAGTATTATCCTCTATACGGCTCTCGTTGTGATGCTGCTGATATTGTGCTACATCACTCTCGTGATTTATTCTCATTTAGGGTTGGTGTGGGTTGTCGTATTCTCGGCTTTTGAGGCTGCGAAAACATCAATAGCCTGCATCTTCTATGTCAGGCTCATTTCAAGGGACTGACTGACCAATCAACTAATTCATAACCAACTAACCAATCATTCAAGTATATGATTAAATGCAATGTAAAAGTATGCGGTATCATCAACCGTACCGCAAGTGTGAAACAGACCTCCGACGGCAAGAGCTTCGTGGCTTTTGGCCTGTCGGTGGACGTGCCATCTACCAAAGGCGATGCGGTGTCGGTCAATATTAGTGTGGCAGCCGAGAACGCCGATGTCGCGGCACTCACTCAGGGGCGTCGTGTCTCAATCGAAGGTGTGCTGAAGATCAAAGGTGCGCCTGAGAAGAAAACCTATTTCAATCTATCTGCCGGCAACATCGAAATGGACCCTGTGGCGGAATCAGGCATCGCCGGGGAAATTGAGTTCCGGGGTGTCGTATGCAAGGACATAAAGACTCCTACCGACAAGAAAGGGAACCGATACCTGCGATTCTCGGCGTATTCGACAGATAAAGTGGGCGAAGATTTCTTCTCGGTATTCGTGCGCTTTGTGTCGTTCAACGAGGCCATTCCGTCTTTCATCGTACCCAAGGCGAAGATTGAGGCCAAGGGGGAGCTGCGCATTTCGACATTCAACGGAAATCTTGACCTTAGCTGCAAGGCCGTTGAGCTGAAAGAATACGTCAAGACTCCGTTCTGATGGCGCGATATTCCAAGAATCCGAATACGCCTTCCGCAGAGGACAAGGCTCTTGACCGCTTCACGGAGCTGATGATTGACAAAATTAAGTCAATCAACCATGACTGGGAGAAGCCCTGGTTCACCGAGGGGGCACTTGTGTGGCCCCGCAACCTGCACGGCCGCCGTTACAACGGAGGCAATGCACTCATGCTTATGCTTCATGCCGAGAAAGAGGGATACAGACTTCCGGTCTGGTGTACCTTCAACAGCATCCAGCGAGATCTCAATCCACAACAGAAAGGCTCGGAGGAACGCGAGGCCGTTCATGTCCTGAAGGGCGAAAAGTCCTTTCCGGTCTTTCTCACTACTTTCACGGTCATTGACAAGGATACCAAGGAAAGGATTCCGTGGGAAGATTACAAGAAACTCTCCAATGATGAGAAGAAACAGTATAATGTCTATCCCAAGAATCAGGTTTTCAATGTGTTTAATGTAGCGCAGACAAACCTGCAGCAAGTCCGTCCGGAACTGTATGCGAAACTGGAGGAACAGTGCGTCGTGAAGTTGCCCGAGCAGAAAGGAGAAGTTTTCTCATTCCCGGTTATTGATGCGATGATTGATAACAATGCCTGGGTGTGTCCCATCAGGCCGGAGCAACAAGACAGGGCTTACTATTCGGTGTCAAAGGATCATATCGTTGTTCCAACGAAAGAGCAGTTTGTTGACGGCGAGAGCTTCTATGGAACACTTCTACATGAGATGACCCATTCGACCGGAGCGTCCTCCCGTCTGGGCCGTCTGAAAGCCTGTACTTTCGGTGATGATAATTATGCCCGTGAGGAACTGGTGGCCGAACTCGGCTCTGCACTTATATGTCAGCAGAACGGCGTACAAAAGCATGTAAAGGGTGATTCCGCCGCCTATCTTAAGTCATGGCTTAAAGAACTTGAAGAATCCCCGGATTTCATCCGCACTGTCATGTCGGATGTCAAGAAGGCCACGGCGGTTATCAACTATCGGATGCAGGATGTCAGCCAGCAGCTTGAAAACGGGCAGACTGTTCAGCCTTATTCTGAGGAACAGGCCGTATTCGACCCGACGTTGCCTCCGGAGGAAGTCCCGTTTAAGGAAGTGCCCAAGGTTGAAGCGGATGAAAAGGAGGAAATCGCAGCAATGGGTCTTCCTCCCAAAAAGTCCGAAGCACAGCTTGAGGATGAGATTCAGTCAAAAGGTTTCCGCCGATGAGGAAGTGGCTTATGACTATGGTGGTGTTGCTGTCAGCAATGGCAGCCAACGCCACCACTATTTCTGATTCTCGCAAAGCCAACCTGATGGCGTTGCCTCCTTTTGAACGTGCCTGTGTCCTGATACGGCATTATGAAACTCTCCACGAACCGAAACATTGGCCCTATTATCAGAAGAAAAACATTATCCAAAGAAATCTTAATGATAGTGCTATTGTTCAACATATTAGCAATGAAAGTGAAGATAT
>ERZ778514.1501-NODE-1501-length-17203-cov-9.699382_pt1 | contig 17203 bp, 17 predicted proteins | sample MGYA00510344_ERZ778514 | MGnify/ENA primary metagenome ERZ778514 (study PRJEB29527, sample SAMN07138968) | mouse gut metagenome | material: feces | host: mouse | place: China:Nanjing | collected 2016-01-25 ... | reverse complement strand
TCGAGCTGCGCTCGTTCCGCGAGATCATCCCCTCGATGAACGACATCTTCATCCGCGCCGTAGCGGGCACGCTCTGAGCCGCAGCGAAATGACACGGCGCAAGAGCTTGAAACGGCGGGTGGCGCAGGCCGGCCATACCGGCGACGGCCTGCTCTCCCGCACGGCGGCCCGGATGCTGCTCGTCGCCGGGCTCTTCCTGCTCCACCGCGTCGGCGTGGAGCGCAAACAACAATCGGATAACGCATAAACCCCTACAACCATGTCCAACGTATCCATCATAATCCAGCGCGAGTTCAACGAACGCGTGCGCAAGAAGTCCTTCATCATCTCCACGCTGCTCATGCCCCTGCTGATGCTGCTTCTGATGGCCGCTCCGGCGCTCGTCATGCAGTTCTCGCGCGGCGAGGAGAAGACCATCGCCGTGGTCGACCAGAGCGGCCTCGTGGCCCCGCAGCTCGAGGACGACGAGGAGCTCAGCTTCCGCATCGTCGACATGCCGGTCGAGGAGGCGCGCAAGCAGACCGAGGGTCTGTTCGGCGTGCTGTGGATCGGCGCCGACATCCTCGCCGACCCCTCGGCCGTGAAGCTCTACGCCAACTCCTCCTCGTCGCTCTCGCTCGAGCTGTCGATCACCGGCCGCATCGAGCGCATCCTCGAGGCGGAGAAGCTCAAGGCCTACGACATCGACGACCTGCAGCGGATCCTCGACGAGGTGAAGACCAGCGTCACGATGCAGACCTTCCGCAACGACAAGTCGCAGGAGGAGGAGACGCAGGCCGGCTCGTCGGCGGTCGCCACGGCCGCCGGCTTCATCCTCGGCATGATCCTCTATATGTTCCTGCTCATGTACGGCGCCATGGTCATGCAGTCGGTCATCGAGGAGAAGCAGAACCGCGTGCTGGAGGTGATGGTCTCCTCGGTGCGCCCCTTCCAGCTCATGCTGGGCAAGATCCTCGGCGTGGCGGCCGTCGCCGTCGTGCAGGTGCTCATCTGGGGCGTGCTGATCGTGGTGCTGGGCTCTTTCGTCATGCCCATGCTCCTCCCGGAGGAGGTGCTGGCCGGAGCGCAGGCCATGCAGCAGGGGATGCCCGATGCCACGGCGCTGGCGGGCGTCGATCCCGACATGCTGCAGGCCGTGGCCGCCGTCACCGACACGGCCTACATCGCCAAGCTCTTCGGCTGCCTCGTGCTCTTCGTCTTCGGCGGCTACCTGCTCTATTCGGCCATGTTCGCCGCCGTGGGTTCGGCCGTCGACAACGTGCAGGACACGCAGCAGTTCCAGCTGCCCATCACGCTGCCGATCATCCTGGCGCTGATCGTCATGATGACCGTCATCAAGGACCCCAACTCGCCGCTGGCCTTCTGGTGCTCGATGATCCCCTTCACCTCGCCCATCGTCATGATGGCCCGCGTCCCCTACGGCATCCCCTGGTGGGAGGTGGCCCTGTCGCTGGCGATCCTCTACGCCTCGTTCGTGGCGATGGTGTGGTTCGCTGCCAAGATCTACCGCGTGGGTATCTTCATGTACGGCAAGAAGCCCTCGTTCAAGGAGCTCCTCAAGTGGGTGCGCTACAAGTATTGATCGCGGCCCGAAACGCCGCGAAACGGCCTCTTCCGCTTGCGGAGGAGGCCGTTTCCGTCTGGCGGAGCGGAGGCTTGGCGGTGCGGGGCTGCGGAGGGCACCGGCGCGCCTTCGGGCGGGGGGCGCTTCCCTCCGCCGGGAGGCTGCGGCCCGCCGGCTTTAGACGCAATTCTGCGCAGAGGTTGCCGTTCCGGTTTGTGCTTCGACCCGTCGTCGCCGTACCGTCCCGCCTCGAAGGCGGGACGCTCTTCGGCGGCTCGCGCCTCGGGCGCGACCCCCGCAGCAGCCGGAGAGGCGCTTTTCCCGACAGGCTTTCGCGCCCGTCGAACGAAGTCGAAGATACTCCCGTTCGGCAAAATGCAGGCGAGCTTGCTTTTGCCCTCGCTTATTCGTATCTTTGCGCCACGGAAACGCAACGTGTTTTGTAATCCTCATCGGAGGGCAAGCCATGCCGGATAAGATGACTGGGTAAAACCAATCGCTTATCCGGCTTTTTTCATCCGTTGAATCCTGAAAACACGAATTGTTATGCAACGCGATGCGATCGATCTGGGGCGGCTGAAGGTAGCTACCCTCTTCCGCCGCTATTTCGTCCCCACGCTGCTGGGGATGGTGAGTATTTCGGCCGTGACGGTCGTCGACGGCATCTTCGTCGGCCGCGGCGTGGGCAGCGACGGGATCGCTGCCATCAACATCTGCTATGCGCCGATGCTGGTCTTCACGGGCATCGGCCTCATGGCGGGTATCGGCTGCTCGGTGGTGGCCTCGATTCACCTGGCGCAGCGCAAGGTGCGGGCCGCGCGGCTCAACGTCACGCAGGCCTTTCTCTTCGTGACGCTCGCCGCGGCGCTTCCGATGCTGGCGATGCTCGCCGCGCCGCGTCCGATCTCCCGCCTGCTGGGTGCCTCGGACCACCTCCTGCCGCTCGTCGCGGAGTATATGGTGTGGTACGCACCGGCGCTGCTCTTCCAACTGTGGACGGCCGTGGGGCTCTTCGTCATCCGGCTCGATGGGGCGCCGCGGCTGGCCATGTGGTGCAGCGTCGTGTCGGCCGCGATCAACGTCGTGCTCGACTGGTGGTTCGTCTTCCCGCTCGGCATGGGCGTGCGCGGGGCCGCCTTCGCCACGATGATCGCCACCGTCGCGGGCGGAGCCATCGTCGTGCTCTACCTCGCGCTGGGGGCCCGGACGCTGCGCTTCTGCCGGCTCAAGTGGAGCCGCAAGAGTCTGCGCCTCTCGCTGCGCAACGTCGGCTACCAGTGCCGTATCGGCTCGTCGGCCCTGCTGGGCGAGGCGACGATGTCCGTGCTGATGTTCACGGGCAACCAGGTCTTCATGCGCTACCTCGGCGACGACGGAGTGGGGGCCTTCGGCATTGCCTGCTACTACGCGCCCTTCGTCTTCATGATCGGGAACGCCGTCGCCCAGTCGGCCCAGCCGATCATCAGCTACAACTTCGGCGCGGGCGACCGCCGGCGCGTGCGTGCCGCCGGACGCATCGCCCTCGCGACGGCGGTAGGATGCGGTGCCGTGGTCGCTGCGGCCTTCCTCCTGTGCCCCCGCCAGCTCGTGGGGCTCTTCCTCCCGGCCGACAATGCCGCGGCGCAGCTGGCGATCGCCGGATTCCCGCTTTTCGCCGCGGGTTTCGTCCCCTTCGTCGTCAATCTGGCGGCCGTGGGCTACTATCAGAGTCTGGAGCGGGTACGCCCGGCGACGGTCTTCGCCCTGCTGCGCGGCTGCCTGCTCCTGGTGCCGAGCTTCGTGCTGTTGCCGCGGTGGCTGTCGACTTCGGGGATCTGGCTCGCCATGCCGCTCTCCGAGACGGCGACGCTGCTGCTTATCGTCGCGTTTTACGCCCTGCGTCGCCGCGCACGATAAAATCCTCGTCCGGGGTCGTTCGCGCGTCGTGAGGGGCTCTTTCGGAGGCAAAACGAAAAAGAGCGGATCCGTTGCGGATCCGCTCTTTTCGATAAGAGCCCGACTTCGGGATTAGTAACCCATCGACTTCGAAGCGGCGTAGGAGAGTTTCAGCGCGTTGGCGCGGCGCAGCTCCTGCTTCACGTCGGTGATGATACCCATCTTGGTCATGCCGTCGGCCTTCAGACAGATCGTCATCGAGGCGCGGTCGCTCTCGTTGAGCTTGTCGCGCTCGGCGGCCACGAAGTCCAGAATGTCCTTGGTCGTCTTGTACGAGTCGTTGAGCTGTACTTTGGGCGCCGTACCGAACTTGGCCTGCATGGCCAGCGACGGCTGACCGATGTGGATGTAGCTGACGAGCGATTTCTTCTCGAGCTTCTGCACCTCGGTCGCCTCGGGGAGCTTGTAACGCACCAGCAGTTCCTGATCGCGCATGGTCGTCGAGACCATGAAGAAGAAGAGGATCATGAAGATCACGTCAGGAAGCGATGCGGTCGAGATAGGGGGCAAACCTTTGTTGCCCTTCTTTTTCATTACTGCCATAACGTTCTTCTTACTTTTTGATTACACGCGGTTCTGCCTCCGAGATACGTACCTGGATCGCCTTGGCCACCACGTCGCGCTGCTCCTCGGGAAGTTCGGCGAACTTCGCGTTGAACTTGCGCATCGAGACCTCGTCGCGCACCTCGTTGAAGGCGCGCGTGAGCTCGTTCTGCACCTTGATGTAATCCTGGTAGTTGGTGTCTCGGGTCGTTTGCAGCGAAACGATGCCTTCGCTCACGGGGTATACCCACTTGCTGCCGTCGGGCAGATCGAATTCCTTCTCGGTCTTCTCCGGCAGAGTCTCGTCGTCCATCGGGTTGAGAATGAACTCTTTCGTGCGGTCCTTCAGCAGACGGAGGTCGATCACTTCCTGGTTGCCCGACGTTCCTGCCATGATGCTACCGTTACCCGATACGAGTACGAGGAACAGGTTGCGTTCCTTCACCTTGACGTCCTCCTGCTTCTGATTCTCAGGAGCCAGCGGCGGGAGCATGCGCACTAGGCCGGTGTCGACGTTCATGGTAGTAGCCACCAGGAAGAAGATGAGCAGCAGGAAGGCGATATCGGCCATCGAGCCGGCATTGATTTCCTGTACTTTTCTTTTATCCGTTGACATTGATTCGCTTTATTTGAGAGCACCCCAGATCTCGGTTACGATGGCCGTGATGAAGGCGGCGACGAACGCGACATAGGTTACGAGGATGCTCGTTTCGGTAACTACGGTTTCACCGTGGGCGAAGAAACCATTGCTCTGCAGGTCGACGATGTTCACCGTGTGGCCGGCGGCGTAGAAGTACGATACGCCGACGATGACGATGATCAGCGCCAGGGAGACGATGGTCCCCTTGATGCCTGCCGGGTTCTTGATCATTCCGAAGAGGGCGCAGAAGATCGCAACGGCAATCGCGAACACGAAGAGGGCGTAGCCCCACATCAGGTTCAGGTTGACCGACGGATCGAAGTCTGCGGGGTTCTCCGGATGGGGCGATACGAGCGCGTACACGAGCAGTGCCGCGGTGATCGCCATCAGAACGCCCAGCAAAATATTTAATGCTTTTTTCATTTTCGTTTCAATGATTTAGAACGTTCGTGCGGATTATTTCTTGCTGTAGGAGGTCAGGATATCCATCAGCGTGATGGACGAATCCTCCATATCGTTTACGAGCGAGTCGATCTTCGAAACGATATAGTTGTAGAACAGCTGGAGAATAACCGCAGCGATCAGACCCATGAGGGTCGTCAGCAGGGCGACCTTGATACCGCCGGCCACGAGCGTCGGGCTGATGTCGCCGGCAGCCTGGATGGCGTCGAATGCGCCGATCATACCTACGACCGTACCCATGAAGCCGAGCATCGGCGAGAGGGCGATGAACAGACCGATCCACGAAAGACCCGACTCCATCTGGCCCGTCTGAACCGAACCGTAGGAAACGACGGCCTTCTCGACCGAATCCAGACCCTGCTCGTAGCGGTCCAGACCCTGCCAGTAGATCGAAGCGATGGGACCGCGCTCGTTGCGGCAAACCTCCTTGGCAGCGTTGATACCGCCGTTCTTCAGGGCCTCCTCGACCTTGGCGATGAACTTCTTGGTGTTGATCGTCGACAGCGACAGATAGAGGATGCGCTCGATGGCTACGGCCAGACCGATCACCAGGCAGAGGAGCACCGGAAGCATCCACTCCCAGCCGCCCTCGAGGAACTTCTGCATCAGGACGCGGTGCATGCTATCGCCTGCGACAGCGGTCTCAGCGGCAGCTTCCTGCGCGAATGCGGCGCCCGTTGCGAGCAGGGCAGCCGAAATCATAAAGAATTTTTTCATAGCTGTGTTTGATAAATTAAGATTAGTTGTGTTATTGTAGTGTTTTCGGTTCTTGTCGTCGGGTCCGTTTTTTCTCAAAAAAAAACCTTTTTTGTTTCGCTTTTTTTCTCGCCGCCGCCCTCCGTTCGGCCCTCCGGCGCCGTCTGCCCGCCGTTCCGCGACGGGTGCGGCCCGCGAGGAGGAGCGATCGCGGAAAGCGTACTGCGCCGCCTCAAGTGGCGGTGGGTCAGTCGTTTGTAACTTCGTGTGCCCCGCCGCTCGCCGCATGCGGCGCTTCGTTACAGGGCGTTATCGTTGCGAAATATAGAAAAAATTTTCGTTCCGTGCAACGCCTCAGAGGGTAAATTCTCCGCGCAGGGGCCGGCCCAGCAGCGCCCGCACGCGCTCGGCCGACGACTCGCGCCCCAGCACGTACATCAGCTTGGTCGCGGCCGCCTCGGTGGTCATGTCGTAGCCGCTCACCACGCCGATGCGCTGCAGCCGCAGCCCCGTCTCGTAGAGCTCCATCGCCACCCGGCCGCTGCCGCACTGCGTGATGTCGACCACCACCACGCCGCGCGCTATGGCCTCCTCGAGCGTGCGGAGGAACCACTCGCTCGTGGGGGCGTTGCCCGAGCCGTAGGTCTCGAGCACCACGGCGCGCAGCCCCGGCGCCGCGAGCATGGCGCGCAGCGTGCGCTCGTCGAGCCCCGGGAAGAGCTTCACCACGGCGATGCCGTCGGCGAGCCGCTCGGCGATGCGCAGGGGCTCGTCCCACCGCTCGGGCCGCAGCACGGCCGCATGGTTGTAGGCGATGTTGACCCCCACCTCGGCCAGCGGGGGGTAGTTGTAGGAGCGGAAGGCGCTCAGCGCTTCGGCGCTCCGCTTCGAGGTGCGGTTGGCGCGGAAGAGGCGGTTCTGGAAGTAGAGCGACACCTCGGGCACGGTGGGCCGGCCGTCGGTGCGCGAGCCGGCGATCTCGATGGCCGTGATGAGGTTCTCGCGCCCGTCGGTGCGCAGCACGCCGATGGGGATCTGGCTGCCGGTGAAGACCACCGGCTTGGCGAGGTTTTCCAGCAGGAAGCTCATGGCCGAGGCGGTGTAGGACATCGTGTCGGTGCCGTGCAGCACCACGAAGCCGTCGTAGCTGTCGTAGTTGTCGCGGATCAGGCGCGCGAGCTCCAGCCAGTTGGCGGGCGAGACGTTCGACGAGTCGATGATCGGCGAGAGCGTCATCACGTCGATCTCCACGCGGAGCCGCCGCAGCGAGGGAAACTCCTCGTAGATGCCGTTGAAGTCGAAGGGGACGAGGGCGCCGGTGGCAGGGTCGGTCTGCATGCCGATCGTGCCGCCGGTGTAGAGGATCAGAATCGAAGGTTTGAGAGGTTCCATCTTGCGCTGTTCGGGTTGCGAATACAAAGTTAGGATAAGATTTCGAAAAATGGAAGCCCCCGCGCCGCGTAATCCGCAATTCGATGTCCGGCCGGGAGTCGGGGCTTTCGGTCGTTTACGGTCGGCGGCCGTCGGAGGGGCTGTTTCTATTTTCAACTTTCCATTCTCAATTTTCAATCCTCCTCGGGCGGCAGCCTGCGGAGGGGGCGCGAGCGGCGTGCGTTGCGGACCTCCGCCGCCGGAGGCTGCGGCCCGCGCAGCTGATGCTATAATGGTAGAAGATCTCACCCGAAATATCGGCCAAAGGCCGGCAGCCCGCAGCCGCTCCCGGGCGAAGGGCCGCTCGCTGCTCTCGCGCCCCTTCGCCGGCTACGGACTGCCGCAACAAAGGCGTCCCGGCCGGCAACGGGAGATTGTGCGCGATATGGGCGGCGCCAGCCGCGCGGGCTGCGGCCCGAGGGCGAATGGAAAGTTGGCTGCGGCCCGAGGGCGCCGCCCCTCGTCACCTCCCGAACATCCGCTCGGCGTTGGCCGTCGTGGCGGCGGCCACCTGGTCGGGCGCGAGCCCCTTCAGCTCGGCGATCTTCTCGCACACCAGCCGCACGTAGGCCGACTCGTTGCGCTCGCCGCGGTGGGGCGCCGGCGTCAGGTAGGGGCAGTCGGTCTCCACCACCAGGTCGTCGAGCTCCATTTCGCGCACCGTCTCGGCCAGCGCGCTCTTGCGGAAGGTCACCACGCCGCCGATGCCGAAGAGGAAGTCGCCCGCGGCGCGCAGCCGCCGGTAGCTCTCCGCCGTGTCGGCGAAGGCGTGGAAGACGCCCCGCACCCCCGTGCCGCGCAGCTCTTCGACGAGGGCGATCATCTCGGGCCAGGCGTCGCGCGTGTGCACGGCCACGGGCAGCCCGAGCTCCGCGGCCAGCAGGCACTGGCGGCGGAAGGCTTCGATCTGCTCCCGCTTGAAGTCGGCCGACCAGTGGAAGTCGAGACCGATCTCGCCCACGGCGCAGAAGCGCGCGATCCCCTCGGGCGGGCGGCGGAGGTACTGCTCGACCAGCGCCAGCTCGTCGCGCCAGCGGGGGTTGTCGTTGATCGACGTGGGGTGGAGCCCCATCATGGGGATGCAGCGCTCCGGCTCGCGCCGGCAGAGGTCGAACAGCCGCGCGTGGCTTTCGGAGTCGATCGCCGGCAGCAGCAGCCGGCCGATCCCCGCCGCGGCGGCGCGCTCGAGGCAGGCGTCGCGGTCGTCGTCGAAGGCCGGGTCGTAGAGGTGGGAGTGTGTGTCGGTGAGGTACATGCGATTACGGTTTGATGTAGCGGTTGCCCGGCAGCTGGCGCACGCACCCGGCCAGCTCCAGGCCGACGAGCAGCGTGGCGAGCGTCCCGGGGTCGAAGCCGGCGAGGCGTTGCAGCGCCTCCTCCGAGAGCGGGTCGCCGTGGCGGAAGCAGTCGAGCAGGCGTCGCTCGTCGTGTGTCAGGCGGGGCTGCGCGTCTGCCGGCGCGGCCTCCGCGCGGCCCTCCCATCCCAGTTCGTCGAGGATGTCCTGCGCCGTGAGCACCAGCTGCGCCTTGTGGCTGCGTATGAGGTGGTTGGTACCCGACGAGGCGCGGTCGGTAGTCCGTCCCGGCACCGCCATCACCGGGCGGAAGTAGCCGTCGGCGTGGTGCGCCGTGACGAGCGAGCCCCCGCTGGCGGGCGACTCCACGACCAGACACCCTGCGCTCAGCCCTGCGATCAGGCGGTTGCGGGCCAGGTAGGCCGTGCCGTTGAGACGCGTGGCCGAGTGGAGCTCCGAAACCAGGGCGCCTCCCCGGTCGAGGATGTCGCGCGCCAGGTCGCTGTGCTGCGCCGGCACCACGTCGGGCAGGTAGTTGGGCAGCACGGCCACCGTGCGCGCACCGTGGGCCAGGGCCGCGCGGTGGGCCGCGGCGTCGATCCCGAAGGCCAGGCCGCTGACGACGGTCAGGTCGTCGATGCGCTGCGCCAGCCCCTCCACGAGACGGTTGCACACCGTCTGTCCGTAGGGGGTCGCCTCGCGCGTCCCCACCATGGCCAGGCAGCGGTTCGCCAACGCCTCGGCCGCCCCTTTTATGTATAGTACGTGGGGGTAGTCGGGGATCTCGCGCAGCAGGGGCGGGTAGTCCGGGTCGGTCGAGGCGACGGCGCGGATGCCGTAGCGGCGGCAGCGGGCGATCTCGCGCTCGGCCGCGGCCATCACCTCGCGCCGCACGATGCGCTGCGCCAGATCCGCGCGCAGCTCGGCCCGCCCCGCCAGCTCGTCGGCCGTGGCGGCGAAGATGCTGCGGGCGTCGCCGAACTGCTCCAGCAGATGCGCGCACCCCTTCACTCCGAGCCCCGGAATCAGCGTCAGGGCGATGTCTTCGACGGTCATGATCGGTGGATGTCGTGTGTGTCGGGCGCGCTGCCGGCTTGTGCGCTTGCTTGCGGGCCTGCGCGTCGTGCGCGGGCTTGTGGCGCTTGCGCGGCCTGCGTGCGGTCGGCCGGCTCCTACGGTCTTGCGCGGTTCTGCTCGGTCCGCGTGCGGTTTGTTGCGGTGTTGCGTGCGGCCCGTGCGGTCTGTGCGCGGCTTGCGTACCCGGCACCCGGTTCGGCGTTCGCTCCCGACGACGTAAAGATAGTGTTTTTCGTCGTATGTCGGCCCTGCCGGGGGCGAATAAGCCGCCGGCAGAGCGAAGAATGTCCCGCGAAGCATAAAAGTGGGGCGGATTTTTTGCATAATCGGGAAATGTTCGTATATTTGCACTCCCGACAGCTCGAATCCCGCTTCTGCGGGTCGTGCATCCCGTTGGGCGACAGGGTCTGATGGCCGAGTGGCTAGGCAAAGGTCTGCAAAACCTTGTACAGCGGTTCGAATCCGCTTCAGACCTCACAAAGAAGGCTTCCAAACTTGGAAGCTTTTTTATTTGTTCGGAGTGCCGCCCTGCTTATTCGTATAAAACTCATATGGGTTGGGCCGGGAAGCTGAATTATGCCTGCTTTTTTATTTCCTTAAGAACATTTATCAGCAAATCATAAGGAACAGTATCCTTCTTTTCTTCTTCTTTCAAGGAATTCTCCTTGATATAGTCCAGATTGCAAGACAGATGCTTGTCCAACAACTTGTCCAAAGCGTTGTTGATGCGCTGGGCGGAGTCGGAGACATCGGTTGCTAAATTGTTTATCGACAATAATATACCCTCGGTATATTTTATGTCATGGATGAATTTCGACAGAACAACCCGTTGTCTCTGTGCTCTGTTGGCTTGCGTGATGAATCCCCATAATAGTCCGATGGCGACAGGTATCGGTGTGATCAGGGCTATATAACTCTCGAATGGAGGGATGCCGTTGAAATGATATAACTTGTAGCTGATAAGGACTTCAATGATCGCTAGAAGAATGACAATTGCTATGGATAATCCGTTATACGCCCAATATAATTCGCATAATCGTTTATGTTCCTCTTTGATGGGAGCTATATGTGTATCCAATTCTCTGAAAGAGTCCTGAATCTTGGCTTTCCAATTCGCGATAACATCTTCTCGCGATTTTAATTCATTCTCTCTTTTTCTATACTCTTCGACTGCCTGGGTCAATTTCTTCAGCTCCTCCTCCTTCTTCGTTAAGATCTCCTCGTCGGCGGTCAGTTTCGATTTCTCTTCTTTTAATCTCTTGATTTCTTGAGATAGTTCGGCTATTTTCTCGGTTGAACTATTGATGCGATCGGTATAGAATTTTTCGGAATTAAGTACTGTTTGGGGTGTTGAGCTCAACTCTTTCAGAAGCTTATAGCAGACCTTAAGCTGCATCTGAATTTGCTCAATAAGAGCTCTGTCCTGAAAATTATCGGCATTGGATATTTTCTCTAATACATTATTTATCCTTCTTGTGACGATTCCCGGAGCTTTGGTATCGTTTTTTGTTTTACATTGGGTTAATTCCCAACGTATTTGTCCTAATAAGGATTGTAAATTAGATAGTGGAGCAATATTATTCTTATGTAGAATACTTTGGAGATCGTATATTAAATCGAAACACTCAGAGTAAATCGCATCGATGTTTTGTATGTGTTCCATATTATTAGCGGTTTATATGACAAAGGTAGAAAAATCGCTGTACAATATACAACGATTGTCGTGTCATTCCCCCAGAACCACCATCCACATCCGCCCGTCGATGCGGGTGAAGGCCAGGCGGAGGTCGTCGCCGGCGTGCAGGCCCAGGCGGCGGGCGATCTCGGTCGCGTCGAGCGGGAAGTCGCGCTTGAGGATCTCGGCGCCGAGCCCCTTCATCTCGCGTTTGAGGCGCTTGGGGTCGTAGGGCTCGATGCGGGCGATGGGCAGCGTGCGGCCCAGGATGCCGTGCGGCGCCTCGGCGGCGAAGCCGTAGCCGTTCTCGCTCGGCGCATCGACCCCCGCGGGGCGGAGGTGGCGCCGTACCAGGCGCGCCTTCTGCAACGCCACGTCGGGGACGACCAGATAGCGGTACCGCTCCGGGCTGAACGGGCCTAGGTCGGGCGGCTGCGGGGCGTCGGGCGCCGCCGAGAAGGAGCCGAGGCCCAGCGCTGTGGCCGTCAGGAGCGGCCCCGAGCCGTCGTCGCACACGAGCACCTCCTTGCATTCGTCGCCGAGCGAGACCGCCTCGACGCGGCTCGCGGGGAAGAGCCGCAGCGCCTCGTCGACGTCGAATAGCGGTGAGTTCTTCAGGCAGAGGCGCGGCGCCACGGCCCGGATGCGGGGCAGCAGCGCCCGGATGTCGGGCGAGCACTCCTCCAGCCGCACGAGCTTGCGTCCCGCGGCCGAGCGGCGGTCGGGGTCGGCGTAGACCCAGTCGAACCGCTCGCGGCAGGAGGCCAGGTACTCCTCGGCCGACGCGGCGACGACCTCCACGTTGTCGACCCCCAGGCGCCGGAAGTTCTCGCGGACGACGGCCGCCAGCCCCGCGTCGCGCTCGAGTGCCACCACGCGGCCGAAGCGGCGCGCGAGGGCCCATGCGTCGACCCCCAGGCCGCACGTGAGGTCGAGCACCGAGTCGCCCGCGAGGGGCTTGTGGAGCGCGCACGCCTCGCTCGACGCCTGCTCGAAGGCGCGTGGCGGGAGGATGCACCCCGCTGCCGCGAACGTCGGGAGCTTGCGGGCGGCGCGGGCGAGGTACTTGAGCTGCGTGGCAACGGTGCGGGCGTGGGGCACGCGGCGGTCGAGCGCCACCTCCAGCGGGTCGCGCCCGCGATGCTGCTCCACGGCGCGGCGCACCTCGTCGGTGAGCAGCAGGGCATATTCTTCGGGTGTCGTCACGAGGGCAAATGTACGCTTTTTTTCGGCTCGACGCACCATGCGGCCGCCGTGGCGAGGGCGAAAAGGAGGTAGGCGAGGGCGACGCCGCGGTCCGAGAGGCTTTGCTCGACGGCCGCGCCGGGCCATGCGTCGGCCGTGCGGCAGAGCGTGTCGAGCGCCGCGACCGAGAGTGCGGCCGCGGGGCGCAGCAGCCAGGCCAGGGGCGGCAGCGGCAGGAGGAGCCACAGCGCGCCGCAGGCGACCACGGCGCCCGCGGGCAGGAGCGCCGCGGGGGTGACGACGATGCCCGCGAGGGGTATGCGCCCGAAGGCGTGGGCCACGAGGGGCGCCGTGGCGAGCGTCGCGGCGGCGCTGACGACGAGGGAGGCGACCGGCGCGTCGATCCACCGCCGGCCGGTGCGGAGTCTCCGCGCGAGGGGCACGCCCCAGGCGAGGATCCCCGCCACGGCCGCCACCGAGAGGCGGAATCCCACGTCGTGGAGCCATGCCGGATTCCAGAGCAGCATGCCGAAGGCCGCGGTGCCCAGCGCGTTGAGGCCGTCGTACTCCGACGAGGTGGCCAGCGCCGTCTGCAGCAGCGTGCACATCGCCGCGGCCCGCACGGCGCTCGCCGGGAAGCCCGCTGCCGCGACGAACGTCCACACCGCCGCCACGGCCAGCAGGTTGCGCCAGCGGTGGCCGTAGCGCACCAGAGGCAGCCACCACAGCGCGGCGTTGACCGCGACGAAGAGGATGCCCGTGTGAAGCCCCGAGAGGGCCAGCAGGTGGGCCAGGCCGCTGCGTGCGTAGGCCTCGCGCAGCTCCGCGGGGATGCGGCTGCGGTCGCCCGCGGTCATGGCGCGCACCACGGCGTCCGCCTCGTCCCCGAGGCCCAGCCGCCCGATGCGCTCCACGGCCCGGCGGTGGAGCGATCCGCGCGCGGCGGGCAGCTGCCCGAGGATCTGCCGCTGCCCCAGGCGGAGGCTCCCGACCACGCCCCGGCGGGTCATCTGCCGGCGGTAGCGCTCCCCGCCCGCGAGGGGCCGCACGACGCCCCGGCAGCGGATGCGCTCGCCGCCCGCGAGCGCGAGGGTCGAGTCGGCGTAGAGCCGCACGCGGTCGCCCGAGGGGTGCCAGCGGCCCGATGCGGGGTCGCGCCATGCGGCGAGGGTAGCTTCGGCCGCGGTGTAGCCTTCGCGCCGGAAGACCGCCTCGTCGACATGCAGTTCGAAGAGGGTATGCACGCCGCGCGGTGCGGTCGGCGGCCGCTCGTGCAGCTGCGCGGCCCCCGCGCCCGCGGCCATGAGCAGCACCGCGGCGGCGCTCTGCGAGCGGAAGAGCAGCGCCAGAGCGCCCGACACGACGAAGGCCCCTGCGGTGAACCACAGGGGCCAGACGAAGGCGTCGGTCAAGGCGATGCCCGCCGCGAAGAGCAGCGCGATCTTCACGAACGGCATGCGTCCGAGGCGGTCGAAGAGGCGGTCGAGGGACATGGCGGCGGCGCTCTGCGAGCGGAAGAGCAGCGCCAGAGCGCCCGACACGACGAAGGCCCCTGCGGTGAACCACAGGGGCCAGACGAAGGCGTCGGTCAAGGCGATGCCCGCCGCGAAGAGCAGCGCGATCTTCACGAACGGCATGCGTCCGAGGCGGTCGAAGAGGCGGTCGAGGGACATGGCGGCGGCGCTTTACGTTTACAAATATAGCGAAAACGGGCGCGAAAATAAAACGTTCGGGCGCATAAAAGCGTGCTTTTTCACCCCTCCTCTCCGGCGAAGAGCTCCCAGCCCGCCCTGACCTCCGCCTCGACGGCCTGCCGCCCGTTCTCCACGCGCGAGATGGCCGCCGCGAGGGGGATCATCGTCGCGGCGTCGCGCGTATCTATCTGCCGGTCGGGCGTGAGCCCCGTCTGCCGGCACACGGCGCCGATGTAGGCCTCCGTGTCGTTCTCCGAGGGCGGGGCCCAGCGCGAGATCATGCCCCGCACCGTGTCCAGACCGTAGCGGCGGCGGTAGGTGTCGAGCAGCACGAATATGGCGCGATAGCCCAGCGCCATCGACCCGAACTGCTTGAACGCGGGGTCGGTCGACGGGCGTACCTCCCCTTTGTAGCGCACCCCCGAGCGGCGGATATTGCCCGGGTTGCGGTTGCGCAGACCCCGGCTCATCGCTCCACCTCCTGTCGGATGCGGCGCCGGGCGTAGCGGCGCAGGTGGCGGAAGAGCGGGGCGTCGGAGATCTCGCAGGCGTTTTCGAGAAACGACCACAGCTCCACGCCGCAGGTGAAGCCGGCGAACAGGCGCGCCAGCTCGAGGCGCACGATCCCCTCCATGCAGCCGTCGAGCACCGCGGCCATGACGATCGCCGTCGAGGCCAGGGCGAGCTTCTGTACCGTGCGCCACGCCTCGCAGCTCTCGAAGTACCAGCGGCGGCCCGCGCGCCGTGCCGTCGTGCGCGAGGCGGCGATCCCCGCGGCGAAGTCGACGGCGATGCACCCCGCCGTGCATGCGACGAGCGGTGCAGCGGGTGCGACCAGGGCGGCAGCTCCGGCCGCCATGCCGCTAAAGAGTCTGTACGAGGCCTCCATCGGTGGTGCAGCGGCTGATGATGTCGTCCGTGGCGACGTACTCGGGGTAGCGGCGGTTCTCGGTCCGCAGGTGGCGCGAGGCCCGGCGCAGCAGCGTGCGGGCTTCGCTGCGTAGGCTCTGCACCAGGCGGCGGCGCGTGGGGGTGTCGGCGGGTTCGGAGCCGTCGGGTGCGGCGACCGTCGAGCCGCAGCGGCCCGTGCGCAGGTCGAGGCGCGGCTGGATCGCCGCCCGCGTGAAGAGGGCCAGGGGTGCGGCCAGGTAGTCGGCCGTAAGTTCGGGGTAGAGGCCCGCGAGCAGCCGCTCGTGGAGCGCCCGCCCGACGACGGGGACGAGGTAGCGCTCCTCGGCGGCGGCGATGTCGGCCGCCGTGACGGAGCCCGCGGGCAGCTGCTCGCCGTCGCCGAAGGCGAGCGTCAGCACCCGGGTGGGGGAGATGAGGGTTTTCATGGAAGAGAAAGGTGAGAAGTAAAAAGTAGAAAGCGAGAAGTGAAAAGTTGGGAATGGGGCGGCGAATGGAAGTATGAATTGCGAAGCCTTTGGCTTCGTCCCTTTGCCGGCTCGCGCCTGTGGCGCGACCGCGCCAGCCGGCAAAGGGAGCTATTCTGCCCACTGACGGTCAAAAGCCGACAGCCCTTCGCCCGAGGTGGCTCCGGGCTGCGCAGCCGGCGCTACGACGAATGGTGGCTTCGGCCTCAGTCGATGCTCCGTATGTTGTACTTGGTGATCTCGGAGAGGAACTGCTGCTGGCGCGGGTCGTCGGGGTCGTAGTCGAGGCCGTCGGCCTTGCGCGCCTCCCACACCTTCATGTAGATGGGTTTCGAGCGTGTGGGCGGGCGGTTGACCACGGCCAGCGACGAGGCGTCGACCCCCAGCACCGACGAGATGACGGCGCGTATGGGCTCCGTGAGCTCGGCCTGCTCGGCCAGGATTACGGTGTTGAGCGCCACCTCGTATTCGTGGAGGATGCGCTCGGCGCTGAACCCCGCGGCGTAGTCCAGGCCGCTGAGCGTGCGGAACCACGAGTGGGCCACCACGATGTCGGCCACGGCCTGCTCGTGCAGCGCCTTCCAGTCGCCTTCGGCGCGGGAGTCGATGGGGATGAAGCGCGACCGGTCGTCGCTCTGTTCGCTGCCCGTGCGCAGCAGGAACATCACCTGCCCGGGGTTGCCCGCGAACTTGCGCTCGGCCAGGCGCACGATGCGGTCGGCCTCCTCGTCGCTCTCGACCTCGGCGTCGAGCATCATCACGCCCGAGAGCTGGAACGAGTTGTCGAGGCGGGCGATGTTCCAGCGGTCGGTCTTGTAGGCGATGGCCGAGACCCCGAACCCGGCGATGTAGGGCGGCACGCCGTAGTGCTCGAACGAGGGTTCGTAGTCCTTGTAGTGGATCGCCGCGCGCAGCGTGCCGTCGGCCTGTCGCTCGAAGCGCGGGTAGAGGGGCAGCGTCCGCGCCTGCTTGGGGTCGAAGGCCGTCCAGTCGTGGTGCAGCACGATGTGCTCCGAGTCGCGGGCCACGCGGCAGCGCGAGGCGTCCTGGTGGTAGAGCGAGAGGTAGGAGTGCGCCGGGTCGGTCACCACCTCCAGAAAGGCGTTGCCGAAGAGCGCCTTGTCGAAGGCGAGCTTCGAGAGGATGCGGCGCAGGCTCTCGCCCCGGCCGTTGGCGCGGCGGACGAAGGCTCCCAGGCGCGGCAGCCGCTCGTCGCACGTGAAGCCCTTGCCGGCGATGTAGTCGGCCTTGTCGTTGATGATGCGGCGGTGGGTGGTCGAGCGGCGGGCCATCAGGGCCAGGGCCGCGGGGAAGAGGTTGTCGTCGCCCCAGCGCCAGATGCGGTCGCTGCTCACCGTCGTGGCGGCGAGGCGTAGGTAGGGGTCTGTGCGGTCGGTCACGGCTATGGCCGTGCGGTGTCGTTTGTCGGATGTCATGGCGGTGTCGGGTCGGTTGCTCCGTCGCCGGACCGCCGGAGCGGGGGTGCACCCCTCGCTCCCGGGCGGCGGCGGAGAAAAAAGGTGGGTTTACTGGCGGTAGGCGTAGCAGACGAGCGCCTCGTCGAGCACGTCGCAGCCCGCCATGAAGAGGGCGCGCTGGCGGTTCTCCATCTCGTCGGGGTTGTACCACA
>ERZ778514.1494-NODE-1494-length-17252-cov-7.267430_pt1 | contig 17252 bp, 8 predicted proteins | sample MGYA00510344_ERZ778514 | MGnify/ENA primary metagenome ERZ778514 (study PRJEB29527, sample SAMN07138968) | mouse gut metagenome | material: feces | host: mouse | place: China:Nanjing | collected 2016-01-25 ... | reverse complement strand
ACCCTGGCCGACAACGACAACATCCTCGACGAAGCAGTTGTCGTGGGATACGGTACCGCCCAGAAAGTGGGAACTGTAGTCGGTTCGGTGAAGCAGGTTTCCAGCGACAAGATGGCTGACAAGCCTTCGGCCAACGTGGCCGACGCCCTTCAGGGCAAGGTGGCCGGTCTGCAAATCTTCAACAACAGCGGTGACGTGGGTCAGTCTCTCAGCAACATGTCTATCCGCTTGCGTGGTGTAGGTTCGCTCTCCGCCAGCAACACGCCTCTCATCATTGTGGACGGTGCGCCTGTTTCCACTTCGATGCTTGCCATGCTTAACGATAAGGACATCGAAAGCGTAACGACTTTGAAAGATGCCTCGGCAACAAGTATCTACGGTTCCCGTGCTGCCAACGGCGTTATATATATCACCACCAAGCGCGGACGCGGCGGCGAAAAGGCCCAGATCAGCGTTTCGCAGAAAATCGGTTGGAGCCAGTTGGCCAAAGGTATCGGCAATCCGATGAGCGCCAACGAATTGTTGGATTTCCAGCTGGAAAACGGTATTATCCAGATTGACAAATATCAGGAATATAAGAACCATGGCGCCAACACTGACTGGCAGCGTTATTACTTTGACAACGCTGCTCCGATGTACAACACCGACTTCTCGTTGCGCGGCGGTTCGGACAAGACTAACTATTATGTTTCTGCCTCATACCTGAAGCAGAACTCACTGACACGCGTTTCGCACTACAAGCGCTATACCCTCCGTACCAACCTCGATACGAAACCGAAGGACTGGCTCCTGTTCGGCATCAAGCAGAATGCTACTTACACCGACCGCCGTGCCGACCAGTATACGAAGCAGGGTGAGGGCAATACGGCCAATAACGCCGTCAGTACATTCATGAGTGCGCCTTATTGGGACCCTTATCATCCCGACTATGTGGACGATCATCTCATTTATGGTAGTAACAGCTATGACTACCAGTGGATTCAGACGAAGCGCCCAACTTTCACTAATGACGTCGTTTACAACGGTGTGGCCTATGCGCAGATTATGCCTGTTAAGGGACTGACCCTCCGTTCGCAACTCGGCCTTTTTGCCGGTGATACGCGCGGTTCGCAGATCCTGTACCCCAGCATGCCGGGCGCTGCTCAAGGCTGGGCTTATGAGAGCCACAGCCGTAACTCCATCTGGACCATCACCAATACGGCCGAATACAAATTCAATATTGGCGATGACCATGCCATCACGCTGCTTGCCGGTCAGGAAGGCATCAAAGGCTCTTCGAAATCTTTCGGCATTCAGGGTATGGGGACAACTGACGACCGTCTTCCGACTCTTGGTAGTACGACAGAAGGACAGGTGCCCGAGTACAGCTCCTATAAGTATGAGTACCTCTCGTTCTTCGGTCGTGTCGACTATGCTCTGATGGACAAGTACTTCTTTAATGTGACCGTTCGTAATGACAAGAGTTCACGTTTCGGCCGCGACAACCGTGCGGCTACGTTTGTGAGCGGCGGCGTGATGTGGAACATTCTCGATGAGGATTTCATGGCCGGCGCTAAGGGCTGGCTGAAAAACCTTCAGCTTAAAGGTAGCGTCGGTACCACGGGTAACTCTGAAATAGGTAACTACGCACATCTCGGCCTCATCGGAACAACGCAGTACGGCGGTAACTCCGGATGGGTGCTCCAGCAGCCTTCCAACAATCTTCTGGGCTGGGAAAAGCAGATTCAGGGCAACTTCGGTTTCAGCGCTAACCTCTTTGACAAACTGACCGTAGACTTTAACGTCTACAAGCGCATGACGAAGAATATGCTCATGAGCACACCTCTGCCTTATACGACCGGTTTCTCTTCACAGACGGTTAATGTGGGCGAGATGAGCAACAAGGGTCTGGAACTCGAACTCCAGTATGACGTCTTCCGCACCCGCGACGCTTTTGTCTCTCTCTATGGCAACTACAGCTATAACGTCAACACCATCGACGCACTCTTCTACGATTTGAAAGAGTGGCCTATGTATGACTACCTGCTCAACTACAAGGTAGGCGCTTCGCTGAACTTCAACATGCCGATTTATGCCGGTGTTGATAAGAACGATGGTGCTCCGATGTGGTACAAGGTAGGTCACAAAGGTGGCGTGGTACATGAGTATAACCCCGAAACAATGACCAAAACCTACAGTGACGACCTTTATCAGGATACAGGCAAGGCTCGTTATGCTCCTCACGCCGGTGGCTTCGGTCTGACGGCCGGCTGGAAGGGCTTTACGCTTCAGGCTGACTTCTCTTATGTTTTGGGCAAATATCTGGTCAACAACGACTACTTCTTTGCCGCTTCCAATGGTAACGCCCGCAACGGTTTCAACCAGGATAGAGACATGCTTAACATCTGGAAAAAACCGGGCGACATCGCTAACTTGCCGGGTTACCAGTATGAAACGCAGTTCGACACCCACGTTCTGGAGAATGCCTCTTTCCTTCGCCTGAAGAACCTGAGCCTTTCTTACGATCTGCCCCAGTACTGGATGGAAGCTACGAATTTCTTCTCGAATGTACGTATCAACGCTACGGCACGTAACCTTTTCACTGTGACGAAGTATCGTGGTGCCGATCCTGAAATCGACACGAACCTGACTTTGGGATCTTATCCTTCTACGCGTCAGTTCACGTTGGGCGTTGAAGTTACTTTCTGATGTATTTTCCTCAACAAAAAAACATACGAAATACAATTATGAATAAATATATACTAAAAACATTGTTGTGCTCGGCGCTGGTAGCTCCTCTGCTTACCTCGTGTGAGTTCGATCAATATCCTGAAACCAGTCTTCCGGTGGAAGGCTCTTGGGAGCAGGTTTCGGATGCTGCCAACTATAACACCGGTCTTTTGGCGGTGTTGCGTTCTGTGACCGGCGGCAACCACCGTGTTGTTTCGGAAGTGCAGAGTGACCTTTTCAATGCCCGTATGGGTACTGCCAACTATAATCAGACACACCAGTGGACGTTCACCACTTCCCAGTTCGATGGTGATGTGGTTTGGAGCGGCAACTATAACCTCGTGGCCAATGCCAACAATATTATCAACAATATTGACAATATCGCTGTAGAAGCCGGTTCCGATGATGAGGCAGCCTTGAAGTATTATAAGGGTGTGGCTTATTTTGCCCGTGCTTACGCTTATACCAACATGGTGGTGCGTTATTGCAAGGACTACGACCCCGCCACGGCCGATAACGAACTCGGTCTTCCCATCATAGAGACTGTGGATGTCAACAAGAAACCTTCACGTTCCTCTCTGGCGACCACTTATGCTTTCATTAAGGAAGATATCCGCCAGGCCAAGCTGTTGCTCACCGATGGCAGCGATGTTGACTTTACGGCACCCAATGCCAATGCACTTGAGGCTCTCGACGCCCGTGTCAGCCTTTACATGCACGACTGGGACAATGCCATTGCCTGCGCCAGCGACCTTATCAGCAAATATCCCTTGGCTCAGACCGAGGACGAGTTTGCCGATATGTGGCTCAACGACAACGGTTCTGAAATCATCTACCAGCCTTTGCAGACTATCGACGAGCGTGTCAACGGCTATAGTGCCTTCATAAGCTACAGTACGGCTCTCAGCGCTTATTCGCCTTTTTTCCTCCCGACTCAGGGTGTGATTGACCTTTACACTCCCGGCGATATGCGCCTGAGCACTTACTTTGCCCAAGTGCCTGCTTCGACTAACGACATGGTGGACGAGAATGCCGTTATCCTCAATAAATATCCCGGCAATCCTACGCTCAAGCAGCAGCCCACGGATTATTACAATATGACCAAGGCATTCCGTGCCGCCGAGATGTACCTCATTGCCGCCGAGGCTTCATATCAGAAGGACGGCAACGAAGGCGGTTTCCTCAACAGCCTGCGTCAGCAGCGCGGTGCGGCAGGTGTCACACTCACCGGCGATGCGCTCTGGTCTGAAATCAAGAACGAGTGGGTTCGCGAAATGGTAGGCGAAGGCTTCCGTCTCGACTGCCTGAAGCGCTGGCACGAAGGTTTCACCCGTATGCCGGCTCAGCCGCTCATGGCAGGTTTCTTTATTACTGCCGACGGCTTCACCAATCTGACTGTAAATGCCGACAACGAAAAGTTCGTTTGGGAAATTCCTTTCAACGACCTTCAGGCCAACAAGAACCTTGAACGTAACTGGTCTGTGAAGTGATCCGCGGCACCGGTGAAGGTTTAATCCATAAAATATTCAACGCAATGAAACAATACATCAAGACTTTGGCAGCGGTTTTGCTGCTCGGCCTGACATTTGTCTCGTGTAACGACAATTTCGATGAGGACGACAACCATGTCGCCTATCCTGCCGAATTGCCGTTGGGCACTTGGGCCAAGGAATACACCCCTGCAGGCGGTGTCAGCTATACGGTGAACATCACGCTCAACGAAGCCGGCGACACCATCTGTGATGTGACGCTTTACAACGAAAGCACCGGTGACGCCAACGTGTTCGGCGCCGGTGAGGTGAGCTACGATCCTGCTACGGGCGTTGCCACTGTAAATTACGCCGAATCGCTTTATGACATGCCGGCCATGATTACGCTGGCTTATCAGCATGACCTGCAGACGATGACGGTGAACATCTATACCGTAACCAATAACAAACTCACTTCCAAAGATTTGTTCAAGGTTGTCAAGGCCACTGCCATCTCTCCGCTGGGCGACTGGACTGCCGCCAACGGCCTGGCTTTCACGCTCAATGCCGACGGAACCGCCACGGTTACCGATGGAGGAGCCACTGAAGAGGGCACTTTCACCTTTGACGGCGCAAGCGGTAAAATCACTACCGCAAGCGGCAAGGAAATCACTCTTTCCTTCAACGCCAACGGTCAGATGATGGCCTCCAAGGGCGGCGCGCCGTTCTATGTGCAGCACATCATGACCCAGACCAAGAACGACTGGTACGTTTATGCCAAAGGTACATACAGCAGCTGGTTCCGTGAAGAGACATATCCTGCTTCGATGGAATATTCTCCCAGCCGCAAGATGCTTCGCATCAACGGTTTCTGCTATCCCGGCTCTGAGCTGACGGCTTATTGGACGATTGGCGAGGCTGCGGTGGAACCTGCAGAGAAGAGTTTCTATTCCGGTGCAGACCATCCGCAGTATGGTCCTGTATATGCCGTACCCGTAACCATCACCAACAATGGCCTGAAGGCCTTTTATGAGGAAGGCGTGTTCTATTTCGGCTTCAACTGGCAGGTACCCGGTGTGGGCAGTTTCGGAACCGACCTTGACACTTTCACTGTAACCGAAGTGTTCTGATACTTTCTTCGGACGGTTTCCATACCGTTCCGTCTGAACATAAAGCGAGGCAGTCTCATGACGAGATTGCCTCGCCTGTGTTTTGAAGACCGGCAGTCACGACCTTTCAAGCAATCGCACGGCAGAATTGCAGAGATGACCGGAAGCAACGGTAGAAAAGCGACGGGAATGGATGCTTTCCGCATTTTAACACAATTTGCTTTCCGCCGGAAAATGTTGTATCTTTGTAATAGCAAAGCGGGACCTTCCACGGGAAAGTCTCGCTTTTTCATTGTTTTTCAAGCCTGTTCCGGTGATTTTCCGCTGTATTTTCATCCCAAACTCCCCGTATTGCAATTCAAATTCCAAGTATTCGTGTTAAAATTGCGATAAGGACTTTTTCTCCCCCAACTACCTGCAACCTATATTTTAACACGCCGAAATGTAACGGAAAGTTAAATATGTTAAAGCGGGCAAGCCGCGGAGCGGCGTCTTTTCCTTTAAAAAACATCACTGAAAGTTTTAAGGCGTTAAAAAAACGGGCAGAGTTTCCATTTTGCCGGCCCATCGTTGGAGCTGTTTGTATGGAATGTCGTATCTTTCCGCTTCGAAAGTTTCATTTAATATTTATTACGTTATGAAAAACTATCGCATTGAAGCCGCCATCGTGGCTGCCGGCCTGGTGGTGCTGGGACTTTTTCTCTATTTGGGGTTCAATACTTTTGCCGGTCGCGAGCGTGTGGTCTCCGTGCGCGGTCTGGCCGAGCGGCAGGTGCCGGCCGACCACGTCATCTGGCCTATCACTTATAAGACAACCGGCAACGACCTGCAGCGGCTCTACACTGATATCAATGCGGCCAATGCCAAAATAGTGGACTTCCTCGTGAAGAACGGCCTGCGCAAGGACGAGATCAGCGTAGGCGCACCGCAAATCATTGACCTCATGGCCGAGCGCTACGGCGACCAGCAGCGCGTGCGCGACCGTTACAACGTCACTTCCGTCATCACCGTGTCGTCCGCACAGGTGGAAAAGGCGCGCGGTCTCATGTCGCGCATGGGCGAGCTCCTCAAGGACGGCATAGCCATTGCCGCGTCGGACTACGGATCGAACGTGCAGTATGAGTTCAACGGCCTTAACAAAATAAAGCCCGCCATGATAGAGGAAGCCACGCGCAACGCCCGCGAGGCCGCCATGAAGTTTGCCCAGGACTCCGAAAGCGAACTGGGAAAAATAAAGAACGCCACGCAGGGCCTCTTCTCCATCGACAACCGCGACCAGTACACGCCGCACATCAAGAATGTACGTGTGGTCACATCGGTTGACTATTATCTGAAATCTTAAACATCACGAAGCCGGGAAGATATTCCCGACTTCTTTTTTCTTCCTTCAATCCCTTTTTGAATGTATCAGAAAAGAAAATGATAGCAACACTCATTATTCTTGTCATTTCAGCAGCGCTTTTCGTTTCCGGCCGTATGCGTTCCGACCTCGTGGCCGTATGCGCATCGCTGGCACTGGTGCTCAGCGGCGTACTCACCGCCGAAGAGGCCCTTACCGGTTTTTCCAATCCCATTGTCATCATGATGGTAGGCCTGTTCGTTGTGGGCGGCGGCATCTTCTCCACCGGTCTGGCCAAGATGGCCGGCAGCCGCATCATCGGTTTGGCCGGCAAGAGCGAGACGCGTCTCTTCGTCCTCATTATGGTGACCACTGCCGCTGTCGGCGCTTTTGTGAGCAATACGGGCACCGTGGCACTGATGATGCCCATCGTGGTGAGCATGGCGCGCGCCGCAGGCACCTCTCCTTCACGTTTCCTCATGCCGCTTGCCTTTGCCGGCAGCATGGGCGGCATGCTCACGCTCATCGGTACGCCGCCCAACCTCGTTGTGCGCGACGCGCTCGTCCATGCCGGCTATGATAACCCGCCCGGCTTTTTCGGTTTCACGCCGGTCGGCATCGTCTGCATTCTGGTTGGCACCGCCGTGCTCATTCCCCTTTCAAAACGTTTTCTCATGAAGGAGAAAAACAGCGGCGAGACCCGCCGAGACGGCAAGTCGCCCCACCGTCTGGCGGAAGAATACCGCCTGTCCGACCGTCTCGGCGGCCTGCGTGTGGCCGAAGGTGCGCCCGTGACAGGCCGTACTGTCAAGGAACTCGACGTGCATGGCCGCTGGGACGTGACTGTTATAGAAATACGCCGCACCGGCCGTGAGCGCGGTCCCTTTCTCAAGCGTGTGGAACAGTATGCCGCCGCAGACGTCCCTCTTGCACCCGGCGATATTCTTTATGTGTCGGGGGCGCCCGATGCCGTGCGGCTTTTTGCGGCAGAATGCGGACTGGAGGCCGTGAAAAAGACCAAAGGACGCAGACGCCTGCAATTCTACGATGTGGGTATGGCCGAAATTCTTCTTATGCCGGCCTCCGCCTTGGCGGGCCGCACTGTCGAAGAAGCCGGTTTCCGCAAAAACTACGGCGTGAACGTACTGGGCGTGCGCCGTCATAGCGAATATCTGCTGCACGACATCAAGAACATCCGCCTGCACGCTTCCGACGTTGTGCTCGTGCAGGGACCATGGGACAACATAGCACGCCTCGCGGCCGAAACGGACAAGTGGGTCGTGCTGGGACAGCCGGCCGAAGAGGCCCGCCGCGTCACGCTCGACTACAAGGCTCCCGTAGCGGCCGCCATCATGCTGCTGATGGTGGTTACCATGGCCGTTGAAGCCATTCCAGTGGCACCCGTCACGGCCGTAATGGTGGCCGCCGTGCTGATGGTCTTCACAGGCTGCCTGCGCAATGTGGAAGAAGCCTACAAGGCAATCAATTGGGAGAGCATCATCCTTTTCGGTGCCATGCTACCCATGTCCACAGCCCTTGAGAAGACCGGTGCCTCCGACCTCATATCACACTCCCTTGTGAACGCTTTCGGCGGTTACGGCCCCTACGTGTTGCTGGCGGCCGTATACTTTTCCACCTCTTTCCTGACGTTTTTCATCTCCAACACCGTCACGGCCGTACTTATGGCCCCTATCGCGCTCAGCGCTGCCGCGGCACAGGGTATCAGTGCCGTTCCCTTGCTGATGGCCGTAACGGTGGCGGCCAGCATGTGTTTTGCCTCACCCTTTTCCACGCCGCCTAATGCGCTGGTCATGTCGGCGGGAGGTTACAAGCCGGTCGACTATATGAAAGTGGGATTGCCGCTGCAGTTGATTATGGCCGTGGCAATGATCGTTGTCCTGCCGCTGTTTTTCCCTTTCTGACAAGTTCTTGAAAGATATATACGGAACGGCGGACACTGCTACGGTATTACAGTGACAGTGTCCGCCGCCTGTTATTTTCATACAGAGGCTGCCGATGTCCGAACCATTGTGCGGAGAATTTGTGTCAGGGTGTAGGGGCCTTTTGGTCTGTGGATTTGAAGAAACAGCCTGTGCAACGCTCCTTCTCTCTGACATCAGGGCATAAAAAAAGGGATACCGCTGTATCCCAACCTTGTTAACCTTAAATCTAATACTATGAAAAACACGATGCAAAAGTAAGGACTTTATGAAAAATAGCAAGAATTGCACCTTGATAATCGCTGTTTTATAATGTTTTTTTAAACTTATCCGTGTGTTTTGAAAGGTTTAGATTGCAAAAAATGAAAGTTAAAGATGTCGGTAGGGCTTTTCCGGTTCAATTGGTGCAATTGGAAAGAACATCATGTGCGGGCTTTACATATAAAACAGTTTTTTTCTTTTCGCACCGGTACCTTTTCTTCTGCCGAAGGGCAATAAAAACAGCCGACGGATCATTTTTACAGCTTTATAATTGGCCGTTTCAGCGGTAAACATTAATTTAGCGCGAAAAATGAAAGCATCGCCCTGTGGCGAATGCCAAAGAACTAACTTAACCTTTTATCATGGAACCTTTACTCAGTATGGCCCAATGGCTCGACACGCAAGCCGCTCAAGTGGGCATCACCATTTTTACCTTTGCCGCCACCATTGTAGCCTTTATGGTGGGGAAAATCCGCTCCGACATCATTGCCCTGTGCTCCACTGCCGTACTCCTGGCCACAGGCGTTATCGACTCCAAAGCCGCATTGGCGGGTTTTTCCAATTCTGCCGTCGTCATGATGATAGGTCTTTTCGTGGTGGGCGGTGCCGTTTTTCAGACGGGGCTGGCCAAAATCATCAGCGGCCGGCTCCTGAGTCTGGCTGGAACAGATGAAAAGCGTCTCTTCTTTCTGGTAATGATTGTAACGTCCGTTGTAGCGGCTTTTGTGAGTAACACCGGCACCGTGGCGCTGCTCTTGCCCATCATTCTGGCCATGTCGAAAACAGCCGGCGTCAATCCGGGCAAACTGATGATACCGTTGGCGTTTGCCAGTTCGCTGGGAGGTATTCTCACGCTCATCGGTACGCCGCCTAACCTTATTGTGAGCAATTATCTGGCCGAAAACAATCTTCCAGAGTTCTCTTTCTTCGATTTTACTCCCATGGGACTTATCTGCCTGGCTGTAGGACTGGTGTTCCTCTGGCCTTTGTGCAATCTGTTTCTGGGCAAGAAAGCCAAAGAGCGCGTGGAACGCGAAGAAGAGCGCAGTCTGGCCGGATTGCTCCACGAATATCACATCAGCGACTGCGTGTTCCGCCTTCAGGCCGTTGAGGGACATTCGCTCCTCGAAGGACGCACGGCAGCCGAACTTGACATCCGAAAGAAGTTTGGGGTGACCCTGCTTGAAATCCGTCGCGAACACCGTGCCCTTTTCGGTTCCGTGCAGCAGGAGCACGTAGAGGCCGACACCATTTTTATGCCCGGCGACACCATTTACGTGTTGGGCGAGCGGCCTAAAGTGGAGAGAATGGCGCAGACGCTTAATCTCACCGTTTTCGAAGATGAGGAGCGCGATGGCAAGGGTAAGCTTGATTTTTATGAAATAGGTTTGGCCGAAGTGCTCATCACGCCGGAGTCGGCACTCATCAACCGGCCGTTGCGCTCGGCCAATTTCAACGAGCGCTTCGGTCTGAATGTGTTGGCCGTCAAGCGTGCCGGACATTATATATTCGAGGATATTCAGGACGAAAAAGTGGGTAACGGCGACATGTTGCTCGTACACGGCAAATGGAAAGGCATTGAAAGTCTCTCCAAAAAGACGCGCGAGTGGCTCGTCATAGGCCGTCCCGACGAAACGGCCGAAAATGTGGCCCTTGACCATAAGGCGCCGGTGGCTGCCATTATCATGATGCTCATGGTGCTGGCCATGATTTTTGAAAAACAAATAGGTGTTCCTTCGGTGGCGACGGTTATCATTGCCGGCCTGCTGATGGTACTTACCGGATGTACCCGCAGTGTTGACGGCGCTTATAAGATGATTGGCTGGGAGAGCATCGTGTTGATTGCGGCCATGATGCCTATGAGCACAGCCCTTACCAATACGGGCATATCCAAGTGGATTGCCGAAAATCTCGTGTCACAGTTCGATACTATGGGGCCGCTGGCCGTCATGGCTGGCATCTATGTGGTTACGTCGTTGCTCTCAACGTTTATCAGCAATTCGGCCACCGCTATTCTTGTGGCCCCCATTGCCTGGGCTGCCGCTTTGGGCATGAATGTCAGTCCGCAGCCTTTCATGATGGCTGCCGCCGTGGCCGCATCGGCTTGTTTTGCCACACCTATCTGTACGCCGCCCAACGCGATGGTAATGAGTGCGGGCCACTACACATTCATGGATTATGTCAAGGTGGGTCTGCCCCTTCAGGTGATTATCGGCGTGGTGTCGGTATTCTGCATCCCGCTGTTTTTCCCGTTTAACTGAACCTGCATCGGCACGATTTTAACACTATTTGCTTTTCGCCGGAAAATATCGTATCTTTGTAACAGCAAAGCGGGCAGTCTGTGTGAGACTGCCCGCTTTTTCTGTGTTTTTCAAGCCTTTTCAGATGGATTTCCGCCGTATTTCCGTTTCAAAATCTCCGTATTGCAATTTTAATTCCAAGTATTCGTGTTAAAATTCCGATACGGACTTTTTCTCCTTCACTACTTGCAACCTATATTTTAACACTTTAAAATGTAACGAAAAGTTAAAAATGTTAAAGTGAAAGTTCCGAAAGCAGCCCAACCGCCATTCCCGTTTCCCGGACGTTTAAAAACCGACAGGTTTGTTTTTACCTCTCGTTCATTTGCATTATCTTTGCAGGAAATTGCAGAAAAACCGTTCAATATGCTAAGATGGTGGTCCTTTGGGGTGATGTTTGTCATTTCCGTTCTCGTAGGCGGGGCTCAAAATGTTTTGCCCTCGGCTAGTCCAACGATGACAGTGACCGCGGCCGACGGCACGGAAAGTGACGAAACGGCCTATGACGGCTCCGCTCCCATGGCGGCCGTGTTCCGTGCTGTGCCGCAGGACGTAGGCAGCTATGTGCCGCGTTATGAGTGGCGCTTCACGCGGCAGGGCGAAGAGACCCCTTTCCTGATACGTTACGAGGAAAATACAGACTATACCTTCAACCGGAGCGGTTCTTTTGCGGTGGAACTTTATATCAGCTTTGTGCAGGGCGCCGATACCGTGGAATATGTAATGGATCAGCCTTTCACCGTCAGCATCAGCGAGTCGAAACTCGAAGTGCCCAACGCCTTTACTCCCAACGGTGATGGCGTGAACGATGTCTTTCGTGTGAAGGAAAGTTATCAGAGCATTGTCTCTTTCGAAGCCATGGTGTTTAACCGCTGGGGCAAGAAACTCTACGAATGGCGCACCCCCGATGGCGGATGGGACGGCAAGAGCGGTGGCAGCGATGTGCCTGATGGAGCCTATTATCTCGTGATCAACGCCCACGGTGCCGACGGTAAAAAGTATCATATCAAAAAGGTTATCAATCTGTTAAGAGGCTTTAAGGAAAACACCGGAGGCGCTCAATGACGTCTGCGCTCCGCACAACACTAGACTTCAGATATGGAAAATCAGAAGGCCGCTATCGAGGGCGGTACCATTGACATATACGGCGCACGTGTACACAATCTCAAGAATGTGGACGTGACGTTGCCGCGCAACAGTTTGAGCGTTATCACCGGCCTGAGCGGTTCGGGAAAGAGTTCGCTGGCCTTCGACACCATCTACGCCGAAGGCCAACGCCGTTACATTGAAACATTCTCGGCTTACGCCCGCAATTTCCTCGATAATATCGAACGGCCCGATGTAGACAAAATAACAGGTCTGAGTCCGGTTATCAGCATCGAGCAGAAAACGACCAACAAAAATCCCCGGTCAACAGTGGGAACGGTTACGGAGATCTATGATTTCCTACGCCTGCTGTACGCACGTGCCGGAGAGGCCTACAGTTACCTTTCGGGCGAGAAAATGGTGCGTTACACAGAGGAGAAAATTATCGAATTGCTTCTGCAACGTTATGAGGAACATAAGGTTATGTTGCTCGCGCCTTTGGTGCGTACCAGAAAAGGACACTACAAGGAACTTTTCGAAACAGTGCGTCGGAAAGGGTTTCTCACAGTACGTGTGGATGGAGAGATACGCGAAGTGGTGAAAGGCATGAAGCTCGACCGGTATAAAAACCACGACATCGAGGTTGTGGTGGATAAACTAGCAATACAGGTCAAGGACACGGAGCGTCTGCGCAAAAGTGTGGCAGAAACTCTGGGGCAGGGCGATGGCCTTATGATGGTACTCGACAGAACGGACAATAATGATGTTCGTTATTATTCCAAACGTTTGATGGATCCCGTGAGCGGCATTTCATATCGTGAGCCGGCACCGCACAATTTCTCTTTTAACTCTACTCAAGGAGCCTGTCCGAAATGTCGCGGTCTGGGCACCGTTACGGTTATTGACCGCGAGAAAGTCATCCAGAGCGGACTTTCTGTGCGCAAAGGTGCCATCATTCCTTTGGGGAAATATCGCAACGCGCTTATATTTTGGGAAATAGAGACCGTGCTCTCACACTATGACTGCACGCTCGATACCTGCATTGATGATGTGCCCGAAGAGGCACTCGATGAAATATTCAACGGTTCGGCCGATCGCCTGCGCATTCCCGCATCCGTAAGCCATACCACCGACGACTACTATGTGGAGTTTGAAGGATTGGCGGAATATATCCTCCACATGGCCGATGACGAAATGTCCGCCGCCTCGCAGCGTTGGGCCGAACAGTTTTCACGCGAAATGACCTGTCCCGCCTGTCAGGGTGCCCGTCTCAACCGTGAAGCGCTGTCATATAAGTTCAACGGTAAGACCATTTCCGAACTGACAGCCATGGATATCGGCGCACTCTACGAATGGCTTGACGGCGTGGAGGACCATCTTTCCTCCAAAAGCCGGGCCATCGCTGTGGAAATTCTCAAAGAACTGCGTACCCGGCTTAAGTTTCTTCTTGACGTAGGGTTAGACTATCTCTCTCTTTCACGCTCCACCATGACCCTTTCGGGAGGTGAGAGCCAGCGCATCCGTCTCGCCACACAGATTGGTTCGCAGCTCGTCAACGTACTCTACATTCTTGACGAACCCAGCATAGGTCTTCACCAGCGCGATAATGTCCGGCTCATCAACTCTCTCAAGCAACTGCGTGATACGGGCAACACTGTTGTCGTAGTGGAGCATGACAAGGACATGATGCTGGCCTCCGACTATATTGTCGATATGGGTCCGCGGGCCGGCCGGCTGGGTGGCGAAGTGGTTTTTGAAGGCACGCCGGCCGAGATGCTGCGCACGCAAACGCTTACGGCCAATTATCTTAACGGTCGGATGGCTATTGAGATACCGGAAAAACGCCGTGATGGCAATGGAAAAACACTTCGGCTTGCCGGTGCTTCAGGCAATAACCTCAAAAATGTCACGGTAGAGTTCCCTTTGGGTACATTTATCTGCGTGACGGGTGTTTCCGGCTCCGGTAAATCCACGCTTATCAACGATACTTTACTTCCTATCCTCTCACAGAAATTCTACCGTTCCTTGCGTGAACCTTTGCCGTATAAGAAAATTGAAGGCATTACGCATATCGACAAGGTGGTGGCTGTGGATCAGAGCCCCATCGGCCGTACGCCGCGTTCCAATCCCGCTACTTACACCGGCGTCTTTTCGGATATCCGCAACCTTTTTGTCAATTTGCCTGAGGCCAAGATGCGTGGTTACAAGCCGGGGCGTTTTTCTTTCAACGTCAATGGCGGACGTTGCCCCACGTGCAGCGGCAATGGCTACAAGACCATCGAGATGAATTTTCTGCCTAATGTGTACGTGCCTTGTGAGGTCTGTCACGGCAAGCGATACAATCACGAGACGCTTGAGGTGCGCTTCAAGGGAAAAAGCATTGCCGATGTGCTCGACATGACCATCAACCAGGCTGTGGAGTTTTTTGAAAACGTGCCGGGCATACTCAATAAGATAAAGGTGTTGCAGGATGTGGGATTGGGCTACATCAAGTTGGGGCAGTCGAGCACTACGCTCTCAGGCGGAGAAAGCCAGCGCGTAAAGCTGGCCACCGAACTGGCCAAACGCGACACCGGACGCACACTCTACATACTCGACGAGCCTACTACAGGCCTTCATTTCGAAGACATACGCGTGCTGCTGGACGTGCTCAACCGCTTGATTGGGAAGGGCAATACCGTAGTGGTTATCGAGCATAATCTCGATGTCATCAAGGTAGCCGACTATCTCATAGACATGGGACCGGACGGCGGTCGTGGCGGCGGAACGGTCGTGGCCACCGGAACGCCCGAAGAGGTCGTTGCCGCAGGGCGCGGCTTCACGGCCCGGTTTCTGGCGGAAGAATTAAAGCGATAAAACCTGTACGAAGCAACTACAGATAAATCTAATTTAATAATTTCAAAAACAAAGAAAAATGTTTGAAGGACAACCTAAAGGTTTGTACACCTTAGCTCTTGCCAATACCGGCGAGCGCTTTGGCTATTACACCATGTTGGCCATCTTCACCCTGTTCCTGCAGGCGAAGTTCGGCTACACGGCGGCTCAGACCAGTACCATTTTCGGTAGTTTTCTAGCCTGTGTTTATTTTATGCCGGTTATCGGCGGTACGCTGGCCGATAAGTTCGGCTACGGTAAGATGGTAACGACCGGTATCGTTATTATGTTCTTGGGATACATTCTGCTATCCATCCCTATGGATGGTGCGGCTCCCATGTTCGCGGCTCTGTTTGCCATATCTTTGGGTACAGGTTTGTTCAAGGGAAACCTGCAAGTGATGGTGGGCAACCTTTATGACAATCCCCGCTATGCCAGCAAGCGCGACACGGCATTCAGTATTTTTTATATGGCCATCAACATCGGTGCCCTTTTCGCACCGACTGCCGCCAATAAGGTGGCCGGCTATTTCCTCGGCAAGTCGGGCCTGAGCTACGATCCCGACATACCGAGCCTGGCCAATGCCCTTGTGCGCGATTATGACAACGTGACGGTGAAGCAGATATCCAGCCTTGCAGACCTTGCCGAAAAGCAGGGCGTTGATCCGGCCCAGCTGGCTGCCGTCGACAAATTCTGCGGCCAGTACGGTTCTGTGCCCGAACTGGCTGACGCCCCGATTTCGAAATTGGGCGAATATGTCGGCAATGTGGATATGGCCGCCATGCTGAAGCCTCTCACTGATTTTTCCCAGAACTATCTCAATGAGCTTTCCGGCGCTTACCACTGGGGATTTGCCGTGGCCTGTGTGTCTCTCATCGTTTCGATGCTGATATACGTGCTTGGTCGCAAAACCTTCCAGGGCGTTGAGGGCAGCGTTCCGGCTCCTGCCGTTGCTGCCCAAACGGCCGAAAAACCTACGGAAATAGAGGAAATTTCGAAAGAGGAGACCAAACAGCGCATAACGGCTCTCGTCCTGGTGTTTACGGTGGTGATTTTCTTCTGGATGTCATTCCACCAGAATGGCCTGACGCTGACGTTCTTTGCCCGCGACTATACGGCCAAATCCATTTCAGGTATCGGCACGATAGCTTTCAATGTGCTTAATCTGGCGCTCATCATTGTGGCCTTCTATTCCATGTTCAGCCTGTTCCAGAGCAAGAAGGGCAGCACACGTGCCATTTCAGGAACTGTGATCGTGGCCTGTCTGCTGGGCATCTGGGGCATTTACACGGTTACCGGATCGGGTGCCGAGATGAAGGTAGGTCCTGAACTGTACCAGCAGTTCAATCCTTTCTTTGTCGTGTTGCTGACACCCGTTTCGCTGGCCATATTCGGTGCGCTGGCCAAGCGCGGCAAGGAGCCTTCCGCTCCGCGTAAAATCGGATTGGGCATGATTATTGCCGCCGTAGGCTTCCTCATCATGGCCGTAGGCTCTATGGACTTGCCAAAGCCTGAGGTGGCTGAAGACCTTGAAACCGCCGGCTGGACTGCTGCCCAGTGGGGTGATTTCTTCGGTAAGTTCGTGCCCCTTGCCGGCGAGGGCGGCAATGCCATCCTGGCCGAAAGCGTGGCCCGTGTGTCGCCCATGTGGCTGATCCTGACCTACCTCATCCTTACCTTTGCCGAGCTTTGCCTTTCTCCGATGGGCATCAGTTTCGTTTCCAAGGTAGCTCCCCCCAAGTACAAAGGTCTTATGATGGGTGGCTGGTTTGCCGCCACAGCCGTAGGCAATTACCTTGTGGCTGTCATCGGTTACCTGTGGGGCAGTGTGGAACTTTGGATGCTTTGGAGCATTCTGATTGTGCTGTGTCTCATTTCCGCACTCTTCATCTTCTCCATCATGAAACGCCTCGAAAAGGTGTGCTGATGCCTCAAGGCGCATCTTTTTCTCCGGCATAAAGTCGCGTTGTGCCCCGCTTTTCTGCAAGCGGGGCACAACTTTTTCCGGCCATCATGCGCCTCTTCAGGAAAGGTGTGGGGATGATAGGAAAAAAGACGGGAGGCACAGACAGGAAAAGACAGGCCGGCTGTAAGGGAGCATAGACCTCTCCGGCAGGTCTCGGGCCTTTTTCACTTTAACATATTTAACTTTCCGCAACATTTCG
>ERZ778514.1487-NODE-1487-length-17325-cov-6.681644_pt1 | contig 17325 bp, 16 predicted proteins | sample MGYA00510344_ERZ778514 | MGnify/ENA primary metagenome ERZ778514 (study PRJEB29527, sample SAMN07138968) | mouse gut metagenome | material: feces | host: mouse | place: China:Nanjing | collected 2016-01-25 ... | reverse complement strand
TCGATTTACTCGTAGCCCGTGACACCGCAGCGCACAGCGCGCAGGTGTCACGGGTCTGCGATCCCCCCTACATGTGGTGTCCTGCCGGACACCGATTTACCGCTCCGGATGGAGTGCCCTCCTCTAAAGTCCACTTATAAAATAAAAGCCCGTGGCTTTTGCGCTTTTGCGCAGTAACCACGGGCCTATGTGATTTCAGAGGACTTTGCAACACCCTCTGTTGCTCAGAAATCAGAATAGGTAAGCTGCTGTGATGGTCCAGTAGCGGTTTTTGCCTTCAATGCCGGCTTTGCCGTATTCGTCGTCAATAGCGCGGACGGCTTTAGTGAGGCCGAGGCCGTAGCGGGCGTTGATGTCGATGTGGCTTAGGAAACGCAGGCCGAAGCCGAAGTTAAGAGCCCAGTCAACCGAGCGGTTGCGGTAGGCATCGTGGATATTTTTGCGACTGGTGAGGAATGACACACTCGGACCAACACCGAGGTAGGGAACAACGACTTTGCTGATAAGCGGCAGCGAAAAGTTGTATCTAAAGTTCAGCGGCAGCTCGATGTAGCTACGGTTGTCCTTGGATATTTCCTGCTCGGCAAGAAATTTGGCATTGCGGCGGACATACATTGCTGAAAGGTCAGCTGAGATGCCGATGACGGGAATGGTGAATTCACCCATCACACCTGCGGTCCAGCCGGTCTGGTTGTCGGAATCGAGCACGCTTTTGTTGAAGTGCATGTCATTGACGGTAAGTCCAACTTTGGGTCCGAAACGGAACTGCGCGTCAGCAGTGAATGTGGTTGCGCTGACAATGAACGCAAGCACCAACATGATTGCTTTGATAGATTTCATGAATTGTGATTGTGTGATAAATTAAATTGTATATGATTGGATCGCTGTAAAAAATATGGTATGCCATGAAACACATATATAGGACCTGCCTGGTGGTCAGGTCCTATATATGTGGATGTCGTATTTTTAGCCGGTCAGTTTTCAAATTCGATCAGAGGGGTGTCAGTAGCCACCTGGTCGTCTACGCTAACAAGTACTCGCTTGACTATGCCGCTGATTTCGGATTCAATATCGTTTTCCATCTTCATGGCCTCATAGACCAGCACGGTGTTTCCCGGCTTGACTTCCTGACCTGGTTTTACGTTGATTGAAACGACTCTGCCACTCATCGGGGCTGCGATTACCGGACCGGTGATGGGCTCGGCAGTTTCGGCGGGAGCTTCTTCGGCTGCGGGAGCCTTGACTGATTCTTCGGCTTCGAATTCTTCTTTGCGGCGTTTACGGAGGAATCCGTTGGCCACAGATGGCAGGAGTTCGAGCAAGAGATACTCTTCGGTGTTCGATGCGAGTTTGCGTCCGCCGAGTTCCGGAAGTTCAGGATTTTCAGGCTTGCGGTAGGCGCTGACGTCATAGGGCTTTTCTTCAGGGTTGCCGGTGATTTTCTCACGGAATGCGGGATCTATGGCCACCGGGGTTTTGCCGTATTCGCCTTTGACGAGTGAGATGAATTGGTTGGATTTGTTGGTATAGTCCGGCTTGCCGTTTTTGCGGTCGAGGGCCACAAGCACTGCCTGGCTGCCCACTATCTGGCTGGTGGGGGTGACGAGGGGGATCAGGCCGGCATCGCGGCGCACCATCGGGATCAGGCGCATGGCATCTTCAAGGAGATCTTCGCTCTGGAGCTGCTTGAGCTGGGCCACCATGTTGGAGTACATGCCACCGGGAACTTCTGCGGTCTTGACGAGTTCGTTGGGTTTGGGGAAGCCGAAGTAAGCTTCAATCTTGTGGCAGGCATCAAGGAGGGCTGCTTCGTCTTTGGCTTTGGCGAATTCGATGGCACTGTCGAAGAGGGCGAGGACTTCTGGTGGAAGTTTGTCGGTCAGCGGATCGAACGGACGCGGCATGTTGTCTTTGTTGAGGTCGAACTGTGCGAGCTCTTTGCGGGCTTCGAGAAGTCCGGTGCGGATACGGCCCACGGCTTCCATATTGACGTCAACTTCGACTCCCATGCGCTGACAGAAGATCCAGATGAGTTCGATGGCCGGAGCTGCGGAGCCTCCGCCGAACCACCAGATGTTGGTGTCGAGTATGTCGACTCCGTTGATGATGGCCATGAGCGATGATGCCAGGCCGTAGCCGGGAGTGCAGTGGGTGTGGAAGTCAACGGGGACTTTGACTTCGCGTTTGAGGGCTGAGATTATTGATGCGGCCCGGAGGGGGTTGACCAGTCCGGCCATGTCTTTCAGTGTGATGATCTTTGCGCCGAGCGCTTCCATCTGCTTGGCTTTGCTGACGAAGTATTCGTCAGTGAAGATCGGAGTCGGGCCTCCTTCACGTGATCCGAACATTGCTTTGAGCTTGCCGAGGAAGCCTTCGGGTTTGGCGGGAGCTTCGGGCTTGGGATCGACGGTGTAGCATACGGCTCCATCGGCTATGCCGCCGAGTCGATTGATGAGGCGGATTGATTCCTTGACGTTGTCGATGTCATTGAGTGCATCGAATATGCGCATTACGTTCAGCCCGTTGGCTATCGCTTCCTTGTAGAAGCCTTCGAGTACCGAGTCGGGATAGGGCACGTAGCCGAAGAGGTTGCGGCCGCGAGAGAGGGCGGAGAGGAGCGCTTTGGGGTGGTCACTCTTTGAATCCATTGCCTCGGAGAAAGTGCGGAGACGCTGCCAGGGCGATTCGTCGAGGTAGCGCATCACAGAGTCGGGTACTGCACCGCCCCAGACTTCCATGATATGGAAGCGGGCATCCTCGTAGTAAGGAAGGAGGCGGTTGATGGTCTCCTGTTTCATGCGGGTCGCGAAGAGCGACTGCTGGCCGTCACGCAGTGTGAGGTCGCGGATCTGAAGTTTGGGTCGTGTCATAACTTTTGAGATAGTTGAACGAGTAGGTTTGACCGTAAGCCCGGCTGCGATGGCGTGGAAGTGGGTCAGGGCGCCGAGGCTTGGTAGCTGTCGGCAAATATAAGGGATTTAATCTTATTAAAGAAAAAATTCCGTAATTATTTTTTAATTGTTGTGAAAAAAGTCTCAAATATGCCTCACAGGAGTCTGTGGCTGGGCAAGCGGGATGGTGTTGCCAGTTGAAATTGCGTTGGGCGATCAAAGGTAGGGGTTGGTGGTCTTTTCGCGTCCGATAGTGGTTTCGCCTCCGTGGCCTGCGAGGACTACTGTCTCGTCAGGGAGTGAGAGGAGCCGGCGCCTGATGGAGTCTATGAGTGTGGCGTGGTCTCCTTTGGGTAGGTCGGTTCGGCCTATTGATCCTGGGAAGAGGGCATCGCCGGTGATGACGAAGCCTGATTCGGGACAATAGAGCGCTATCGAGCCTGGCGAGTGGCCTGGGACTGCGATGATTTCGATGGGTTCTTTGCCGAGGTAAATGGTGTCGCCGTCGTGGAGTTCGACGTCGAGACTCTGCGGGGCGAGCGGCAGGCGCATGCCGAAACGGGCTGCCTGTTCGGGGAGGGTGCGGGCAAGGAAATCATCGGCGGGATTAGCTTTGATTTCGAGTCCGTATTTCTCTTTTATATATGTGTTGCCGAATATGTGGTCGAGGTGGCTGTGGGTGTTTATCAGCTGTGTCGGCCAGAGGCTGTTGCGAGAGATGAAGCTGTCAAGGGCGTCTTTTTCGGCCTGATCGATCATGCCGGGGTCGACTATGGCGGCTTCAAGGCTTTCGGGGTCCCACATGACGTAGGTGTTGACTCCGAACATATTGAAAACGAAACGGCTTACTTTCATAGTTCTACGTAAATAAGGTCTTTGGTCTTGAAATAGTCTTCTGCAAACCAGTCGCTCAGGGGGATGTCGAGTATCGGTCGCTTGACGCGGCCGAGTTCGGGGGCAAGGTCTCCGCCTTTGAGGCAGACGAGCCCGTTGGGGATGCGGTTGCGCTGTTCAGACGAAATGTTGCGGCTGATGATTCTGACGAGTTCGTCGAGCTGCATGACGGCGCGGCTGATCACGTAGTCGGCTTTTAGTTTGCATTCGCCCATGTCGCCGTGCTGGAAGGTGACGTTGGTGAGCCCGATTTCAGATGCGATTTCAGATGCGACGCGGATTTTCTTGCCGATGCGGTCTATCAGGTGGAAGCGGCATCCGGGCCAGAGGATGGCGAGGGGTATGCCGGGGAAACCTCCGCCGGTGCCGAGGTCGATCAGCAGCGATCCGTCAACCGGGGTCATGAATCGGGCTATCGCCAGGGAGTGGAGTATATGATGTGTGTATAGATTGTCAATGTCTTTGCGGGATATGACATTGATTTTCTCGTTCCACTCAGGGTAGAGGCGTCCAAGGGCGGTGAAGCGTTCGATCTGCTCCGGAGTAAGATCTGGAAAATATTTGAGAATTTCGTCCATTTGGGTTGATGGGTCTGATAGCGGACCGGGGGATCGGGAACGGGTGTGGGTTCCTGCCGGTCAGTCTGTTTAACAATCGGAAGTCTTCAGGCGTTTATATCAGATGGAACTAATTGTCGCCTGATTATGCAAAATTAGGGGTAATTCGTGAAAAAATGGTTAAATTTGCACAAAATAATACTCCATATGCTCAAGATCGGAAAATATAACACTCTGCGGGTGGCCCGCAATGTTGATTTCGGTGCCTATCTTCAGGATGCCGACGGAAATGAGGTGCTGTTGCCCTCGCGCTATATCGTCAACCCGCTTCAGCCTGGCGATGATATAGAGGTGTTTGTGTATAAGGATTCCGAGGGTAGGCCTATCTGCACTACGGAACATCCGTTTGCTCAGGTGGGAGAGTTTGCCTATCTGCAGGTGAACGATGTCAATCAGACCGGTGCTTTCCTGGACTGGGGTATCATGAAAGATCTGCTTGTGCCATTCCGCGAACAGACGGTAAAGCTGTCGCGCGGAATGGTGGTGTTGGTTTATGTTTATCTTGATGATGCCACGAAAAGAGTTGTGGCTTCGGCGAAGATTGACAAGTTTCTTGGCAATACCTATCCGCGCTATAAGCTCGGCGGCCGGGTGAAGGCGCTGGTCTACAAGCGGACCGATCTGGGGTATAAGGCGATTGTCGATGACCTGTTTCACGGTATGATCTATGAAAACGAACTTTTTGCTCCGCTGGAAATCGGAGAGGCTATCACGGCATATGTGAAGCAGGTGAGAGAAGACGGTAAGATTGACCTTGTGCTGAGTGGCGGCAATGACGGCCGTGTCGATGCTCTGATGGAGCGGATACTGGGACGGCTGGCCAATGAACCTGATGGTTTTCTGCCTATTTCAGATTCGGCGGCTCCGGAAACTGTCAGAGCTACGTTTCAGTGTTCAAAGAAGGATTTCAAGAAGGCGATAGGCCATCTCTATCGTGAGCGCCGGATTGTGATAGCTGACGGCGGTATCAGGTTGGTCAAGGCGTGATTTCTCCAGTGTAAAAAAACATTCGGGCATTACTCTGCATAAGGGGAATGTCCGGGAAAGAAAAGACAAGAGGAGTCTGCTTAATGAAAAGCGGGCTCCTCTTGCTTTTTTTTGGTATTCTTTCTGTGCTTTGGTGCGCTTTTGTATTAGCGTGAGATTTCTTCGAGTTCCATTGAGGCGAGTTCCCAAAGTGACATGGCGTTTTCGAGTTGCTTGGTGGCTGTGGCGTGGCGGTCGTAGATGTCGGCCGGCGGGTTGCCTGCGGAGATGGCGGACTCGATGTCGGCTACTTCCTGTTCAAGGCGCGAGATTTCGGCTTCGGCTTCTTCGACTTTTTTACGGGCTTTGCGGACGAGCTTTTCGTGTTCGCGCTGTTCGGCGTAGCTGAGCTTGCGCTGAGCTGGGGCGGTTGATGCCGGCACATCACTGGAGGTGTCGGCTTCTTTGGGCTTGGAAGCTGCCGGAGTTTTGTCGGCGACGGGGCGGATGGTGTTGCGTTCGAGCTCGGCGAGTGATGCGAGTTTTTTCTTTTCGAGGAATTCGTAGATGCCGCCGAGGCATTCGCGGACCTGACCGCCGCCGAATTCATAGACTTTCTCAACAAGGCCGTCAAGGAATTCGCGGTCGTGGCTGACTACGATGACTGTTCCGTTGAAGTCTTTGATAGCCTGCTTGAGAATGTCCTTGGTTTTCATGTCGAGGTGATTGGTGGGCTCATCGAGGATCAGCAGATTGACGGGCTCAAGCAGGAGACGGATCATGGCCAGTCGTGTCTTTTCACCGCCGGAAAGGACTTTGACTTTCTTGTCGGAAGCTTCGCCTCCGAACATGAAGGCGCCGAGGATGTCGCGGATCCTGGTGCGGATATCGCCGACGGCCACGCGGTCGATAGTGTCGAACACGGTGATTTCTCCGTCAAGCAGCGTGGCCTGGTTCTGGGCGAAGTAGCCGATCTTTACGTTGTGGCCGATTTTGAGGTTTCCGGTAAACGGTATCTCGCCCATGATACATTTGACAAGGGTTGATTTGCCTTCGCCGTTTTTGCCTACGAAGGCTACTTTCTCGCCGCGCTTTATGGTGAAAGTGGCGTGGTCAAAAACCTGATGGTTGCCATAGGCTTTGCCAACGTTGTCGGCGATGACGGGATAGTCACCGGATCGTGGAGCGGGAGGAAACTTGAGGTTGAGGCGGGAGGTGTCTACTTCGTCTACTTCGATGCGCTCGATTTTGGCAAGCTGTTTGATGCGGCTCTGAACCTGGACGCTCTTGGTGGCTTTGTAGCGGAAGCGTTCAATGAAGTCTTCGGTGTCCTGAATCATTTTCTGCTGGTTCTGATAGGCGCGCATCTGCTGATCGAGGCGCTCCTGCCGCAGGACGAGATATTTGGAGTAGTTGACGGAATAGTCGTAGATTTTGCCGAGTGAAATTTCAATTGTGCGGTTGGTGACGTTGTCGATGAAAGCGCGGTCGTGGCTGACGAGCACCACGGCTTTGGCTTTTGTGATGAGGAAATTTTCGAGCCATTGGATCGACTCGATGTCGAGGTGGTTGGTGGGTTCGTCAAGCAGGAGTACGTCGGGGCGGGCGAGGAGAATCTTGGCGAGTTCGATGCGCATGCGCCACCCGCCTGAAAATTCTGACGTGGGGCGCTGGAAGTCGCTGCGAAGGAAGCCGAGGCCGATGAGTGTCTTTTCGATTTCGGCTTCGAAGTTTTCGCTTTCTTCAATGGCGAGGCGGTCGGTCAGCGAGGTCATTGTCTCGATGAGCTCCTGATAGGCGTCAGATTCGTAGTCGGTGCGGGTGAGAAGTTCGTTGTTGATTTCATCGAGGCGTGCCCGCATTTTGTCGACGTGGCTGAAGGCGCTGCGGACTTCGTCAATGACGGAGGAGGTGTCGCTGACGTTGATGTGTTGCGGAAGATAGCCTACTGTGGTGTCGCGTGGCATGGCCACGTTACCTGATGTCGGTTTCTGTAGTCCGGCTATGATTTTGAGCATTGTCGATTTGCCGGCTCCGTTTTTGCCGACAAGGGCTATGCGGTCTTTGGGGTTTATTATATAGGATATGTTGTCAAAGAGTGATTTTGCGCTGAATTCGACCGAGAGGCTGTTGATTGAAATGCTCATAGCGGATTGCGGGAGTATGATGGATGGGTTTTGAGTGATTTTGTTTTTCGGATTGCAAAATTACTCAGAATCCCGCAGACTGCCAAGAGTTTTGTAGGGGAGCATGGGGCGATGCCGATGGAGTGGAGTGTGAGGCCGGGTTGGTGGTGGTGGAGGAAGTCTGGGGGGCTACCGCATGAAAGGGTGGCCGTGGGCCGGATCCGGAATGAAGGATTCGTAGGTGCAGTCATCGTAATAGACCACAATGCCTGTGACTCGTTTCCCTTTTCCGGGAGTGAGTGTGATGGAGTCATCAGCGGAGTCAGCTCCGGTAGCTGGAGAAGAGAAGTCGGCGGATGGGCGGGCCGGTGGCTCGGCTGGATCTGCTGGAGTGGCAAATGTAAATGTCGTGTTGGGGGCTGGCGCGGATGTCGTAGCCACAGATTTTTCTGAAGAATTTTGCAAAGGTGTTTCATCGAAATCTAATCCGAAGTCAATTTGCTGGTTAATTGGCGATTGCTGGTGCGCAGATGCTGAAACCGGGCTAATTTGAGGCTCTGAGATTTCGATATTTCCGTCTGTCATCATATTCCCCTCGCCAAACATCAGCCATACGATGTTGAGGTTGGGGTAGGCGCTGTGGATTTTGCTGATGATTTCGTCGCTCACCTTCTTGTTGCGTCCGGCAAGTAGCTGGCTGCCAGTGGGGCGAGGGATTCCGCATTCATCTGCAAACTGGGTTATGCTGATCTGACGGCTGTCGAGATAGTGTTTGAGTCTTGAAACGAGGTCCATAATGCAAATTCTTTAGAATTTTGAATTGTAATGCGATTGCAAATGTAATTATATAATTTTGAATATGCAAATTTAAGAATGAAAACTCTAAAATTTGAGAATTGAAATTAGATTGGTGTGGATTATCAATTGTAAAGTCAATTACCTTATGGCGAGTTTGCTATTGTAAATACAAGATTTGAAGCAATGGTTTAGGGTTAAGCTGTAAAATTCTATATAATCGGGGAGTTATATGCGTATATGGATTTGAATTTAGTGATGGCCTGTAAGTGGCTGTGGGATGGCGTGATATATTAAAGCTTTGATTTGGATTATTTTTATAATATAGGTGATAATTAATTAGTTATTCTGAATGTTAATGCTTTATAATTTGCAATTGTGATGCGTAGATTTGAAATTCGGACAGATAGCAAATATGAATTAGGGTTGCAAAAATAGATGATGTAAATATAAATTCAAGAATGTAAATGGATTGAATTTGCGATTTGAAAATTGAAATTGAGATGTCATAAATCATAATAAATGTAAATACAAAGAGCGACAATGCAAATGAGAATCTTACGTTTGGATTGCAAACTTGCATTTGCAATTTAGAATAGTGTATATTTAAGTTTGTAAACTCAAAATACTTGATCTAAGAACAGATTTTCAAAAATTGACGGCATCCATCTGATGCTCATTGTTATAACAAGTCACAAATATGAAAATACATACTGATTAACGATAATTAACCAATGATATTTGCTTTTTATATTCCCAATACAGTTATTATACCGCGTTATCTATTGATAACACTTCTCAACAAAGCGATATTTGCGCCGTATTACGATTCAGCCTCGAAATATTGAATTCTCATCCCTATTATTTGTCCGGGTTTCCCACTTTGCTCCTTATACACCTCTGTCTTGGGCTTCCGATGGTACAGTGTGTGAGTATTTTGTAATAAGTAACTTTGAGCATTGAAGATTTTAACAAACTTCAGCAATGTTGCTTACTGATTTTTTGAATTTTCGGAGTAATTTCAATAAATTTGCGCTCTGATAGCTCTTTTAATGATAAAAACACTCTTAATATCTGCTCTCTCCATTTTGTTCATTGCCTGTAGCCATAGGGGCAATGCGGTGGATTTTGACTATATCGAGAAGGTGATTTGCGAGTCTCCTGAAAAAGCAATTGAGATCCTCGACAGCATTGACCGGAGTTCTCTGACTGAGGCCGACCGCCATCTGGCCGATCTTCTGTCAATCGAAGCTCGCGACAAAGCCTACATAACCCATACCTCAGACAGCCTTGTGCTTGATGTGATGGATTACTATTCTTCACACAAGGATGACCGATTATATCCTTTAGCCCTCTATTATGGCGGTCGTGTTTACTCCGATCTTGGCGATTACCCGACGGCTCTTCGATATTTCCAGTCGGCGCTTGATGTCATTCCGGAGAATATGGATAATTTGGAATTAAAGTCTGCTGCTTTAAGCCAGACCGGCCGGCTGCTTGACAATCTCAAACTACACTCCGATGCAATTCCATATCTGGAGAAATCTATAGAGATAGGCAAACAGTCGGGAGATACGTTCAACCTTACATATGATTACAGCCTCCTGAGTCAAGTCAATATAAAGGTCGGTAATCTGCCAGCGGCACGTAAATACAATGCAGAGGCCATCAGGCTGGCAATAGGGCTGTCAGAAATTGAGCAGGCCGATATGGCTCTTGAGTTAGCTTCGATATTGCATCGTGAGCACAAAACTGACTCGGCCTTGATGGTCATCAGAGGATTGCCGGGCAAGGTAGACCCGCTTTGTAGGAACTATTCTCTTGCAATAGCCGCACAGATATATCTGGATGCCAACGTTCAAGATACCGCTTATATCTATGCCCGGCAACTTGCAATGAGCAACAGCCCCTACAAACGCACAGGATTCAAAATCATGTTTTCGCCAAAGCTCAAAAGCTTAGTCCCCAAAGATACCCTCCTTTTTTATCAACCGATATATGATCGTGCAATTGAAAATTATCTCGATACTTACGAGGCAAGCGAGGCTATTATTCAAAATTCCCAATACAACTATCAGCTCCATGTCCGTGAGAAGGAGAAAGCGGAAGCCGGGAAAAACAAACTTTATCTACTCGTCTGCATCATCTCTGTTCTTGCGGCTTTAGCTGTCATCGGCCTGCTTTGGCTGAGAATGCGCAATCTGCGGGAAATTGTGCGCCTGCAGATGACGCTTGACACTCTTAGGGATTTCCGCCAAAATCAGAATATGGAGCCTACGGGTTCTACTGTTAACACTCAACAGGAAATTCTGCGCAAAAAAATTCTTCATGAATTTAATTCGCCCAAACAAGTCGGCTGTAACTCACCAGTCGTGAAGGAGAGCATAATCCTTTCGGATATCTACCAACGGTTGGAGAATTTTATAGCGAAGAATAAGTCTATCCCTGATTCCGACGGTCTATGGGAGGAGCTGGCTCAGCTTATCGCGGTAGACTCTCCCGAATTTAGGACACGCCTTAACACCCTCACCAACTGCAAAATCACAGACTCCGAATTCCGGGTTGCGTTACTAATCCGCTGCGGGATCTCACCGTCAAGCATGGCAATCCTGCTCAACCGGACAAAAAGCACCATTTCATCGCGTCGTTCTACATTGAGCTATAAAATTTTCGGTTCGGGAAATAATATCAAACTGCTCAATCCACTAATCCTCTTTTTATAAACAGTTTACCTTTTGCTTAATCTAAATGGATTCAGTTCGAAAATAATTCGAATAATCCTCAGAATATAAAAATCGAATTATTTCCGTACTGATATTTTCGGAATGTTAATGTGGAACAATCTAATTTTGCATCAAAATTCATCAACACCATGAAACGTCTCTTACAACTCTTAATCCTATTTCTTTGCCCCTTATTTTATTTCAGAAGTCAGGGCTGATGCCTATTGTATTACCGTAAATCTGACTCAACAAGAATCTATTGATGATCCATACAAACAGCCATCACCATCTAAAGGGCATAGGTCATTACCATCACCTATAGTCTGCGTAATTGATTTCTCAAAAGGCACAGTCCAGACCACACTGACTTCAGAAATCATATCTTATGAGATCTGGGATTCTGATGGAACAGCACTTGTGGCTCAATATATAGATGAACCCGATTTTGTCGGATTACTATGTGATGTCAGTGGTCTTTATCAGCTTAGATTTATAACCGAGTCGTACCAATATATAGGATATATTGAGTTGCCCGGAAAATAGAATCATAAATTCAGAGAAACAATTGACCGCTTATTTACGCTAAAACCCAACTGTTAAGCCATGAAGAAGTCAGTCATCCAGATAATATTGATGTTTCTTGCAAGCATTACCTTATGGTCTTGTGCATCTGAAACAGATGCTTATGCCAGGCTTGTATCCGAGTGGCAGGGACGGGAGATAGTATTAGCGATATTGTCTTTCACCGGCGACACCATCTACGGAGAGTTCGAACGGACTATCCATGTCTACTTGGAGGATTTCGAATACCCTACAGTGATAAACGTTTCTGGTAACATAATACAATAACCATTCTCTCCTCATAAACTTAATTAACCAAAAAAACAAACAATGAAGAAGATTGTTTTTCACCTTGTCTTCGTGGCCATAACTACAGTTTCAGGCGTATACTTCTACCATTCCGAAGACAGCAGAAGACTACTGAGCGCAACTACGCTAGCCAACATTGAAGCATTGTCTCGCACCGAGAGCGGATACAAGTATGTCACGCCTATACAATATTCTTGGGGATGGGGATGTAATTGTGCCGGTAACGGTTCAGAAGAATGTTGTGGCTAAATACTCAGTGATTAACTCCAATCATTCGTGGCATGAACATGTTCATGCCACGAAAACACATTGAACTCATTTAAACTTTTGTGATTTGTGAGTTTTATTAAGCCATATCACTGCGAATACGAGATAACTCCAGCCCTTCCAATTGGAAATTGTTGTATCAAATCTAGTGAGAAGGAGCGAAAGCCATCCATCCATCCATGCATTGGTACGTTCGATTACGAACAGTTCTTTATAAAGTTCCTCTTCAAAGAAATAATTTTCTTTGTGTTCTGCGTTTCTCGTATTAGGACATACATTTGCGATGATACCATACTCATTCAATGCAGGACGAAAATGTTTGGTATCAATTTTAACGATTTGAAATTAGTTTAAATCACTTCATTATATGGAAAAGGTAAAACTTTCACATTTCATTCTGCTTGTCATGTCTATACTCATGGCAGGATGTAAGAATAACTACCAGGGAGCAGGAAATGAAAATGCTACATCCTTGAAATCAGACACAGTCCCTTATTCTGTAAAATTTGATTTTGACAATGCATGCGAAATCTCGACCGATCTTAAAAAAAATGGTATCATTACGTTTGATGAGGAGACTGAAAACATACCGGGTGGAATCCAGCAGATTGCAGTCAAAGGAGATACGATATTTGTAGTTGATCCTGCAAAGAATCCGGGTCTTTATGCGTATCTTAAAGACGGCTCACAGTTATTCGCATATTGTGACAATGGCACGGGACCTGAAGATATAGTTTCGCCCATGAGTCTTGCAGTAACAGATTCTGAAATAAATGTTTTTGATTTCTCGGCTAAGAAACTCATCAGCTTCAGCAAAGACGGCAGGTTTAAGCAGGGAATAAATCTATCTATGGATGTGAAGGCTGCGATTAAAGATTCAAACGGAGGAATCTGGATGGATTTTTCCAATCAAAAATACGGTAATGAGAAGCTTATATGGAAAAAAGATGAGAAAAGCAAACCCATAACCGTCTTAACAGTACCGGAACACCTTAAGGGTATGACTACTGTTCCACTTATGAATATGGTACAGCTTACAAATGGAGAACTGCGATATATACCATCAATAGAGCCATATATATATGCCCTCAGTGACGGTCGCGCCATTATGATGTATGAACTTGACTTCATGGGTAAGTGGCCTTCGATTGAGAAAATCGCGACTCAATATCAGGGGAATGACTGGGCCAAGAAATTCATAAACTTCCCGATTCACATCAAAGGAGTCGCTGAAAGCGATAGATGGCTTGTGGTTGGAGCAAATTTTAACAAGAAACTGTACATTACGGTATATGATAAAATAGACCATACATCCCGCTCTTTTGTCGATTCACAGCAGGAGTATTACAATCCGTTATATGTAGAAGAGTCCAATCTATATATGAATAGAAGTGACGACAGTATAGAAATACTGAAAATTGATTAGATTAATTTGGTCGTTCTGACACACATTTGTTAAGCCATGAAGAAATCAGTCATACAGATAATATTGATGTTTCTTGCAAGCATTACCTTATGGTCTTGTGCATCTGAAACAGATGCTTATGCCAGGCTTGTATCCGAGTGGCAGGGACGGGAGATAGTGTTTCCTGATGTAATGACAGATGTTATTACAGGAGATACAATTGATCTGTCAGATGCAGATTTTACGATTCTCACAGATGTTGACAGTACCGGTTGCACCGGTTGCAAGATGAAATTACCGATTTGGAAAGAGTTTTTCAGTTCGTTGGACTTGATTGTCGGAGAGAGGGATTTCAATGCAGTAATTGTTGTCAATGCAAAAGACAACCGCGAATTGACCTATCTTATCCAACGCGATGATTATCCTTATCAAGTTGTTAATGATGTAAACGACTCTTTGCAGAAACTTAATCAGTTTCCTGACGACATTATGCTCCGTACTTTCCTCTTGGATCGAAACAATCATGTTGTAGCTATTGGCAACCCTGCTTACAATGTAGGTATTGCAGAATTATACCGAGCCATTATTTCAGGAAGAAAGACATTCAATAAGGGCGGAACTCAGATAATTACTGTCGATGATTCAAAAAAAGAAATCGGAGAAGTCAGATTGGGAGAAGTTTTAACGGTCAATTATTCGCTTGAGAATGAAAGTATGGACACCGTGTTTGTCAGAGATGTCATTTCATCATGTCATTGTACGGAAGCTATCATTTCAGATAGCGTCATCCCTCCAAATGATACTTTGCCGATCCAGATTAAATTCCATGAAGATTCTATTACCGGCATATTCAGGCGGAATGTGTACATATATTATCACGGATTTGAAAACCCGACAGTACTGGAAGTCTCAGGATCTGTCATCAATTAAATTTTATTCAATTTTATAAAGATTTACTCATGAAAAAGATCTTTTTAGCCTCATTCGGAGTCTTAGCAGCCATAAGTTCGTGCTATGGCTTTTTTCATCAGTCTCAGAATCCAGTATTGAACAATGCATTGACTCTCACAAATGTTGAAGCGTTGTCAAACAGCGAGATTATAGTCGATTGGGATAGATGTTGTGCCCCTGGTGGAGATGGATGCTGTTCTGGCCCATATAATTGGTTGCCGAATGATCGGATATGCTAAAAACGTTTCTGATGGATGGAATAGGTGAATCTCACACTTATTCCATCCATTCGATCGTCAACCATGAAACAAATAACATAAGTAACTTTTCAAAATTAAACGATATAATGTACATAAGTAGCTTCTACGGATGATCTTTCATCCTCTCTGCGGTTTTATTCCGGCCGGAATTAAGCTCTTCATCGGTCGTTTATATCTATAAACTCCCTCTTCAGCCCTCGATTCCGGCCTCTGAATAAATCCCGCATATAGTATAAATTAATTTTTCCAAAGCTACTTAATAAAATATATTTCAAAGTTATGAGACGTGTTATTTTTATTACATTGTTTTTTATGTCGCAGTTCGCTGTATATACGGCTAAAGCAGAATCCGAGATAATAGCCGACAGTGTAAAAGTGTCTTTATTGCGTGGTTTCCCGGCTGTCAAGATAACAAAAATAGACATCGGGACAGTCCATGTCGGAGAGAAGGTGGAGACCGGCTGTGCCCTGCATAATCAATCTAACCGGAAACTGGAAATTGAAAAACTTGTAGTTTCTGATCCGGGAATGAAATTTGCAACTTCACGACCGTGGATGATGCCGGAATGGAAGATCAGTCTTGAAGGATATCTTAAATTTAAAGCTCCTATAGGGAAATTCCGTGGTACGATAAAGGTGTATTATAAAGGGGTGAAGAAACCTACTATTGCTGTAATTGAAGGTAATGTTGTAAAATGATGTTGAAAAAATGAGATTTTTTAATAAGATTTTGCTGATAGTATTGCCCGTGCTTGCCGTATCTTGCGGGCATTTAGGAGATAACTCTCTTGACAAGGATGTGGACATATCACAAAATGTGATTCCATTTGAACTTGATACAATTTCGGTAGGTAATGGAGCCGGCATATACTCATTTGGCTCCATGATTGTTGTTGTGGATGGACATGCCAAGGACAAGATTCTGACAATCATTGATCTTCCTTCGCTGAAAGTCAAAGGGCAAATAGCACAATTCGGCCCCGGACCGGATGAAATAACGGTTCCTGGAGCTGTTTTTATTGACAATAGCGGAAAATCTATTTCCATATTCGATTATGGACAATTGAAAATTGCCACCTATGACATCGACAGTGCATTGGTTAAAGCCGATTATAGTCCTTCGATAAAGGCTAATTTCAATAATCGGCAATTTCCAGACCGCTATGTCCATGTCAATGATTCAATCGGTTTTGCAAGGTCAATCACTATGGATCCCAAAAGCAGAGGATATTCCCAGGGCCTTTGCAAATATAACATAACAACGGGCGAATTAACAGAAATTTCCGATCCGGAGCGTATGGCCGGGCTGAAGTCATTATTTGGTATCTCATTAGCCGACAGCATTATTGCCGAGGGCGCTACCAATAATGATATTCTGAACATATATAATTTTAAAGGTGAATTGCTTCATAAAACTGAGGGCCCGGATTACTCATCTGAGGTAATGAAAGACAAGGTGTTTTTCAGAGAGATAGAAGTGATACCGCATTATATTCTGGCCTCCTATTCAGGGCGGGAGGGGGAAAATGCCTACAGTGCCGACAGAATCAGAGTGTACAAGCATGACGGCAGTTATGTCAAGACGCTAATTGTCGGAAAAAACATAACAGACATGGCATATAACCAAGCGTCAAACAAACTGTTTTGCATATTCAACGACGAAAACATTCAGTTTGGGTATATCGAGCTGGATGATATCCTATAGGATGATAAGTAAGGCTAATTAATATGAGTGAATAAAAAATCAACCCTACCACTCATCGTGTTTATTCGCACTTTGATTCTTCAGTCATGTAAGAATCAAGGTGCAGTAAACAACGGTGGTGCTCCAGTGGTCAATATTTATTCCGGCAATAAGGAATTGACGCATGAAAAAAGCAGCTTGCATCTGATATCACGGAAGATATAAACCTGCTGATAATGAAGTGGAAGCTCAAGAATGCTTTAACAGGCAATGACATTATAATCTAATAAAACATCTGTCGCTGATACAAAATATCTATTCACGTATATAGAAGAAACTGATGAAGAATATGCTTATGCAATAGTGAAGAAGGAGGTTCTGGCAACAAGATCGAAGTTGCTGCTGAATCATGTTGCAGACATTGACAGCATATTTAAACAGGTTGAAGATGAAGCCTTGTATTTGTTAAAGTATAAGTTGAAAGAATAGCAAGTTACATAAACATTTATTCAATAATATTTTAATTAAAACATTCATAATCATGAAAAAAAACATGCTCGCCACAACCGTGGTTATTGCCGCTGTAAGCGGAATCATCGGCTATTACAATCAATCACCGAATCAACAGCTGGGTGCTTTGGCGCTTGCAAATGTTGAGGCTCTTTCAAGTCAGGAAGATACGTCAGGCTACAGCAATACGGGGCCAGCAGAAGAAAAAAGATGCTATGGCGGCGGTCATAGGATGGTGTGTCGCTGTATAAACTCTCATCCATGCTCAGGTACAGATTGTTATTAACATGTTTGGATGAAGAAGTCGGTATAGCCTTTCGGTTTCAGCACGCTCAATAATACTTAAGTAATATTATTTGATATGAA